>Ga0272446_1003819_pt1 | contig 18523 bp, 16 predicted proteins | sample YNPCB0061_FD_194587 | JGI IMG/M metagenome (GOLD analysis project Ga0272446, IMG submission 194587) | Hot spring microbial mat communities from Yellowstone National Park, WY, United States - YNP-CB-006-1 | ecosystem: Environmental > Aquatic > Thermal springs > Hot (42-90C) > Sediment | place... | reverse complement strand
CTTGTCTAAGTTCCCCGGGCTTGTCTAAGTTCCCGGGCTCGTGTCTAAGCTCCCGGGCTCGTGTCTAAGCTCCCGGGCTCGTGTCTAAGCTCCCGGGGCTTGCCTATGTGCCCGGGCCTTGTCTATGTGCCCCGCGCTTGTCTAAGTTCCCCGGGCTTGTCTAAGTTCCCGGGCTCGTGTCTAAGCTCCCGGGCTCGTGTCTAAGCTCCCGGGGCTTGCCTATTTGCCCGGGCCTTGTCTATGTGCCCCGCGCTTGTCTAAGTTCCCCAGTCTCGTCTAGGTTCTCCGGGCCTGTCTATGTGCCCCGCGCTTGTCTAAGTTCCCCAGTCTCGTCTAGGTTCTCCGGGCCTGTCTATGTGCCCCGGGCTTGTCTAAGTTCCCGGGCTCGTGCCAGCGCCCTGTGCTTGGTTTGCCCATTTCCCTTGTCCCGGTGGTAATGGATGTTGCGTTCAAAAGATAAACGTAGCTGATCAGCCCTTAATGACCCTCTTTAACAATGACCTCAGGCGATTAATAATATCTTGGATATTTTGGGCAAGACAGGCTGACTCATTGATTACAGTTACGTTGTAATATTCACCGATGGCGTTTTTTTCCTGTACATCTTTGATAGCGATAAAATCGCCGCTTTCGTTGATCATTGAGATGATTTTGCTGTTTTCAGCGTCGCCGCCAAAAATGGTTAATTGCAGATATGGCGCACCACGCAGTCTATATATGCGAATACCAATATTTTCTTCCGCGTTAGAACTTTCTTTGATTAGGAAGATAATTTCTTCCGGATCATCAGGCGACTTAAAAGCGTTTAAGGTAAATCCCTTTGAGACCAGAAACCGGATTAGATTTTTTGCAGTAGGAATATTCTTGGAATTTGGTCTTTTTTTTGGGAGATCTTTGGAATAGGCCATAAAAATTATTTCATGGAAGCTGTTTTTACATCTTTTCTTTATATGTGTCAATATTTAGCGCTATACAAAGGAAACTATACACAGACATTTAGGAAACCGGTGTTGTGCGTTAAAAGGGTTGTTGTGCTAAAGTGTGAGAGCTTTAACGTAAGATACTATGGTTGACCAAAACATGACCGCGGCAAGCACTGCCAAAGCAATAAGCAATCCGCTTAGTGAATTCCAAGAGCGCAAAAGAAAATTAGAAGAGTTGCGCGCGGCGGGGGTAATGCCATACCCAGAACGCTATAAGAGAACGCATACAACGTCCCAAGCTAGGGCGTTGGCTCAAAAAAACCCGCCGCGTAAACTTGAAGAAATCTTGGCGCCATTGAGCGCCGCTTCTTTGGGGCATGACAACAACGGTTCCGCCTTAAGCAAAGAAGCCGCCGCCAACAAGTCATCTGTAAAGATCCGCTTGGCAGGCCGAGTCATGCTAATCCGCCCTCATGGCAAATTGACTTTCGCGCAGTTGCAAGATGACAGCGGACAAATACAGATCTGCTTTATGCAAACTTTTATGGAGGCTTTCGGCAAATTTGCAGCTGGTCCGCGCAAGAAACCGTTCAAAGGTCTGCAATCTTACAAGATGGTGCGCAAGCTTGATATGGCAGACTTTGTTGGTGTAAGCGGGGAACTCTTCCATACGCGTCATGGTGAACTAACTTTGCTGGTTAAAGAATGGACTTTTCTGGGCAAGACACTGCGTCCCCTGCCTGAAAAATTTCATGGCTTGCAAGATTTAGAAGCCAAATACCGTTACCGTTACCTTGATTTGCTAGCTGATCCATCGGCAAAAAAAAGGTTTGTTACGCGCACTCGCCTGGTGGCCGACATGCGCCGCTTTATGGATAAGCACGGTTTTTTGGAAGTTGAAACCCCCATTTTGACATCAGTGCCTTCCGGAGCAGCTGCCAAGCCTTTTTGTACCCACCACAACGCGCTGGACATTGATTTATTTTTAAGGATTGCTCCGGAAACTTATTTAAAGCGATGCATCGTCGGAGGATTTGAGCGGGTCTATGAGATTGGCAAGTGTTTCCGCAATGAAGGCATGGATCCTTCACATTTGCAAGAATTCACGATGATGGAATATTACGCCGCTTACTGGAACTACGAAGACAACATGGATTTCACGGAGAAATTCATCTCGCACCTGATTAAGGAACTGACCGGCGGGACGACGATTAGCGCTAAAGACCGTGATGGAAAGACGCAAACGATCAACTTTAAGACGCCGTGGCCAAGGCTCAATTTTGCTGAAATCATCAAGCAAGACTGCGGAATAGATATTTTGGAGCATTATGGTGACGCTGATTCTTTGCGCGCCGCCATAAGCTCAAAGCTGGGAAGTAGCTTTAAGCTTGAGCGCGCGGAAACGATGGGTTATGGAAACCTCTGCGACGCGTTGTATAAAAAAGTATCTCGCCCAAAACTGATCCAACCCGCCTTTGTAATTAAGCATCCAGTGGACACAAAACCACTCGCGCGGCGAAACGACAAGGATGAGCGTATCGCCGACACCTTCCAGTTGCTTGTGAACACTTGGGAGATTGTAAATGCTTATTCCGAGTTAGTAGACCCAATTGACCAGCGCTCTCGCCTGCAAAAACAGGCGGCGGCGCGGGCTCAAGGAGATGAAGAAGCAATGCCGATGGACGAGGATTATCTTTTGGCGATGGAACATGGCATGCCGCCGATCAGCGGGTGGGGACTAGGAATAGACCGCTTCATGGCTCTGCTTACGGGGCAAGATAATTTGAAAGATGTGGTGCTATTTCCTTTAATGAAACCAGCAGATTAAGGACACCTGAAATTCTTCAGCCTCTCGCCGGGTTGCCTTTAGCCGATTTTGGATGCGTCGCATAAATTCAATGAAAAACACTTATAACCGTTTTTACAACTTACTATTTGTTCTAGCTCCATGGGTGATCATGGCGGGCATGCTGCAGGTTAACTTTCAGAAGTTTTTGCCTTACCAGAGAATCTTCAAGGGACCCAACTTCTTTGACTACTTTACGGTCACGGACATCTTCGTGACCCTACTGGTGGGCTTTTTAGCTTATGGACTTGTAAGCGGAGCCATCAAATTCAATAAGCGCGAACTGCCTTTGGAGTTGAAAATCGCGGCCGTTTTGTTGATGGCGGCCGGCCTAATGCAAGTTTTATTCCAAAGGATATATGAGCCAGTTTTGAGTACCCCGACCGAGTATTTCCGTATGCTATTTATCTTTCCGCTTATTTTTACCGTTTTGCTTTTTCGCACCACGGAAGAAGCAACAGCTGAAAAACTGGTTAAAAGCTATATGCTTACTGCCACTTTCTTCTCAATACTCGCGCTAATTCAATATCTTTTCGGCGTTTTTCCCGGCGAGCAGTATGATTTCATGAAGCGACTGACTTGGCCATACCTGGACTTTGTCACGCTTAAATCCTCAAGCGCCAACTGGGCGGCTTTCTTTGTCACGCCAGCAGTCATTTTTTCTTTCATTAAAATCGTCAATTCCTTTAAAAAAGTTGATTTTGGCGGAGATTTTCTGATTTATAACGGTGGACTTTTTCTAAGCGCAATAACGCTTTATCTAACACAATCGTATGGCGCGTTCGTGGCGGTTTTTGTGGCACTCACTCTTTATTTTTTTCGCTTTTTTAAGACAAAAGGCTTTATAATTGCCTTCACGCTGCTGCTTTTCGCGGCTGGCGCGATCTACGCCATTCAATCCGGCACATACAAATACATGGTGCTAACAAATCAGGTCCATTACCGTTACCAAAATTCGGTAGCCAGCCGCGGCGACATCATGAAGATGAATCTGGCGATGATTAGCGCTCATCCGTTTTTGGGAGTCGGGCTTAATCAGTATCAAAGTTATTTTTCAGCTAACCAGAAAGCGATTTTGGGATACCAATACGGCGAGTTGCAGCCTCCTCCGCACGCGCATAATTTCTTTTTGAGCATGTGGACTTCGCTGGGTTTCTTCGGTTTTTTGGGGATGCTGATACTGGCCGCGGGCCTGTTATGGCGGAGCGGCTTCAAACCCGACCAACCGGCCGTTTTCATCTTTATCGCAATCATGATCCACGGGCTGATCGACTCCTATTACTGGCGTCAGGAAACCGCCTACATCTTCTGGATGGTGGTGGCGCTTAGTTACATCTATTCAATTACTAGCGAAAGAAAACGATCTCACCAAGATCCAATGGTCGCGCCAAAAAAGATAAAAGTAGCGGCGAAAGAGAATGAACGGATCGCGGTTAAGTTTTAGACGACCTACTTCAAGGTGATGGTCGCTAATTTCATAATCAGCCATGGCGGATTAATAGAGGTAGTGATTATGAGATGTTTATTTGTTTTTAGCAAGCAATGCAATAAGTTAGGGATAATGTGATTGCCGCTCAAAATGAATTCTGGCGCAATCGGAAAGGCATGGTAACAATACGGCAGTATTTTTGCGCGATTCCCGATTTTAAGGTACGCTTGCTTATGCTAACGCGTGAGGGTGTTCGCCAAGGCTTTACGCGTAAGACGCAATTGTTAATGTTCGAGTTTTATGGATAAGATCGCCGTTCTTGATTTCGGGGGACAGTACGCGCATTTAATCGCTAACCGTGTGCGCAGGCTTAACGTTTACAGCGAGATTTTTGACGCCGCCACGCCCGCGGCAAAACTCCGCGGGTTTAAGGGTGTGATTTTATCTGGCGGGCCACAGAGCGTGTACGACAAGGACGCGATTAAATGCGATCCGGGGATTTTGGAATTGGGTGTGCCTTTGCTAGGCATCTGCTATGGACATCAGCTGCTTGCTTACTTGCAAGACGCTAAGGTTGAGCCGGCTGATTACCGCGAATACGGCCTAACGCAGATTAAGGTTTTGAAAAAAGAGGGTGTGTTTAAAGGTCTTGCCGATATAGAAACGGTTTGGATGAGCCACGGAGACAGCGTAAAAGACTTGCCGTCGGGTTATGAAGTAATTGGGCAGTCGCCCGGTGAGTACGCGGCCATCGCCAATTTTGCAAAAAATTTTTACGGCTTTCAGTTTCACCTTGAGGTTTCTCACACCAAGTCGGGGATGAAAATGCTGGATAATTTTTTGAGCATTTGCGGGGTGAAAAAAGAATGGAAAATAGACAATTTCATTGAGGAAGAAATAGAGAGGGCGCGCGCCCTTATAGGCGACAAGAAAGTCTTTATGTTAGTGAGCGGGGGCGTGGACTCAACGGTCGCGTTTGCCTTATTGGGGCGCGCGCTAGGCCCTGATCGTGTTTATGGACTGTTCGTGGACACGGGTTTTTTGAGATTTAACGAACGCGAACAAGTGGAAAAAAGTCTGAAAAGCCTTGGCTTTGACAATCTGCATGTGAAAGACGCTTCCGCGGACTTTTTCAGCGCGCTAAAAGAGGTCTATGAGCCTGAGAAAAAACGCCAAATCATCGGCGAATTGTTTCTAAAAGTTCAGGCGGAGGTAGTGGCATCATTGGGACTTAATCCAGACGAGTGGCTGATCGGACAAGGGACGATTTATCCTGACACCATTGAAAGCGGCGGTACCAAAAACTCCGCAAAGATAAAAACTCATCACAACAGAGTGAGTAAGATTGAAGAAATGATCAAGCAGGGCAGAATCATTGAACCGCTTGCGCAACTTTATAAAGACGAGGTGCGCGCCGTTGGCGAAAAACTTGGACTGCCCGCTGAAATTGTCTGGCGACACCCCTTCCCTGGCCCCGGGCTGGCAGTGCGTTGTTTGTGCGCGAAGCAAGCTAACTGGCCTGAAGGTTTCAGACAATTAGAAGCGCGGCTAAACGCGGATGTGGCCAAACATGGTTTAACCGCGCGCATTTTGCCGGTGCAAAGCGTTGGAGTGCAAGGTGATTTCCGCACTTATCGTCATCCCGTGGCGCTGATCGGTGATAGTGATTTTGCCATTTTGGACGCGGTAGCGACAGATTTGATTAATCGTTACACGGAAATTAATCGTGTGTTGTGGTTAAAAGCTCCGGCAAGCATAGCTGAGACTGACACCGTTAGTACTGAACAGACCAAGATGCGGCAAGTGAGCCGTAATGGAGGGCTGGCAGTTACGGACTCCTATCTGACCCGCGAAAGAATTGCTTTACTGCAAAAAGCCGACAAGATCGTGAGTCAATTTATAGAAGAAAAAGGCATTTCGCGGCAAATTTGGCAATTCCCGACGGTACTGGTGCCATTGAGCGTGCAAGGCAACGCTCGCGGCGCGGGCGAAAAAGCAAATGCCAGCGCTCGCGGCGCGGGGGAATCTATAGTTTTGCGTCCAGTGGAAAGCGATGAAGCAATGACGGCCAATTTTTACCGCATGGACTTAAAACTGCTGGATGAACTGATTCAGCGGCTGGTAAAAATCCCCGGCATTTCCGCCGTTTTTTATGATGTTACCAACAAGCCCCCGGGCACGATTGAATGGGAGTAAGATCAAAAATTGATATTCAAATAGGCTATAACGCGCCGCCGGCGCTCGCCTGTCAACATCGGGCACCGGGATTTAAAGCTGTCGCAAAATATCCTGTAGGTTCCGCGTTAGCGTGTCATCTTCCATTTTGCGAGCAAGTTCTAACATCTTCGCGTAATCGGAACGGTGGGATTTCATGTCTGAAATAAGCTTTAGATTAGCTACCCGCGCATGAAGAGCATTGTATTCTTTGGCATAGCAAGCCTTAACCATCTGCCGATTGCCAATACGCTCAAAAAAAGCGCGAGCCCGGTCAAGAGACCCATTATTAAACCAATAAAAACCTTCGTTTTCGTCAACATATTTTTTTAGTTCGCTGTCACCGCTTTGGTCAAGGTAGTAACGCGCTTTCTTAAAATCTTTTTCTTTGACGTAATAGATAACGGCGTTGCGCAGAATCGTATCAAGCAAACGCCCGATATCTGGCGCAGGCAAGCCGCTTGAAACTTCTCCCAGCCGCGCCGCCGCCTTCTCCGCGAAAAATTTCGCGTTCTCAAAATCATTCGCCTTTAAAGCCTCTATGGCCACATTGTGATAAGCCACAACAAGGTTTTTCCTCACAATCTCCTTGTTAGAAGATAAATCATCGGCAAGATGAGCGGCCTTCAAGAGGTGACGAGGATCAACCTTGATTTGCTTGTCACGAAAGTCGGAGACGTCCAATAGATTCGTCGGAATAAGTTCAATGATGGGCAATAGGTTCTGATATTTGTCGTATTTAGCGAAAGCCCCAGCGGTAGCTTCTATGTCTATTCCTTTAAAATGAAGACAAACATGCTCTTCCAGCAGTTTAATCATCAGCTCACGAATGTCGTACTTAAGTGAATAAAGGTATGTGTAAAAAGTAACGATCTGGTTGCAGTCACCAATCATTTTTTCCCCTTTATCTGGATCGGAAAGCAGTTTGCCAAAAGAAGCTCCCGCAAGGTATTCAAAACGACCCCTTGCCGGAGCAAGAAATAGCATGATTGCGGCAATATACCTTAGTTTCTCTATGTCTTCTCGCGTTTCAGGAACTCGCGCGCCAATGTTTAAGACATCGCGGGTAATTTTCTCAAAATCAAGCGGAGTGTTTAACGCAAAATCCAAAAATATTTGCGCTATTTTTTCAGCGTTGCGGTACATACGCTTGCGCACACCTTTACGAAGGTATTTGTACCCCTTAAATCTTGCTTCCAGCCATAGGTTCACTACTACAAGATTTTCCTGCATCAGCGCTAACATCTTTTGCTGTGTTTCAAAGATATTAGTGAAAGAGATGCTCCAAAGCACGCGGTCAACCTTTTTTTCAACGCCGTCGGCATAACGCGAGAATGGATTGTAAATGGGAGTCAACATCGGATGTTGAATTAAGAAAGCAAGGTCATCACTACGCCAGCCACTATCGGTATCAGCAGATTATCATCAATGACGCGGTCAATAAATTTGATTGTCAAAGATTCAATGAAGATCCCCGTAACCGCACCAAAAAATGCCACGTGAAAATCAACGAAAGTAAAAGCAGCCAGCGTTGAGATGATTATAGCCAGCATTGTCCCTTCAAGATGTTTTTCAGGATTGAACGGATTCTTGAAACGCCCGAAGTAGATGCCAATTACAGTGGTGACGGCATCACCGACAGCCATGATAGCTATACCAGCGAGCGCGATCTGCCTTTCAAAAAGCAGCAGAGCAAAAAATGATCCAAGCACAAAGAAAAACGCTCCCCGGCCGGGGAAAAACTTCATATCACGTCCCCTTTCAAACAACTTTAGCGCGTGACTTATGCCCGGCAATGAGCGGCGGCGAATCAGAATGATCATCGCTGTGCCGGCAACCAGCACCGCTCCCAGAATCGGCACGGTGACAACACCAATCTTGATCAAAATTATCAGCGCGATACCAGTGAGAACATGCGCGATCTGCCGCCGCAGTTCAAGGCTAGTACGGATCTGATAGACCAGCCTTTGGCCTAATTTGTATTTTTCATCGGTGACTAGCCAGAATTTCGCTGATCCATATCCTATAAGCCCACCAACCAGCAAATCCGTAAAATAATGCAGACCAAGATAGACGCGGCTAAAGGTGACGCTGACGACCATACTAACAATCAGCCAGCGGGCCAGGCGATTTTTGAATGCTCGTTTTATGTAAGGGATCAGCGCAAAGCACAAGACCGCATGCAGACTAGGCAAGGTGTAGCCTGTTGTGAATTTAAGAGCGATGTCCGATAGCGCTTCTGTGGCAAAAGGGCGAGGAATATGCAGAATTTTTTTCATCAAGTACCCGCCTTCCAAACCAATGATCGCGGACAGCGCCATGAGCGTGAAATCCACATATTTTTTTTGGATCAGCAAAACCGCGCTCACTATGGAGACCAATGCGACAAGCCCTTCTTTTGTCATGAAAAGCATAAGCTCGTTCATGGGGCTAAAGCGAAGAGAAACGACAAGATTTAAAATCTGGTTGTTAAAGACATAGCCAAGCGCAATGCTGACCACTGTAGCCGTGAGCAGGATTTTTTCCCAGTGACTGAAGAGATCGCCCCTGCTGGTTCCCGAAATTTTATTTGGTGTTTGCATCGCGCCCTAATTTTTTATTTTGACGAGGACAGCTTTGAGCAACGCCTTAAAGCTTAAAAAAAGGCTCATTGCGCGAGATTAACTTTTTCCACTTGCCCCAAATTTAGCCCTAGGAAGCGCCCTCCAATCTGCCTGAAACGGTCGGGCATATCGGTAGTGAGATAGCGGCGAATACCTTTTTTGCTTAATCGCCGCTCTATTTGAGGGTGACGGGCAAGATAGTTTTTTAAGCTTGCGGCGACAATTTCTCCCGGATGAGGAATAGAGACATTCTTGCCCATGATCCTCTTAAATTCCTTGTACAAAAAAGGATAATGAGTGCAACCAAGGATGAGCGTGCCAATATTGCAGTTCATAAGGTGGCGGAGGTATTTTTTGAGAATCATGCGCGTTTCAGGCTTATCAGCCCAGTCTTCTTCTATTAGAGGCACTAGTAGTGGACATGCCTGCCCGTAAACTTTCAAGTCAGGATTTAATTTGCGCAATTCTGTTTCGTAGCTTTTGGAAGCAATTGTTCCGCGCGTTCCTACCACGCCGACGCGATTATTTCTTGCGCGAAAAAGATGAGACTCCTTACCGCCATTATTTGAGATCACGGATGCTTTAGCTCCGCCACCTAACGATCCGGTGATTCGGGCGACTTCTTCAACCATGGGACGGATCACGCCGAGAATGCGGCGCGTGCCAGAAGCTGGAGCCATTTCCGCTTGCAGTTCGCGCAGGACATTGGAAGAAGCAGTGTTGCAAGCTAATATCACCATTTCACATCCCTGTCCAAACAGATAATTAACGCCATCTTTTGTAAAGCGCTTGACGGCATCGTGACTGCGGTTGCCATAGGGAGCGCGGGCGTTATCTCCAAGGTAGATATAGTCATATTGCGGAACAGTTTTTAGGAATTCCTTGAGGATAGTGAGCCCGCCAAAACCTGAATCAAAAACTCCTATCATACTTTAAAAAATAAGTTGCGGCATGAAATTATCACAATTTGGCTTTTTAAGCGATTGTATTTACAATATGACCATGACGAAACTCTCCTGGCGCACATATTTTGTTTTTGTGATTACTGGAATATTTATTGGGATATTGGTTACGGCGCAAGTAAAAAGTTCCGTTCCTTCCAGCTCTTTTATTTACGACCAGTTGGCAGCGCAGAAGGCGCTGATTAAAGACTATGTGGATGAACAGGCAATGTTGAAAAGTAAAATTGTGGCGTTGCGCTCGCAAATTGAGAATAATCAGGCCAATATACGTGAGAACAGCCAAGATAACAACTTGGAGGCGCTGAAAGAATTAAAAAACGACATTGGGCTTTCACCACTTAAAGGCGCGGGCGTTGAAATTAAACTCAACGACGGCTTTTTTGTTAATCGCGATAGTACTGATCAAATTGACCAATCTCTGGTGCAAGCTTCCGATCTGCGCGATATTGTTAACCTGCTTCACTCGGCCAAGGCTAGGGCGATTGCCATCAATGACCAGCGTGTTCTCGCTTCCACTTCCATTAGTGCCGTTGGGAACACGATCATGGTTAATAATTATCATGTACTGCCGCCTTTTGATATCGTGGCAATTGGAGAAAAGGAGATGATTATGCCCTTGTTGAATGATAAATCATATCTTCCTGATCTTCACGCGCGTATCGCGCAGTTCAAGATCCAGTTTTCGGCGGAAGCCAAGAATAACCTAAGCGTGCCCATCTATAACGGTAATCTAAACACTAATTTTCTTACGGAAGCCACAAGCGATAGCCAATGAAACATTTAGAAAAAATTAGAGAGATGAAGTTTTCGGGAATCGGCAGGCAACAAGTTTCTATACTGCTGACATCCGTGCTGTTGGGGTTTTTGATCGTGACGCAGGCAAGATCTTTTACTGACGTTACCGCGCTGGTTGGTCGCGACAGCAGCGCTGATGTTTTTCGCGAGATTAAAATCCTAAAGACGACCAATGAAAAGCTGTCTAATGAAATTAAAGATCTGGAAGATCAGCTGGCCAAGACTTCTGATAGCGGAAAAGCTTTACAAGGCATCGCTGACGAAATCAAAAAATATAAACTCTTGGCTGGACGAGTTGACGTTAAGGGTCCTGGCATTGAACTAACAGTGAATGGTGACTTAAAGGCATTGTGGCTAACAGATATCGTAAATGAACTCTTCAACGCCGGAGCGGAAGCGGTGTCCGTAAATGGGATCAGGCTTACCGACAAAACTGTTGGTTTTGACACTATTCCAAGCGGACAAATCTTATTAAACAGCATCATTCTTAAAAAACCTTTTGTCTTTATGGCAATTGGAGACAAGCAAGTATTGCGCGACGCGCTCAATCAGCCTCAGGGCATTTTGCAAAGATTAGACCAGAGCCTTGGCGGCGTCACCATTGACCTTAAACAAAAGGACGAAGTACGGATGGAAAAGGTTTTTTAGCTCTTTTTTCCGCCGCGGCATCCAACACCCGTGTTGCCCCGCGACGCAAGCGCGCTCGTCCGTATAACGCGCGCCTTAACCAATGCCAAACAAATACGCTTATTTTTTATTTAAGCTTAGCTTACCCCCCACTTTTCCAAAACTTACTTGATCCACCTTACCGCCATAATGACAACACCAACCAGAGCGGCTGGAGCAACATAATTATAAAAAGAAAAATCAAAAAAACCTTTCTGGTAAATTTTTCTTCCTTTAATTGTTTGGCTAGATATTCAGATTCTTGGGCAAGAGAAGCAAAGTCTGCTTCTAGTTTTTGCTTATCGGATCGTTCCGCCAGCAGAAGGCGGTTGTGATCCGGAAGCGGGATTGCGTCTTTTAAAAGGGCCTCAAGCTGTCCCACCCGATAATTAGCCCCTTCCAAGCGCTCCTGCTGTTTTTTTAGTTCAACCTGAAGCTCCTCAAAAAGTTTTTTATAGACATCGGGCGCGCTCACTTCGTTCGCGCGCGTGCCAGTTGTAATAACCCCTTCTTCAGCGCTTTCCGCCCCAGAGCGCGTAGACATAATATGGACATTGTCCATAGACACTCTTTGGCCGGTAGAGACAACACTGTCTATAGACATTTCATTGTCCACTGTGTCCATACGATGTCTACTATCTCTTAAATCGCGTAGTTTAATGACATCCTTCTTATTTAACCATATCCGCCCATTTTTATTTTCTATTGCCAGCTTTTTCGCGCGGATATATCTGTCCACGGTACGGATTGACACCTTTAATAGCTTGCTGGCCGTTTTTCTGTCTATTTGAGCCATTTTATTGAATATAGTCATGATTTAAGCCCTTTCTATAGACATAATTCGCATAGTATAGACAATGTCTATAGACCGTCTATTGCCATGTCTACCCCGCGTCCACTTTTCTGTCAACAGTTTGGAAATCAATATAGCCCCTTCATAAAATATTATTACTGTAATAATTACAGACTAACCAAGACTTTATTGATTTATTTTAAGCGTTTTTCCATATTTACTTTTGCGCGTAAAAAGATATAATTAAACAGCTTTATTTTACTGGAAAAATTCTTTCTCTTGTCGCGGAAAATATTAATATCATCGTTGCTGTTAGCCACACTGCTATCATTAGCGCCTGTTGCGACTGCCACGACTCGCTTGGCCGGCTCAAACTTTACCGCTTCTTCAAATCACGCTGAAAGCGCTCTAACGAACCTTGACTCTGGCCAACTGCTTAATCGCGGTGAAGCAGTTGATTTTATTGTTGCTTCCTTTAAGCTAAAGAATAAGTTCAAAAAATTCATCAGCAGCTGCGCGCGGGCGCCTGATGAGTGTTTTTTTGCCTTCAGCGCGATGTCGCATTATAACGGCATCCAATTTTCTCCACTGATTCTTTATCCGGACGTGTTCCCGGCTCATAAGAACTATTCGGCCATTAATATCGCCACGATGCTAAATCTTGTACGCGGATTTTTGGATGAACCTAATAGTCCTTTCCATCCCGAAATCGGCATGACCAAGATTCAAGCACTGAAAGTAGTACTTGGAGCGTCCGACCAATTACGCTGGAAAGACAAGTTTGAGATGACATCAGCGGATTACCATCAAGATCTGCCATATTCCGACAAGGAAATTTATCTACCCGAAAACTGGTGGTATGGTCGCTACATGGATTTCGCTTTGCAAAAAGGCATTATAGACAAAACAGAGTTTTTCGGTTGCGATCAGATCATCACGAAAGGCGAGCTTGCCCAGATGGTAGCGCGCACTTTGGCCTTGTCCGAAGTAAGCGCAAAAGAATCTGATCTTAAATTGATACCAAGCCCGGCGTTACCTGATGCCGAGCCATTTTCCACGCCGACAGAAGCTCTAACTAAATCTACCGCCGCTAATGCTGGCACAAGCGTGGCCAAGTAATAAAGCGTTTGCCAAATAGCCCTTAAATACAACTTAATGACTGGGTCTCAAGCTAAGAATATAATGAGTGGCGTTTCAATTCCTTGTTAAACAAATCCTAATGACTGGGACTCAAACCAAGGCCATTCTAAAAGTGGCGCGGCGGACCTCCATCCACGTAGTGTTGGACAATCTGCGCAGTGTCTATAATATTGGCGCTATTTTCCGCACTTCCGACGCAATTTTAGCCGAGAAATTACACCTATGCGGAATCACTGCCCATCCGCCCCGCCCTGATCTTGAAAAAACCGCCTTAGGCGCGACACAAGTCGTCCCATGGGAATATTCCCGTTCTACGCGTGAAACTCTCTTAAAACTTAAAAAAAAAGGCTTTCAAATTTGCGCCTTGGAATTGACACCGCAAAGTTTGGATTATAAAGAGGCTAAATTTAATTTCCCTATGGCACTGATAGTAGGCAATGAAGTGGACGGAGTCAGCAGTGAAGCCCTAGCGCTCGCAGATCTAGTCGTTGCAATCCCCATGCTTGGACGCGCGAAAAGCTTAAATGTGGCAACCGCTTATGGTATAGTTGCTTATGAGGCGCTTTACGCCAGCACCAATATAGGAAAGCGATGTTGAGAGAATACCAACTAGATCTCGCGCTTAGACTGGGCGGGCGTGAGACTGCCAAGTTGAAGGCTGTGCCCGCGGAATTTAAGAAACTGCTTAAAAAAACCGTACGGGTGTTACGCAAAAATCCACTCTTAAAAGCAAAAATGCAGGGCGGCGTCATTCACGCGGTCATAACAGGCGACGATGAAATAGCGATGCTGAACGGGGCGTATAGGGGTAAGGCCGAACCAACAGACGTGCTTGCTTTGAGCTATTTTGACGAACTAAATTTCCCCGGGGAAAACAACCTTGTTGGAGAGATAATGATTTCCGTTGAAACCGCCCAGCGCCAAGCCAAAAAACACGGGCACAGCCTGTCAAAGGAGCTACGTTTTTTGTTCGCGCACGGGCTGTTGCATCTTTTTGGTTTTGATCATCAGACCGCGCGAGAAAAAAAAGCGATGTTCGCTTTGCAAGACGAGGTTTTAAGTTAATTCAGAGTATTAGAGATGAGATCGGCAATCATCTCTCAAAAAATATTTGATCAAGCATCGCGATAAATTTCCCCGCGATGTTTTTGCCAGTTAATTTTTTATATGGCTTTCCTTTGAGGTAAACCTGCGCGATTGGCGTTTCGGCGCGACCGGGAAGAAAAAGCCCAATATCGGCACGCGAGGCTTCACCAGGGCCGTTGACGATACAGCCCATAACGGCTATTTTGAGGTTAGCGACGCGGTTAAAAGTATTTTTAGATAGGCTGGAGCGCCAGACTGGCAATTTTTGATCAATATGCTCATTGACTTTGGCGGCGATCTTCAGAAAAAGATCGCTTGATGTCCGCCCACAGCCCGGACAGGAAGTTACCATTGGCCTAAAAGAGCGCAGTCCCATTGTTTGCAGGAGCAATTGGCAAGCTTTGACTTCACGCGAGCGCGGATCAGCAGGCATGTTCAAGTGAAGAGCGCGTGAGGCTTTGCTCGCCGAATAACGGCTTTCAGCAACTCCATAGCAATGGTGCGCCGCGGTTGTAATAAGCGGATCTTGGCCAAGATCTGGCGTTAGAGAAAAACGGATAGTGTCGCCAATACCTTTTTGCAGGAGAACAGCAAGCGCGGCGGTTGAGGCAATCAGCCCTTTGTCGCCACTACCGGCTTCGGTAAGACCTAAATGGAGAGCGTAACGGCATTGAGCCGCCAGTTTTTCATATGCCGCGATCACGCCTCGCACTTCAGACATTTTGACGCTCAAGACAATTTTATCAGCCGCAAGCCCTAGTTTTTCCGCCGCTTTAGCCGATTCTAGCGCGCTATTAACCATGGCATCTTGGATTGGCAAACTATTGCCGTGAGATTGATCCAACGAACCCCAATTCACACCGATCCTAACGGGTTTATTGAATTTAATGGCTGTTTTGATGATAGCCGCGAAATTTTCTCCTCTAGCCCCTTTTAAGCCCACATTACCCGGATTGACGCGATATTTGTCCAGAGCCCTGGCGCAGTCGGGGTATTTTCGCAAGAGGATGTGGCCGTTGTAATGGAAATCGCCAATGATCGGCTGATTGTAGCCATGACTGAGCAATTGTTCTTTAATGCGAGGAATGGCCTTGGCCGCTTCAATACTGTTTACCGCTAAACGAATCAACTCGGCGCCGGCATCAGCGAGCGCCATAAATTGCCTAACTGTCGCGGCGATATCAGCCGTGTCGGTATTGGTCATGGATTGGATAGCAATCGGGTTTTTGCGCTTTTTACCTATTAAACCACCGCCAATCTTGATCTTGCCGATTTTTACTTCGTGAGTTTTGTGCATAATTTCAACATCCGATGTTGACAGCCAACGCATATGTTGGCTCAAGCGCCGGTGGCCGCGGCGGGCGCCGCGGCTTTAATCGGTTCGGTTTTGAGCGGATTTTTGACGATAATTTTGTCCTTGGTGATTTCAATGATGTCGGTGGCAGGAATTAATCTCTTCTTGTAATAAACCAAGCCAAGAAAACTTTTTGCCACTAGCAGTTTAGTGAGAGTGAAAAACTTGTTGTTGACGGCAAAATCTATCACTCGCCCTAAATCTTCCCCGTTTTTGGTAACAACACGGTTTTTAAAGATCCTGATACCTCTTTTCAAAGATTCCATCACCTGATGAATCTCGTTGCTTTCTGAAATTGATTCATCATCACGCACTATTAGCGCGGCGCCCCACTGGATAATATCTAGGGGCGCAACCACGTTTTTGCCCGTGTGATCGGTAAAAAAACCCACGACTTTGCCTGTGTCAGTATTGAACGCGACATCGTAAATTCGCGCAAGCTGATGCCCCGATTCTGTTATGATCGCGCTGCCAACCGTTTGTGAATAGTATTTTTCCATCAGGGCAAAGTATAAGCTAGCAAGGGGTGATTTTACAATCGCGACGGGATCGCCCCGCGAACAAAGTCCTTGTAGTTGACTTTATCAATCTGATCCACACCCGCGCGACCATCGCCCCGCGAACAAAGTCCTTGTAGTTGACTTTATCAATCTGATCCACACCCGCGCGACCATCGCCCCGCGAACAAAGTCCTTGTAGTTGACTTTATAGCCATTTTTCCCTATAAGTATTTTGTTATTGGTCAAATCGGGGTTTGGCGCAGTTGGCTAGCGCGCCTGGTTTGGGACCAGGAGGTCGCAGGTTCAAGTCCTGCAACCCCGACCAGATGCAACTTTTATCATTTCTAGGGGAGTTTGTTTGGTCGCTCGCCTCGCCTTAGGCGGCGCACAAGTCAATCAGAATTTTGCTCAAAAAAGGTTCGCACTTCGTCCAGTAATTGCGACCATCTAAAACTTTCAGATTTGCCCGCCAAAAGTCTTAAATGGTCGCAAATATTGAATGAAGATAGAACTTTTTTTAGGGGTACAGAGACTTTTGATGGTGATTTGGTAAAGCGCAAAGATTGAATGAAGATAGAACTTTTTAGGGGTAATTACAGCTAAATAAAAGAGCTTCCTAAGAAGCTCGCGACCGCGCCGCCTGACGGAGGCCAAAGCCTTCAAAAATTTCTTTTTCTTTTAATGGGCGCACGCAGAATTGCTTTTCAATTAAGGAATCAATTTAGCGGGCTTTGTCTTCCTGCTAACGAGCAACGAGCCGCTTCTCACCACTGCCGTCTTCGGCGCAGAGTAGGCGGGCAAAAAGGAAGGGCGCTGGAAAAAGCAATTTTTGCTTGCCTGTTTTCCGCGCCGAAGGCGCGGCAGGGGCGTAAACTCAAAGTGGGTTTAAGGGGCGTTCAGTAATTGCGGCCATTATCAACAAGTGGAGTGAGTGTGCCGGACATAATGGCGGCAAGTAGTAAACTAAGGGCATCCTCATCAGCACGCGCAAGTCAAATAAGTATGCCTTAAAAATTATTTTTTTATCAAACACCATTAAAAAAAATCATTTGCGGAGCCGCTTTGGCAGATTTGGTTCATGCTAGATGCCAACGAGACGCCAGCGGCATAAACACCGGCGCTGATATCAATACGCGAGCATCATCGGCAACCAAGACAAAGTGGCGACCAATGATACGGCAACGACAGGTAATTCAAACATTGGCCTGACGGCACGCCCAGCTGAAGCCCCGCCGACCAGCCAAATCTGATTAAGGCCTACGATTTAAATTATTTTGAGTCCGCCAGCATTGATCAGAAACACAACATAATAAGACAAGCTGTTTTAAAAAGATTGAGCAGCACTGGCCTTGATTTGCTAAATTGTGTGTTTGCCCGCATGTTAAGCCCATCAGTTTGTTTGCGCAAATGGATCTTGCCTTCTTCACCTTTGAAGAAGCATGTTAAGCCATCAGTTTGTGTGTTTAAGGAGCTGTTTTGCAAACGGGAAAACTTCCCCAAAAAAGCCACACCGTTATAAATCGGCAACAAAAAAGCCCCCGTACTTGCCAATCAGCTTTGAAATGAAAGACAGGGGGCTTTTAAGCTTATGCTTTGTCCGGATATTAATTTTCCGTTCCAGTACCAGCTCCAAGCACCGCGTTTACAATCACGAATGACAGCATGATTAGAACGATGCCAATAACAGTGTACATCAAAATCTTTTTGCCCTTGTCAACCTTTTCCTGCGCGCCAGCGGCCGTTACGTAAAGCATACCGCCGTAAATGATCATGATAACAGCGATGAGGCCAAGGAAGGTCAAAACAAAATTAACGATTGTTAGCACAAGCGAGCGCAGGCTAGTTTGTCCGCCAGTTACATCAGCAACGAACTGAGGAGCGGAAGTTTGGATGTTCGCGCCCTGAGCAAAGGCTGGCACAAATTGAAAAACCGTTAGACCGACAATAGTCAGTCCAAATACGATTAAAGCCTCCTTGGCGAATCTTTTAATGTTCTGTTTTGACATGGTGTGGTGGGTAAAAAAATGTTGAAGATTTGTTTTTCTTATGATTATTGTAGCATACTGTTGCCAAAAATACAAGTGAGTGTTCGGTTCCATAGTTTCAAGTGCACCCCCTTGTCGAAGCGGGGTTTGTAGAACAAATTGAAATATACAGCAATCGGCGGTCTCATATCCAGAGTTTCATGAGGTCTTTGGATGTTGTATTCAAT
>Ga0272446_1003817_pt1 | contig 18523 bp, 14 predicted proteins | sample YNPCB0061_FD_194587 | JGI IMG/M metagenome (GOLD analysis project Ga0272446, IMG submission 194587) | Hot spring microbial mat communities from Yellowstone National Park, WY, United States - YNP-CB-006-1 | ecosystem: Environmental > Aquatic > Thermal springs > Hot (42-90C) > Sediment | place... | reverse complement strand
GCGCCAGCTACGCTGGCGCACCGCAACGCCAACAACATACCCCCCGCTCCCAGGTTGGGAGAGGGGGGGAGGGGGTGAGGGCAAGCAGCGCATCAGGACGCCATCCGCCAAAAACCCTACACCTGAAAGGGTGTGGGGTTGGCCCCGGGGACATGATGGCTCCGCGATCGTGGTAAGATGCTGGCATGACAGAACCTCTGATCCGCGCCGTGGGCCTGGCCCGCCGCTACCAGATGGGCAAAACCGCCGTCGACGCACTGCGCGGGGTGGACCTGGCGGTGCAACCCGGTGAGTTCGTATCGCTCGTCGGGCCGAGCGGCAGCGGCAAGAGCACGCTGCTGCACCTGATCGGCGGGCTGGTACGCCCCAGCGGCGGCGAGGTCTGGGTCAACGGCCTCGAACTCGGGCGCAGCAGCGACCAGCAACTGGTCGTCTATCGCCGCGATACGCTCGGCTTTGTCTTCCAGAGCTTCAACCTGCTGGCGATCAAGACGGCCTGGGAGAACGTGGCCGTGCCGCTAATGCTGGCCGGCGCCCCGCTTGCGCAGCGGCGCGCCCGGGCGCTCGCATTGCTCACGCAGCTGGGGCTCGGCCAGCGGGCCGATCATCGGCCCGCCGAACTGAGCGGCGGCGAGCAGCAGCGAGTCGCCATTGCGCGTGCCCTGGCCAACCGCCCGCGCCTGATCCTGGCCGATGAGCCCACCGGCAACCTCGACAGCCGCACAGGGGGCGAGATCATGGGGCTGTTGCGCCGCCTCGTGCGCGAGGAGGGCCTGACATTGCTGCTCGTCACGCACGACATGAGCGTGGCCCGCTACGCCGATCGCATCGTCCACCTGCGCGATGGAGCGGTGCAGTTCGTGGAAGCGGTACGGGATCACGAGCCTGTGATCGTCGCCGGGTGATATGCTGCACGCTTTGATCTTCGACTTCGACGGTCTGATCGTTGATACCGAGACGCCAGCCCTGGAGAGCTGGCGCCGGATCTATGCCGAATACGGCCTGGAACTGGGCCTCGACGTCTGGGCAGCTGCGCTGGGCACCCAGCACGGCTTCGATGCGCTTGCGCACCTGGTGGGGCTGGTGGCGACCACGGACCCGGCGCGCGCCGCCGCGCTGCAGGCCGATGCGGCGGCAGTCCGCGCGCGGCGCCAGGCGCTCAAAGATGCCATGAGCGCAAGCCAGGGCTTGCTGCCCGGCGTCAGCAGCCTGCTCGACCAGGCCGAAGCGCTTGGCCTGCCCTGCGCCGTCGCATCCAGCAGCAGCTACCGCTGGGTCGGGGGCTGGCTGGCGCGCCTGGGCATCGCGGAGCGCTTCGTCTGTGTGCGCACCGCCGACGACGTCGCGCGCACCAAGCCCGACCCGGAGCTCTTTCTGGCCGCCGCTGCCGGGCTCGGCGTCCCCCCTGCGGCCTGCCTGGTGCTCGAAGACTCGGCCAACGGCATCCTGGCCGCCCGGGCGGCCGGTTGCCCGGTGGTGGCCGTGCCCGGCGCACTCACCCGGCAACTCCCCCTCCCCCCGGCCGACCTGGTCATCCCCTCGCTCGATGCGCTGCCGCTCAGCGACCTGCTCGCCGCCGTGACGCGCAGGGAACCTCGCCAGGCTCAGGGCAACGGCCCGGGCGGCGGTGGCCAGCCGCGGGCGAAGTAGTCGCCCATGGTGATGATCACCAGGATGGCAAAGCCCAGGAAGGCGGCAGCGGCGTAGAGCTGGGTAGCCCGCTCGCTCACCTTGACGTGCATAAAGAAGAGGACGATCAGGACCGTCTTGGCGATGGCGATGGTCATCGCGATCGCTACGCCCAGCAGCCGTGGAAGCGCGATGATGCCCTCGATCCACCAGGCGCCGACGGTCAGCGCCATCAGCACCATGAGCGCGGCGAAGACCTTGTAGTAGGTCGCCTGCCCGATATGGCCGTGCGAATGCTCAGCGCCCGTGTCGCTGCCGTGGGCGCCGTGGCCAGGATTAGCGTGCGATCTTGCCATCAGTGCACCAGGTAGAACAGCGGGAACAGGAAGACCCAGATAATATCGATCAGGTGCCAGTAGAGGCCGCCGATCTCGATCGGTGTAAAGTAGGTCGCAGTGATCATACCACGCCAGACCAGGAAGGTCAGGATCGAGACGATCGTCAGGCCGACGATCATATGGACGGCGTGGAGGCCGGTGGCGACGAAGTAGAGGAAGTAGAACAGCTGGTAGGGTGAGCCGAGGCCGGGCTGTGGCGCACCGTGCTCACTTGCTGCTGCGGCGCCCTCGGCGCCGTGAGCCTCGGGGAAGAGAAAGGCCCGCCCGGGCACCAGGCACTCGTCGACGGCGTGCTGGCCAGTGCCGGTGACCCAGCTGATGGGTGTTGCGTAGCCCGCGCAGTGGGCGAACTTCTCGCTATACTCGTAGCCCTTGATCAGCAAGAAGGTCAGGCCGAGCACGAGGGTCACGCCGAGCATGGTCAGCACACGCCGGCGTTTACCCTCCTCGGCGGCATTGACGGCCAGCGCCACGGTCAGCGAGCTCACCAGCAGCACCACGGTGTTCACCGCCCCGAGGGGGGTATTCAGGTGGTGGGCGGCTGCGGCCCACACCTCAGGGAAGGCCCAGCGGTAAACGATGTAGGCCATGAAGATCCCGCCGAAGAGCATGATCTCGGTCACGAGGAAGGCCCACATCCCGAGGGTCGCGGTCTCCTTCTGTTGCTGCACCGTCTCGAAGTGGTGCTGCAACTCGCGACCGTGGACCCCGTGATCGTGGCCGTCGTGCCCGTGGGGCTGCGCCGGTTTCGCGGTTGGTGTCGTTGTCGCCAAGGGTGCTCTCCTCTCGGTGGGCCTGTGCAGGGTCATCAGCTGGATGTTGGCCGGGCTGCAGCAGCGACCCCTACAAAGGGCTGCCTGGCCGCCACTCGGCGGCGTCGCGGGCGGCGGCCTCGGGCGGATAGGCGTAGGCTTCGGTCGTCACCACGGGGATGCGCTCGAAGTTGTGGGTAGGCGGTGGCGAACTGGTGTGCCACTCCAGGCCCGTCGCGTCCCAGGGGTTATCGCCGGCCACGCGCCCATTCACCAGCGAGAGCAGCAGGTAGATCAGCGGGATGATGAAGCCGACGGCCAGCACGGCGGCGCCGGACGACGACAGCACGTGCAGCACCTGAAACTCCTGCGGATAGACGTGATAGCGGCGTGGCATGCCGAGGTAGCCCAGCACGAACTGGGGAAAGAAGGTCATGTTGAAGCCGACGAAGACCACCAGCGCCGAGATACCGCCCCAGACCTCGTTGTACATCCGCCCGGTCATCTTCGGCCACCAGAAGTGGATGCCGCCGAGGTAGGCCATGATCGTGCCACCGACCATCACGTAGTGGAAGTGGGCCACCACGAAGTAGGTATCGGTCACGTGGATGTCAATCGCGACCACGCCGAGGAAGATCCCGGTCAGCCCGCCGATCACGAACAGCCCCATAAAGCCCAGGGCGTAGAGCATAGGCGTGCGGTAGCTGATCGAGCCTTTGTAGAGCGTTGCGGTCCAGTTGAAGACCTTGATCGCCGAGGGGATGGCGATCAGCATCGTGATGAAGGAGAAGACCAGGCTGGCATACATCGACTGGCTGCTCACAAACATGTGGTGGCCCCAGACGAGGAAGCCCAGGATGGCGATCGCCATGCTGGAGAAGGCGATGAACTCATAACCGAAGATGCGCTTGCGCGAGAAGGTGGCGATCAGCTCCGAGATCACACCGAAGGCCGGCAGGATCATGATGTAGACCGCCGGGTGGGAGTAGAACCAGAACAGGTGCTGGAAGAGCAGCGGGTCGCCGCCGAGCGCCGGGTCGAAGATACCCACACCCCAGATGCGCTCGATCGCGACCAGTAGCAGCGCAATACCGACCACCGGGGTGGCCAGCACAATCACCAGGCTGGTGGCATAGGCTGCCCAGATGAAGAGCGGCAGGCGGAACCAGGTCAGGCCGGGGGCGCGCATCTTATGGATGGTGGCGATGAAGTTGACCGCCGTGGCGATCGACGAGAAGCCCATGATGAAGGCGCCCGTGATCGTCAAGATCACATTGGAGTTGGAGTAGGTCGAGCTGAAGGGCGTATAGAAGGTCCAGCCAGTATCCACGCCGCCGAGCACCGCCGCGCTGAGCGCGAAGATGCCACCGAACATGTAGAGGTACCAGCTGAACAGATTCAGCCGGGGGAAGGCCAGGTCGCGGGCGCCGATCATCAGCGGCACCAGGAAGTTGCCAAGCACCGAGGGGATGGCCGGGATGAGGAAGAAGAAGACCATGATCACGCCATGCAGCGTGAACATGCGGTTGTACACGTCGGACGACATCAGGTCGCCCTGGGGTGTCACCAGCTCGATGCGCACGAAGGTTGCGGCGAGCCCGCCGAGCAGGAAGAAGAAGTTGATGCTCAGCAGGTAGAGAATGGCGATCCGCTTATGGTCAACGGTGAACAGCCACGACTTGATCCAGGCCCACAGGCCCGGGGTATCGTCGTGCAGGTAGCCGCTCTCGGGAAAGGCTGTCGCCGCCATAGGTTCATTCCCCTAGTGACTTGATATACTCGATCAGCTGCCGGACCTGGTCATCGCTGAGCTGATTGCCATAGGCCGGCATGACCGGCTGGTAGCCCTCGGCCACCCTGGCCGCAGCGTTGCGGATCGACTCCTCGAGGTAGGCGACATCGGCGATCACGCTGCTACCATCGGCGAGGCGCTGCTCGGTATTGTACAACCCATTCAGGCGTGGGCCAATCCCGGCGCCATCGCTGCGGTGACAGCCGACACAGCCGAGGTTGGTGAAGATCCGCTCACCCTGGGCGGCGAGCGCCTGGTCGAAGGCGGGGGCGGCTGCACCGGCTGCCTCGCTGCCCGTCGCGCTCGCTCCGCTGCTGCCACCGCCGCTCATCCCGCTCGTCCCGCTGCTGGCCCCGTCGCCGGCGAGCGACTTGATGTAGGCGATGAGCTGGTTGATCTGATCCTCGCTCAGCTGGCCGGCGTAGGAGGGCATGACGGGCTGATAGCCGGCGGTGATCTGCGCGCCGGGGTTGATGATCGAGGTGCGCAGGTAGTTCTCATCGGCGGTGATCGTGCTCCCGTCGGCGAGTTGCTCCTGGGAGCCATAGAGCCCCTGGAGACTGGGCCCGACGCCCGCGCCGTCCATGCGGTGGCAGCCGCTACAGCCGAGGCTGGTGAAGAGTTGCTCGCCCACCAGGGCCATCGGGTCGCCGATCGCGCTGCCGGGCGGCGTCGGCACGGCGGCGCCGCTGCTGCCATCGGGGAGGATGACCTCGCCCGGGGTCACCAGCCAGCGCTCATAGTCGGCCAGACTCAGGGCGACCACCCGGCCGCCCATCAGCGAGTGCTCGGTGCCGCAGTACTCGGCGCAGAAGAGGTGATACTCGCCGGCCTTCGTCGCCTCGAACCACATCGAGGTATAGCGGCCCGGCAGCACATCCTGCTTGACACGGAAGGCCGGGATGTAGAAGCTGTGAATGACGTCCTGTGAGGTCATGATCAGCCGCACCGGGCGCCCGATCGGGACGTGGAGTTCGTTATTCTCCCGTTTGCCGTTCGGATGCTGGGTGTGCCACATCCACTGCTTGCCGATCACATAGATCTCCAGGGTGCGGGGCGGTGGGGTGCGGACGTGCACATAGAGGAAGGCGCCCCAGAAGAAGATCCCCAGCACGATCAGCAGCGGAATGCCCGACCAGGTCGCCTCGAGGAGCAGGTTGGAGTGCACCTGGTTGGTGCGATCGGCGGCCTTGTTGCTGCGGTGGTAGCGCACCATCAGGAAGAGGATGATGAAGGGCAGCATACCGCCGAAGAGCAAGCTGAGGCCAACCAGCGTCCAGTAGAGCACATCGATCTGGCCGGCGAAGCTCGAGGCCTGCTCTGGGAACAATGGGAAGTTGCGCATACAGCATCCTATCCGGGGCCAGCCAGGCCCGCCAGTACCGAGGACCCGCGCGTGCGAGGGCTAGCCGGTTGCCGCCGCGGGGCCGGTGGGTGCGCCTGGAGCGCCAGGCCGGCCCGAGCCGCGGCTCAGGAGATAGAGCGAGAGCAGCAGGCCGATCACGGTGATCACCCCGCCCACCCTGATCAGAGTCAGCACCAGGCCGCTGTAGGTGCCGGTCGCCGGGTCGAACTGGTAGCAGAGCAGCAGCAACTGGTCCACCGGCGTGCCGATTGTGTTGGCCGAAGCCTCAACGAGGCCAAGCCGCAGGTCGCTGGGATTGTACTCGATGCCGTAGAAGTAGCGCGCAAGCTGGCCCTCCGGGGTCAGCACCAGGATACCGGCGGCGTGGGCGTACTGGTCGATCGTCTCGTCGTAGTAGTATTTGAAACCCACCGCGTCGGCAAGCTGGGCGATGCTGTCCTGGCTGCCGGTGAGGAAGTGCCAGCCAGCCGCGCTGCCAGACCGATTGTAGCGCGACACAACGGCGGCGCGGGCATTGGCGGCGTTCATCGGCGTCTCCAGCGGGTCGATGCTCACATAGACCACCTGGAAGTCGGCCCCGACGTTGAGCGGCACCTCATTCAGTGCTGTGACCAGGCCGGTGCGCACCAGCGAGCAGAGCATGGGGCACTCGTAGTAGCCCAGCGCCAGCACCACCGGCCCGCTGCCGAAATAGTCGCCGAGGCTGACCGTCTGGCCCTGCTCGTCGACGAAGGGCAGGGCGAGCGGCACCTGGGCGCCGAGGCGCTGCTCAAACGAAACCCCGACCAGCGGGTCGCTGCTGGTGTAGCCGGGCTCACCCTGGGCGCGGGCGGCGCCCGGGGCGGCCAGCAGGCCGATCAGCAGCAGCACGGGAAGCCAGCGAACGATGTGCATATGCTTATTGCCCAAAGGGGTTCACGCCCTGTTCGAGGAGCAACTCCATCGAGCGCTCGATAGGGATATGGACGATGCCCTGACGCTGACTGACCCAGCCATAGGACTCCAGGTGCTCGGTCGCCTCGTTGACGATGCGCCGACCGTCCACATTCGGATTGGCCTCGACCAGCGGCCCCACCGGCACCTGGGGCGAGTTGACGTCGACCGCATAGGTTGGATCACGCAGCGGTTCCCCCACTGCAAAAACCAGGACGGTGATCACGACATAGGCGAAGGCCAGCAGGGCGAAGATAACAGCGATCGAGATCCAGAGCGGTCGGGCGCGCACATCGGCAAGCTCATAGCCGGCCGCAACACTCTCGGCCGCCGCGCCCTCTGCAAGCTCATGGCCATGATGGCTCATCGGGGTATCCCTCTAGCGGTGACAGGTGTAGCAGTTGGTCAGCCGGCCATCGGTCGGGATCTGGTAGCTCTCCACCAGCTTCACGCGCTCCTCGAGCGGCAAGGTGAGCGGGTCGAAGCGCATATTGAAGACCTCGTCGCGCGGGCGCACGTTGTCCTCCGGGTTGCGGTGGCAGCCCAGGCACCAGCCCATAAACAGCGGCTGGGCCTTGGCGGTCAGCTGCTGCTGATCGATCCGTCCATGGCAGGATGCGCAACCAATGCCCTTCGCCACGTGGACGCTGTGGTTGAAGTAGACGAAGTCGGGCAGGTCGTAGATCCGTCTCCAGACCACCGGGTCACCGGTGCGATAGCTATCGCGCACCGGCTGCAGCAGCGGGCTATTGGTCCAGACCTGCGAGTGGCAGGACATACAGGTATCGGTGGAGGGGAAGCCGGCGTGGGCAGCCCGCTCGACGGTAGCGTGGCAGTAGCGGCAATCGATCATCAACTGATCGACGTGATGCTTATGGCTGAACGGCACTGGCTGGGCCTTCGGGACGCCGACATCGGTGAACCAGGGCGAGAGGTACAGCCCGACCAGCGCGGCCACGATCCCGCCGACGAGCAGCACCAGGCCGAGGATGCTCACCCAGACGATGGCATTGGCGTTTCGCGGGAAGATCTGTGCAGACATACATCGCTCTCTCTCGAGCTTCGCAGGCCAGCGTGGCAGGCGAGCCAGGTGCTGGCCTTATTTCACACCGAGTTGCTGCCGTTCTTCGGCGCTGAGGTCGTTCACGTCGGCGTACTGGCTGAGCTGGAGCGCCCGGACGTAGGCGGCCACGGCCCAGCGATCCTCGGGTGGGATGCGATTGGCGTAGCTGTACATCCGGTTGACGCCATTGGTGATCACCTCGAAGAAGTAGCCGATCGCCACGGTGCGCAGCCGGTCCTGGTGCAGGCTGGGCACCTGCAGCGGGCCGCGGTAGGCGATCACGCCATTACCGTCGCCGGCGATCCCGTGACAGGGTGCGCAGTAGGCATCGTAGCGCGTGCGCCCGTGCTCGAGCAACTCGGCGGTGAGCTCGACCGGCAACTCGCTGGCCAGTTCGCCATTCACCTTGCCGGTCAGCAGCGCCGAGTCCGGGTCGAAGCTGCCAATCGCGACCGTATTCTCCACTGGCGGGCGCATGGCACGACCATCGCGGAAGAACGTGCTGACCTGGTTCGGCTGGTAGCGAGGCTGGTCGTACATATCCACGTGGCAGGCCGCCAGCACCAGGCACAGCGGCAGCCAGGCGAAGCGCACCAGGCGCGAGCCGTTCAGTTTGCGCGCAGGTTGGACCATAGGTGCACGCTCGTTTCTAGTTCAGACCTCGCCTTCGCTGACCAACGCCGGGTTCGGATTATGCACGCGGGCCAGGTAGCTCGTACGCGGGAGCGTATTCAGCAGGCCCAGCACGGTGTAATTGTGCGGCTCGGCCCTGGCTTTAGCAACCTTGCTCTGCGGATTGTTGATATCGCCAAAGATGATCGCCTGGGTCGGGCAGGCCTGCTGGCAGGCCGTCACCACCTCGCCATCGCTGATCGGGCGGTTGCCCTGCACTTTGGCTTTGATCCGCACCTCAGCGATGCGCTGGATGCAGTAGCTGCACTTCTCCATCACACCCCGGTTGCGCACCGTCACCTCGGGGTTGCGCATCAGTTTGAGGCTTGGCGTCTCGAGGTCCTGGTACTGGAAGAAATTGAAGCGCCGCACCTTGTAGGGGCAGTTGTTCGAGCAATACTTGGTGCCGACGCAGCGGTTGTAGACCATATTGTTGAGGCCCTCGGCATCGTGCACAGTGGCCGCAACCGGGCAGACCAGTTCACAGGGGGCCTGCTCGCAGTGCTGGCAGGTCATGGGCATCATGTAGGTCGTGGGGTTGTCGAAGTTCGCCCCGGCGAAGTAGCGGTCGATGCGGATCCAGTGCATCTCGCGGCCACGAGCGACTTCCTGCTTGCCGATGAAGGGGATGTTGTTCTCGGCCTGGCAGGCGACCACACAGGCATTGCAGCCGATGCAGGCCGTGAGGTCGATGGTCATGCCCCACTGGTTGCCTACCGAGTAGTCGAAGCCGGGCAGATTGCCGCGCAGCAGGCTCTGATAGCCTTCGGTGCCGGGGCCGGGGGTCGTTTTGCCGTACTCCTCCAGGTAGACCTCGTGGGAGATGTGCTTCGGATCCTGCTTGAAGCGCTCGAACTCGCCGGCGCGGATAATATCGCGGCCCTCGAGCGTCCAGTGGTCCTGTGTGCTAACGAGCGGGTAGCTGCCGCCGGGCACGCTGACCGTCACCTGGTTGCTGAACCAGGGCGCCTCACTGGTACGCAGGGCATAGACGTTGAAGCCGGTGTTTGCCGCCACGCGCCCGGCCTGTTCGCCGCGACCGTAGCCGAGGGTGACGGTGATGGTATCTTCGGCGTGGCCGGGCACGATCCAGATCGGCAGCTTGAGGGTACCTTCGCCAACACGCAGTTCGATCAGTTGACCGTTGGCGCGGATCAGCTGTTCGAGCGCCCGCTGGCTCGCGATGTTGTCCTCGCCCGCCAGGTCGTCCTGGCTGACCGGCAGGTTCAGCAGCCGGATGGCGGTCGAGGGGCTCACCAGGGCCGCATTGTCCCAGGTGAGCTTGGTCAGCGGGCGGGGCAACTCCTGGAGCCAGCCATTGTTGGCATAGCGTCCGTCCCAGAGAGCCGGATCGGGGCGGAAGACCAGTTCCAGGCCCTCGCTGGCCGGTGGCAGGGCATAGTTGATGCCGCTGCGGAGCGTCACCTGGCGGGCGGGCAGACTCGTGCCGGGCACCACGCCATTGTTGAGGCTGCCGCGGAAGAAATCGTCGAACTGCTGGCCCTCGAGGCCACTCTGCTGCTGCCAGTAGGCACGCACCAGGTCATAGGAAGTCTGGCCGACCTGGCCGAGCATCGCGGCGAGCACATCGTGTGCGGTGCGGCTGCTGTAGAGCGGCAGGATGAGCGGCTGGATGATGGTTGCGGTGCCATCGTAGGCGCGAATATCGCTCCAACTCTCCAGGCTGTGGCTCAGCGGGACGAACCAGTCGGCCAGCACCGCGGTCTCATCATCGTAGGCGTTGAGCGCCACCGTGAAGCGGGCCTTGCTCATTGCCTCGGCGAAGCCGAGATCGGCGGGGGCGGTGAAGACCGGGTTAGCATCGATGATCACCAGCACCTCGACCGTACCGGCGTTGAGCTCGGCGACCAGTTCGCGCAGGGCGGTGGTCTGGTCGCCGGGGCGGGCCGCCACCGGGTCGCTATATTCAACGGTGGTGCCGACCGCGCCGAGGGCCGCGTTGATCGCGTGGGCCAGGGCGTGGACCACGGGTGGTTGCCATTCGCCGACGACCACCACCCCCTCGGCGCCCGCGCCGCGCAGGTCCGCGATCATGGCATCGAGGAAGCCGCGCGCGTCTTCTGGCAGCGTGACCTGGGGTGCGCCGGCCACGCCGAGGGCGGCGGCCACATAGGCAGCGGCAGCACCGACCTGGCCGGCCTTGAGCCGCAGGCGGTGATCGGCGGCGACCCCGGTATGGGAGTAGACCGGCTCGATCGCGTAGAGCCGGCTGACCCCGGCTGTCTCCTTGAGCACCCGTCGCCCGCTGATCCAGTCGTGGGCGTAGCGCGCCCGGGCAGCCGGATCCTGAAGAAAATCGCTATCGAAGGCAACGATCACCCGGGCCCGCTCGAAGCGATAGCGCGTCTCCAATGGCTCGCCGAAGGCCAGTTGCGCCCCCGCATAGGTATTCGAGCGCCCGATCGGGTCGTACTGGACCCACTTCGCGCCGGGGAAGGTGGTGAGCAACTCCTCAAACTGGGCCACCAGGGTCGGCGAGGTAACGGTGGAACTGAGCACGCGCAGGCCCTGCCCCTGGAGCCCCCGCTGGAGTTGCATCAGCGGGGCGAGGGCGGCGAAGAACTGGTCCCAGGTGCTGATCGCGCCCCGGTTGAGTACCGTCTCCGGGCGATCCGGGTCGTAGAGTTGGAGGATCTCGGCCTGGGCAAAGATCTCGGTCGCGCCGAGACTGGCGGGATGGTTCGGGTTGCCCTCGATCTTGATCGGGCGCCCGTCATAGTTCTTGACCGCGACGCCGAGGGCGAAGCCATCGAGGCTGGTGGCGGTGGCATAGAAGAGCGGGATGCCGGGCTGCTGATTGTAGGGAGCGCGGGCGAAGGGGGCGACTTGCTCGGGTGGCTGCTTGATCGCAACGGTACAGCCGGAGAGCCCCGCCAGGGCCAGCGAGGCGCCCAGGAACTTGAGGAACGTGCGCCGGGACACCGGGTCGGCCAGTTCGGCAGCGCCGGCGGGAAACTCGCGGCGCAGCAACTCCTGGAACGCCGGCGTGTCGGCCAGTTCATCGAGCGAGCGCCAGAGTTGCTTGCCCCGGCTGGACTGCAGGCGGGCGCGAACAGCGTTCAGCTCTCGCTCGGTCAAGTGGAGGGTGATGTCACTCATCGGCGGCAGCCAGACTAGTCAGGCAGGGTGGAGCCTCTGCGAATGCCCGGCGGAAGCGGGCGCTTCGCATGGGCAGGAAGGGCGGCGGCCCGTTGTTTGTGATTTCCGGAACGAGTTTCTTCGCCAGCAATTATAGCAGGTCGCTTGCCGCCGGCAGCACTGGAAAAGATACCCGTTGGGCCTAACTGATCTCTCTCGGAGGAATAGAATCGCAACAGGAAGGGTTACGGACGGGGGAGCAGACTCGACGCGCAGGGAGATTGGTTGCGTCCTATTGCGCGCCGATTGTAACACAGGCGCGGGTAGCGGTGCAAGTCGCACCACGACCCGCGCGCCCGGCGTGGGCAAGACGGGTACCTGTTCACTCCTGGGGTAATACCATTTCCGATTGCAGATTTTGGATTGCAGATTGCCGCACATGGCGTCACGATGAGCGATGACGGCAACGACAATGCGGAACTGCCAACTGGATTTGGTATAACACCCGCGCCTGGGAGCGAGGGCGTCCCGCCCTCAGTCGCGTCTCCGCGGGCAAGATGCCCGCGCTCCCAGGAGACATGTGAACACTTACCAAGACGGAGGGTGCCGGCGCATCAGCCCTGGGGAGACCGGCACACTCGCGTCGTTGGGCAAGCCGGCCCGGCCCACGGCGGCAGGCCCGGCTCAGGGCGCCGGCGCGCCGCGGCGGTAGCTCTCGTCGAGCAGTTCGACGATATAGCGCACCTGCACCGCTTCGCCGCGCCGGCGCAGCTCACCGGCCAGTTGCAGCGCGCAGCCGGGATTGGCGGTGGCGATGACGTGGGCGCCGGTGGCCAGGGCGTTGTTCACCTTCCGCGCCCCGAGGCGGGCGGCCATCTCCGGCTGGGTCACGTTGTAGACCCCCGCCGAGCCGCAGCAGAGGGCGCTCTCCTGCATCTCACGCAGCTCGAGGCCCGGGATGGCGCGCAGCAGGGTCCGTGGCTGTACGGTGATGCGCTGGGCATGGGCGAGGTGGCAGGGCTCCTGGTAGGTCACCTGCAGATCGAGGCGCCCGAGGGCGGCACGGTTCAGCTCGATGCCGGCAAGGAACTCGTGGACATCCTTGACCTTCTGGCTGAAGGCCACGGCTCGCGTGTGCCACTCGGGATCATCGTGGAGCAGGTGGCCATACTCCTTGAGCGTACTGCCGCAGCCGGCGGCGTTGATCACGATCGCGTCGACGCCGAGGCCCTCGAAGGCGGCGATATTCTGGCGGGCCAGTTCACGGCCGCCATCGAGGTCGCCGCCGTGGGTGTGCAGTGCCCCGCAGCAACGCTGTCCGGGGGGCAGGATGACCTCGCAGCCGTTCTTCTGCAGCACACGAATGGTGGCCGCGTGCACGTCGGCGAAGGCGGTGCTCATGATGCAGCCGGTGAGCACGGCGACACTGTAGCGCCGTGGCCCTTCAGCGGGGTAGATCTGCCCCTGGGGCACGACGAAGTGCGGGCTGAGTGCGGGCAGCATCTGCTCCATGTCGGCCATGCCGATCAGCTTGAGCAGGCCGCTCTTGCGGGCGATCCACTGGGCGCCACTGCGCTGGTAGAGCTTCATCGAGCCGGAGAAGGCGCGGAACAGCCCCATATCCTTGAACAGTGCACCGAAGACGGCCCCGCGCAGCGCGCGCTGCCAGAGAGGTCGTGGCGGCAACGTGCCTGGCGGCGGGGTAGCTCCAGCCCCCTGCGCCGGGCCGATCGCGCCGCTGGCGCGGGCCTGCTCGAGCTGGGCCCGGCTTGCCTCCAGAATGGCCCCGTACTGCACGCCCGAGGGGCAGACCGCTTCGCAGGCCCGGCAGTTGAGACACTCGCTCATCTGCTGCTGGAACACCTCGCTCTCCAGGCCGATCCGTCCCTCATCGACCGCCTTCATCAGGTAGATCCGCCCACGCGGCGAGGACATCTCCAGGCCGGTCTCGCGATAGGTCGGGCAGGTGGCCAGGCACAGGCCGCAGTGGACACAGGTATTGATGATGTCGGAGCTCGGCCGATCCTTGTCGCTGAACGGGATCAGCGGGATACTCACGGGCTCGCGGTCGGGCGACAGCGCGGTCATGCATGATCTCCAGCTAGGGCGGGCAGGTCGACCCGCCAGTTCAACGCTCCAGGGTGCAAACGCTCGTATGGGTCAAGCTCGGCTTTGATAGCGCGCATCAGCGCGATCGCGGGCGGTGGCGCGCCCCAGGGCTGCGCTGCGCGGGCGGCCAGGCGCCGATCGTGCAACTGGACGTGGCGCAGGCGCGTCACCAGGGCGGCGTGCCAGGCCAGGCGCGCGTTGGCCGGGCCGGCGAGCTGCAGGTAGGCCACGCCGCTGAGCCCGCGGGCGCAGAGGGCCATGGTCAGGCCCCGTGCAGCAGCCTCGGCCTCGGCGTCGTCGAGGGCTGCGCCCAGGTCGGCCGGGGCGGCGCACAGGCGTATCAGGCTCGAGTCGGGATCGGTCGGGGGCGCGGTCTGGCGCAGCAGGGTCTGCCAGAAGGCCGTCTCGGTGGCAGCTTCCAACTCGTGGCTGGCCAGCGCGCCAGCGGCGGCGGCCATGGCCCGCAGGTCGGCCATATGGCGCGCCACGGCGGCCGGGTGGCCCTCGGCGCGCAGGGCCAGCAGCGCCCCACCAGGTGGCAGCGTGACGCCGGGCACAGCGGGCAGGCCCTGCACCAGTTCGGCAGCCGTGGGCTGCAGTCGCGAGGCCGCCAGGGTATCCAGGCAAGCCATGGCCGCCGCCCGGCCCGCGAAGCCGGCGACGAGCGTCGCTGCGGCCCGCGGCTGCGGAAAGACGCGCAGGCTCAGCGCGGCGATCACGCCCAGCGTGCCATGGCTGCCCACAAAGAGTTTCACCAGGTCGTAGCCGCTGACATTCTTGACCACCTGGGCGCCCAGCCGCACCACGGTGCCGTCAGCCTCAACCACCGTGAGGCCCAGCAGCCAGTCACGCAGGGTGCCATAGCCGAGGCGGCGTGGCCCGTCTGCGGCGCTGGCCACCAGCGCGCCGAGCGTGGCCGCCTCCGGGGCGTAGACGTCGAGCGGCAGCATCTGGCCGTGGGTCGCGAGCACGGCCTGCAACTCCGCGAGCGTCATCCCCGCCTCAACGCCGATTGTCAGGTCGTCGGGCTCGTAGGTGCGCACCCGGGCCAGGCGGCGGGTGGCGATGCGCAACCCCGGCGCCGGCGCGTCGTGCGGGCCGGGCTGCCCCAGCGGAACCATACTCACCCCGGTGGCGTGGCAATGCGCCACGACGCGGGACAACGCCTCGATGCTGGCGGGGGCGACGCATAGCCCGGCCTCGTCCGCCAGGAGATGGTCGGCGCCGACCAGGCCGGCCAGTGCCGCCGCATCGACCTGGCCGGCTGCGGCCGGTGCGGTCCGCTGCATACGCGCACGGCGCTCGCGGGTCAGGTCCCGCGGTTGCAGGGCCGTCGGGAAGATCTTACCGGGGTTAAAGCGGTCATCGGGGTTGAAGCAGTGGTAGACGGCGGCCTGCAGCTGCAACTCCTCGCGATTGAAGAGCAGCGGCAGATACTCCTGCTTCTCGAGGCCGATGCCGTGCTCGCCGCTGATCACCCCGCCCTGCTCGATACTGAGCTTGAGCACGGCGCTGGCGAGGGCGTGGGCCCGCGCGCGCTGGTCGGCGTCACGCGGGTCGTAGAGCACCAGCGGATGCAGGTTGCCATCGCCAGCGTGGAAGACGTTGCAGACCTCCATCTGCAGCTCGTGGCTGAGCCGTTCCACCTCTTCCATCATCAGCGGCAGGCGTGTACGCGGCACGACGGTATCGACCAGCAGGTAGGCCGGCGCCAGGCGGCCGATCGCGCCGGCCACCGCCTTACGCGCGGTCCAGACACGGGCCTGCTCGGCGGGGGTACGGGCGGGGCGCAGCTCGAAGGCGCCCTGGGCGCGGCAGAGCTCCAGGATCTCGGCCAGGATTTCATCCAGCCCATCGGCCACGCCGTCGACCTCGATGATCAGCAGGGTGGTGCCCGCGGCCTCAGGAAGGCCCAGGCCATAGGCGCCATTGACCGCGCGCAGCCCGTTGTGGTCCATCACCTCCAGCGAGGTGGGCAGCGAGCCCGCGGCGATGATCGTGCTCACGGCGGCTGAGGCGGCGACCACGCTGGGGAAGAGCGCCAGCACCACGCGGTTTTCCTCCGGGAGCGGCGTGAGCCGCACCAGGGCCCGGGTGACGACGCCGAAGGTGCCCTCACTGCCCACCACGAGGCCGGTGAGGTCGTAGCCAGCGGCCTCGGGCACGCCGTCGCTGGTCCAGCGCAGGCTGCCATCGGGGCAGGCGAGCTCGACGGCGAGGATGTGGTTGGTGGTGACGCCATACTTGAGGCAGTGGGGGCCACCGGCATTGGTGGCCAGGTTGCCGCCGATCGTGCTGGCCCGCTGCGACGAGGGGTCGGGGGCAAACTGCAGACCGAGCGGGGCCAGCCGCGCATTGAGCTCGGCGTTGACCACCCCGGCGCCGACCAGGGCCCGCCGCGAGCGTGGCTCGATGGCCTCGATCCGGTCCATACGCGCCGTGCTGAGCAGCAGGCCGCCGCGGAGCGGGACGGCCCCGCCGGCGATGCCGGTGCCGGCCCCACGGGCGACGATCGGCAGCCCGGCGGCCGCCGCGCAGCGCACCGTCGCGGCGGCCTGTGCCGGGGTGGCGGGCAGCGCCACCACCGCGGGTGGGTGGGCGACCAGCATGCTCGCGTCGGCATCGTAGGTGCGCAGCGCGTCTGGCTCACTCACCACGGCGTCGGCGCCGAGGATGCGCTTGAGTTCAGCGATTACGGCATGCATCGGCTGTCACGCGATCCTGATGCCTGGTCCACGCCTGGCCGGTGGGCGAGCCGCCGCATTGGCGGCCTGGCGGGTGCGGCGTTGCGGTTGGCAGCGGCGCCAGTGCAGGGCCGAAGCATCGGCGCAGCCGATGCCTCGGTTCTACGGGACCACATAGCGTCCGGGATTGAGCAGGTTCGCCGGGTCAAACTCCTGCTTGATGCGGCGCATCAACTCGATGCTAGCGGGGGCGGCGCCCCAGACCGGCAGTTCGGCGGCGAGGGCGGGCGCGGCGCCGAGGACAACCAGTTGCGGCCGGCGGGCGAACAGGGCAGCGTGCCAGGCGCGCAGGTGCTCGTCGGGGCCGCGGAGGCGCAGGTAGGCCACGCCACTCAGTGCGCGGGCCTGCACCCGTAGCGCCAGCCCGTGCTGGGCGGCGAGGCTGCGCACATCAGCGAGGGCGGCGGCCAGCTCGCCGGGCAGGCACCCCAGGCGGGCGACCAGTTCGTCGGGTTCGAGCGCCGCCGTCTGCGGCGCGTCGTTGAACCCGGCCCAGCGGCGCTCGACCGCGGCGCCATCCTCGGCGGCGACCGTGACCGCGCTCGCGCCGGCCGCCTCAGCCATACGGCGCACGTCGCGCAGGTGGCGCTCGACCGCCGCGGGCAGGCCCTCGACCCGCAACTCAAGGCTGGCAGCCGAGCCATCCTCGCGGTACTCAACTGCAGCGGGAACCAGCTGGCTGGCACTGAGCGTGTCGATCAACTGGAAGGCCTGCGCGGGGGCCTCGAACAGACAGCTGAGGCTCGCGGCAGCGCGTGGCCGGGGGATCAGCTTGAAGTTGGCCGCGACGATGATCGCCAGGCTACCCAGGCTGCCCAGGTAGAGCTTCATCATATCGAAGCCGCTAACATTCTTGACCACCATGCCCCCGGCCTTGCTGACCCGTCCGCTGGCCTCCACCACCCGGATGCCGATCAACAGATTGCGGCTGGTGCCATAGGCCAGGCGGCGCGGGCCATCGGACGCAGTGGCAACCGTGCCGCCCACGGTGCACTGCGCAGGCCGCGGCGGGTCGAGCGGCAGCATCTGGCCGTGGGCCGCGAGGGTGGCATCCAGATCCGCGAAGCGCATCCCCGCCTCGACCGAGATGGTCAGATCGTCGGGCTCGTAGATCAACACGCGGTCCAGGCGGATCGTGCGCAAGACAACGAATGGCGTCAGCGTGAGCGGGCGGCCCCAACGCTGGCGCGTACCGCCGCCCCAGGGCACGACTGGCACCCGCGCAGCGTGGCAGGCCGCGACGGCCTGGGCCAACTCCTCGACCGAGCCGGGCGTAACGACGAGCGCAGGGGCCTGGCCGTGGACGGCAAAGGCCGCCGTGTCCTCGCTGACGGAGTCCGCGCCGGTGATCGCGCGGAGCTCGCGGCTGAGTGTCTGTGGCAACATACGTTTCGCACCATACTCGCGCAAATGACGGGTTCGTATGACAACGAGATGAGCCGTTCCGAGTACCTGCTGGCCCGGCGGCGGGCCAGTGGCGCCGGGCGCAACCCATGTCACCCCGAGCCCTTCGGCTGCGCGGCTCCCGAGCTTGTCGAGGGGCAGGGCAGTCTCCGCGCGGGGTCTTGCGGCGCATGGGCAGCGCTAGATTCCTCATACCAAATCCAGTTGGCAGGTCCGCATTGTCGTTGCCGTCATCGCTCATCGTGACGCCATGTGCGGCAATCTGCAATCCAAAATCTGCAATCGGAAATGGTATCACTCCGCCTGCGGCTCCGTTCGGAATGACATGCACCATCTGGTTCTGAGGAGCCCTTCGGCTGCGCGGCTCCCGAGCTTGTCGAGGGGCAGGGCAGGCTCCGCGCGGGGTCTTGCGGCGCATGGGCAGCGCTAGATTCCTCACTCCGCCTGCGGCTCCGTTCGGAATGACATGCACCATCTGGTTCTGAGGAGCCCTTCGGCTGCGCGGCTCCCGAGCTTGTCGAGGGGCAGGGCAGGCTCCGCGCGGGGTCTTGCGGCGCATGGG
>Ga0272446_1003816_pt1 | contig 18535 bp, 17 predicted proteins | sample YNPCB0061_FD_194587 | JGI IMG/M metagenome (GOLD analysis project Ga0272446, IMG submission 194587) | Hot spring microbial mat communities from Yellowstone National Park, WY, United States - YNP-CB-006-1 | ecosystem: Environmental > Aquatic > Thermal springs > Hot (42-90C) > Sediment | place... | reverse complement strand
ATTGATTTTGGCTTCAATGAGGGGGTCTTCCGGCTTTTTGGGCAACAGTTCAGCGTGTACCGCATCTTCGTGATCGCCGTCGGCTTCGTGCTGATCTTCACGATTGCCCTGCTGCTACAGCGCACCCGCATCGGGATCATCATTCGGGCCGGTGTGCAAGACTCGCAAATGGTGGAGGCGCTCGGAATCAACGTCCGGCTGGTGTTCACGGGCGTGTTTACGCTTGGCTGCGCCGTCGCCTCGCTGGGCGGCGTGGTGGCGGCTCCCTTCCTTGGGGCGTCAACGGGCCTTGCGACGGAATTTCTGCTGGGCGCGATTGCCGCCGTCGTGTTGGGCGGTCTAGGCAGTTACGAGGGAACCGCCGTCGCCGCGATCATGGTCGGGCTAACCCAAGCCGTGATCGCCAAGTTCACTACCCAATACCTCAACCAGCCTGTGTGGGAGAGCCTTTCGCCAATGGTGCTGTTGGCGGCGGTATTGCTACTCCGGCCAAGTGGCCTGTTCGGGAGGGAATAAGCCATGACGACAACAACTGGCGGTGGCTTGCGCCAAACCCTACGGACGAACTGGTTTTACCTTCTCTTCCTTCTCTTCCTGATCGCGCTGCCGTTCTTGCTGGGGGCGCTGACCGGAACTAGCCCAACCGCCCGGCGTGGCGCGGCCATCTATTGGCAGGGCGTGGCCATCGAGTTGATGATCGTCTCGATCCTCGCCATGAGCTACAACCTGATGTTTGGCTTCACCGGCGTGATCTCGTTTGGGCACGCGCTGTTTTTCGGCCTGTCGGGGTACATCATGGGGGCCTTCCAACGTGCCCCTGAATTTGGCGGGGCGGGCCTCATCATTGGGATTGTGGCGGCGTTGCTGGCGTGCGCCGTACTCGGCACGGTGATCGGGCTGGTCACGTTGCGGCTGAAGGGCGTGTACTTTGCCATCTTCACCCTCGCCGTCGCTGAGATGGCGTTCATCTTCTTAGGCCGCTACGGGCCGACGGGCAGCGAAGACGGCTTCACCCTGCTCCCCCTGCCAGAATGGTTCGACCCCAGCCGAAACCGGTTAGTCTTCTACTACATCACGGCGGCGTTGTTCGTGTTTACGTTTGTGTTCATCCGGCGGCTGGTCGTTTCCCCGACGGGGGCCGTCCTGCTCGCTATTCGGGAGAACGAAAACCGCGCCCGGACGGTGGGCTTCAACACGTTGGCCTACAAACTGCTATCAATCACGGTGGCGGGCATGTTGGCGGGCGTGGCGGGCATGTTGCTGACCCTCTTTAACAAGAAGGTCGGGCCGGAGATGCTCAGTTCAGCCTTCACCGTTGACCCCCTCCTGATGACCATCATCGGCGGGATTGGGACGTTCGCCGGGCCGGTGATTGGGGCCGTTGGCCTCGACCTGACCGAAAACCTGATGCGCGACGCCACCCTGACCATCGGCACGACGTCCATCGACATCGGGGCGAGTTGGCCGCTCATCTTGGGGCTGATCTTCATCTTCGTGGTGATCCTGTTCCCACGTGGGTTCAGCCAACTGTGGTTGGTGACCTTCCCCAAACTCTCTGCGCGGTTAAGGGGCCAAAAAGGGTAGAAAAATCACAGACGTGTTAAAACAGGGGCGGTTTTTTTTGTCTAGAAAAGCCGCCCTTTCTCAAAACAATTACAAACACCGCCTTTATGATTTTTGTCCTATTTACCGCGTTAGGCCTTTCCCCTACTATTGGAGCAATCCTACTAGTCAACAAGCTGTGGCGTTGCATTTTCCCACGTTGAATATCACCAGTCTTTATTCGTCAACCAATCCGTAACTCGTTAAGGGAAAGTTGCCATGCCCCACCTGATCAATGTTCAACGTAATGTCGTGACCGTGCGCCTGACCGGTCAAACTGACCTGCATAAGTTCCAAGCTGACTTGCTCAGCGTACTAGAGAAGCAGCTGCAACCCGCCACGCTGATCCTTGATCTGGTCTTAGCCGACTCCTTCGGGCAACAGATCAAGGCCCTGTGTTTCCGGTTGTTGCAACACCGCAACGTGAAGGAAGTCGGAATCTGTGCGACGGACGCCGACATTGCCGCTAGCGCCCGCGAGATGGGCCAAGCCCTCAGCCGGGTGCGTCCGGTCAAGATGGCCCGTACCGAACATGATTTGCTGTACGCCTTCGGGCTGGCCGAAGAACCCACCGATGCCCGTCGCCCCGTCGGAATGTTGCGCTTCCTCAAGGAAGGCATCAAGCCGCAAGAGGTGCAGTAAACTGCTCTGTTCAGTCATTTCACAAGCAACAAAAAAGCACGGGCAACCCCGTGCTTTTTACTTTCCTTGCCAAGAGTGCCCCGGAGAGGACTCGAACCTCCACGCCATAAAGGCACAGCCCCTCAAACTGCCGCGTATGCCAATTCCGCCACCGGGGCAAGGTAAGGAGATTATACCTGACTCGGCGGGCTTGTCAATGCAAGGATTTCCCTCCGAAGCCCTGACCCGCCCGCCCCTGAGAGACCGTTACCTCGCCTTTGCCAATTCCGCCCGAACGTAGGCGAGGGCCTCTTCCTCTGAGGTGACGATCTTAGCGGGCATAAAGCCACCATATTGGGGTTGAGCGGCCCAGTTCGCAGCCAGTGCAATCATATCATCGTCCGTGACTAAGGCCATCTGCAATCGATCCCCACCGCCTGTAACCCGGCGGAGCATCGCCAAGCCATCGATGATCATGTCAAGGGTCATCGGGGTGTTTTTAATGTGCGTGATCTCGTAGCACACGCCGGGATTGTCTTGCAGTAGCTTGTTGATCGCTTCGATGGCAACGGGAAAGTCAGCATCAGGGTTTAACGGGTTCGAATAGGAAATTATCAAAATGGGTTCGTTGGGGAGGAACTCGGTACGTACGGTCATTGGGCACACTCCAAATTTGCGTCGCCTTTGTCTTAGAAAACATAACCGAAATTTTCTCTATCGGCTATCACAGACTTGTTTTATTTCGATGATGGGTTTGTAAAGCAAATAATCGTTTTCTTAACTTTACGGCGCGGTTTGGCCGACCTCCCACCAAGGGTTAATGGGCAAATCATAGTAGTACTCGACGATGCGCCGGACGATGGGCGCGGCCACCCCCGACCCCTCCCCGCCCTTTTCGACGATGACTGCAATGGCGATTTCTGGCTCATCGGCACGGCGGCCCGCGTAACCCGCAAACCATGCGTGCGTAGGGCCACCTTCCGTCGTCTCAGCCGTGCCCGTCTTGCCGCATACCACTGCCCCTTTGAGGCCGTTAAAGACAAACGTGGCCGTCCCGACAGTCGGATCGGTGGTGACGGCGCACATGGCCTGCTGAATGGCTGGAATCGTCTCCGGTTTGAAGTTCAGTTTACGGATCACTTGGGGCTTGGCGATGTAACTCGGCTCGCTAATGATGCCGATCTTCTGGACGAGGTATGGCTTGTACAACGTCCCGCCGTTGGCGATGGTCGCCACCAACTGGGCAATTTGAAGGGGCGTTACGACGACATCCCCCTGACCGATAACGGCATTGAGTGCATCGGAATTGCGCCACTTGCGCCCAGTGAGCTGTTCGTAACGGGCCGGATCGGGCAGGTTGCCGGGCGCATCGGGCAGGTCGGTCATGCCCGTCCGCGCCCCGAAGCCCATTTGGCGGGCAATTTCGGGCAAGAAGTCCGGGTTCCAACTGCTGAGCGTCCAGCCGATGTGCCAAAACCAGATGTTACACGACCCCGTGAGGCCTTGCTTGAGGGTGAGCGTGCCGTGTGAACCACGCGGCGTGTTGGCGATCCAGTCTTTGCGGAGCCGATCCCCAATTGGGCCGCCGTTCCACACCCCCGAACAGGTGTAATAGCTATTCGGCGTGAACTTACCGGACTCAAGCGCGGCGGCCATCGACACGATCTTGAAGACCGACCCCGCCGGATATTGGCCGAGCGTGGCGCGGTTGAAGGTCGGTTTACGGGGATCGTTGAGCCACTCGGCGATCTGGGCGGCGGCGTTGGGGAGGGCCGTGTTCGGGTTGAAGGCCTCCACGTTGAAATCGGGGTAGCTGGCAATGGCGAGGATTTCGCCGGTATCTACCCGCATCACGACGGCAGCCGCACCCGGACTTTGGTAGCCCAAGCCGGATTTCGTAAACGCCGTGCGGAGCGTTTCTTGAACGTGCTCCTGCAAGGTGCGATCAAGGGTGAGGTACACGCTTTGGCTGGGCGTCCCGGCACGTTCGGCCAACACCCGCACATCGACGCCGTTCAGCCGCAACGTGAGCGTGGCCCGTCCCTCGCCCGCTAGCGTGCTCTCCATACTACGTTCGATGCCATCAAGGCCGATCAGGGCATCTTGCGGGTAGCCCCGCGCCACCCAATCTGCCACTTGTTCTGCCGGAATCGGGCCGATGTAGCCGACGACGTGCGGGGCCAAGCCGCCCGCCAAATAGCGGCGGGTGGGGCGGGCGCTGTACTCCAGCGGACAGACGGCCTCTAGGGCGGCGCGTTCTTCAGCGAAGCGCGTTTGCGAAAGCGCCCCGACTTCATAGGCGAAATCGCGCCCGGTGTTGGGGCCGTACAAGGCTTGGAGTTGTGCGGCAGACCGCGCCGGAAAGACGCGGGCCAATGCCGCAAAGCACGCGGCGGGGTCGTTGGTAGGGTAGGTCTGGGTGCGGAGGGTGAGCACCACCACCGAACCGTTCTGATCGGCAAGCACCTGCCCCGCTCGGTCATAGATGTTGGCGCGGTTCAGGCGGCTTTCGTTGACGGTCAGGACGGCCCCGCCGTCAAATTCGGGGAAGATCGCGCCGGGAGTCCACGCGATGCGCCACCCCCGCGCCGTGACCACCAGCCGGAGCAAGCGGTTGGCATCGGTAAATTCCCCAAACAGCCGGGTGCGAAAGGTCGCATCATAGGCGACTTCGGCTCCGCCCGGCTTCAGCACGACGGCGGCCAACGCATAGCTCACCCCATCTGGAAGCAGCGTCATGGTGGTGGCGGTGCGGCGGTACAGGCGCTCAAAGTCTGGCAGGGGGAAGGCATCCGCCGCATTGACGGTCAGCATGGCGTGCATGGCCGAATAGCCCTCTAGCCGCCAAGCATTCAGAAAATCGGCGGCAGCGCGGCGTGCACCGTCAAGGTCGGCGGGTAGGGCGGGCGGGGTGGGGGTCTCCGGCTCCGCGAGGGCGGCGGGAGAGGCCGGACGGCACGCAGCAAGGCTCAGGGCAAGGCAGAACAGGGCAAGTAGACGGCGCACAGATCACAATTCCAATTCGGGACTTGGGCGGCATTATAGCACAATAGCACAGTCCGCAAATCTGGGTGCGGCCCGTAAGAACGCTCAGGCTTGCCGCATCTGAGAAAAGGTCTAGAATAATAAGACTCTATCTGGACGACGCTCCGCTTTACACAGCCTTTCCCCCAACGTGGTCAAGCCGAACGCCCCATGCTAGAGTCTGAAATAAGCATACCACCATTGCAACACGACCAGCGATGCCAACGAATCGGGGAACACCCCCACCGCTGGCCTGAGGAGGAGTCAAAGTGTCTAACAAAGTGCGCGTAGCCATCATCGGTGTCGGGAACTGTGCGAATTCGCTGGTACAAGGCGTTCACTTCTACCGTGACGCTGACGAAAATAGCCTCGTCCCCGGCCTGATGCACGTCAATTTAGGCGGCTACCACGTGCGCGATATTGAGTTCAGTGCCGCTATTGATATTGACGCCGACAAGGTCGGGAAAGACCTCAGCGAGGCGATCTGGGCCGGGCAAAACAACACCATCAAGTTTACTGATGTGCCCTTCATGAACGTGCCCGTCGTGCGGGGCAACACCCTCGATGGCTTAGGGAAGTACCTCGCCACTCGCATCACGGAAGCGCCCGGCAGCCCCGCCGATCTGGTCAAGCTGCTGCGCGAGACCCAAACCGATGTCTTGGTGAATTACCTGCCCGTCGGGAGCGAACAAGCTGCCCGCTACTACGCCGAAATCGCCCTTGAGGCGGGCGTGGGCTTCGTGAACTGCATTCCGGTGTTCATCGCCCGCGAACCGGAATGGCAACGCCGCTTCGCCGAACGCGGCCTGCCCCTGATTGGCGACGACATCAAGTCCCAAGTGGGGGCGACCATCGTTCACCGCGAATTGGTGAACCTGTTCCGGGAGCGCGGCGTCATCGTCGAACGCACCAGCCAACTCAACGTCGGCGGCAACATGGACTTCTACAACATGCTGGAACGCGCCCGTTTGGAGAGCAAGAAGATCAGCAAGACGAACGCCGTGACCAGCCAACTGCCCTACGATATTGGCGATGAAAACGTCCACGTCGGCCCGTCGGACTACGTGCCGTGGCTGACCGATCGCAAGTGGGCGCACATCCGCATTGAAGGGCGCACCTTCGGCAACGTGCCGCTGAACCTTGAGCTGAAGTTGGAAGTATGGGATAGCCCCAACAGCGCGGGCGTGGTCATCGATGCGGTGCGCTGCGTCAAGCTGGGCCTAGACCGGCGCTTGAGGGGCACGCTTGAAGGGCCGTCTTCTTACTTTATGAAGTCGCCGCCCGTACAGCACACCGACGACGAGGCCCGCCGCATGACGGAAGCCTTCATCATTGGCGAGCCAGATGCCCAACGTACCCTGATCGGTTCGGAGACGGCGGAAGCCACCCACTAACGCCCCTCAGGGTTGCCTATCCGATGGCCAAATGGGGCGCTTGTGCGCCCCATTGCCTGCCCATCCCGCCCAGATCGTGAAGCGCGGGCTAGCTCTTCTTGCAATCGGCACAGACGCCGTACAGCTCCAGCAGGTGGCCTTCGATCTGGATGCCATATTGTTCCTCCAGCGCCGCGATTAGCTCCCCTAGTCGGCAATCTTCGAATTCGATACGCTTCTCACATCGGGTACAGATGATGTGGTGATGGTGACCATTGGGCATCAGCATGTAATGGACGGTGGACCCGCCCTGTACAGATGGCCACAACAGCCCAATCTTCACCATCAGGTCAAGGGTGCGGAAGACGCTGGCCCGCCCAATGGACGGATCACGGGCCTCTACCGCCGCGAGTAGCTCCGCAGCGGTCATGTGGCCGTCCCCCTGCTCTAGGATTTCAAGGATCGTCTGGCGCGGCCCAGTGATCTTGTACCCAGCGGCCTTGAGTGCCCGAATCGCCGCCGAGTCGTGTTCGCTCATGGTAGTGTATCCTGTTATGAAGGTAAGATGCTGCTGGTGCGGGTGGCCCGCTTCTCGCCGGTCGGTTCAGCAGGGGCGGGTTTGGCTTCTGATGGGGGTTCCGGCGGGGAAGCGAGGCGAATCGCCCGCACCCATTCGATCCGCCGCCCCGCCACGCTCTCAACGATCAAGCGTAGGTTGTCCTGTTCTACCATCTCCCCGACTTGGGGAACCTTCCCCAACATACTGAGGATATACCCGCCGAGCGTATCGCTTTCTTCTGTAGACAGTTCAACGCCCAACAGTTCGTTGAATTCGTCAAGGTTCATGCCCCCATCAACGCGGTACTCATTAGGGCCGATCTGTTGGTACTTGGCCTCTTCGTCGGGGTCGTACTCGTCCTGAATTTCCCCCACGATTTCCTCGAGCAGGTCTTCAATGGTGACGATGCCCGCCGTGCCGCCGTATTCATCGATCACGATGGCCATATGCACCTTGCGGCGCTGTAATTCTTCGAGCAGTTCGCTGGCCCCCTTCGATTCAGGAACGAAGTAGGCCGGGCGCATGATGTCTTTCGCCGTGCGGGAGTGGTCCATCGGGCCGCGCAGCAGGTCTTTGGCGTACAGCACGCCCACCACCCGATCAATGGTCGTATCGTAGACGGGGATGCGCGAATGGCCGTGCTTCAAGACCGTCTCTAGCGCTTGTTGGAGGGTGGCCGTCGTCGGGAGGGCGACAATGTCGATGCGGGGAACCATGACCTCCCGCACCACCTTATCGGTGAACTGGAAGATCGAGTAGATCATCTCTTTCTCGTCATCTTCGATCACGCCTTCTTCTTGCCCGGCGTCTACCAGCGTTTTGATTTCTTCTTCGGTGACGTAGGACGTTTGCTGTTTGCCGCCGAACAGCGCCGCTAACCGCTGGCTGATGGCTAACAGCAATGCCGAGACCGGCCACAAGATAGCGATCAGGGGGGAGATCAGGGGGAAGAGCCATGCCGCCACGCGGTCAGCGTTTTGGGCGGCTACCGCCGTGGGGAGGAGTTCCCCAAACAGCAGCATCAGGATGCCGCCTACTGCCAAAAAAGCCACGTCAAGGGCCAGCGGTTGCTCGGTGCCGAACACCGCATCGATGCTTAGCATCGTGATGGCCGCACCCGCGAAGTGCAGCAGGATATTCACCAACTGGCGGATCGCTAACAAGCGCGTGGAATCCTCCGCCAGTGTGAGCACCCGTCTTGCGCGGCGTTCGCCATGCTCAGCGCGTTCGCGCAGGGTGGGTTTTCGTACATTCATCAAGGCCGAAAGGGATGCCGAGAGCAGGGCATTCACCACGATGAGCGCGATAAAAGCCCCTATGCCCGCCGCCGTACTGTTCCCGTCTTGCATAACCTGCCTATTCTGATTTCTGGGGTTCGGCAGCCGGTTTCCGTAATCGCATCCGCGCCGGCACACCGACTGCGATGTACCCGGAGGGAACGTTCTTCGTGACTACAGAACCCGCCGCCGTCGCCGCGTTTGCTTCAACTTCGATAGGGGCGATCAGCATCGTGTCACTCCCGATGAAGGAATGCGCTCCGATCTTCGTTTTATGCTTGTTGACGCCGTCGTAATTGACCGTGATCGTCCCGGCCCCGATGTTCACATCTTCGCCGATCTCCGCATCGCCAATGTAGCTGAAATGGCCCATGCGCGTCCCCTTGCCCAAGCGGGAACTCTTCACCTCGCCAAAGTTGCCCATGTGGACTCCTTCTTCAAGGTACGCCCCCTTGCGCAGGTGGGCAAACGGCCCCATATCGCAATCCTTCTCCACCGTCGCAAACTCTAGGACGGATTGCCGGATTTCGCAGTTATCGCCGATGGTGCAGCTTTCAATGAGCGTATCGGGGCCGATCACGCAGTCTTGGCCGATGACCGTTTTCCCGCGCAGGGTGGTATTGGGCAGGATCACCGTATCCATGCCAACTTGTACCCCCTCATCGATGTAGGTCGTGGCAGGGTCTACAATCGTGACGCCGGAGAGCATCAGGGCATGGTTAACACGGCGGCGTAGGATCGCCTCTGCCTCGCTGAGGTGGATGCGGTTGTTCACCCCGATCACCTCGTCGGGGTCGTCGGTCTCAAGGCCGATAACGCGCTTGCCGTCGGCAACGGCCATTTCGATCAAGTCAGTGAGGTAATATTCGCCTTTTTTCTTGGGCTTAATCTGGCGGAGGGCGGGCCACAACCACGCCGCATCAAAGGCGTATACGCCTGCATTCAATTCCCGGATCAGGAGTTGATCGGGGGTGCATTCGGCTTCTTCAACAATGGCTGAAACGCTCCCATCTGGGCCGCGCACGATGCGCCCAAACCCGCGAGGGTCTGGCAGGGTAACGGTCAGCATCGTGATTGGGCCGTCGGTGTTGCCGCGTTGGGCATCGATCAGTTTCTGGAGCGTCTCTGGCCGTAAGAGGGGCATATCTGCGTAGCACACCACGACGATCCCATCTGTGCCGCTGAGGGTGTCCGCCGCTTGTAACACGGCGTGCCCCGTGCCGAGTTGTTCGGCTTGGATCACGGTTTCGGCGCGCCCTTCGACGGTTTGGGTCACGGTCTCGGCATCCCGCCCGACGACGACCACCAACCGATCCGCCTTCAATTTCTCCGCAGTTTCAACGGCCCGCAAAACCATCGGCTTCCCCCCGACGGCGTGCAGCACCTTAGCCTTTTTGGACTTCATGCGCGTGCCTTGCCCAGCGGCTAAAATTACAGTTGAGAGTGTCATGGTTGTGCTATGCTTCCCCCTGATGCAGTAACCACAAACGGCCCGGCTAAACAGCAAACAGCCGGGACCCCAGACCTAAACGCCCGTCTCCCGGCTGCAAAATGCGTCTCAAGAGTGTTCCGAGAAATTAATGATAGGGCGTTTACCGCCCATTATAGCAAGGCTTTCGCCTAATATTGTATCACAATTCTTGATGGGGTGGGGAACTTCCGCGTATTGGGGGGGGAGGGGGGCATTTCTGCCCGGCTTACCCTCCCCAAAAAAACCCCCAAAAAAAGTGATCCATCCCTATTTTGCCGTACTGCGGTACAATTTCCCCCCGAAATGAATGTACCTTCCAGAAAAGTATCAGGAACTCACCCATGAAACGTCTTCTGCTGCCCGCAGTCTTGATTGCTGTTGGTCTGCTATTGGCTGCGTGTGGCGGCCCGCCCCCGCCGCTGCGCTCGGACAAATACTTGAATGACCGCAGCCTCCTCACCGGCAGCCCGTGCGCCGCCCCCTGTTTCCAGAACGTTACCGTTGGGGAAACGACCTTTACGACGGCCCTTGAGTCCATCAAGGCCAACCCCCTGTTCAAAGACGTGCAAAGCCAAGATAATCCGCCTCAGGCGGGCTGGGCCGCCGCCAACGGCGACCCGTGCTGCCAAATGACGGCCAACGCCCAGACCGGCAAGGTCGATGCCATGCTTATTCGTGTCGCGCCGACCATGCGGATCGGGGAGGTTATTGCCAAATTTGGCGAGCCGCAGTACGTCTCGGTTGGCACGCAGGACTATTCGGCGGAAGAAGCCGTTTTGGCGGTGTTGTTCCCCAAGCAAAACGTGATTCTGTACGTGGTTCCGGGCAACCCCGCCAGCGACCTCGACGAGAACGATCCGGTTGTGGCCGTCATTTACGTCGACCCGGCCAACTTCAACACGGTCGTGGAGTCGGCGACGTTGTGGGGCTGGCAAGGCTACCGCGCCTACAGCGATTACAAGACCGCCACGCCCATTGTCACCCCCCGCCCCACGTCTACACCCGGCCAGTAACCGTCTGACGATGACAGTTCGGGGAGCGCCCTGCGGCCCCCCCGAACCGCACCCGGAAAGGAACTCCCAATGCCTGACTCCCTGCCGCGTATTGGTCACGGCCTGTTTTTTGAAGAATTCACCGAAGGGTTGCCCATCGAGACTCGCGCCCGCACCATCACCGAAGCCGATCTGGTCAACTTCTCTGGCCTGAGCGGGGACTTCAACCCGATGCACACCGACGCCGAATATATGAAGGACTCCCAGTTTGGGGCGCGGATCGCGCATGGGGCGCTGGTTTTCTCGGTGGCGACGGGCCTCGCGTACAGCACGGGCGTCCTTGAACGTACCGTGATCGCCTTTCTCGGCTTTGAGATGAAGCTGCGTGCGCCCGTCTACATCGGCGATACGATTAAGGTTGTGGCGTCCGTGAGCAAGCGCCGCGCCATGCCTGCCGCAGGCGGCGGAATCGTCACCCTTGAGGTGAAGATCGTCAACCAGAAGGGCGAGGCCGTCCAGAAGGGCGAATGGCAGATCATGGTGCGCAGCCGCGATGCCGTGCCGCCCCCCTCTAGCGACGAGGCTGCCGCCCCGTGAGCCGCGTATCCCCGACGGTCATTCTCGGCTTGCACGCCATTGCGCTCCCCACGCCGTTTCCCGTCGGCGATGTCAACGTGTATCTGGCCGAAGGCGATCCCCTGACCCTGATCGATTGCGGGGCATCCTTCCCAGAGGGAAGCGCAGCACTACGGGAGGCGCTGACCGCGCTCGGCTATACCATCAGCGACCTGAAACGGCTGATCATCACCCACCACCACGCCGATCATATGGGCCTCACCGCCGAGATCGTTCGGGAGTCGGGGGCGCAGGTGGTGGCACATCCCTTGGCGGCGCGTTGGTTGGCAACACCGCTGGCCATGCGGGATCGCGCCGTCGCCTTCGCCGCCGATTTGTGGCGCTCGCAGGGCGTCCCTGATGAACTGATCGCAGAAATGGCCCGCGATAACGCCTACTTCTCCCGTTTTGTACAGACCCATCCGGCCACCACTACCCTTGATGAGGGCGATACTATCGGCTTTGCTGGGCACGTGTGGCAGGTACTTCACACACCCGGCCACGCGGGGGATTTGCTGTGCTTCTACCAGCCCGAATCGGGAGTGTTGCTGGCCTCTGACCACGTGATCGGCAAGATCAGCTCTAATCCGCTGGTCGAGGCCCCACCGAACGAGGGCGATCCGCGCCCGCGCCGCTTGGTGGAATACTTGTACCATTTGGATCGGGTCGCGGCGTTGCGGGTCGAAGTGGCTTACGCTGGGCACGGCACGCCCGTAACCGGCCTACCGGAACTCATCGCCGGACGGCGCGTGCTGCATCAGACCCGCGCCGCCGCGATCTTGGCGCTGTTGGCCGATGGGCCGAAGAACGTGTACGCCCTCGCCCGCCTAATGTTCCCCCAAGTCCGGCGCGGGGAGTGGTATTTGGTCTTTTCGGAGGTCTTGGGCCACCTCGACCTGTTAGAAGTGACCGGCAGAGCCGCCCCCCGCCCCGATCCTCTCCATCCCGATCAAGTGTTATGGGCCGCCTGTTAACCCCTAGAATCTTCCCTCCCCCTTCGCCATGAGCGAGACGGGGGGAGGGCTAGTCGTCTACACGCCTCACCGCACCCCGACTTTTGTCCCCTGTCCGTATCGGGCGGTTCGTGGGTAGAATTGCGGCCTTGTACACCGTCGTCGCAGAAAGGGAAAGTCCGTCTGAAAGCCGCCGAAAGGGAATTCTGTGATCACGCCTGAAATCGAACGCCGCAACATCCGCAACCACTATCTGGACATGCTCTGGATGGGGCCAGCCATCGTTATTGAGTGGTATTTTCTGAACATTTTTGCCGTGCGCTTCGGGGCTACCGCCAGCCAATTGAGCGCTTTACTGACCTTTCGGGCGTTGTTCTTAGCCATAGGGGCTGGGTTGTGCGCGGGGTGGTCGAGGCGCTTTAAAAACCTCGTGCCCGCCCTGAGCGCCCCTGTCATCGTCTACCGGTTCCTGCTGTATCTGGTCATTGGCCTTATCCCGTTTTTGCCTGCTGGCACGCCCGATTACCGGATCGATCTGGTGGTGGGGCTGGCGGCGTTGGCGGCCCTCCCACATGGGTTGGCGGCGGGGTTGTGGCTCGGCATGTTGCGCAGTTCCGTCTCAGAGGCACGGCTTTCGGGCTTCCTCTCCCGCCGCCTGATGCTGATCAACTTGTGGGTGCTGATCTGGGTGATGGTCAGCGGCCCATTGCTGGATTCCGCGCCGTTCCCGTTGGGCTACCAGTTGTACTTTATCGTGGCGTTTGTGGGGTCAATCGTAGCGTGGAATCGGTTGATGCAGGTGCGCGTGCCGGATATTCCCGAACGGCTACCGACGGCGGAGCAACCCATCATCAAGCCTGTCAACATCTGGAAGAACGGGAAGTTCTTACGGTTCGCGGCGCTCGTGTTCTTCACCCACATCAGCGTGTTCATGGCCGCCCCGATTGTGCCGCTGTATCTGGTGCGTACCCTGAACGCCAGCGACACGTGGATTTCGCTGTTCAGCGCTGTAGAGGTCGGGGCGGGGGCGCTGATCATGATCTACAGTGACCGTTTGATCGTCCGCATCGGGGCCAACCGCCTGATCGTGGTGGCGGGCTTGGCGACGGCCCTCCAAACCCTGATCCTCGGTTTTAGCACCACGCTCCCGCCGCACCTGATCGGGCAGGCGGCGTTCGGCATCGGCTGGTTCTGGCTATCGGTCTTGTTGTACTACCGCCTATCAGAACTGATCGGCTCGGAGGAATTTCCGCCCTACGCGGCAGGCTTCCAAATGCTGATCAGCATTGCGTTGCTATTCGGCCCGCCACTCGGCACGTTCCTGATCGAAAACGTCATGAGCCTAAGCGCCGCGCTGATCCTGACGGGGGCGTTACGGGTCGGTTCAGCCGTGTTCGTGTATCTGATCGATGTGCGCGGTCAGCCTGTGCCGTCCAAGACGCGAGAGGCCATCGAAACGCGCAAACTCGCCGAACCAGTGTAGCCGTGTCGCAACATAGGGCGCATCACATTGCGCCCGCAAGTCGGATCAACTACTCCGCCTTGCGGGCCTCGATCACGACCCAATCGCCGGACATGCGCCGTTTGTAAGGGATAAGCCCCGTCGTCAGCAAGGCTGCCTCGACTTCGGCAGCCTGCTCTTCGATGATCCCGCCGAAGACGGCCACCCCGCCGGGCCGGACGACCTGACCCAAGCCCTCCCCACACAGCCTCACGATGACTTTGGCCAGAATGTTCACCAGCGCCAGATCGTAGGCCACCCCTTCGGAAAGGATCAAAGCGAGGCTGCCTTCGTCCGCCGTGATTTTATCGGCCACGCCGTTCACTTCGGCATTTTCCCGCGTGACCTTGACGGCAATCGGGTCAATATCGACGGCCCGCGCCATCGCCGCCCCAAACTTGATCGCGCCGATGGCCAAAATCCCCGATCCGCAGCCGAGATCAAGCACCTTTGCGCCCGGCAGGGTCGGCACGAGTTCTTCCGCCGCCTCTAGCACCAATTGGGTGCTGGGATGCGTGCCCGTCCCGAAGGCCATGCCGGGGTCAAGGGCGATCACCACATCGTCGGGTTCGGGGGTGACTTCTACCCACAGCGGGCGGATTAGGATATGGTGGCCCAACCGGACGGGGTGATAGTTCACCTTCCATGCCTCCGCCCAATCTTGCTCATCGATCACGCGGTATTGGGGGGTGGGCATTGGGTATAGCCAATTGAGGTGGCCGAGCGCCGCTTCGATCTGGGCTTTGGCGGCATCGGCCTGATCGTCTTCGGGGAAGTACGCCCGCACCATCAGGCGATCTGGACGGGGGACTTCATCCTCCCACGTCTCCAACGGGAACCCGGCTTGTTCAATCGCTACGCCCTGATGCCCGTAGCGGGTCAGGACTTCGACGACGGCTTCAGCAGCCTCGCCGTCCAGTTCGAGGGCAATTTCAATCCAACGCATGGCAGCGCGGCAAGTCTCCTTTGATCGTTAAAAAGGTGATCGGCGAGGGAATGTCCGTTACCCGTTCAGAAACCCCGTGTACGATGTCTTGGGGACGGCTTATTTTAGCACCCGACGTTGTTTTGTAAACGCTGAAAGCCGCGCCACGCGGGGAGGTCGAAGCGGTAGGGGGGCGTATCGGTCAGGCGGTGGTAGCGCACCAACGAAACCACCATATCCGGCCCGATGCGGCGTTGCCGTTGGGCAGGCGGGTTGTAGACGCGCACCTGCACATTGCCGGAAAAGTATACATCTGCTGTAACGTGGAGGCGCACCCGCCCGCTGAAGCGGACGCACACAAAGGCCCCCACAGGCCGCCCGTAGTGGATCAGCGCATCGCCGAGCGTGAAGGCCCCCGCGGGCGGGTTGAACTGAAGATGGGTGATCGGCCCGCTATCTCGGCGTGTTTCGCGCTGGGCGCAGCCCTTCCACGTGCGGGCGGCTTGGATATTCCAGCACAATTCGCGGTCTACGGTGCGGAAGCGCGTAATGACTGAATAGACGGGGAAGCGCAAAAACGGCTCGCGTGTAGGGATCAGGGCTTCGACTTCCTCAAAAGTCGTCTGGCCGGGCACGATTCCGCCCCAGCAGGGCGTTTCGCAGTCCGATTTCAGGACGGCATCGGCGGGATGGGCCGCCGCCCGCCCAATAAACAAAGTGGCGGTTACGCTGAGCATGACCGCCACCCAAATCAGTAACCCCCACCGCAACAGGCGGCCCATGCCCCCCCGTGAATGGGTTACTGGTTGGTCAAGATCGGGCGGAATTTGTACCCGTACAAGATCATCCCTTCCGACCCCTCGCTGCGCAGGCGGCGCGTGACCATCTCCACGCGCATTCCCATTTCGGGGGCGCTGTCGAGGTCAGTCAGTTGGGCGGTGACCATCGGGCCTTCGTCTAGCTTGATCATCGCCAGCACGTAGGGGGCTTGTTCTTCAAAGCCCTCCGGCGCATCCTGAACAACCGTCCAGCTGTACACTTCGCCCTTGCCGCTAAGTTGGAAGACCGTCTTGGCCTCCGCCGCGCAATCAGGGCAAACGTCACGCGGGGGGAAGATAAATGCGCCGCAGCTGGGGCACTTTTCGCCGGTGAGGGCGTAGCGCTGGGTCTTGATGCGCCAATTCTGGGAGACGTGCATGGCTGAACTTCCTCTCTCCGTAAGAAGATAACGGCTGACGCTTAGCGGCGCGCTTCAACTTCAACGGCGACGCGCTCGGCCAACTTCGCTTCCATGCGTTCGGCGGCCTTCTGCTGTTCGGCGCGTTCGCGGCAATGCGGGCATACTTCACGCGGGGGGAACAAGACTTGGTTGCAACCTTCGCAGCGGACGCCCTTCAGTGCATACCGTTGATCATTTAGCCGCCAATTTTGCGCGATGTTCATTTTTTTATACTTCCTTACTTCGCAATGCGAGCGCATTGGGGTTGACGATGCTTCTGTGACACACTGTGGTTGTGTCATTTGTCACAAACATAGCACGCTAGAACTCTCAAAATCTATCAAGGCACCCCTGAAAGCCTTTCAAAGTGGGTGTTGAGAGGTGTTTTTGGAGGGATTGTCCAACGCCATCTCCCCGCTCTATAATGGATGTAGAATAGAGATAAATACGAGAAGATTGCTCGTTTTGGAGGCAGGAAAAAATGATACTCGCGGCAGATTGGATCGCCTTCCATGCTGACCGTACCCCCAACAAGCTCGCCGTGATTGATCAGGGGACGGGGCGGCGCTTTACCTATGCTGAGTTCAACGACCGTGCCGCCCGCCTCGCCGCCTACCTGCGCGGCGTGTGGGGCGTCCTACCGGGGGATCGGGTTGCTATTCTCGGCAAAAACTCCACAGATTACTTTGAAGTTCAGTTTGCGTGTATGAAGGCGGGGGCCATGCTGCTCCCACTTAACTGGCGGCTGGCTGAACCCGAATTACTGTTCATTCTGAACGACGCGGGGGCGAAGGGGCTGGTCTACGATGGGGAGTTTGCGGGGCGGATTCCGGGCTTGCGGGCCGGAACCCCAACGCTACAGCACTTCCTCCGCATCGATTTCGGCCAGCCCCCTGCCGATGACGCCCTGCCTTACGAACAGGCCGTCACCGAGATGGCCGAGCGGCTGGAGATGAACCCCCAAACCACCCACGATACCCCCCTCATGATCATGTACACAGCCGGCACGACGGGCCACCCCAAAGGCGTGATCATCACGCACGGGATGTACCTGTATAACGCCATCAACATCACCGTGCCGACGGGCCTCAGCTACGAGAGCGTGTTCTACGGCGTGCTGCCCACCTTCCACATTGGCGGCCTGAACCTGTACGCTAACCCGCTCTTCCACTTGGGCGGCCATAGCATCATCGCCCGCCAATTCGACCCTGCCCTCACGCTCCAGACGCTCAGCGACCCCGCACAGGGCGTGACCCACTTCTTCGGCGTGCCGTCGATCTACCTGATGCTGAGCCAACACCCAGACTTCGCCAAAACCGACCTGTCTCGGATCAAGTCGTGGGGGTGCGGCGGCGCCCCAATGCCCGTCGCTACGCTCAACCTGTATGCTGAACGCGGGATCATCATTCAACTTGGCTTCGGCATGACCGAAACCAGCCCAACAGTGTTCCTGATCGACAAGCGCCGCGCCCTCGCCAAGCCGACCAGCGTCGGCAAGCCGATGCCCCATACCCGCGTCCGCGTCGTCGATGAAAACCATGCCGATGTCGCCCCCGGCCAGATCGGGGAGGTCGTGATCAGCGGGCCGAACGTCACGCCCGGCTACTGGAACCGCCCCGACGCCAACCAAGAGAGTTTCTTCAACGATGAACACGGCAACCGTTGGCTACGTTCGGGCGATGCTGGCACGGTTGATGAAGAGGGCTGCATTTACATCGTAGACCGCTACAAGGATATGTACATCAGCGGCGGGGAAAACGTCTATCCGGCGGAGGTGGAGCAGGTGCTGTACCAGCTGCCGGAGGTGGCCGAAGCCGCCGTGATCGGCGTGCCGGACGAAAAATGGGGCGAGACGGGCATGGCGATCCTCGTGTTGCGGCCCGGCATGAGCCTGACTCCCGAAGCCGTGATCAGCCATTGCACCAAACATCTGGCGAAGTTCAAAATCCCTAAGATGGTCGAATTTGTTGATATGTTGCCGCGTAATGCGGCGGGGAAAGTCCTCAAGCGCGAACTTCGGGCGCAGTTTGTGACCCCCAAAGCCTAGCTCAGGGCGTGGCGAGTTATTGTTATTGCTTGCCTCCCCCGCAAGCGAGGAGGGGGCAAGGCTTAACACCCCGATCACCTCCTCTTAGCACAGCCGAACTATGATCGGCCAGTTTTTGTGAACGAAGAGGAACAGAACACCCATGCCCAATCCCCTCATTGTGATCATGATCGACGGGGTGAGCGCGGATTACGCCCTCACCGAACGCGGGCGGCTGCCCCACCTTTCTAGCCTTGCCAAGCGCGGCTTTCAGGTGGAACGGCTCCGCGCCGAAGTGCCGGGAACTTCGTTGCCGGGCCGCACTTCTATGCTGACGGGCGCTACCGCCGACGTTAGTGGCGTGTGGGGCAACAAAA
>Ga0272446_1003815_pt1 | contig 18535 bp, 13 predicted proteins | sample YNPCB0061_FD_194587 | JGI IMG/M metagenome (GOLD analysis project Ga0272446, IMG submission 194587) | Hot spring microbial mat communities from Yellowstone National Park, WY, United States - YNP-CB-006-1 | ecosystem: Environmental > Aquatic > Thermal springs > Hot (42-90C) > Sediment | place... | reverse complement strand
AACTCGATCCAGTCGTCGCCGGCGGTTCTGGCGAGCCACTCGTTCAGGCGCACCGCCGCGGCGTCGCCCAGCGCGGCCGGGGCGGCGTTCGAGGCGCCGGGAGTCGGGCTGGCCAGCAACTGCCAGGTGCCGTCGCGCCGGCCGATGGATTGGTCGGCGAGGGCGAACCCGAAGGCCACCGAGTCCAGCAAGGCGCCGTTGGGGTCGAACAGGTACACCTCTGTGCCGCGGTCGGCCAGGGCTCGGCCGAGGTTCAAGGGCGGCGTGGCGGTGGTGGACGCCGGGCGGGCGGCGTCGCAATCCACCACCAGATACCCGCCCGCCGGGAGGCTGACCCCGGCGGGGAAGGTCCACTGGCCCGGCTTGCGGTCGCCCACGCTGAGGCTGTAGCCGGCGAGGTGGACGGCATTGGTGTCGAGGTTGACCAGTTCGATCCAGTCCGTCGCCGCGGCGGCGCCCGGGCGGCGATACGCCTCCGCCCGGGCGAGAACCTCGTTGAGCAACAGCGTCGTGTTGGTGAGCACGTAATTGGGCGCGCCGGGGCTGGCCGAGCCGGGGAACTGGGTGAGGCCGCCCGAGCCGTCGGGCAACAGGCCCATCGAGACGCCCTCGAGGGCGTTCTTGTAGCTCAGGCGCTGCAGCTCCTGGCCCGTGGCGTCGTAGAGCACCAGCGTGTCGCCCGCGGCGGAGAGTTTGAAATCCAAGTGGTCCGGGCCGGCGTTGGCGTCGGCCTTGAGCACGCCGAAGCCGGTCGGTGCGAGGAACGAGAGCGAGGCGATTTGCTGGAGGGCGTTGCTGGTGGCCAGCCAGAGTCCTTGCAGGGCCGCGGGCCGGGCGGGGTCACGGTTGTAAAACTCGATCCAGTCATCTGCGCCGGCCGGGGCGTTGGCGAGGAATTCATTGATGACCACTTGCGACGCGGCAGCCAGCACGGCCGGCTCGTTCGGGCCCAGCGGGGTGGGTTCGGTCAATTGCCACGTGGCGGCGGCGCCCACGCGGCCCACGCTGAAGCCGGCGGGCTGGAGGCCGTAAGTGACGGCGTCCATGCGCCGGCCCTGGGGGTCGGTGAGCCGGAGCGTTTCGCCGGTGCGTTTGAGGCCGAAGCCGCTGTTCAGCCCGGGGGGCGTTTTGCCGGGGTCGCACCACACGCGCAGGTAGCCGCCGGCAGCCAGCACGGAGTTGGCCGGGAAGGTGAAGCGGTTGGTGCCGTCGCCGCTCAGTTGCCAGCCGGCCAGGTTCACCGCGGTGGGACCGGCGTTGAACAACTCGATCCAGTCCGGGTTCAGGTTGTCGGTGCCGACGGCGAAGACTTCGTTCAATCGCACGAGGGGCAGCGCAGGGGTGGAGTTGGGCGCGCCGGGCGTGCCGCCCACGACGGCGCTGGCGTGCCAGTTGGCCGGGTCGTCGGGGTCGCCGGCGGGGTCGGTGATTTCGAGCGAGTACCCCGCGCCGTCGGCCTCGGGCGGCCAGGCGCCCTCGTCGTCGTATTCAACCGAGGTGACCAGGCGGCCGGCGCGGTCGTAGAGCGCGAGGCGTTCGCCGCCGTTGCTGAGCGCGCCCTTGAACCAGCCGGCCACGGCCACGCCGGGGTAGCGTGTGGCAAAGGCGTTGGTGTTGGCGGCGCTGGCCAGCACCAGCCGCGCGCCGGCCGCCAGCAGCGGGAAAGGCTCGGGGAAGCGAAACTCGATGCCTTCAAAGCTAAAGCCGCTCAGATCCACCGCCGTCCCGCCCAGGTTGGTCAGTTCGATGAACTCGTAGGCGTCGCCGCCGGGCGGGTTGTACATGATCTCGGTGAAGCGCACCGGCACCCCGAGGCTTTCGACCTGGTAAGCGGCCTCGGTGAGGGCGCTCCACTCCGCGCCGTCCAGCGAACGGGCCTTGAGGACCACGTCGTGGGTGAGGAGCAGCGGCCGGGCGGGGTCGTAGGCGCGGGCGTCGGGCGCGACTTCGCCGGTGAACATGACGCGGGGGTCGGCGCCGTTGGTGGTGTACCAGATGGTGCCGCGGAGGTTGGTGAGGGTGAGGGCGAAGCCGGCGGGCGCGCGGCCGGCGGGGAGGTTGAAGACGGGGGCGTTGGTCGAGGCGAGCAAACCGGCCTTGAGCAGGTGGTCCAGCACGTAGCGGCGGCGCTGGGGAATCCAGGTGGTGCCGATGCGGTCGTTGAAGCCGCTGATCGTGCCGTTGAGCCGGGCCTTGACCAGGTTGTAGCGGGCGCGGATGCGCTCGTCGGTGAGGGCGCCGCCGTTGAAGAAGTGTTTGTGGGCGCGGTCGGCGAAGAGCAGCTTGAACTCGGGGATACGCTTGAGGGCGTTGAAGAGTTGGGCGATCTCGGCCGAGCCCCACGGCGGGGAGGTGCTGGAAAGCTGGTTGGCGATGGTGTTCCAACTGGGCGTATGGCCCTGGAGGCCGAAGGCCCACTCGGCATCCCACACGTAGAAGCGGAAGGGCGCGCCGGGCACGCGCTCACGGGCCACGCGCCAGTTGTTGTGGGGCCAGTCGTCGTCGTCGGCGTAGATCAGCGGGCAGAGGTAGTCCACGAAGTTGGTCAGGTCCAGGCGGCGGGCCAGCTCGAGGTAGTTGGCGGCGTTGGTGAGGTTCCGGGTGGTGGCGAAGTTGCGGAGGCTGTTCCAGGCCGTGGCGTCGCCCTCGCGCACCTCGCCGAGCTGGGCAATGACGTCCCAACGCTCGCCGCCGCCGTGGTAGGCGCGCAGGAAGTCCACGTCAATGCGCTCGCAGGGGTTGTAGTAACCCTTGTACACCCCGTTGAGATAGAGGTTCACAAACGTGCCCACCGGCGCCGGCTGGCCCACTTCGCGCGCCAGGCCGCGCACGAATTCATCCGTGATGAACGGGTTGGAGGGGTCGTTCATGCCGGCGCGCAGCACAAGGGTGTCGAAGGATTCCTGGGTGGTGTCCGGGAAGAGACGGCGGTTGAGCCGGCCCTGGCCGTACTCGCCGCGGAAGTACAGGCGGAAGGAGTACTTGTTGAACGGCAACTGGCCGGACTTGTAGTTGTAGTTGCCGCGCACGTAATCCCCGCCCTGCACGCGCAACCCGCAGTCCACCTGAAAACCGCCGTTGTCGGCCGGGTCAATCCACTCGACCGAGACCGGCCGCTCCCAGGCCGGGCCGCGGTAGCGGGGGTTGGGCGGCTCCATGATGCCCTTGGCGCCGTAGAGGTGGTTCGAGGCGGTCACCAGGCTCAGCGCGGGCAACCGCTGGCGCAGCGAGGGCTGGCCCACCAGATACGTGTGCGTGGCGATGCGCGACGGCAGGGCGTTGGTCTTGAAGGCCGCGGCCCGGACCGTGCGCGTGACCGTGATGGGGATCGGCTCGGTGTACACCGCGCCGTTGGTCAACGAGGGAGGACTGCTGTCCAAGGTGTAACGGATCACCGCGCCGGGCGTGGGGCAGTACAGCGAGAGATTGAAGGGGCGGGTGAAGAAACCGCGCTCGACGCTGAAGTGCACCTCGGCCACCGCGCCGGTGATGGTGCTGGCCGGATTGCGCGCACCGGGCGTAGCCGGCAGGAAATACCGCCAGGGGCCGTCGCCGCGCTCGCGACCGTAGGAGTAATCCGGCCCTTGCGCCGGGTACTCGACCTCGCTCACCGCGGTGCGCGGCAGTTCAGGGCCGAACAGGCCCAGGTAACCGCCGTTGGGGTTGAGCTTGAAGTTGGTGTGCAACCGCCCGCCGGGCGTGGCCGGCTTGCGGTCCTTGCCCGACGCAAACACCACCAAGTACCCGCCCGCGGGCAGGTCCACCGCCGGAAACACCCATTGCCCCGGCTCTTTGCGGTCGCGGCTCAGCGACCAGCCCAGCAGGTTCACCGGGGCCGTGCCGGCGTTGAAAATCTCGATCCAATCCTCGGGGTCGGCGTCCTCGTCCCGGTAGGCCGTGAAGTTCTCGGCCATGAACTCGGTCAGGCGCAGGTCCGGCCGGGCGGCGGCGGGGTCCACGGTGTACTCCCAAGCGCCGCCGCCGAAAGGATGCGGCTCGAGGGCGTCGCTCACGATGCCGTGGCCGGGCGCCCAGTCCACCACCGCGCGCCCGGCAGGGGCGGCGCCGGGAGGAAACTCGAACAAGTACGGCCCCGCGCCGATGCCGGTGACGCGTGTGGCCGGCACGCCGTTGAGGCGCAGGTCGCCCGCGTCCACGCCGAGCACGGGTTTGTTGAAGCTGACCTCGACCTGGGCGAGCGCGCGCACGGTCAGCCCGGCCGGCGGTTGGCGGAACGCCACCGACGGCCCCTCCGGATCGAGCAGCTCGTACCTCCAGGTCGAGCCCGGGGCCGCGGGGTCAAACCGCTGCGGCGGGGTCTCCAGGTCCTGGATGGTGTGCAGGGTGCTCCAGTAGATTTGCACCGGGCCGTAGGCCGGGGTGGGAAAGCGGAAGGTGTAAGTGCGCCCGCTGCCTTCCACACTCGTGGCCGGCCGGTCGTTCACGAGAAAATGCTCCGCCGCCACGCCCGTGACCGGCTCGCTGAAGGTCACGGTCACCTGGTCGAGCGCCGTCACCAGCCCCGGCTCGGGCACGACCGCCACGATGGTGGGCGCCCCGGCGCTGCGCAACGTGGCCGTCAGTTGCGCGTCAAACACCAGGTCGCTGCTGCTCGCGCTCACGTTGAAGACCTGGACCGCCAACACGTTCAGGCCGGGCACCAGCACGGAGGCGGGATTGGCGACCGGGTACACCTGGTAATCCACCGGCTCGGGTGCGTTCTCGGTGGCCAGCGCCGTGTAAGGCGGGTCGCCGGCCGGGGCGCGCAGCGCGGCGACCGGCTGACCATTGATCCAGGCGCGGAAGCCATCATCGCACACCGCGGCCAGTTCGAGGGCCTCGACCAGTCCCGGGTTGGCCACGCTGAAGGTCTGCCGCAGGTACAGCGTGGTGTAGCGGTTCTGCATGTCCGTCAACGGCGTGCCCTGGGCGAAGGCGGGCTCACCGTAGGCAAACGGCGCCGGACCGCTGGACCAGTCAGCGGCCGCAAACCCCGGCGCGCGCCACGCGGCCAAGTCGCCCGGCGACGGCTCGGCGGTGCCCTTGAAGTAGCGCCAGGTCGAGTTGGTGGCCACCAGCACAATCGGTTCCTGAGCGACAAGCGGGAAACTGCCGGCCACGGCCAGCAGCAGCGGAAGCAAACGGCGGTTCATGCAAGCGTAGACGGCGACGTTAATCGTTGGCGACAGCGGTTCAACCGGAAAACCGGCGGCGGGGGAAAACCCCAGCCTCACCCGACCGCCCCGACAGGAACATTTTTAGCAATGTCCATGCCGGTGCGGATTTCGGGGCGCAGGCGTCGGCTTCGCCGGTTTGCGTCGGCCCCTGCAGGCCGGGCAACCGGCACCGCTCGGCAGGTGCTCAAGGGCCGCCCGGTTCCAGCCCCAGCTTCACCCCCCGCAGCGGCCGCCCGCGCGCGTCGGTGAGGCGGAACACGAAGCCCCAGTTCTTCAGCCCGTTGGTGACCTTGACGAGGATCGGCGTCGTGCCCCGCGGCAGCCGCACGGGGATGATGTCGCGGTCCAAGTGCGCCGTGCCTTCGTGGGGATAATCAAACACCAGCCGGCCGCCCAGCCAGACCTTGGCCGCGTCGTTCGAGCCGAACCGGATTTGCGCCTCGCACTCCTCCGCGGCGGTCACGTAGCCCAGCGCGTAGGCGCAGACGTTTTCGGCGGGCTGGAAAATCTTCGTCAGGTCCACCGAAGCGTTCGCCCCGGCGGGCCGGTGCGCGCGCCAGCGCACCTTGCCGCCGACGCCGTCGTACTCGGCCTGCAGGTCCAGCGTTTGTTCGGGCGGGTACGCGATGTGGTGGCCGGCCAGACCCGCGCCGCTGGGGAACGGGCCGATGAGCCACCAGTCGGTCTGTGTGCCGAAGTGCTCGCGGAAATTGACCGGCACGCCGCGGAAGTAATCCAGCGCCGCGCGCCAGGTGGCGGCCTGCTCGCGCGGGTCGCGCCACGCGGCGGGAAACAGCCGCAGGTGCGGCGTGTCGCTCGGGCCGGTCAGGCTCACCACCGTGGCCAGGCCCAGGTCCGCCGAGTAATCCCGCGCGCGCAGGGCGCGGATTTCCCGGGCCAACGCAAGGTATTTGGGCGTGGTGATGATCTGGCGGTCGGCGAAGACCTGCAGGAACGGCCGGATGTCCAGGCCGTTGGTGTACACCTCGAGGTGGCGCCCGAGCAACTGCGCGCGCGAGTTGTGGCTGTAAATCCAGTTGTAGCGGCGCGAGACCATGAGCGAGGCGGCGAAGCCCTGGCGCAATTCCTCCAGGCTCATGCCCGGCGCGTGGGTGGTCTGGTAATCGAAGCCGAAGGGCCAGACCCCGGCGGCGATGCTGCACCGCTCGTGCCAGTAGCGCCGCGCCCGCGCGCTCAACAGACGGTCGAAGTACTCCGTGCACCGCGCCGCGTGGGCCAACATGTGGCGGATGTTCGGGTTGCGGTAGGTGTGCTCGGTGCAGTAGTGCACGCCGCCCGGGGCGTCGCGGCGGGCCGCCTCCTCGAGCCAGGCCACATGGACCGCCCCGCCGAGGTCGAAGCCCTGCTCGGGGAAGGTCAGCAAGACCATCGTCGGGAACTCGTCGTAGAGCACCCGCGCCACGCGGGTCATGCGCGCGCGCACCTTGCGGTGCAGGTCGGCGCGCGTGTAGCCGCGGTAGTCGTAGCCCGGCCAGCCGTAGTCGTATTGCGCGCCGACGTATTCGATGTCCAGTGCCAGGCCGGTGCAACCGGTGTCGCGGGCGAAAACGGCGAACTGGCGAAAGTTGTTTTCGATGCGCTGCCAGGCGGTGTCGTTGAACCACTCGAAGAAGTGGTCGAAGGCAATTTTCAGAAAGACCTCCTGGTCCAGCCCGCGCGCCACGGCAACGGCCTGTTGGGCCTTCTGAAAGGTCTGGTCCGACGGCCCGATGGTCCACGGCTCGCCGTCCGTGGCCCAGATGTCGCTGGACCAGTCGCGCGCCACGAAGTCCAGAAAGAAGCCCTGCACCCCGTGGCGCGCCCACGCGGCGGCGTCGGCAATGATCTCCTCCGGGCCGACCGAGAAGACGATGGTCTTGGGCAGGGGAAAATCGGGCGCGTGCCCGTAGCGGACGTCCGGCTCGGCGCGGCGCGCCTCCAGTTCGGTGGCGGTTTGGGCGGGAGCGGACGGGAGCCCGAACAGCAGCGCCACCAGCGCAGTCGCGCCGGGGGCGAGGCAGTCGAGCTGGACCAAGTAGCGGAAAAGCCTGGGGCACTTCACCGGGTTCATGGTTGGGAATTACGCGGGCCAAGCTGGCCAAGCACCCGGTGGATGTCAATTGTCAGGTGTCAGGGGTCAGGAGTCAGAAGGCAGAAGGCAGAAGGCAGAAGGCGGAGGCTGGACGCTTGCGGGGGCGGGCTGGGTCAGACCGCGCCGGCCAGGGCCACAAAGTTTCGCAGCATCTGCAGGCCGACCTCCTGGCTTTTTTCGGGATGGAACTGTGTGGCGAAGACGTTGTCCCGCCAGATGGCGGAGGCGAAGGTCACGCCGTACTCGGTGCGCGTGGCCACGAGGGTTTCATCAGCGGGCTGCGGGTAGTAGCTGTGGACGAAGTACACGTGACTGCCATCGGGCACGCCGCGCAGCAACGGACAGTCGGGGCGGACGATTTCGAGCTGGTTCCAGCCGATTTGGGGCACCTTGAGCCCGGGGCGGTCGGGGAACCGCACCACCGGGCCGCGGAAGAGGCCCAGGCCGGCGGCGCGACTGTTGAACTCCTCGCTCCGCTCGAAGAGGGCCTGGTAGCCCACGCAGATGCCCAGAAACGGGCGGCCGGAGCGAATGAAGTCGCGGCAGGCCTCGAGCAATTCCTGGCGGCGCAGCGCGTTGAGGCAGTCGTCGAAAGCGCCCACCCCGGGCAGCACCAGGGCACGCAGCTCGCCCCAGCCCTTGGGCCGGTCCACCAGCCGCACGCGGGCGCCCACGTGGACCAGCGCCTTGTGGACGCTGCGCAGATTGCCGGCGCCGTAATCAATGAGCCCAATCACGCGCCGAGCATAGGCGCCCGGCGCGGGGATTCAATCCGCCCGCGCAACCCGCCCGGGCCCGGCGGCGCGCGCCAAAACCGCGCAGGCCGGGGATTGCGCTTGAAATGGCGGTGCCGCTGCGGCGGAATGCGTCCGGCATTTTCGGCGCATGACGCTCGGCGACATACTGACTCCCGACTCGATCGTGGCGGACCTTCAGGCGACCAACCGCTGGGAGGCCATTGACGAGCTGATCCGCTGCCTGGTGGCCGCCGGGCGCATCAAGCCCGAGCATCTCGAGGCCGTGCGCGCCGTGGTGCAGCGGCGCGAACGCTCGATGAGCACCGGCATCGGCTACGGCATCGGCATCCCGCACGCCTCGACCGATCTGATTCAGGAAGTGGTCGGCGCCTTCGGCCGCTCGAAGACCGGCATTGACTTCGAGGCGCTGGACAATCAGCGCGTCACTTTGGTGGTGCTCTTCCTGGTGCCGCTGGGCCAGTTCCAGAAACACCTCCACACCCTGGCCGACATCGCCAAGCTGCTGCACCAGCGCGAACTGCGGCAGGCGCTCGAACAGGCGCCCGACGCCGCGGCCATTTACGAGATTCTCCGCAAAAGCGCCCCCGTCCGCTGAGGCGGCACGGGCCGGGCGCGGTCGGTTCCTTCATGCTGCATCGCCTTCTCGAATCCCGTTTGCAGGCGGCCGTGGCCGCCGTGTTGCCGGACGCGGACCCCGCGGCCGTGCTGGTCCGGCCCTGCCCCGAGCCGAAGTTCGGCGATTACCAGTCCAACGCCCTCATGAGCCTGGCCAAGACGCGCGGCCAGAATCCCCGCGCCCTGGCCGCCGCGGTGGTGGGCAAACTGGAGGTGAGCGACCTGTGCGAACTGGTTGAAGTGGCCGGGCCGGGCTTTCTCAACTTTCATCTCCGCCCCGAGGCGCTGGCCACCGCGCTGCAGGCCGCCGCCCGCGGCGAGCACCTGTTTTTCCGGCCGGCGGCCCGCCCGCGCACGGTGGTGGTGGACTTCAGCTCGCCCAACGTGGCCAAGCCGATGCACGTGGGCCACATCCGCTCGACCATCCTGGGCGATTGCCTGGCGCGGGTGTTGCGCCTGCTCGGACACCGGGTGATCACCGACAATCACCTGGGCGACTGGGGCACGCAGTTCGGCAAGCTGATCGTGGGTTGGAAGCAGCACCGGGATGACGCCGCGCTGGCCCGCGACCCCGTGGCCGAGATGGAACGGCTCTACCGGCTGGTCCACCAGGCCAGCGAGCGCGACCCGGCCGTGCTCGAGGCCGCCCGCCGCGAACTGGTCAAGCTCCAGCAGGGCGATCCCGAGAACCTCGCCATCTGGCAGCAGATGCTCGAGCTCTCGCGCGCGCAGTTCGACGCCATCTACCGGCGGCTGGGCGTGCGGTTCGATTACACCCTGGGCGAGAGCTTCTACAACCCGCGCCTGCGCGCCGTGGTGGACGAACTGGTCGCCCGCGGCATCGCCCGAGAAAGCGACGGGGCGCAGGTGGTGTTCTTCGAGGACGACCCGGAGCTCCGGGCCCACCCGGCCATCATCCAGAAGAGCGACGGCGCGGCCAATTACGCCACGACCGACCTCGCCACGCTGGCCTACCGCCTCGAGACCTGGCGCCCGGACGAAATCATCTACGTGACCGACGGCCGGCAGCAGCTCCACTTCAAGCAAATCTTCGCCATCTTCCGCCGCTGGCATCCGGAGGCGCGCGTGGTGCTGGCCCATGTCTGGTTCGGCTCGATCCTGGGCGAGGACGGCAAGCCGTTCAAAACGCGCGCCGGCGAGACCATCAAACTGGCCGACCTGCTCGACGAGGCCGAGGCGCGGGCCTTCCGGTTGGTGAGCGAGAAAAACCCGGCCCTGCCCGAGGCCGAGCGCCGCGCCATCGCCCGCCAGGTCGGCCTGGGCGCGCTCAAGTATCAGGACCTGCTGCCCAACCGGCAGAGCGACTACGTCTTCAACTGGGACAAGATGCTCGCCCTCTCCGGCAACACCGCGCCGTACCTCCAGTACGCCTACACCCGCATCCGAAGCATCTTCCGCAAGCTGGCCGAGGCCGGGGAACCCTGGGACCTCCACGCCGCGGCGCCCCAACTGCTGCCCGCCGCCCCGGCCGAGCGCGCGCTGGCCCGGCAGCTTCTGTACTTCGGGCACACGCTCGAAGCCGTCGCTACCGAGTACCGCCCGAACTACCTCTGCAATTACCTCTACGAACTGGCCGGGCGGTTCACCGAGTTCTACGAGGCCTGCCCGGTGCTCAAAGAGGCCGGCGCCACGCGCACGCGCCGGCTGGCGTTGTGCGAGCTGACCGCGCGCGTGTTGCAGACCGGCCTCCACGCGCTGGGCATCGAAACGCCGGAGCGGATGTAGCCGCGCAAATCCGGCTTGGAGTTCCGGCGGTCCGCCGGGTAAGGTCGCCGCCGTGCAGAAACGATCCTGGATCACTTCCGTGCTGCTGGCGCTGGTCTTGATCGGCGCGGCGGCCAACCTGCTGGTCTTCTTCCGCTACCTGCAGGTGCTCAACACCGCCCAGCGCCTGCAGGTCCAGGCCCAGCGCCTCCAGTTCGCCGCCGCCCTGGCCACCCGCAACCTGAACGTGATGCGCAGCCTCGCCGCCGAGACGCTCGAGTTCAGCCGCAAGGCGCCCGCCGTCTCCGGCCTGTTGCTGGCGCACACCAACCTGCTCCAGCGCCTGGAACTCCCCGCCACCCCCCCGGCCCGTTAACCCCGCTCCCCGCATGGATACCTTCCCCGCCTCGCCGCTCCCGCCTTCGTCTCCGCCCCCTGCCCCCGCGCCGCCCTCCGGCGCCGCCCCGGCCGAGCCCGCGCTCGAGCGGGATTTGCAACGCCAGGCCTACCTGGTGCGCGTGTTGATGCTGGTGGTGACCGTGCTGCTGGTCACCACCACGCTGAGTCTCTTCCACCAAATCCGCTGGCTGGTCGCGCAGGCCAATCAGTTGAACGTGACCATCCAGGAACTGGCCCGCGGGGTGGGCGATTACGAGACCAACATCGCCCCGCAGATGAACCGGTTTTACACCGACCTCCAGCGCCTGGCCCAGGCCAACGCCGACTACGCCCGGCTCTTCGCCAGGTACCAGGTCACCAACCTCGCCGCCGCCGCCCGCTCCAACGCCCCAACCCCGCCGGCACCGCCCCGCTGACGAGCCGGCGGCGCAGGCCGGAGCACAACGCCCGACGGGCGGAAGCGGCTTCCGGCAGTCACACGGCAACCCCGGGCGAAAACCGACGCGGGGTCGGCGCGTGGGGCGGGCATCCGGCGGCGCCGTTCAGCGCGGGGTCAACCAACCGTTGGCCCGCAGCCAGTCGGCGCACCGGGCCGGCCAGTCATGCACCGGCAGGCCGCGCCGCAACATGCCAAAGCCGTGCCCGCCCTGCTGAAAGACGTGCAGTTCTGCGGGCACGCCGGCCTGCTTGAGCGCGAGGAAAAACTCGAGGCTGTTTTCCGGCCCGAGCTTGTCGTCGGCGGCGTGGACCAGAAACACCGGTCCGGGCTTTTGTTCCGGGCGCAGGACCGGTCGCTCCCGCTGGCGCTCGGCGGCGGCCAGGTAGGCCGGGTAAATCAGCACGCCGAAGTCCGGCCGGCAGGAGGGCTCGTCTGCACCGGCGGGATAACCCGGGGCGCGCCGGTCGCCTTCGCACAAGAGCCATGCGGCCAGGTGCCCGCCCGCGGAAAAACCGAGCACGCCCACGCGCTGCGGGTCCACGCCCCAGTCTCCGGCGCGGGCGCGCAGCAGGGACATCGCGCGCTGGGCATCCAGCAACGGGCGCCGGTGGGCGGGTTCGCCCGGCGGGGCGGGCACGCGGTACTTGAGCACGGCGGCGGTCACGCCCAGCGAGTTCAGCCACTCGGCCACCTGGGTGCCCTCGTGTTTCATGGCCAGGATGTAGTAGCCGCCGCCGGGGCAGATCAGCACCGCCGTGCCGGTGCGGGTTTCGCGCGGCGCGGGGTACACTGTGAGCGTGGGCCGGGAAACGTTGCCCAAGCGGGTGATGTCCGGGTCCTGGCCGGGCTCGGGGGGCAGGTAAGCCTCGGGTTTGTCGCCCGCCAGGGCCAGGGGCGGGTCGCCGGGCCAGAGCGGGATTTCTTCAGGCGCGGCCGCGCGGAGCATTGCGGGAAGGGTCAGGGCGGCGGCGATCAGGAGCAGGGCAGGTTGACGCATGGGCCGAGGGTACCGACCGCCTTCCCGGCCTGCAAAGCCGGGAAACTTTCGCGAACGCCGGGTCCGCGCCGGCGAACTGGCCGCCCGCGCGGCCTCCGGGGGCGGGCGCTGCGGCGCGGTCCCGCGTCAAGGGCTGGAGGCCGCGGCCGGTGTGTCCGACAGGGCCTCGAGTTCGGGCAGCGTGGACTCCAGCCACTGGACCTGGACGGGGAACAGCTCGGCGGTGCCGATGCGGCGCAGCTCGTTCAGGGCGGCCCGGGCTTCGGCCTTGCGTCCCTGGCGGAGGCGCAGTTCGTACACGGCCAGGTAGTACTGGGCCTGGTGCGGCGCGCTGCGCATCTCTTCGGGGGAAATTTCGGCGAGCAGGGCGTCGGCTTCGTCGAACCGCCGGTTCATGGTCAGCGCGACGACGTGGTTGAGTTTGATGGCCGGGCTGTTGGTGAAGACCTGGGTAAGGCGGAAGGTTTGGACCACGGCTTTCTCGACGTTGGTGCGCAGCAGGAGCAGGGCGGCGGCGTAATCGTTCATGGCCACGGGATTGTTCGGCGCCAGTTGGAACAGGGCCGAGGCCGCCTCGTACATTTCCTGGGCGTTGCGGAGCTGGCCCGCCGCCTGCATGCGCAGACCCAGGTAACCGGGGCTGTTGGTCAGGGCGAGCACGTTGGGCTGGTTGAGGATGGTGAGGGCGTGTTTGGCCGCGCCCAGGCGGATCATGTTTTCGGCCACGCGCAGGGCGGTCTTGGTATCGGGGAACCCGGTCTGGGCGGCCGTCTCGAAGGAGCGTTCGGCGTCGGCGCGATAACCCTCGTGCCACTGGGCCACGCCTTCGATGAAGGCGCTGAACCCGCCCAGGGCGTTCATGATGGTGGGGTAGAGCCGCAGCCGGTAGGCCAGTTGACGCAGCTCGTCCCAGCGCTGGAGGCGGATGAGCAGGTCGGTGCGGACCAGGGCGCCTTCCAGGAGCCAGGGCGGGTCGTTGAGGTAACGGCGCGCGAGCTGTTCGGCCTCGTCCAACATCTCCAGCAACGCATAGGTGCGCACCAGACGAAGCACGTCGGCATCGGTGCGCGGCACGGGGTTGGCCTCGCGAATCTGCTCGACGGCGTCCTTGCGGCGGCCGCTCAGGCCCAGCAGTTGCCAGTAGGCCGTGAGATTGGCCAGCGTGGCGCGGCCGAGGTTTTGGAGGTGCTTGAGCGTGGCTTCGCACTGCTCGAGGTCGCGTCGCTGGAGGTAGGCGGTCAGCAACATCTCATAGGCGAGGGCCTCCAGCCGCGGCTGCTCGGCCATTTCGCGCAGGCGGGCCTCGGCCCGGGCGCGGGTGGCTTCCGGCCCCCAGCCCGCCAGCCAGGACAGGCTCACCAGCCGCAGTTCCTCTTCGTCGCGGGTCAGGCGGGCGTCGGCCGGCAAGGGGTCCAGGGCGGCACGGACGGCCTTGTCCAACTCGGGGTCGCTGCGGAGCAGGCTTTGGAACGCGGGCAGATTGCCGCCGCGGAAAAAGGCCACGGCCTTGAGGCGGTTGAGGGCGGTTGAGGCGACGTTGGTGGCCCGGCTCAAGAGCAGGGCGGTGCGCTCGTGCAGTTCGCAGAGGTTCCAGACCGAGGCGACCAGCTCGAGGTCGGAGGCGTTGTTGGTCTCGCTCACCCGGAGCAACCAGCCGCCGAACCCCAGCGCCAGGCTGGCCGACTCCGCCGGTTGTTGCGTGCGGGCCAGGACCTTCAACGCCTCGCGCAGGCCCTCGGGGTCCGCCGGGTAGTTGGCCAGGGCCGCGCGCCAGGCGGCCTTGGCCGCCTCGAAGTCCCCCCGCTCGGTGGCGGCGCGTGCCTGGCGCTTGAGCGACCAAGCCTGGAGGCGGTCGAAGAGGCTGACGCGCTCGACCGGGGTGACTCCGGGTGGTGTGACACGCCACAGCTTGAGCACGAGCAGTGGCGTCGCGATGGCTGCCAGCAAAAACAGCAGGACCACGAGGCGAAAGGCCGGGCTTTGTCCCATCAACCGCAACAGCGGCCAACGGGCCATGCGGCGCGGTTCGCCCCGGCTGTGGGAGCGGCTGGCGTGCCGATGATTCCGATGGGAGTCTTCCCCGTTGCTCATAAGGTGCGGTGCAGCTTCCGTTTCCCGCCACCCGCCGCTTGCCCCGGCACGGCCCCGCGGGTTTCCGGGGTCTCAGCAACGTGACTCAAAGATTCCATGTTCTTGCATCCGGGCCGCCGCCCGGACTACGGCCAAGCGGAAGCAGCGGTTTTCTTGGTCATTGTGTTGAAACATCCGTCCGCCTGTCAAAACGCAAATGGCGCCCGCCGACCGGCGATTTGACTCAAAACGACGGTTACCGAAGCGGGGCGTCTCGGCTTGGATAACAGCTATGGGTTACGCCCCGGGGCGGGAGTGACTTCAGCCAAACCGCCGCCGCAACCGCCAAGCGTCGTAGGCCAGGCGCTGGGCGGAAGTCATCCGCGCAAAGTCCGGCGCGCCGTCGGGCCGCACGGGCCAGGCGGGGGCGGATTCGGAGACGGAAGGAGGGACGCGCGACGCCGTGCCGGAGGGCGGCCGCGGACGTTGGACTTCCGCGGGCGGACCGGCCGGACGCGGGCCCGCCAGAGGGTTGTGGCGGATTTCGACCGTGGACCGCGCCGAGCCGCCGCCGTAGCTCATGGCCGGGTCGGTCAGTTCGAGGTCTTTTTCCAACGGGCGGTGGGGTTTGATGCCCTTGGCCTGGAGGACGCCGTGGTAGGCGCGCACGGCTTCTTCGGGCGTGAGGCGGCCGTCGGTGATGAGCCGGAGCATCTCGATGAAGGCGAGCTGGTGTTCGGCGTGGTTGATTTTGCGGCCGAACAGGGCCACGCGCGCGCCGTACTTTTGCGCGTCGTGGATGAGCTTGAAGGCGTCGTAGGTGGTGCCGGCGCTGCCGCCCAGGATGCCCACGACCATGTTGGGGTCGTACTGGCAAAGCTCTTCGAGCGCACGCGGGCCGTGATAGACGATCTTGAGGAAGAGCGGTCGGCCGGCCTCGGGCACGCCGGCCAGCGTGCGCAGGATGTTGTCGTTGATGAATTCGCCCAGTTTCTCGGGCGGGATGCCGCTGTCCACGTTCGGGTCGAACACCTCGAGGAAGTGCCGGAACCGCTTGCGCTCGGCCTCCTCGCGGAAGGCCTTGTAGGCCTCGAGGGTGCGGCGGTCCTGCTCGACGTCGTTGACCCAGGTGACGCTGTACAGGCCGAGGTTTGCGCCGGGGAACTCCTCGGTGGAGCGGTCGCACTCGACGCGCCCGCACTGGATGTGGTCAATGCTGGCGCTGCGAAAGGGCTGGGCCGGGGCGCGGGTGTAGCTGCCGTGGCGGGCGGCCCAGACGTCGGTGGTGTCGTTGGCGCGCGCGGCGGGGGTGACCGGGGAATCACGGAACAGTCCTTCCCGGATGGTCAGCAGGTCGTTCACGTAGGCGGACATGAGCATGATGTCCACCAGGCCCTGGTGCACCACCTCGCGGATGATGTCGAGGAACTCGGGCAGGTTGCGGTAGCCGAACTCCTCGCGGGTCCAGACCTCGGGCGAGAACTGGGCGGGCCGGGCGCCGCGCGCCGAAAGGTAGGTGCGCGGGCCGGGCGCACGCACGCCGAAGGCCATGTCCGCATCCTTCGCGTCGGCCAGGATGAAGGTGCGCGTGCGCGGGTGGGCCTTGATCTCGGCGAGTTTGACGTCGAGGGATTTCATGGGGCCGCTCTGCGTGCCGCGCCACGCCCCCGCTTGGAACACCGCGCACCGCAGGCTCGGGACCGTCCGGGCGCGGCGCGGCGCTCGAGCACGTCCGCCCGGAAGGACCGTGGCCTTTTGACTGCCGGGGGCAAACCGGCAGGCGCCCTGGAACAGCCGGGGAACGTGCTTTGCCGGCCAGCGTCCTGACCTGGACGCGGGCTAGCGTCTTGCAAGCTGTGGGCGGCGGTTTCCACCTTCGGATTTCTTGGGGCGTTGGGGCTCACTTCATTTGGGCCATGATCTGGTCGGTCACGGCCTGCACCACCGCCTCGGCCTCGGGGTCGAAGCCCGCGCCGGCGTGGGCCCGGTCGGGCACCTGGCAGGTAACGCCGGGGCGCCACTCGTCGTTGTCGCACAGCTCGCATTCCTTGAGGCCGTAGCGCGGGTCCACGTAGCCCAGGCTTTGCTTGATCTGGAGCAGTTCGCGGAGCTGCTGGGGGGTGAAGGTGTTGGGTTTGACGCCCAGTTGGGTGGTGACCAGGAGGGTGCGGCAGTAGGCCTCGATGATCTCCATGCGCCAGTAGGCCTCTTCGAGGTTGTTGTGGCTCCAGGTCACCACGCCGTGGTTGGCCATGAGGATGGTGTTGTGCTGGTCCACCAGGTCGGCCACCAGCTTGCCCATCTCGGGCGTGCCGGGCGTGCGGTACGGCGCCACGGCCACGGCGCAGAAGACCTCGTACTCGGGCAACATGCAGGTGGGCGGGGCAATGCCGGCCACGGCGAAGCCGGTGGCATAGGGCGGATGCGCGTGGCACGTGGCCACGGCCTTGGGCTGGCGTTGCATGATCTGGAGGTGCATGAGGATTTCGCTGGTGCGCTTGCGCGTGCCCAGCAGTTGGTTGCCCTCGAAGTCCACCAGACACATGTCCTCCGGCTTGAGCGCGCCCTTGCTGACCAGCGTCGGGGTGCACAGGGCGATGTCCTCGCCCACGCGGATGGCCATGTTGCCGCCGTTGCCGTCCACGTAGGCGCGCAGCCACAGGCGCCGCCCCATTTCGCAAATCTGCTGCTTGAGTTCGAGGGCTTGCGGGGAGTGGAAAAAGGCCTCGAGCTCGGCGCGCGGGGATTTGGAGCTGAGCGGCCGGGCAGGGGCGCTCGGCGGGCCGCCGCGGGCGGGCGGCACGGCGGCGGCCGGGCGCGCCGCGCCGCGACCGGACTCGAGCACGTCGCGGATCAAGTCGCGGGCCGAGGGCGTCAGCAGCGCGTCGGCCGGGATCGAGTTCAGGTCCCCGCCCCGGCGGAGCAGGTCTTCAACGTCGCGGGCACTGATGACTTTTTTCATGGTGGGAAAGGCCGAAAAGTTGCGAAGTGCAGCCCGAGTTTGGAACTCGCAGGTACCGGGCTACTGCGCGGGATAGTTGCCCGCCCGAGTGCCGGCGGGACACTGCTTCTCGCGTACCGGCCAGATTCTGAAGCGCGCGCGCCGGCGTCAGGCCGTTTGCGGGGAGGGCTGCATCAACTCGACACGCACCACGTGCAGCGGCGAAGCGTGAACGATTTTTTCCGGAACACCGGTTTCCGCATCGGGCGCCAGGGCAATCTCGAGGGTGTGCTTGGTGATCATCAAAAAATCCCGGTGCGGAATGTCGAAGCTCCGGCCGTCCGTAAACACGATCCGAAACGGGACAAAGGGCTGCTGATCGCGCAGGGCTTTGAGGTCTTCCGGACGCATAACGCAGGATACCATGCGCCAGGGCTGGCCCGGACGGCAAGACGGTTGTCCCGGTGCGTGCACGTGCGCGGGAGTTGCGGGGCGGCGGCGGGGTCATGGTGGGAAAGGCGAGTAGAACACCGCGTCAATGAGCGCGGTGTTGATGGCGTCCACCGGCGTGGGCCGGTCAAAGGGTTGGGCGGCCTCGCGGCCCTCGACGTAGCCGATCACGTCGCCCACGCCCCCGCCCAGGTTGTCATAGACAACCAGGCTGGGGTCCTTGCCCAGGGTGATGGGCCGCTCCTCGGCGCGCGGGAAATGGTCGCGCGTGAACGGGCTGACCAGCAACCAGCGCCCGCCGGCAAACGCCGGGATGGTGCGGTTGAGCGTCACCCGGCCGATGACGGTGCCCAGTTTCATGGCTGGCGGGCCGGCACCGGGGGAGTGACTGGCGACGCGGGGGGACGGCCGCCCGCGGCGTCTTCGAGCGCGTTGGTGCCGGGGGTTACTTCGTCCACGATGCCGATGATCATCCAGCGGGCGGGGCTTTTGTCGTCGCCCACCGCGCGGCGCGCGGCCAGGCCGTCGCTGGAGAGGATCACCCGCTGGTGGAGGCCGGCGCCGAGGGCGTCGAGGGCGACCAAGGGCGCGGCCTCGGGTTGCCCCTCGCGACCGATGGGCTGGCAGAGGATGAGCCGCCAGCCCGCGAAGCTGGGGTGTTTGCGGGTGGCGGTGACGTGGCCTTCAACGCGGGCGAGGAGCATGGAAGCGAGAATTGGGAAGCGAGAAGTGGGAAGTGGGAATTATCCGGGTCCGGAGGAGGGGGTGGCTACGGCTTTTGTGTACCTGCTGAGAAGCCGTGCGACCTCCTCGTAACAGACGAGCAACGCCGAGGGATCGGCGTAGCCCAAGTCCCGGACCAGAATCAGGTA
>Ga0272446_1003814_pt1 | contig 18540 bp, 14 predicted proteins | sample YNPCB0061_FD_194587 | JGI IMG/M metagenome (GOLD analysis project Ga0272446, IMG submission 194587) | Hot spring microbial mat communities from Yellowstone National Park, WY, United States - YNP-CB-006-1 | ecosystem: Environmental > Aquatic > Thermal springs > Hot (42-90C) > Sediment | place... | reverse complement strand
GTCGGCCAGTTGCTGCAAGTAGGCGCGCCTGGCCATGGGGTTTTCTCCGTTGGCGTGCAGGAGCGGGTGGGCGTTCAGATGGCGTATGCGCTCGCGGTACCGCGGAATGAGCTCCGATTCGAACTGCTGCGCGGGAGTCCAGCGGACGGCGGACAGCGCGTACCAGGGGGCCGCTGATTCTACGGCCAGCCGCGCCGGCCCTTCGATGAGCGCAATGAGGCTGGTGTAACGCACGCCGCGCTTGGGACGCATCCGTCCGGGGCCTTCGGCGATGAGCGGCCGCTCGTCGAGCACCTTGCCGGCGGAGCGGAGCCGGAAGGAGAACCGGTCGGCTTCGGGGTTGAACAGGAAGACCTCCACCAGGTGTGCGCCGCGCCCGGAAAACTGCAATTCGGCCGTACCATGCATTTTCACGCCGGTGATGAGAGCGGGATCCCACAGCAGAGGGTCGAACGTCAGGCGGTTGCCGCGGCGTTCGACTTCGCGCTTGGCGGGAGGGTTCGTCCACGTCAGGTTGGGGTGATGCTCGCGGCACCGGGATTCTGGCGGCGGAGGCGAAAAGACGGCGCAGTCGGCTAGGACGATGGGGGCTGCGGCCAGAAAAAAAGCCAGGATTCGCACCCCAACAGTGTATCGGAGAAATTATGTGCTATTCTAAGAGCAGTCCATATGGACCTCTGCGTGTTACCTTCGCCCGCCTTCAGTTCAGTGTCCGGCCTAGACTAGCTCGCCAGTGAAAACACCTGCCAGATGCAGGGACAAGGAGAATTGACAACAATGACCAATATTTTCGTGGGAAACCTTTCCTATCAGACCAGTGAGAGCGAGCTCGAAGCCGCCTTCTCCGCCTACGGGGCGGTGGAACGGGTGAGTGTAGTGCGCGATCGCGACACGGGGCAGCCGCGCGGGTTCGCCTTCGTGGAAATGACCAACCGCGGCGAGGCGACTCAGGCCATCGGCGCTTTGAACGGACGCGAATTGAACGGCCGTGCATTGAACGTGAACGAAGCGCGCCCGCGCGAAGAGCGCCGCAGCGGCGGCGGAAGCCGTGGAGGATTCGGCCGGCGCCGCGAACCCCGCTGGTAAGGTGGGGCGCGCCAGAGCCGCTTGAAGGCGGCTAGCATTCGAACATGACCCCCAGATCGGGGCCGACGCGACGGGTGATTTACCGGAGCGGCGGCCCCGATTGCCTTTTTTGTGATAAAATCCGCGTGGGAAGCATTCCAGCTTATGGACAGCCGAAGAACATTTTTGATGAGCGCGGGCGGCGCCGCGCTGACGCACTTGACGCCGGGCAAGGCCTCGGCGGCGAACCGCATTCGCGTGGCCGTGCTGGGCGTGAACGGCAGGGGCCGCGATCACATCGCCGGATTCATGAACCTGCCGGACGTGGAAGTGGCCGTGCTGTGCGACCCGGACGGCAAGCTGCTGGCCGAGCGCGCCGAACAGTTTGAAAAGCGCTACAACCGCAAGGTGGAAACCGAAAAGGACCTGCGCAAGGTGTTCGACCGCAAGGACATCGACGCGGTTAGCGTGGCCACACCCAATCACTGGCATTCGCTGGCGGCCATCTGGGCCTGCCAGGCGGGCAAGGATGTCTACGTCGAAAAGCCCGGATCTCACAACGTGTGGGAGGGGCGGAAGCTGGTGGAGGCGGCGCACAAGTACAACCGCATCGTGCAGCACGGCGTGCAGTTGCGTTCCTCCGAGGCGGTGCAGGAGGCGGTGGCGCACTTGCAAAAGGGCACCATCGGCAAGGTTTACATGTCGCGCGGCCTGGTGTTCCGCTGGCGTCCCGACATCGGCAAGAAGGGGCCGGAGCCCGTGCCCAGCTACTTCGATTACAACCTGTGGCTGGGGCCGTCCAAGGAAGTGCCCTTTTCGCGCCGCCACGTGCACTACAACTGGCACTGGCACTGGGAATGGGGCAACGGCGACGTGGGCAACCAGGGCATCCATGAGACGGATCTGTGTATGTGGGGCTTGGGCGTCACCACTCTTCCTACGCGCATCACCTCATTCGGCGACAAATTCCTGTTCGACGACGATAAGGAAACCCCGGAGGTTCAGACGTCGCTGTATCATTACCCGGACCAGAAGAAGATGATCCAGTTTGAGGTGCGGCACTGGTGCACCAACGAGGAAGCCGGCGTCAACGTCGGCAATATCTTTTACGGATCCGAGGGAATTCTGGTCGTCAAGGGCTACGACACTTACGAGATCTACTTTGGACAGAAGCGCGAAAAAGGTCCGGCGCGGAAAGCCGGCGGCGACCATTACGCCAACTTTATCAAGGCCGTCCGCAGCCGCAAGAAGTCGGATCTGAACGGTCCGGTGGAGACGGCGCATCTGTCGAGCGCGCTGGCTCACTTGGGCAACATTTCCTACCGCGTGGGCCGCACGTTGACGTTTGATCCGAAAACCGAGCGTTTTGTGGGCGATGAAGAAGCCAACGCCCTGCTGAAACGGAATTACCGGCCGCCGTTTGTGGTGCCGGAAAAGGTGTAGTCCCCTCCCGCAAGGGAAGCTCGCATAGGCGCCGGACGCCGGGGGTGGCCCGCAACGCCCAATGGCGTTCCGGCGCCAAGTCTTTTTAGGATGGGAGGGAGATGGGGCTGGGATTGGCAGCTTTCTGGGGCGTCATGCTTTGCTGGGCGGTCTTCTGCGGCAGTTTGGTCACTCACCACGTGCGGGTGCGGCGGCAGCGCGGCGCCGAGACGCCGGAGCAAAGACAAGGGGAGCTGCGCGCCCCGGTGTCGATGCTGGGTTTGCTGATCGAGGGCATCGGACTGGCGATGGTGTTCTGGAAGCCGCGTCCGTTGGAACATGTGTCCGCAATTGCCGCCGTGGCGGCTGTGCTGCTGGCGGCGGGTTCGTCGGCTCTGCTGTGCGCTGCACTGCGACATCTGGGCTTGCAATGGAGGATCAAAGCGGTGGTCACCCGCGATCATCAGTTGGTGACCACCGGGCCGTACTCGAAGGTGCGGCATCCGGTCCTTTTGGCGTTTTTCGGGTTGACGCTGGCCACGGGTCTGGTGCTGACACCGCGGGCGCGCCTTCTGGCGGCGGTTCTCCTTTTCCTGGCGGGTACGGAGATACGCGTGCGCGCCGAAGACGGCATCCTGCGCCGGCGCTTTGGCGAGGCCTTCGAAACCTACCGCTCGCGGGTGCCCGCCTATTTGCCGTTCTTGCGCTGAGGCCTATTGCCTGGTTAAATCGCAGAACTTCGCGTAAGCTTCGTCCCAACCGGCCGGGGACCGCGGCTCCACCACGGTGACCGGGAAAGAAGCCTTCACCACCGAACGGGCCTCCGCCAAATCCTTCAGGATGCCGGCGCCGATGGCCTGGATCAGTACGTTGCCGGCTGCTGTGGCTTCGGTGGGTCCGGCCACCACGCGCCGCCCGGTGGCGTCGGCCACAAACTGGTTCAAGGTCTGGTTGCGCGAACCGCCGCCCACAATGTTGATGGTGTTGAGGCGGCGTCCCAGGACGCTCTCCAAACTTTCCAGGACTTGGCGGTAGCGCAGCGCAAGGCTTTCCAGGATGACGCGGGCCATCTGGCCCGGTTCTTCCGGCGGGCTCTGCCCGGTCCTCCGGCAGTAGTCGGCGATTTTGGCCGGCATATTGCCGATTTCCAGAAAAGCGTCGGGGCTGATGACGGCGGCGAAGGGCTTGGCGGCGGCGGCCATCTCGGCCAGTTGCCCGTAGTCGTACTGGAGTCCTTCGGCGGCCCAGGCTTTGCGGCATTCCTGCAACAGCCACAGGCCGGCGATGTTCTTCAGAAGGCGAATGGATCCGCCGTAGCCCACTTCGTTGGTGAAATTCAGGGCAAGGGTCTTCTCGTTGATGACCGGCGCGGCTTGCTCGACGCCCATCAACGACCAGGTCCCGGAGCTGATATAGCACCAGTCGTCTCCCTCGCCGGGGACGGCGGCTACCGCCGCTGCGGTGTCGTGGCCTGCGGTGGCGTAAACGGGTACGGCGCCGATGCCGCAGCTTTCGGCGATCTCGTCCAGAACGGGTCCGAGCAAAGTCCCGGGCGGCACGATTTCGGGCAGAATGCGCACCGGCAGGCCCAGCGTTTCAAAGATCTCGGTGGCCCAGCGTTTTTCGGCAGGGTTGTAGAACTGGGACGTGCTGGCGATGGTGAGTTCCGCCTTCTGCACTCCGGTGAGCCAGTAGCTGAACAAGTCCGGCATGAACAACAGCCGCGCCGCCACATCGAGCGCCGGCGTGCCGGAGAGCTTGATGGCGTAAAGCTGGTACAGCGAATTGAGCTGCATGAACTGGATGCCGGTGTGGCGGAAGATTTCCTCGCGGGGCATCACCGCGAAGGTCTTCTCCAGCATGCCGTTGTTGCGGGCGTCGCGGTAGTGCCGCGGATTGTCGACCAGCGCCCCGTCCGGACCCAACAGGCCGAAATCGACGCCCCACGTGTCCACGGCGATGCCGTCCAGAGCCAGCTTGCGCTCGCGCCCGGCTTTGGTGAGCCCTTCGCGGATTTCGTGAAACAGCCGGAAGGTGTCCCAATACAGGCCCGTGGGGATCCGCACCGGCTGATTGGGGAAGCGGTGCAATTCCTCCAGAGCGAGCCTGCCCTGGTCGAGCGTACCAAGCATGGCGCGCCCGCTTTCCGCACCCAGATCGATGGCGATGAATCTCTTCATGGTCACAGAGTGTGTAGTATATCGCTACCGAGCTACGCCCTGCTGCCAAGCGTAATCGGGGCTGCCGGCCATAGAGCGAGGTTTGCGACAGCCCTGGCCGCCGGTTTTTGGGGTAAAGCTCTCCTGGGCGCCTCATGCCGGAGATCTGACGCTCCCGCGGCAGATCCTTGGAGGGTCACTCGGCTCCCCAAGAGCTAGGTGATACGTATCCGGGAACGGAGAATGCCCGGCAAGACGGATTCTCCAGCCGTTAACCGGCGGATGGAGTTTAGCAGATGCAGTCACTCCAGCCGCTGAAAGGGCTCGCGCGACGATGCTGGCGCCCCGCTTAAAACTCATTGATTCTATGAGGGGACGATACTTTCGCAGACCACACCGGCAGGGAATCCACGGGGCACTGGACCAGCCGGACCTGGGGAACGGCGGCGCGAGTGTTGACACTGTCTGGTTGACTGTCGGACAGAAATGTCCGAGACTGACGTTGCGAAGGGCTCGGAGTTCGAGCGCAGAGTTCGCAAGTTGGCGCGGGAAAGGAAACTCCGGTGCGAGTTCATTCCCGGCCTGGGAAAGGGAAGCCATGGCCGGATCTACCTCAGCCAGGAGTTCACTACTCTCAAGGACCGGAAGAAAGAGATCGGCCGCGATCTGCCGGCCAAGATGTGTGCGGACCTGAAGATCGATCCGCACGACCTATAGGAGGGTGCTTGATGTGGTCGCTTAGTTATCCGGCAAAGTTCAAGGCCTGCGACGATGGCCGGGTGATGGTCGAGTTCCTGGATTTGCCGCGCGTCGCCACCGATAGCAAGGATGCCCGTGAGGCCATGGAAGAAGCCATTGACGCACTCGGTTCCGAACTCTCCATCCGCTTGTCCCGTCGCGAGCCGATCCCCGCCCCCTCGGTCGCCAGGCGCGGCCAGCGTCTGGTGCCGGTACCGCTTTGGCTGGCGCCAAAGCTGGCGCTGTTCATCGCGATGCGCGATCAGCAAGTCAGTAATTCGGATCTGGCTCGAAGTTTGGGAGTGCACGTGCGTGTGGTACGGCGCATTCTCGATCCGCAACACGCCACCAGAGCGGAGAAGATTCAGGCCGCACTGGCAATGCTCGGCAAGCAGATGACCGTCGAGGTCCGCGACGCAGCTTAGAGTCGCCCTCGGTTCCGACCGACTGTGGTTCTCGCAAGCCCTGCACGCACGGCATCTTTGAAAATGAATCGACAAGATGTCGGACCATCCTCGCGGAAGTCGCTACCGTCGTGCCGCCCGAGACCCTGCTCGCCTGGCGTCGCAAGTTGATCGCCCAGAAGTACGACGGTAGCGGGAAGCGAGGACCTGGCCGGCCGGGCACGGCCGGGGAACTCGAATCCCTAGTCGTGCGATTGGCTCGGGAGAATCGAGCTTGGGGCTACCGGCGAATCGAGGAGGCCTTGTCCAACCTTGGGCACGCGATCGCTCGGAACACGATGGCAGCGATCTTGGAGCGACACGGACTCGAACCGGCGCCGGAGCGCAACCGGAAGACGACGTGGAAGGAGCTCCTGACACGCCATTGGGACCTGATCGTCGCGACGGACTTCTTCACCATGGAGTTCTGGACGAGGCGGGGCCTGCCGCGCTTCCTCGGGCTGTTCTTTATCGACCTGGCGACCCGCAAGGTGGAGATGGGAGGTATCGCCCCGGTGGTCAACAGCCTCAGGCTGAGCCAGGTGGCGCGGAAGCTCACTGATGGCGTTAACGGGGCGCTCGCCGGGAAGAAGTTCCTCATCCACGTTCGGGATCCTCTTTTGACTACCGGCCTCAGCGCGCCGGAAACCAGGGTTTCGAGGTCGGGTCGGTTTTCAGGAAATCCATCAGCAGCTGGGCGACCTTGCGGCGCCCGCTTTCGGAGGGGTGTGTGCCGTCCCGTTCCGCAAGGTCGTTCCGGGTCCAAACCAGCTTGTCGATCTTGCGGCCTTGGATTCCGTCAGCCCACAAATAGGGGCCCCAAGCGACCCAGGGTGATCGCACGGGCCCTTTGGCCGGGTCGTAGTTCAGTTCGGGCGAACCCGAGATCTGGCCGGCGATCACCCACTTCACGGCAAAGCCGCTTTCGTAGGCGTGCGGCTCCGGGTTCAGAGGAGTGAGGGCATACCCTCCGTAGATCCGGCTGGACAGGTACGCGATTTTCAGGTTGGGAAACTTGTCGTGCAGATTTTGAAGGGTCCGAATCAGGTCCGCCTGAAGCCGTTTGGCTTCGATGGGAAAGGGTTCCGTAGGACGGGCGTTGGCCTGTTTCACCCAAGCCACTTGCACCTGGCGGCCGGTAACGCCGGCGTTGCGTAAGCGTTCGGCAACCACTTCCCAGAATTTGGCTTTGGGATCGGCGGTGATGTGTGCGGTTTGGCCCCCTTGCGCACCGTCGACGAGCGTCAAACGGGGATTCAGGGATGGGTCGGCGGCAGCCAAGGCTTGGAAGGCTTGAAATTCCTGGGTGGTGTTGGACATGCCGATAGACAGCAGCACGATTTTGCCGTTAGGGGAGGACCGGCCCTCGGCGTCCAGAGGCGCGATTTGCCGCGCCAAGGCAAGCCCCGCCTTCAAGTGCGCGGGCGGAGGCGTGTTCCTCCCTCCCGGATAGAGCCCGCCCTCCTCGCCTTGGTAGCGGTGTTTGTCAAGGTCGGTGAGCGCAACCAGACCGGTCGATTCCCGCGGAGGATTCCTCCGAACAAATTCCTCGATCAGCTTCTTCTGCGCCGCTTCGGCGGCGGGATTCCCACGCTGCTGCTGTTGCTGCCGGTAGCGTTGCGCCCATTCGCGTTCCTCCCGGCTTATGGGTTCGCCGCGTTCAAACCGGGCTTTGATTTCCGCAAACTTGCGCGCGTCGGCCTGGGGGTCTTGCAAAGCAGCGGCGGAGAACAGGCACAGAAACGCCAACAATAAGCTGTGAGATCGCCTTAAAAGCACAGTGATAGCCTATCAGATCGCTGAGAAGCGCCTCACCGCTGTTCAACCGGCGGCTAATCTTTCTTTTGGATTCGCTTTTCACGCCGGGACCCGGCGTCGCAAGAGTTGGACATTCAAGTAGGTACGCCGAGAGCGGGCAGGACCCACTTCACCAGCACGAAGTAGGCGGCTAGGAAGAGCAGAATAAGAAGATAGTCCGGCATTTTTCGTCTCGGCGTCAAATCCCTATGAATGTAGATGCAGAAGGCGGGCGATTGGTGTCAGAATCCGGTCAGGGAACCCGCGCCGCAGACCCGCACTCTGGGATCCTATCGCGGAAGACGCTGAGGCGGTGGCGGCGCAGGATCGCCGCATCCTGGCGGACACGCTTGGCGTCCGGGTACAGCACCGGCGCCAGGGCGGAATCCGGGGCTTGCTCAAAGCACTGCATGCTGGCGCGGGCGGCCAACTTGAGCTGGTAGTCGGAGCGCATCGCCCGGAACCCTTGGTGATACCCCAAGAGCACTCCCACAAGGATCACTCCGGCCAAGCCGTGGAAAACCAGCGCGTGGACCCGCGAGCGCGAACGCAAGTAGGCCCAGCACAGCAGTAGCGCGACTGGCGCGAGGTTTGTCGTGACCGTATAACGCGAACTGTAAGCCTGCGCGACGCCTAGCCCGAGCCTCGCGTTGAGCACCAGCGGCGCCGTGGCCAGGACATACGCCAGAATTCCCAGCGCCGGCAGCGCAGACCGGCGAAACCGGGCGTCCCGAACCCCATACCACAAGACAGCGGCGAGCAGAGCGGCCAGAATCAGGCCTGCCAGCCGGGCCTGCGCCGGAGTTCCCGCCAGCGGCGAGCCGAGGTAGATGAGCGAGTATTGCGCCGCCTCCCACGGATGGCTCAACACGTACCGGATGCCGGTTGGCCAAGGATTCACCTGCTGGCGGTAGTTGGCGAAATACGCCACCATCACCAGGAAGCCGATGAAGCACCAGCCCGTCATCCGGCGCACTTTAGTGATGAACGGCAAATCCATCAGGGCCAGCATGCCCAAACCTAAAGGCCAAGCCAGCAACCCTGATCCCTGGGAAAAACTGGCGCAGAAAGCCGCGGCGAGAGCAAGCGCATAAAAACCGGTTCCCGTCTCGCTGCGCCACAGAAAGTACAACGTGGCGGTGACGCCCAGCACGGTCACGGTATTCACCAGGCAGGCGCCCCACAGCAGGCTTTCGTACTGCCGCCATCCGAACAACAACGCCGAGCACGGCAAGAGAAAATACCAGGGCAGACGCACCGGCGGCGCAGTCCCCATCCAGATGCGGAAAATGAGGAACCCGGTGAGCAGCGTGGCCAGGAAGTTGGGAATCAGCTCGGCTCGCACGTCAAACCGGGTCAACCATGCCAGCAGCATGAAAAGCGTCTGCGGGACCAGGATCCGGTGCTCGTTGTGCTGCTTGTCGAAATCCGCCCATCGCAAGCCGCCGGAATAAAGCCGGTCCAAATGGGGGATCAGCTCGAACTGGTCGTGATAGGGGACATCAACCGCATAGGCGGCGATCAGGGCCGCGGTGATGGCCGCGGGAAGCAAAAAGGCCGTCCATGCCAGCCACAGGCTTTCCGCCCGAGGGGCAGGCGGCGCCGGCTGGCGTGGAGCTCGCTTATTGACCCGCTTTGCCACGATCCGTGCGGAACGGGGACGCCGGAAGACCGTCCTTGTTGAACAGATTGCACACCGGATCGTCCTCCCAGGCGTAGCGGACGGCGACGGGGTTGGAGACCGCCGGACTGGAGACCACCACCGTCTCGCCTTCGATGCGCGCCTCCGCCGGCACGAAATTGCCGTCCGGACCGGCAATCATAAACCCTTTCAGCGGACCCCCGCCGCGGGCTTCCAAGCCGGCGCCCACGAAGTCAAACCACAACCGTATGCGGTTACCTTCGGTGGTCATCTGGCGGTACATGGGGCCCGAATAAACCAGTTTCTCGCCGTACGCGATGGCCCGCGCCGCCAGCGACAGCCTCAGCCCGACGTCTTGCTTGTTGCGCGGATGGATGTCCTTGGATTCCCCGATGTCGATGATGACCGCCATGCCGGTGTTCCGTAATTCGAGGGCGTCCACCTGCGATTCCCGAAGCACGGGCCACCACGGGTTGGCCTTGAAGTTGGCCAGTTGGACGAACAAGAAGGGGAAGCTTCCCTGCCCCCAAGCCTTTCGCCAGTCTTCGATCATCAGGCGGAACAATTTCCGGTAAGGGTAGGCATGCCGCTCGTTGGCGTTCGACTCCCCCTGATACCAGATGGCGCCGCGAATGGCGTAAGGCGTCAAAGGCGCGACCATGGCGTTGTACAAGCCGCCGGGCGTGTTCTGGTGCCCTGGCCCGGCCGGGGGACGCGGAGCTTGGGGAGGGGTTCGGCCTTCGGCCTTGGCCTTAGCTGCGGCTTCCTTCCAGGCGGCCAGTTGCTTGTCGTACTTCTCCTTGGCGGAAGGATAGTTTTCGAGGGTCTTCTGCCAGTCCTCGAGGATAAACTTTAGAGCCGGCTCGTCCTCCAACGCCGCTCTGCTGGTCCAGGACTGTGCAGGCGTGCCGCCCCAGGAGGAATGGATGAAACCCACCGGCACGCCGAGCTTCAAGTGCAGATTTCGGGAGAAGAAATACCCCACGGCGGAAGTAGCCTTGGCCGAATCGGGCGTGCATTCCTGCCAGGATCCCTCGACATCGTCCAGCGGGGCGTCCGCCACCACCCGTTTCACGTTGAACAGCCGGATGCGCGGGTAATTGGCCTGTGCGATTTCCTGTTCCGCGTTATTCGCGTTGCTCAAAAGCCACGCCATATTGGACTGCCCGGAGCCCACCCAAACCTCGCCGATCAACACGTTGCGGAGCGTGAGGCTGTTCTTGCCGGAGATGGTCATCTCGAATGGGCCGCCGGGGCGCATCGGCGACAGGTAGGCCGCCCACTTGCCCGAGGCATCGGCGACAGTGGAGACAGACTCGGACCGGAACTTCACCGTCACCCGTTCGCCCGCATCGGCTTTCCCCCAGATGCGGACCGGAACTCCGGACTGCAAAACCATGTTGTCCCCGATCAAGGCGGGGAGCCTGACATCGGCAGCCAGCGGCGCGGCCGCCGCCAAGGCCGCCAGAAAAAGACAAGCGCGCTTCCTATTCATCACGTCTTTACATTCTAACCACAATTGCCCTGCCGGGAGACCTGATTGACGTAGGTCCGGCGAGGCGGTAGGCTGAAGACGTGGGGAACGACGTTACTTATTACGCCCCTTCTCGCAATTATTTCTGGCTGGGCGTGACGGCCTTGCTGCTGGCGGGATTCTGCGGATGGTGCGCCACCCAGTGGACGCCGGCGGCGGCGCCGGCAGGTCTGTTGGCCGCTTCCGCCGTGCTGCTGCTCTTCTTTTCCACCCGTCCGCCGGTGGGCATCAGCGCGGAGGCGCTGCTTATCGGAGGCAGGCGCATCCCGTGGTCCGAAATTCGTAGAGTGGACCGTACGGGCTGGGTGTCGCCCTTAGTGCTTCGCATCGCGCTGCGCGACCGGCAAGTTATGTATCTTATCTACCCGGGAGATCTGGATGCGTCCCAGAGCCTGCTGCGCCAGATCCGGCGGATGGCGCGTAAGGCGCTGCTCGACGGAATCCCATACAACGAGTTCTGGCGGATGGAGGCGCGCAGCGCCGGGAGCCGCCAATTGCCATCGCCCAAATACCAGATCCTGCGGCCTGAAGACGAGGCGGAGGTAGAGCTTTTGTATGCCCGCCTGAAGGCCGCCGGACGCCTGGAACCCAACACCCCCAAAGAAGAGAAATGAGCCTTGGCTGAGCCGGGCCGGGCTTTCCAACCAATAAACCATGCGTGAAGTGTGGCGCACCGTCAGGCCTTATATGGACCGGTACCGGAGAGGTCTGGCCTTGGGCTTCGCCGCTCTGGTCATGAAGGACCTGATGGGCGCAGCCATTCCACTGGCCATCCGTCAGGGAGTGGACGGTTTGACCCGCGGATTTTCGCTGCACGGCGTCTTCCTGTTCGCCGGGGCCATGCTGGCGCTTTCCGCGGTGAAGGGGTTATTCCAATACTGGATGCGGGTGATCATTATCGGCATCTCGCGCGATATTGAGTACGATCTTCGCAACGATCTTTTCCGCCATCTGGTTCGTTTGGATGCCTCCTTTTACTCCCGTTTCCGGACCGGAGACATTATGGCGCGCGCGACCAACGATTTGAACGCCGTGCGGATGATGATCGGTCCGGGATTCATGTACTGGGTGGAAACCTCCATCACCTTCTTGCTGGCGCTTTCGGTCATGCTGGCGGTGGATTGGCGGCTGACCCTGCTGGCGCTTTCGCCCGCTCCCCTGGTTAGCATCGCGGTGGTCTATTTCGGCCGCCGCATCCACGACCGGTTTGAGCGCATCCAGCGGAAGTTCAGCGACATCTCCAGCCGGGTGCAGGAAAATGTGGCGGGCGTCCGCGTGATCCGAGCCTATGTCCAGGAACAGGCGGAGCTGGCGGGTTTCGAGAAACTCAACCGGGAATATATCGCTGACAATATCAAGCTGGTGCGCATTTCCGGCGTGTTCATGCCGCTGCTGCAATCCCTGATCGGCCTGACTTTTCTGGCGCTGCTATGGGGCGGCGGGTACCGGCTGATGCAGGGAAAACTCACCATTGGGACGTTCGTCATGTTCAGCGCCTACCTGACCATGCTCATCTGGCCGATGATCGCCATGGGCTGGGTAGTCAACCTGGTGCAGCGGGGGCGCGCCAGCCTGAAGCGGATTCATGAGTTGTTGCACGAACCTCCACGCATCACGGCGCCGGAAACGCCCGCCGTCTTGCACGGTCCGCTGCGAGGGGAAATCGAGTTCCGTAATGTGACGGTGGCGTTTCCCACCGGCAAGGCCCTGGACGGACTCAACTTGCGCATCCGCGCGGGCGAAAGCGTCGCCATTGTGGGCCCCACCGGCTGCGGCAAGACCACGCTGGCGCGCCTCATCCCGCGTTTAATCGATCCGCCGGAAGGACAGGTGCTGATCGATGGATGCGATGTCCGTTCCTACGATCCGCAGCTCTTGCGCAGGCAGATCGGAATGGTGCCACAGGAGACGTTTCTTTTCAGCATGAGCCTGGCGGACAACATCGCGCTGGGCGTGGAAAATGCCGGGCGGGACGAGATCCTGCGCGCGGCGGAAATCGCCGGACTGGGTCCGGATCTGGAAAACATGCCGCAGGGCCTCGATACGCTGGTGGGCGAACGGGGCATTACGCTGTCCGGAGGCCAGAAACAGCGGACCGCCATCGCCCGCGCCATTTTGCGAAATCCATCCATCCTGATCCTGGACGACGCTCTCTCCAGCGTGGACACGCTGACGGAAGAGCGCATTTTGGGGGCTCTGCGAAATTTGATGGCCGAACGCACCACGGTCCTCATCTCGCATCGCGTGTCCACCGTCCGGCACGCGGACCGCATCGTCGTGCTGGAACGGGGTAGGATTGTGGAAGAAGGCGCTCACGCTGAGCTCCTGGCGCGCGGCGGAGCGTACGCGACCCTGTATCAGAAGCAGCAGTTGGAAGAGGAACTGGAGGCTATCTGAAGCAACGACGGGCCGGGAAATGGCGGCTGCCGGCGCGCGCCGCCGCCGTGTTCCGGAGTCCGCTTGGCGTGGGCATTCTGGCCGCCGCCTTGACGGCGACGGTGCTGGCGCCCTTGGCGGTGCGAATCGACGCTTCCCAGCACGAGCTCCTGTCTGAGCGGGAGCGCGCCAGCTTGGCCGCTCAGACCGCTCCCTATGCGCGGGCGCTGGCCGATGCGGTGAACCGCAAAATCGCTTTGCAGGAAGCCCTGTTTGCATTCACACAAACGCGCCGCACGCTTCCAAGCTTCCCGGACGACTTCCAGAAGTTCGCCGCCGGGCTGCATTCCAATTCCCCCGGCGTCCGGGCGCTGGAAGTGATGCCCGACGGGGTCATCCGCTTCGTGTATCCTTTGGCCGGCAATGAAATGGTGGTCGGCCGGAGGATTTATGATCACCCCCTGGAAGAAGTCCGCGCCGACATCCGGCGCTGCATCGAAACCCGCCGGGTGACGCTTACCGGTCCGATCGAGCTGTGGCAAGGCGGCGCAGGGTTCATCGCCCGCCGGGCGGTTTTCGATGGCGACCGTGTGTGGGGCTTTGTCACGACCATTTTGGGCCTGCCGGCGATTTTCGAGGAATCCGGACTGGCCGCACTGTATCCGGGAACCCGGGTGGCGGTGAAGGACGCCCGCGGGCGCGTTTTCTGGGGCGATGCGGCAGCGTTCGGCTCATCCCCGGTCACGCACACCATCCCCCTTGCCGACGGCGCCTGGGAGGCGGGCTTTGCGCCCGCCGCCGGCTGGGGCGCGGAGCACCGGCAGACGGTGATGTGGATGCGCACCGCGCTGGGGCTTATCGGCCTGATGCTGTGCGCCGCCAGCGCCTGGGCGGCGTCCCGTTTCACGCGAATGCGGGGCGTGATTCGCACCCGCGAAGCGCAGTACAGGGCAGTCTTGGACGCGTTGCCGGTCTTGATCGCTGAAATCGGTCCGGACGGACGTTACCGCTTCGCCAACCGGGCGCGGTGCGAATGGTTCGGGTCCTCCAGCGAGCAGCTCGAAGGGCGGCGCTACCAAGACGTGGTGCAGCCGCCTGCCTGGCCGGAGCTGCTGGGAGACATTCAAGCCGGGCTGAGAGGTGTCTCGAGCCGGCGAGAGATGACCGTACCCCACCCCTCCAAGGGTTTGCGCCGGCTGGAGGTTCAGACCATCCCAAAGCGCGACCACCAGGGCAACCTCGACGGCCTGTATTTGATGGGTGTGGACATCACGGCGCCCAGCGAAATCGAAGAAGAACGCAACCGCTTCTTCACGCTGTCCAACGCACTGTTCTGCATCGCCGGCACAACCGGACACTTCAAGACGCTGAATCCGGCGTGGTCCGACACGCTCGGATACTCTTCCCACGAGCTGGCGTCGAAGCCCTTGCTGGAGTTCGTGCATCCGGAGGACCGGGAAGCCACCCTGGCGGCGGTCCGCATCCTGAAAACGGGACGCAGTGTCATCTCATTCGAGAACAGGGTCTTGGCGAAAGACGGCTCCTACCGCTGGCTTAGATGGAACTCGACACCGTTTCAAGAAAATTCGCTGGTCTACGCCGCCGCCAACGACGTCACCGAGCAGCGGCAGCTTGAAGAGCAGCTCCGGCAAGCGCAGAAATTGGAAAGCGTGGGCCGGCTGGCGGGCGGCATTGCGCACGACTTTAACAATTTACTTACGGTCATCAACGGCTATAGCGATTTGCTGCTGGCGCGCCTTGGGGATAGCGACAGGTTGCGGGACAGCATTCTGGAGATCCGGAAAGCCGGCCAACGCGCGGCCGATTTGACACAGCAATTGTTGGCCTTCAGCCGGAGGCAATCGCGGCAGGCGCGCGTGATCCGCTTGAATGACGTAATCTCCGACGCTGAGAAGATGCTCCGCCGTTTGATGGGCGAAGACATAGAAATCGTATCGGAATTGGCGGCGGATCTCGGAACCGTTTGGGCCGATCCGGCGCAGATGCAACAGGTGCTCATCAACCTGGCGGTGAACGCCCGCGACGCCATGCCCGGCGGCGGCCGCCTGACCATCCGCACCGAAAACGTCCGCCTGGATCCGACCTCCTCAGCTTCGTTCCCGGCGCTTGAACCGGGTGAGTACATCCTGTGGACGGTTTCCGATACCGGAACCGGAATGGACGCCACGGTGAAGGCGCATCTGTTCGAACCGTTCTTCACCACGAAACCTCCCGGCTCTGGCACGGGATTGGGACTTTCCACCGTCTATGGCATCGTGCAGCAGAGCCGGGGCTGGATCGGCGTAACTTCCGAACCTGGACAGGGAACGACGTTCCGCATCCTGCTGCCGCGGTTCGAGGGTGCAAGCGAAGACGAGGCCGCCGTGGAGACCGCTGCGGCGGCTCCGCTGGGCGGCGAGACGGTGCTGATTGCCGAGGACCAGCCCGAGATCCGCCATCTGGCCGGGCGGATCTTGCGCGAGTACGGTTATACCGTGATTGAAGCCGAAAACGGAGAAGACGCCCTCAAGAAGGCCCAGGAGTATCCGGGCGTGATCCATTTGCTGCTCTCCGACGTGGTGATGCCGGGGATGTCTGGACCGGAGCTGGCCGGGCGGTTACAAGCGCTCAGACCCCAGACCGGCGTGCTGCTGATGTCCGGCTACCCCGGCGGCGAAGTCACAGCCGGATTGCAAAAGCCGTTCACTCCCGAAGAACTGGCCTCCGCGGTGCGAACGGCGCTCGACCAGCGTCAGTAGACGCACTGCGAGGGTTCCGACTTCACGAAGTACGTCTTGTAATTCTTTCCTTTGGGATCCATGCAGCCGGCCAAATTCAGCAACTCGACTTTGCGGAATTCCACCGGGTGGCTTTCCGCCTGCAAGGCGATGTAACCTTCGGCCAGCAACTGCCCGTCGCGCTTCACCGCCGGGTCGTGGCGGTTGACGTTGCCGCCCCCGACTTGCGGCATTTCATACGACAGTACGGTCACCCCGTCAACGATATGGCGGATGACGGAATCGCCCAGAACCATCGCCTCGACCCTCACCCATTGGTCGCCGTGGTAGGTCTTGGACGACGAGTTCAGGCAGTGCTGGGTCACCAGTTTGCCCTGCATCACGACGTGCGTGCCGGGCGTGCATAGGTTGGCGGTCGGGCGTTCCCCCTGTCCGGAACCTCCTAGCAACTGGACTTCGATCGAGATAGGAAAGTCTTGGTCGCGGGTCATGGTTTCCGGCGGCTGGCAGTGCACCATGATGCCGCTGTTACGGAAGGCCCACGTCGGCCCGCCCAAAGCCTGCTCCCCGGTGAAGCGGTACTCGACGGCGATAATGTAGTGGGAGTACTTCTGCTTGTAGAACAAGTGGCCGAATTCGCCGGAAAACTTGTCGTACTTGTCATAAGAAACCTTGAGGACGCCGTTTTCCACACGAAATGTGTCGCGATAGTTGTCGCCCAATGCGCGCCCGGTGAACTTCGGCGTCCAGCCGTCCAAATTGCGGCCGTTGAATAACTGGACCCATTCCCTCTTGTCGGGCTGCGCCGCCGCGGTCTGCGCGCCGCTCAGCGCCATCGCGGCTAAAGCCGCAGCCGCGAGCCAACTTCTTCCGATGGTCATGCTAAACAGGTTAACGCGCTTTTCAACGTGTTGTGACATCCGGGGTGATAAGATCGATTCTGGGTTGGTTATGTTTCGAACGATTCAGCGAATGTTGGCCTGCGCCGCCCTGGCTCTGGCGGCGCTCAACGCGCAGACCACCGCCGGGCGTATTACCGGCACGATTACCGACGCCAGCGGCGCCGTGGTGGTGGGAGCGAAGGTTACCGCCCTCAACGTGGAGACCGGGGCGGAACGCGCAAGCCGTTCTAACAGCGAAGGCATCTATGTCCTGTATCCGCTGGCGCCGGGCATTTATCAGATCACCGTTGAATCGCCCGGTTTCCGAACCGAAAGGCTGGAGGACCTGCGTGTGGACGTGGGAGCGGCGCTGGTGCGCAATGTGAAGCTCGAAGTGGGCGCGGTGGAACAACAAGTGGTTGTGTCCGCCGACGTTGCGCCGGTGCTGTCGCAATCGGCATCGCTAGAAAGCACCATCATCCGCGAACAAATCGAATCGCTGCCCCTGAACGGGCGGGATTTCAATGAACTGGTCACGCTGGCCGCAGGCGCGGTGGATAATAACGTGGGCGGCGGCACCGACTTCGGCGCGGTGGCCGTAAATGGCAACCGGGCCTACTCGAACGACTACCTGCTGGACGGGACCCCGAACAACAATCTTTTCCAGAACCGTTCCGCCGCCCCGGTGTCGGTCGATCTGATCCGCGAATTCAAGGTCACCTCAGGCGTGGCGGCAGCCGAATACGGACAGGCAGGCACCCAGGTGAGCGTGGTGAGCCGCTCCGGAACGAACCAGTTCCGCGGAAGCGCCTTCTGGTATTTCCGGGGCAATGCGCTTCAGGCGCGGGATCCCTTCAATACCATGCAGCAACAGCCGTTCCGGCGCAACCAGTTCGGGGGATCGCTGGGCGGACCGGTGCGCCGCAACAAGACCTTTTTCTTCTTTAATTACGAGGGCAACCGCCAGAGAGAAAATGTCACGCGGCTCTCCACCGTTCCCCCGGATGAATTCTGGAAGGGCGACTTTTCCCAACTTCAAGCGCGCCGGATCCAGTTGACCGATCCCCTGGCTGCGCGGCAGCCTTTCCCGGGGAACCTGATTCCGCAATCGCGTATGGATGGCTCAGCGCTCGCGCTGCGGGCGTTCTTCGCCACTCCCACCGCCCCCGGCTTGGCCAACAACTCGCTCACCTTCCCCAAGCAGAACGACAACGGCGATCAGTTCACCATCCGAATCGATCAAATGCTGCCGCGCAATCAGTCCCTGGCGGTGCGCTACACGCATTCCGACACCGGCGGCTTCATTCCCAACCTGATGGGAACTCCCGGCGTGGGGCGCACCGAGCCCCTGGATACGCGCAACGCCACGCTGACTTGGACCGCGCCTGCCGGCGCCGCCACGGTGAACGAACTGCGGTTCGGCGCGATGAACTTCTCCGACATCGTCACTTACTTCAACGGCTCGCTGCCGACCCTCGAAAAGCTTGGCTGGCGGGGCTTTGAGCCGGGCCATCCCGGCATCCCGCCATTGCCGCAGATTCAGTTTTCAGGCACGGACGCTTTCACGCCGTTGAAATACGGAGGCACCGCCACCTACGGCGAGGCGGCGCTGTCGATGATCAACAACGTCTTCACGCTCGGCGAGGCGCTCTCGATGACGCGGGGCAGCCACCAGATCAAGATTGGCTTCGAAGGTAGGCGCATCTATCTCAATGCCTTGCAACAGTCGAACGCCCGCGGGCAGA
>Ga0272446_1003813_pt1 | contig 18561 bp, 16 predicted proteins | sample YNPCB0061_FD_194587 | JGI IMG/M metagenome (GOLD analysis project Ga0272446, IMG submission 194587) | Hot spring microbial mat communities from Yellowstone National Park, WY, United States - YNP-CB-006-1 | ecosystem: Environmental > Aquatic > Thermal springs > Hot (42-90C) > Sediment | place... | reverse complement strand
TGATCACCTCCACCTTCTCGAGAGTGTCAGTCATACGCACGGTCATACTCCTAACCCTTACGGGAGTTGGAGACCGTGCCCGGTCAATTCGGGGGCTGCTTCATCTGGACACTCGGAACCTCTATGCTGTGCGGCTGAGGTTGGTGTCGAGCCAGGTGGCACGCATGTCGAGTGGGCTTCGGAAGCCGTTCTTCCCGATCAGCGACTCGGCGTTGTAGCGGGCGGCGAAGTCGCGGATGGCGTCGCGGACCTCGTCGATGGTCCGCAAGACGCGTCCGTGGATGGCCTGTTCTTTCAAGGTCCGGAACAGCCTTTCGATCACGCCTTTGGTCCCGGGTTCTCCGAGGAAGGCGCAGCTGGGGGAGATGCCCCAGAACCCGACTTGGTTCTCGATGTGCTCGGCCATGAAGGTGCTGCCATGGTCGTGGCGCAGCACGAGGCCGCGGGCGGGGCCCGCGGAGAGGTGGCCGAACTGCTGTCGGACGGCCATGGCGAGGGCCTGGATGGCCTCGAAGCGTTTGCCCGACTTGGCGACGTGCCAGCCGAGGAGCTCGGCGTTCCAATGCTCGGCGACGCCGAAGATCCAGACCTTGCCGTGCTGGAGGGTGGTGACCTGGGTGGCGTCGATCGCCCAGATGACGTTCGGCGCCGCAGTGATGATTTGGCGCTGATGTGCCTCCTCTGGGCTGCGGCGCGGACGATGGGGCGAGAGCAGGTGGGGCTCGCGCATCAGGCGCAGGACGCGCTTGGCGGAGCCGCGAATGCCGTCGTGCGCGCAGACGTGCCCAGACCTTGCGGTGGCCTTCGCCGGTCCAGGGCGAGCGGTCGAGATCGCAGCGGATGGCGGCGCGCAGGTCCTCGTCCGGGATGGCGGGCTTTGCCCCACGACGCGCCGGCGGTGGCGCCGGGCTTGCGGCGAGGGGTGGCGGCGTCTGGGCGGCGTAGAAGCTGGAGCGGGGAACGCCCCAGGCCTGACAGACGCGGCGGATGCCGTAGGGCTGCCCGCTGATGCGGGAGGCCGCCTTGACAATCGTAGCGACCTCCTGCGGGCCAAAGGGCCGGGGCGCTCGATACGGGCGCGGAGCAGTTCGACCTCCATGCTGAGCGCGCCAAGCGCTGCATGGCGGCGGCGAGTCCGGCGCTGGCTGCGTCGGTCTCGCGTTCCTTGAGCGGGCCATCAAACGCAGCCTCTGCCTTCTGGCGCCATTGCTCGAGCTTGAAGATCGGAACGCCGAGCTCGCGGGAGAGGAGTTCCGCGCTCTCGCCCCGCAGCAGAGGCAGAACGACCTTGCGCCTGCGCGCGACACTCCAGCGCTGACTGACGGCCAAGGGGCCGACCTTCGGCAGTGCGGTGCCGGGCGTCGCGGTCGCGCCCGGCGCCGTGACCGCCGTAGCCGGCGCCCGGCCTGTGGATAGCGCGGACGGGCGGCGCCCGGCCTCGCCACCCACAGGCACATCAACGGCCGAAAGATCTTCAATCTGCTTCATGGTGGACATCATCGTTCCGGTCTCGCCTCGGACAAACCGGTGTCCAGAGAAACCGGGGGTTAGCTCACGCGCACCAACGGCAAGGCCGAGCGCTTCATCCAGACCTCCTTGCGCGCACGGGCCTGCGCCCGCGCATTCCGGAGCGCGAACGACCGAGAGCCATGCCCGACTGGCTCAGCGCCTGCACCACCACCCGACCAGACCCAGTACGCGGCGGAAACCCACCCAGCACCCCACTCACATGGGACAACGTCGTGGGTGACTACATCCGGCCGCCACGGCGGATCGCCACCCCAGCCCTGCACACTGGCCAATACCGGAATTCCGCCACCTCCGCGGACGCTGCCAGGTGCGGGGTTCTGTTGGCGTCCACTTCCGCGCTATCCTGACCACGCCAAGCGCGGGTGGGGACCCGTGCGGCCATGGCGCCGCGGCGCGGGAGGTGTGCGATGGCCTATGACGATGGGGATGTCGAGACGACACAACGCGAGGGCGGGAGGGCGGTGCCGCGCTACAGCCGGCGCCTCTCGGACAAGATCCTGATCGCTTTCCATCACGCCTGCGACCAGGGCGATTTCGAGGTCGGCGAACAGCTCCTGCACATCCTCGAGATGATGCTCACGCGCCGCCCGCTCGCGCCCGACACCAACCGGCGCAAGAACATGGAGAGCCTCGTCGCCGCACATGAGCGGCTGTGGCACCTCCGCCATCCCGAGGCGCGGGACGGGTAGCGGACGCGGCAGGCGGAGGCTGGGCGCTTCAGCGCAGCGGCAGGCGCAGCCGGAGGTCCGCCTCGCCACGATAGGGCGCGTAGCCCCAGAACGGGCCGTAGCCATACGTGTAGGGCACCGCATGGCCCGGCAGGACGATGACCGGCGGCGGTCGCCAGACCGGCGGCGGAACAACGACAACGGGCGGGCCGCCCCAGCCCCGGCGTGACCCTGCCCAGGGCGGCGGGCCGCCATGCCAGCCGTGCCAGCCGTGCGGGTGCCCGCCACGGCGCCAGCGCTCTCCGGCATCGGCCAGCGCCGGCCAAAGCAGCACCGCCGCGGCTGCGACAGAGGCAAGGGCAAACCGACGAGAGGCCATGGTCCTCGCTCCACCTTTCAGGAGGCGAACCGCGGGGCGCGACTTCCGCCTGACCGTTCTACTCTCGCCCCCCTTTCCGGCAGTTGCGTGGCGGGGCGGGCCACCATTCTGCCCCGACGCCCGGCTCAGCCGATCCGGATCGGCTCCCCGCCCCGCAGCACGGCCTCGGCTTCCGCTGTGAAGCGCCCCCCCGAACCGTGCAGCACGAGCCCAGGTGCGATCGCGAGCGGAGACCGGCGCGCAATCCGTGCGGCGAGGATCACGCGCTTTGCCGCCACGCCAGCGCGCGGCCAAAGGGGAAAAAGAACACCGGCGCCGAGTCGCTCGGTTCTGAACGCGGCAAGCGCCTCGGGCAGGAGGAAGGCTGGGAGAACGAGGGTGACACTGCCGCCCGGCCGCACCCGACGCGCCAGGAACCGAACCCAGGGCGAAAGCCCTGCTTCGTCCGCCTGACGCGCTGCCCGCCGCGCCGCGCTGCGGGGCGCTGTGCCGGTGCCGAACCAGGGCGGGTTGGCCATGGCGTGATCGTAGGGGCCGTGCCGGGCCGCGGCGCGCGCCGTGGCTGGCTGGGCGATGTCGCCCGCGAGCGCCACGAACCGCTCCGTCCAACCGTTCAGCGCCGCATTCTCCGCCGCCGCCGCCGCCTGGGCAGGGTCGCTCTCCACGCCGACGACGGAGAGGCCCGGCACCCGCGCGAGCAGGCAGAGCGCGGCCGTTCCCACGCCTGTGCCCGCTTCGAGAACCGCCTCGCCCGAGCGGGCGGGCACGGCGGCGGCGAGCAGCACGGCCTCGATCGACGCGCGCTGCCCGGCGGCCGCCTGATCGAGCCTGACGCGCCCCCCGAGCAGCGTGTCGAGCGGCGCGTCGGGTGCGCTCACGCCGGAGGCGCCGTCACCCGCCCAGGTCGATGGCCGACAAGGCGGCCGCGATCAGCGCCAGGGCCTCGCTCTCGTCCGCCTCGCACACCATCACTCGGCGCGGGATTGCCGCAGCACTGCCCTCGAGCACGCTCATGTGCTCGTCGAGCACGATCGCCTCGATCCCGGCCTCGGCCAGAACCGCGCGCAGGAAGCTCAGGCGGACGATGTCGTTGGTCCTCAGCACTTCCCGCATTCGGCCCTTGCCTTGACCGGGTTTTCCCACGGCCAATATCCTGCCGGTGACCAGGGGATGGTCAAGCGATCGGAGTGCCCCGTGCGACCCTTGGCGCAGGAGACGACCGCGGACGCCGCGCCTGCCGCCCGGGACGGGGCGGAGGATGCGCTCGCCGCACTTTCGGCCCTGGTCGCCAAGGACATGGAGGCCTGCAACCGCCTGATCGTGGCGCGTATGCAGAGCCCAGTCGATCTGATCCCCCGCCTTGCCGCGCATCTCGTCGCCGCAGGCGGCAAGCGTCTGCGCCCGATGCTGACCATCGCCGCCGCCCGGCTCGCCGGCTATCGCGGCACCCGCCACGTCAACCTCGCCGCCTGCGTCGAGTTCATCCACACAGCCACGCTTCTGCACGACGATGTGGTCGACGAAAGCCAGCTTCGCCGCGGCCTCGCCTCGGCCAACGCCGTGTTCGGCAACAAGGCCTCGGTTCTGGTGGGCGACTTCCTGTTCAGCCGCAGCTTCGAGCTGATGGTCGAGGACGGCTCTCTCGCCGTGCTCGCGATCCTCTCCGCCGCCTCGAGCACGATCGCCGAAGGCGAGGTGCTGCAGCTTGTGACGCAGAACGACCTCGCAACGACCGAGGCACAGTATCTCGAAGTGATCCGCTGCAAGACGGCCGCCCTGTTCGCCGCGGCGACGCGGATCGGCGCCGTCGTCGCCGGGCGCGGGCCGGCCGAGGAGCAGGCGCTCGAAGCCTACGGCCTCAATCTCGGCATCGCCTTCCAGCTGGTTGATGACGTGCTCGACTATGCCGCCGCCGAGGAGCGCCTCGGCAAGACGGTTGGTGACGATTTCCGCGAGGGCAAGGTGACGCTGCCCGTCCTGCTCGCCTACGCGGCGGGCGACGAGGAGGAGCGTTCGTTCTGGCGCCGCACCATCGAGGACCAGGACCAGCGCGAGGGCGACCTCGCGCATGCGATCAGGCTGCTGGTGCGGCACGGCGCTTTGGCCGAGGCAATCCGCCGCGCCAAGGCGCATGGCGAGGCGGCCCGCGCCGCGCTCTCCCGCTTCCCGGAAGGGCCTGAGCGGCGGGCGCTCGCGGCCGTCGTCGATTTCTGCATCGCCCGGGTGCGGTGAGGTTGGTCAGGGCCAACCCGCTCGCCGCCCTCCAGCGCCTTCTCGACCTCGGCCTTCGGACGGCCGACGACGCGCTCAACGAGACCACGATCCGCCTTGCCGTCACCGGACTTTCGCGCGCTGGCAAGACCGTCTTCATCGTCTCGGCTCTTGCCAACCTGCTCGCGATGGGGCGGCGGCACGACACGCTGCCGGCGCTTGCGCGTCGGCTCGGCGGCGGCGAGCGTCTCGTCGCCGTGCACCGCGCTCCCTCGGGCAGCGCCACCGTGCCACATTTCGACCTCGAGACGAAGCTCGCCGCCCTCGCCGGCAGCACCCCTGCCTGGCCCGACCGAACGACCGACCTCTCGCGCACGGCGGTGACGCTGACGGTTGCGCGCGACGGCCCCTTGGGGCGGATTGCCGGGCCGCGTCGCGTCACGCTCGAGATCCTCGACTATCCGGGCGAATGGCTGCTTGATCTGCCGATGCTGAGCCAGCGCTACGCCGCCTGGTCGCGGGAGACGCTTGCGCTGCTTGCGTCGCCGCCGCGCTCTGCCGCGGGCGCCCCGTTCCTCGCCTGGCTCGGCGGGGTGAGGGCCGATGACCCGGCCGACGAGGCGGTCGCCCGACGCGGCCACGAGCTCTATCGCGCCGCCCTGCTCTCCTTGCGCGAGCAGGGCTTCCGCTGGCTTCAGCCAGGCCGCGCGCTGAACCCAGGGCCGCGCGGCGACGCGCCGGTCTTGCACTTCTTCCCGGTGCCGGATGCGCCCGAGCATCCCGCTCCCGGAACGCTCGCGGCCCTGCTCGCCGAACGCCACGCGCGCTACCGCGAGGACATGCAGGAGACCGAGTTCCGCGGCAAGCTCGACCGGTTCGACCGGCAGATCGTTCTCGTCGACGTGCTTGGCGCGCTGCATGCGGGCGAGGCGGCGTTCGACGACACAGCGCGCGCGATCGCCGCGATCGCGAAGGCGCTCCGGCGCGACGGGCTGCTTGCGCGCCTGGTCGGCTGGGCGCAGCCCTCGCACCTCGCCTTCGCCGCAACCAAGGCCGACCATGTTCCGGCCTCTGCCCGGCCAGCGCTCGCCGCGCTGCTCGCCGCGCTGATCGGCGCCGAGGCCACCGCCGAGGGGCGGAGCGTGCACGCCATCGCCGCTCTCTGCGCCACAGAGGATGTCGTCGTTCGTCGCGGCGGCGAGACGGTCGAGGCCGTCTCTGGCATCCCGGTCGGAGAGCGGGAGCGGCGGAGTTTCGACCCAGGAACAATCCCGGCCGCCCGCCCCGATGCCGCCTGGTGGCGGGCGCCGCCCTTCCGCTTCGACGGCTTCCGCCCCCCGGCGCTTGATCCGCTCGCGCGCGAGGGCCTGCCGCATCTCGGCCTTGACCGCCTGCTGGCCGAGGTTCTCGGCGACGCTCTCGCATGACCGACCGAGGCGCGAATGGCCGGCGCGGCCCCGGCTTCGCCGACGCCCAGCCCCCGGCGCGGGAGGAGGTTGCGCCGCCGCGCCAGCCGGCGATCCTCGCCGAGGTTCCGCCGGCCGGGGACGCCGGCGCTGTCACGCCGCGGTGGTCGCCGCGTCGGCTCGGCCGGCCCGATTCCGGCTCCGGAACGCTCGGCCTCGTCGCTGCCGGAGCGGGTGTTCTCCTTGCCGCCTGGGCCGTGTTCGGCCTTGCCGGGCTGATCGCCGGACAGTTCGCCGTCTCGCCTCTGCTCGGCTGGCTCTCTGTCGGCGCCGTCGGTGCCGGGCTCGGGCTGATCGGCGCCGCGGGCGTGCGCGAGGCGCGGGCGCTCGCGGCGCTCGGGCGGGTCGATCGGCTGCGCGCTGCGCTTGCCGATCCGGCAGCCCCGGTCGCGCCGGTGCGCGACCAGGCTCTTGCCTGGGTGAGCGAGGTCGCCCGACGTGTGCCGGAGGTCGAGCGGGTCACGCCCGCGATCGCTGCGGCGGCGTCGGTCGAGGAGGTGGCCGGGCATCTGCGGGCGGGCGTCATCGCGCCGCTGGAGGCCGAGGCAGCGCGGCTCGGCCGTCGCGCCGCGGTCGAAGGCGGTGCGGTGGTCGCGCTCGTGCCGGCCCCTTCGCTCGATGCGTTGATCGCTGGCTGGCGCGGCCTGAGGCTCGTGCGCGAGGTGGCGGCGCTCTACGGCCTCGCGCCGGGGCTTGCGGCGACGCGTCGGCTGGTCGCGCGCACGGTCTCGATCGCGGCGACCACGGCCGGGGCCGACCTCATCGCGCAGACTGCGGCCGAGGGCCTTGTGGGAGCGACGCCCGTGCTGAAGGAGATCGCCGGCACCGTTCCCGGTGCCGGCGTTGCCGCCTTCAGGCTGTATCGGCTTGCGCTCGCGACTGCGGCAGCGTGTTCACCGCTGCCGCAGCGCTTGGCTTGAGCGTCAGGAGGGCTGAGCGTCAGGCGCGGCGGCGCCGCGCGAGCGCGAGCCCGCCGAGCCCGAGGCCGAGCAGGGCGAGGGAGGCGGGCTCGGGAACGGGTGTCGTGGACGCGCCCCTGACCTCGAAATTGTACGTCGGCGGCAGGGTCTCGTCGTCTGGCCCGATTTGCCAGCGGATGTTGTCCACAGCACCTCCGAACGCGCCGTTCCAGCCGCTGCCGACACCGAAGCTGAAGCCGACGATGACGGCGTTCTGCAGGAACGCCTGCCAGTCAGCCACCGTACTGTCGAAGGGGTCGCCGTTCTCGTTTAAGTCGAAAAGGGGGGTGAGGCCGAGCCCGAAACTCCAGACATACGTGTTGACGTTGACAGAGTCGGCGACCCATTGATCAACCGGCGTTGGCAGGCTGTTGTAGGCGCGTTCGAAGACGAGACCGCCCTGATCGCCCCCCGTCGAAAGGTCGCCGTCCACGTCGAGCAGGATCCGTGCCACCGGGTGCTGGACGGGCGGGTTTGTGCTCGTGCCCATACGATACCATTCGTACGTGAGGTTCATGAACTCGGCGAAACGGCCAAGCGAGCCGTTGGCGAAGAAGAAGGAGTTGCCGCCGAAATTGAACGCCTGGGCGAGATATTCGATGTCGGCCTTGCCGGAGCCGGTCGGGCTATAGAAGACGGCCGAGCCGTTGCCGTTGCGCGGCAGGGTGGTGTTGATCCCGACCGTCGCGCCACCGCGGACGTTGTTGTAGTACCAGCCCGTTCCCGTCGTGGCGTCCACCCCGTCGGTGACCGCCTGGCCCTGTATCGCCAAGCTCGAATTCGTGAAGGCGTCACCTGGCGCGGGGGTGTTGGACAAGACGGTGATGAACGTCGCCTGCGCCTGCGGCGCGAAGGCGCCCATCAGCACCGTCGAGGCGAGCAAAGCGGTAGCCCATGTGCGCATTGAAGGTGACTCCTCTGTGACATTCGGATCGGCGCGTTCGGACGTCGAAGCGCCTGACACGAGGTGCAAGCAAAGGTGGTGCCACAGAATAAGGCCATGGGAAAACAATGGCTTGCGCATGCGCCCGTCGCACGCGCCTGCACACGTGTAAAGTTTTCCGACACGCTCGGCCGGCTGGCCCTCGCGTCTCAGGCGACGGGTGCGAGCGCCTCGCGGCGGAGTGCGACAGCAAGCGCGTCGAGCGTGCGCGCGAAGCGATCGAGCATCTCGTCGATCTCCGCCCTGGTGATGATCAGAGGCGGCGAGAACCCGATGCTGTCGAGCACCATCGCGCGGCAGATCAGCCCCTCGGCTTCGGCGAGCTTGACGAGCCGCGCGCCGATCTTGCGCGCAGGGTCGAAGTTCTTCCGTGCCTCCTTGTCCTCGACCAGTTCGACAGCGCCGATCAGCCCGATGCCGCGCACCTCTCCGACCAGGGGGTGATCCTGGAAGCGGCGGCGGAGCTCGGCCTGGAAATGCGCGCCGACCTCGCGGACGTGACCGACGATGTCGATCTCGTCGTAGATTCTGAGGGTCTCGATCGCAACAGCCGCCGGAACCGGGTGGCCCGAATAGGTGAAGCCGTGGCCGAAGGTGCCAATCTCATGGCTCTTCGCAGCGAGCGCCTCGAACACGCGGTCGTTGACCATCACCGCACTGATCGGCAGGTAGGAAGAGGAGAGAGCCTTGGCGCAGACGAGGATGTCGGGGGCGATGTCGTAGGTCTCGCTGCCCCAGTAGTTGCCGGTGCGGCCGAAGCCGCAGATCACCTCGTCGGCCACGAGCAGGATGTCGTATTTGCGCAAGACGGGCTGGATCGCCTGGAAGTAGCCGCGCGGCGGCACGACGACGCCGCCCGCGCCCTGGATGGGTTCCGCGAACATCGCAGCGATCGTCTCCGGCCCTTCCGCCAGGATGAGCGTCTCGAGCTCCTCCGCACAGCGGGCCGAGAACGCCTCCTCCGTCTCGCCGGGAAGGCCCGCGTGGTAGAAGGTCGGGCACAGCGTGTGGATGAAGCCCGGAAGCGGCACGTCGAAGGCCTTGTGGTTCGCCGCCTGGCCGGTGACGGAGGCGGAGGCGATGGTGATCCCGTGATAGCCGCGCACCCGGCCGATGATCTTCTTCTTCCGCGGCCGGCCCCAGGCGTTGTTGGCATACCAAATCATTTTGATCGCGGTATCGTTCGCCTCCGAACCGGAATTGGCGAAGAACACCTTGCTCATCCGCCCTCCGTGCGCAGCCGGGGCGCGCTCGAGCAGCATCTCGGCGAGCCGGATCATCGGCTCGTGCGACCGCCCGGTGAAGGCGTGGTAGAAGGGGAGCTCGCGCATCTGCCGCACGGCAGCCTCGATCAGCCGCTCGTTGTCGAAGCCGAGCGCGGCGCACCAGAGGCCGGCGACGGTCTCAATGTACTCCTTGCCGGTGTCGTCATAGACGCGCACGCCCTTGCCGCGCGTGATGACGAGCGGCCCCTTCTCGAGATGCGCCCTGAGGTCGGTGTAGGGGTGCAGCACGGCGGCGATGTCGCGGGCCTGGGCGCTGTTGCCCGGCGGTGGCGGGGTCATGCGGGTCTCCTCGATCGGTCGTCGTCATCCTAGGCTTGCTTGCGCCGCGCCGGAACCCCGGTCCTCGCCGCTCGCGTGACCGTCACCCGCGCCGAGGTTGGAAGCGGAACGCTGCCGGTGTACCACGCAGGGCCTGTGAGGAGGGCCGGCATGACCGTCACCGCGATCCCGCATGCGAGCCACTGGGGCGCCTTCGACGCCCTCGTCGAGGACGGCCGCGTCGCCGCCGTGCGCCCCTTCGCCGGGGACCGCTTCCCGGGAACGCTGATCGCGAGCGTGCCCGACATCGTCCACGCGCCCTCGCGGATCGACCGGCCGTATGTCCGCTCTGGCTGGCTGCGCGGGGCACGCGCCGGAAGCTCGCGCGGCGGCGACGCCTTCGTCCCCGTCGCCTGGGACGAGGCGATCCGGCTCGTCGCCTCCGAGATCGACCGCGTGCGGAAGGCGCATGGCAACACCGCGATCTTCGGCGGCAGCTACGGCTGGTCCTCGGCGGGGCGGTTCCACCACGCCCGCACCCAACTCCAGCGAATGCTCGCCGCCGCTGGCGGATACACGGGGCAGGTGACGAACTACAGCTACGCCGCCGGCATGACCTTGATGCCCCATATCGTCGGCACGAATGACTGCATCCAGGGCCCGGCGACCGACTGGCCCTCGATCCTCGCCAACGCACGGCTGATGGTCTGTTTCGGCGGCCTGCCGCTCAAGAACGGCGAGGTCTGCGCCGGCGGCGCCGGCGAAGGCCAGTACCGGCGCTGGCTCGCTGAGGCTGCGCGCGCTCCGGTGCGGATCGTCAGCATCTCACCGCTCAGGCAGGACACGCCCGAGTGGCTCGGCGCCGCGTGGCTGCCGATCCGCCCCGGCACCGACACGGCGCTGATGCTCGCGCTTGCGCATGCGATCGTCGCCTCGGGGCGCGAGGATCGCGCCTTCCTCGCCACGCACTGCGTCGGCTGGGAGCGGCTTCGCGCCTACATCCTGGGCGAGGCCGACGGGGTTGCGAAGACGCCGGACTGGGCAGCGCCGATCACTGGGATCGAGGCGGGGGCGATCCGCGCCTTGGCCGCGGACATGGCGGCGACCCCGACCATGATCACCGCCGCCTGGTCGCTCCAGCGCGCGGATTTCGGCGAACAGCCCTTCTGGATGACAGTGGCGCTCGCGGCCATCACCGGCGGCATCGGCCGCCCCGGCACGGGCTTCGCCTTCGGCTACGGCTCGATCAACGGGGTCGGCAACCCGCGGCAGGACCTCGCCGTCCCGCAGCTGAGCCCGGGCCGCAACCCGACGGGGCTGTTCATCCCGGTGGCGCGGATCACCGACATGCTCGAGACCCCGGGCGGGACATGCGCCTACAACGGCCGCACGATCACCTACCCGGACACGCGGCTGATCTACTGGGCCGGCGGCAACCCCTTCCACCACCACCAGGACCTGAACCGCCTCCTACGCGCCTGGTCGAGGGCGGAGACGATCGTCGTGCACGAGCCGTGGTGGACGGCCCTCGCCCGCCATGCCGACATTGTGCTGCCGGCGACGACGACGCTCGAGCGCAACGACATCGGCGCCTCCTCGCGCGACAGCCACGTGATGGCGATGAAGCAGGCCGTCCCGCCACAGGGCTTGGCGCGCAACGATTTCGACATCTGCGCCGACATCGCCGAGGGCTTGGGCGTCCGCCACGCCGTCACCGGCCAGCGCGACGAATGGGCCTGGCTGCGCCACCTCTACGACGAGGCACGCGCCGGCTGGACGCGCGCTGGGATCGACACGCCCGACTTCGACGGGTTCTGGGAGCGCGGGTTCCTCCGCTTCGACCCGCCCGAGCGCCCCTTCGTCCTGTTCGAGGGCTTCCGGAACGATCCGCTGGCGAACCCTCTGAACACGCCCTCGGGCAAGGTGGAGCTGTTCTCGGAGACGATCGCGGGCTTCGGCTATGACGACTGCCCCGGCCACCCCGTCTGGCTCGCGCCGAAGGAGTGGCTCGGCGCAGCCGCGGCGCGGCGCTTCCCGCTGCATCTGCTCTCCTTCCAGCCGGCGACCCGGCTGCACGGGCAGCTCGATCAGGGGCGCGTCAGCCTCGCCTCCAAGGTGGCCGGCCGTGAGCCGATCCTGATCGGCCGCGAGGACGCCGCCGCGCGCGGGCTCTCCGAGGGCGACGTGGTGCGCGTCTTCAACGACCGCGGGGCGTGTCTCGCCGGCGTGGTCGTGTGCGAGGGGATTGTGCCGGGTGTGGTCGCGATGGCGACCGGCGCCTGGCTCGACCCCGCCGTGCCCGGCGCTCCGGGCGCGCTCTGCGTGCATGGCAACCCGAACGTTTTGACGCGGGACGAGGGCACCTCGCGGCTCGGTCAGGGGCCGGTGGCGCAGTCCTGCCTCGTCGAGATCGAGCGCTGGGAGGGCGAGGTGCCGCCGGTGCGCGCCCATGCCCCTCCGCCGACCGAGGGTGCGTGATGCCGCTCCGCCGCCGCGCCCTCCTTGCCTCTGCCGCAGCGCTCGCCGCGTTGCCGGGACGCGCCCAGGGTCTCGTCTCCGACATCGCCGACGTGACGCAGCCGGTCGCGCTCGATGACCGCGTGGCGCGCGGCTACCGCCGCGATGTGCTGATCCGCTGGGGCGACCGCGTGGCCTTCGATGCCCCGCCCTGGAACCCGAACGCGCCCGATCCGGCCGCAGCCGCTGCCCAATTCGGCTGGGACGGCGTCGTCACCGCCGCGGTAGAGCCCCCGCCGGCGGCCGATGGGGTGCCCCGGCTCGTGCTCGTCATCGCCCACCCCTCGGCTGAGCCGACCATGATGTTCCCCGCGCAGCGGCCGATTCCGGCGGTCGAGGCTGCCTCGGTCGGTGGGTCGGTGCTGAACCTCGTGGCGCAGGGGGGGCGCTGGCTGGTCGCCGATGGCGGGTTCCAGGCGCGGCGGCTCACGGCGACGACGCTCTGCCGGATCGGCGGCCCGCTCGCAGGCCATGCGCGGCTGCGCACCGCGGAAGACCAGGCCGGGGTGGCGGTGCGCGGCATCATCGCCCCCTTCGGCGGAGCGCCGACGCCCTGGGGCACCGTCCTGCTCGGCGAGGGCGATGCCGGGCCGTTCCTCGCCGCCTGGGCCTCGCTCGGCGAGCGGTTCGCGCAGCCGAACGAGCCGCTCCGCTTCGGCTGGGTGGTGGAGTTCGACCCGCTTGAGCCGACCGCTGTGCCGGTCAAGCGCACCGCGCTCGGCCGCTTCCCGAAGAGCGGGCTTGCTGCCGCCATTGCCGGCGATGGTCGCCTCGTCGTCTACATGAGCGAGGCGCGCACCGAGGGGTTCCTCTACCGCTTCGTCTCCGCCCGCCCGATCGACCCGGGCGACCGGTCCGCCAACAAAGACTTGCTCGAGGAGGGCACGCTCGCGGTCGCTCAGGTGGGTGGGGGAAGCCTTGCGTGGCTCAGGCTCTCCTCGGCGCCGGACGCGCTGCTTGACCTTCGCGCTGCCGCTGTCGCTGCTGGCGCAACGCCATTCGACAGCCCGGCGGGGATAGCGGTCCACCCCGACGGGCGGGTGTTCCTTGCCTGCCGCGGCAACCCGAACCGCGGCCTCGGGCGGACCGATGCGTTCAACCCGCGGCCGGTGAACACCTGGGGCCACGTGGTCGAGCTCGTTCCCGCGACTCTCGACCACGGGTCCGACCGTATGGGCGGGGCGGTGCTCGTTCTCGGCGGCGACCCGTCCCAGCCCGCCTCCGGCGCGCGCTACGGCCCGGGCACGCGCGTCTGGCTCGCCGCGCCTGAGCGTCTCGCGGTCGATGCGCGCGGCCGGCTCTGGATCGGCACGGCGCAGGGCAACGGACCGCCCGGGCTGCAGCGGGCGACCGGGATCGCCGATGGCGTGTTCGTCTGCGGCACGGCTGCCGGGGCGCAGCGCGGCGTGCTGAACCTGCTCTATGCCGCGCCGGTCGCCGCGCGGATCGGCGGCATCGTCCTCGCGCCCGACGGGGCGACGCTGTTCGCCGCCGTGCGCACGCCGGGTTTCGAGCCGGGGGCGGAATTCACGCGCCCGGCAACGCGCTGGCCGGAGTTCCGACCCGCCGGACCACCGCGCACCACGGTGATCGCGCTTGCCCGATCAGCCGGCGGGCCGGTCGGCGGCTGAGCCCTGGCTGCCGCGGCCGGAGGAAGCAAAGGCCCCGGAAAGCGAGACGGCCCCGCCCTCGCCCGGCGGAGCCGTCGAAGACGCCAGCGGCCGGCGTCAGGTGCCGATGATGCCGCCGTCGTTCTTGGTGATCACCACCGTGGCCGACCGCGGCACCGCTCTACCGCCGTCGGGCCAGGAGGAGTTGATCCGCCCGGCGGCAAACTCCTCCGGCGAGGTGGTCGCGCCCGAGTGCTGGGCATTGATGAACATCGTCCGCCGGTCGGGCGTGGTGATGACGCCGGTGATCTCCTGGCCCTTGGGGCCGGTGAGGAAGCGGCGGATCTCGCCGGTCACCGGGTCGGCGGCGAGCATCTGGTTGCTGCCGAAGGGCGCGAGCGGCCCGCGATTCTGCTCGCGCTCGCCGATGTCGGTCTGGATCCAGAGCCGCCCGGCCGGGTCGAACCACAGCCCGTCGGGGCAGGCGAAGATGCTGTCCGGCCCGAGCGCCCGGCCGGCCTTGTCGCGGCTGTCGCCCTCGGGCCCGGCGATCACGAAAAGGTCCCAGGTGAAGCGCGTTGCGGTGTGGTCATCATTGGCCTCGCGCCAGCGGATGATCTGGCCGAACTGGTTCTGCGGGCGGGGGTTCGCGGCATCGACCTGCGCCGGCTGGCGGCGGGCGTTGTTGGTCAGCGTGAAGTAGACCTCGCCGGTGCGGGGGTCGACCGCGCCCCACTCGGGCCTGTCCATCTTCGTCGCCCCCGCCTTGTCGGCCGCGGCGTGTGTGTTGACGAGGATCTCGGCGAGCGTGCCGAACCCCTCCGCCGCCGTCAGCCCGTTCTGGCCGGGGGCAAGCGCGAGCCACTCGCCCGTGCCGTCGGCGTTGGACTTCGCGGCGTAGAGCGTGCCCTCATCGAGCAGGCTGCCATTCGCCGTCGCGGCGGTGTAGGGCCGGGCCGAGACGGACTTGTAGATGTACTGGAAGATCGCATCGTCACCGGAATAGGCGACGATGGGCCGGCCTTCGCGGACCGGGCCGAACACAACGCCTTCGTGCGCGAAGCGCCCGAGATGGGTGCGCTTGACCGGAACGCTCTCCGGGTTGAACGGGTCGATCTCGACCACCCAGCCGAAGGTGTTCGGCTCGTTGCGGTAGTCCTCCGTCGCCGAGGCGCCGCGGCTTGTCGCGTCGAAGCGGATGAACGCGTCGGCGCCGGAGGCGGCGAGCTCCCAGCCGTAGCGCGACGTGCCGGTCGGCACGCCGTAGCGGGCGTGCTCGCGCGGCAGGTCGGGCTTCTGGTCGAGCTGCGTGCCGTTGCGGAAGTAGCCGGCCCAGTTCTCCTCGCAGGTGAGGGAGGTGTTCCACGGCGTGACACCGTGGGCGCAGTTGTTCAGCGTGCCGCGCGTGCGGGTGCCGTCGGGGCTGTACTTCGTGCGCACGAGCGGGTGGCCGCGCACGGGGCCTGCGATCTCCATCGGCGTGGCGCCGGTGATTCGGCGGTTGCGCGGGTCGCGCTGCACCGACCAGGTGCCGTCTGCGCCGCGCGCGATCCGCACGATCGAGACGCATGCGCGTTGATCTCCTTCAGCACCTCGTCGGTGTCGCGCCGCCCATCGACGATGACGACGCCGTCGGTGTTGATGGCGCGGCCGCGATAGCGCTCGGCGTGGAGGAAGCGCGGCTCGTTGTACTCGTGGTTCATCACGAGCAGCCCGTCGGTCGAGCTGCCCTCGTAGGGCGAACGGCCCTCGATCGGGAAGAAGTGCATCCCGTCATGGTGCTGGCCGATCTGCATCCCCTGCTCCGCGCCCGTGTTGGCGTACGAGAAGGCGGGGAAGCTGCCGGTGATCGGCTCGCCCCAGGGCGTGATCACCCGCGCCGTGTAGCCCTGCGGCACGACGATCGTGTCGCGATCCGAGACCGGAATGGCGGCGAAGCCGAGCATGCGCTCGGCCGGCGTCGCCGCTTGCGCGACCGCCTCGCCCGGGCGGATGAACATCGCCCCCAGCGCTGCGGAAAGCCCGCCCAGGAGGGCGCCGCGACGCGACAGCCGCGCCTCGACGATGCCTGAGAAGCTCGGGTTCGAAGACGTGTTGCAGACGGGCTCGTCGCCCTCGCCCGCGTCGTGGACGATCACGGTCTCGCTTATCACTCGCTCCCGTGTCGATGGGGCGCTCGCTCCAGCGCCAGCTCGCCTGTGTATCGAATCCGGCCGAGCGTTCGGCGAAGCTTCAATGACAGGTCAGCGACGATGCAGCTCAGCGCGCGGGTCGAGCGCGTCGGCAAGCCCGTCGCCGATGAAGTTGGTCGCGACCACGGTGGTGAAGATCAGGAGGCCGGGCCAGACCGCCGCCATCGGCGCGGCGAAGACGAGTTCCTGCGCGCCGGCCAGCATGTTGCCCCAGGACGGGGTCGGCGGCTGGATGCCCAAGCCCAGGAAGGAGAGAACGCTCTCGAGCAGGATCACGGCCCCGACCGTCTGCGTCGAGGCGACGGTGACGTGGGCGGCGAGGTTGGGCGCCACATGCCGCCACAGCACCCGGCCTCCGGAGGCGCCGAGCGCGATCGCCGCGCGCGCATAGTCACGCGCGAGGATCGAGAGCGCCGCGGCGCGGGCGAGCCGCGCCACCTTCACCCAGCCGAACAGGGCGATGATGACGACGATCCGCGCCAGATCGAGCCACATCGCCCCGCGCGGCAGGCCGAGCCGGGCCGGATCGACGGCGGCGAGGACGATCAGGAGCGGCAGCGACGGCAGCGCGATCAGCCCGTCCGCAAGCCGCATCAGGACGGCATCGATCAGGCCGCCGAACCACGCCGCGGCAAGCCCGATCACCGTGCCGATGAGCGCCGCGACGAGGGCTGCGACGATGCCGACGGCGAGCGAGACGCGCGCGCCGTAGAGCAGCCTCAGCACGAGGTCGCGGCCGAGCTCGTCCGTCCCCAGCGGGTGTGCGCCCGAGGGCGGGGCGTAGCGGTTGAAGAGGTCGGGAGCGAACGGGTCATGCCCCGTGGCGGCGGCGACGACCGGCGCGGCGAGAGCGGCGAGCGCGATCGCGCCCAGCACGAACACCGAGGCGACCGCGGCGCGATGGCTTAGGAAGCGCCGCCACGCCCGACCGAGCGGCGCTTGGCTCACGTCCGCACCCGCGGGTCGATCGCGAGCTGCGCGAGATCGGCCGAGAGGCTTGCGGCGAGCGTCACCGCCGCCGAGAGCAGAAGCGCGAGCAGGGCGAGGTTGTAGTCATTGCCGAGGATCGCGTCATAGATGGTCTTGCCCATTCCCGGCCAGGCGAACACCGCCTCCGTCACCAAAGCGCCGGAGACGAGGGTGGCGAAGTCGAGCGCGGTGACGGTCACGATCGGCACGGCGGCGTTTGGGAAGGCGTGGCGCAGCACCACCACGCGCTCAGGCGCTCCCTTGGCCCGAGCCGTGCGTATCCACGGATCGGCCAGCGCCTCGAGCATCGCCGCCCGCGTCTGCCGCGCATAGGCCGCAAGCCCGAGCACGGTCAGCGTCACGAGCGGGAGAGCGAGGTGGCGGGCCCATGCGGCGAGCGTCGGCGTATCGGGCGGGCCGCCTGCGGGCAGCCAGCCGAGCGTGACGGCGAAGAGGATGATCAGGAGTATCCCAAGCCAGAAGGAGGGCAGGGAGACGCCGGCGAAGGCGATGAAGTTCACCGTGTAGTCAAGGCCGGAGCGCGGCTTGCGCGCGGCGAGAACGCCCAAGGTGACGCCGATCAGGGCCGAGAGCAGCGTGGCGGGCAGCAGCAGGGCGAGCGAGGCGACGAGCGCCTCGCCGAGTACCTCCGCCACCGGTTTGGCATAGAGCCGAGAGAAGCCGAACTCGCCCCGAACCGCGGCCCCGGCCCAGGCGAGGTAGCGCGACACCAGCGGCCGGTCGAGCCCGTGCAGCGCGCGCAGCCGCGCTGCGTCCTCGGCGCCGAGCCGCGGGTCGCCCGCGATCGCAAGGTCGATCGGGTCGCCGGGCATCAGCCCGATCAGCAGGAAGGTCGCGAAGGAGAGGAGCGCGAGAGTGACGGCCGCCTGGGCGAGCCTGCCGCCGATCAGCCTCAGCATCGCGTCGCTACGGGCCGACCCGCCACTCCTCGACCCAGAGCGTCGAGGGCGCGAGATGCCCCGTCGGCCGGACGCCATCAAGCCAGCGCGGCCAGATATGCGAGTCGGAGCGGAAGAACAGCGGCAGCACGGGAAGCTCCGTGACGTAGATCTCCTGCACGCGGCGCCAGAGGCGACGGCGCTCCTCGCGGTCGAGCGTGACGGGGATGCGCTCGAGCAGCTCGTCCAACTCGGCGTTCTGGAAGCCCGTGTAGTTCTGGCCCGACCAGTTCGTCTCCTCGCGCGGGATCTCGCTCGAGTGGAGGATCGTGCGGGGGACGTTCTCGGGCGAGGAGATCCAGGCGAAGAGCGCCATGCCCTGGAAGCGGCGGCGCGAGACGGTCTCGCCGAAGAACACGCGCGGCGGCTCGTTGCGTATCCGTATCTCAACGCCGGCCTGGCGCCACATCCCCTGCAGCACCTGCTGCACGAGCTCGCGCGACCGGTTGCCGGCGGTCGTCATCAGTTCGAGCGAGAGACGCTCGCCGGCCGCGTTGCGTCGTATCCCATCCGGCCCCGGCCGCCAGCCCGCTTCGTCGAACAGCCGACGCGCGAGCGCGAGGTCGAAGCCCTGGGCGGCGACCGTCTCGTCTGCCATCCAGTCGAGCGGGTTG
>Ga0272446_1003812_pt1 | contig 18570 bp, 15 predicted proteins | sample YNPCB0061_FD_194587 | JGI IMG/M metagenome (GOLD analysis project Ga0272446, IMG submission 194587) | Hot spring microbial mat communities from Yellowstone National Park, WY, United States - YNP-CB-006-1 | ecosystem: Environmental > Aquatic > Thermal springs > Hot (42-90C) > Sediment | place... | reverse complement strand
CGAGCCGGCGGTACAGGATGTCCAGCCCGGCGGCGAAGCCCAGCGGCAGGCTCAGCTCCGCCGTCGGGCCGAGCGTCCAGTTCTTCGAGGCCGCGCGGAGGTTGCCGCGCGAATGGATCGCATCCTGGAGGGCGAAGCCGCCCCGCAGGCCGAAATGCAGCGGCTGCGCCGCGGCAACCGCGGACAGAAAAAACAACACAAACCGGAAATGTTTCATGAGACGGTCACCAGATCCTCCGCCAGGCGCACGGCGCGCCCGAGATCCATGGCGATGTTGGCCAGGTGCGGCCCCGCGACCGCCTGCTGCGCAATCTCCACCGTGCAGTTGGGCTGCTTCCTCGACTTCACGCAGTCCAGAAAGTTCTGGATGTGCGCCTCGATCGGCACCGGCGCCTTCTCCTCGTACACGGGCGTGCGGTTGTTCTTCCATGGCTCTTTCCACACCGTGACGCCCGAGTCGTTCAGCAGCATCGTGCCCTCGTCGCCCATGAACAGGATGGACCAGCTGTCGTCGTAATCGTTGCAGTAGTTCAGCTCCCAGGTGGTGAGGAAGCGGCCGTAATCGAAGGTGGCGCTGAAGACCTCCGGATGCTCGGCGCCCTCGTTCTTGGCCACAAAGCCCATGGCCACCGCGGCGCGCGGGGGCGGGGAGTTGGTGAACCACTGCACCACGTCCATCAGATGCGTGCCCTGGTCGGTCATGTTGCCGCCGGCGTAATCGCGGAACCACCGCCAGTAGCGGAGACGCCGCGGCTCCATCGGGCGTTTCGGGGCGGGCCCCAAAAAGCGCTCCCAGTCCACCTTGCCGGGGAACGGGTCGTTGTTCAGCGGCCGCGCCGTGTTCCAGTGCCACTTCGCCTTCACCATCGTGATGCGCCCGAGCATGCCGGAGTCGACCATCTCCTTCGCCTTGATCAGCGCGGGCGCGCTGCGCCGCTGCATGCCCACCTGGACGATTTTGCCGCTCTTGCGCACCGCCTCCACCATGACGGCGCTCTCGCGCAGCGTCTTCGAAAGCGGCTTCTCCGTGTAGACATCCTTGCCGGCGTTGAGCGAGTCGATCAGATGCTGGCAGTGCCAGTGGTCCGGCCCGGCGCACACCGTGAAGTCGATGCCCTTCTGCGCGAGCAACTCTTCGTGGTGGTAGTAGGTCTTCGCCTGGGGGAAATCCTTCAGGGCTTCCTGGAGGCAGTCTTCGCGCACATCGCAGACCGCCACGCACTCCGCGCCGAGCTTGGCGAAATACCGGGCGAGGTAACGCCCGCGCCCGCCCGCGGCGATGACGCCGAAAGCGGGCTTGTCATTGGCGGCTGTCGAGGAGGGCGATCCGCGGAGAATCGCAGGGGCGGCGGCGCCGGCGGCGCCGGCCAGAAAATGACGGCGGTTGGTCTGCATGCGAGGGTTCCTTTCACGTCTACTCTAACCCAACCGCCCCCTTGCGCGTCTTGTGGTTGAAGGCTGTTTGTTATAATGGGTGTGGCCTCGCTGGGAGGTCGTCTAATGGTAAGACGGCAGACTCTGGATCTGCTTATCGGGGTTCGAGTCCCTGCCTCCCAGCCACCTCCCGCCCTCTGAGTTCACTGCCATGAAGCATTCTCGATTCGCGTGGGCTGCGCTGTTTCTGCTTCCTTTTCCGCTGTTCCCGCAGACGGCCACCAGCTCGGGCTTCAACCGGCCGCCGGCAGGCGTCGACGAGGCGCTGCGCGAGCGGATCCGGCAGTTTTACGAGCTCGAGCAGCAGGGCAGGTTCCGCCAGGCGGAAGCCCTCGTTTGCGAAGAGAGCCGCGACCGCTACTACGACATGGAAAAGCGCCGCTGGACCAGCGTCGAGCTCATCGACATCGTCTACGAGAACAACTTCACCAGGGCCCGCGCCGGCATGGCACTCGGCACGCAAATGAACACGTTCAGCGGGCCGATCCCCGTGAAGGCGCCGCTCACCTCCCTGTGGCGGCTGGAGCAGAACACCTGGTGCCGCTACATTCCGGAACCCTCCCGCGACGGGATCGTGACGCCTTTCGGCACAATGCGTCCGGCGCCTGCTGACGGCGCCCCCTCGGCGGCCACCCCGTTCCAAAGCGCCCCGCGCATGCCTGCTTCCGCCGAAGAGCTTCAGGCAATGGTGAAACTGTCGCGCAGCACCGTGGCCTTGCCTGTCTCCGGCGGCGCCGAAGAGGTCGAAATCCATAACGCCATGCCTGGGCAAGTGGAGATCCGGCTCGTCACGCCCGCCGTGGCGGGGCTGGAGGCGTCCCTGTCCTCGGCTGTCATCAAGGCGGGTGACAAGGCCATTCTGAAATTGACCTACACTCCGCCAGCGCAGGGCGCCCCGCCGCCGAACTGCACCGTGAGAGTGGTCGCCGAACCCATCGGCGCCGAAAAATTCGTCCGCGTGGAATTCCGAAGGTAGCTGACATCGCGCTTTCCGGCCGGCCTTGGCACGCCGCCTGCTGGATCTACCGGCATGACGACGACCATCCAGGCCCGAAACAATCCGCTGACCTCCTGGCTTGAGTCCGCGGCGGCAGCGGCGTCAAAGCCTGCAAGCGCTGCAAGTGACACAGTTCATTTCAGTTCAGTGCTGAGTCAAACCGCCGCCTCTGACTCGGCGGCCGCCGCTTCGCCGCCTTCTTCCGGCCTGTCAGCGGTCTTTTCGCCTCCCGGTTATGCAGCAACCCATGCCGTTTCGGAACAGACTTCGTCCCTCTCTGAAACATCGGCTGCCCATTCGGGAACTGACGGGACCGAGACGTCCCTCAACGACAACTCCGAACGCGGGAAGGTGGATTGGGGTCCGCAGGGCTATCCTTTCCGCGAGGTTCCGGACGAAGACATTGAGCCGGACAATGCGATTTTGCTTTGGCGGCGTCCTGTTGAGCCTCCGCCTCTCGCCTGGCAGGCGAAGCTCGCCCTGGCGGAAGCCATGCGCCGCGCCGGCATGAACCCCAAAGATTTCTCGGTCTCCTATTGGGAAACCCGCGGCGAGAATCCCTGGGGCGCCCAGACTTATCCGGAACTGACCATCGTCTTGCCCAATGGCCGGAAAGTCGATGTCAGCGCCACCTGGACGCGGGATACGCCAGACATCACTCTGGAGGACATCCGCCGCGGGCTCGCCCTGCCGCCAGCCGTAGCGGACACTGCAACCTAGGCGGCGGAAATCCGTCGGCGGCGCGATTCCCGGCCGACTCCAGCCATCCGCCCTTCCGCGTGCTCTCTTGCGGCCGTCGCGGCTGGACGAATTGCTCGCCACTGTCATCAAGGCTGGCCAAGCCGCGCGAGAGGGCGGAGCATTCGGCCGCCTGTGTCGCATCATTGCTGCTGCCTGCCAAGAGGCGCGCGCTGCCGGCGACGTGCAACCGCCCCGCCAGGCCCCCGCAGGCCGTTCGGCATTCGGACTCAACGCACGGCGGCTTCCGCAAGTCATGCCGCCGCCGTGCGCCGCCGACAGGTTGCTGGATCGGGTGCTTGAGTTCCCCGGCCTTCCAACGGTACACAGCCAACCGCTTTTTGTGACCAGACCCGCTACCACACCGGCTTGCTAAACGTTCACGTTCAGCTTGCGGGCAATGGCGCGCAGCAGCTCGCGGTCAGCCAGAGTGAATCCCACCTGCTCCTCGCTCGTGAAGTTCTTGTTTCGGACCACCACGATCCCGCCGAAGTCAAAGGCCAGTTCCTCGTCTTCTTGAAGCGCCCGGCACGGCGGAAGAATGTCCGGCAGGCCGCTGGACGGCTCGTTGGCCCCTTTCTTGTAAGGGATATTCACAGTGGCCGCTTCCTGTTTCGGCAAGGCCAACGGCTCGAAGTACGGCTTCCCGTCCGGGCCTTTCTTCGGGTTGCCGCGCTCATCGGTCGCCAGGACGTTTTCATAAACAACGACACGCTTCGGCGACTTCAGCGCATCGGGATCCCGCCAGTATTGCGCCGGCCGCGTCGGATCAAACGGCGGCGGCTCCTCGCCGGTCAAGGCCTGGTATTGTTCCCTTGTCGGATAGACCGGAAACAGAAACAAATGTTCGAGCGCGTATTTGGGCAATGGCAGAGCTGCCATGGCAATCACCTCCGGAACCGAGTGTGGGCGGCTTCGGCATGTTTGTAATCCTCCTCGCTCCACTGCGCTGAAATCAATCGGAGATATTTTCCGGAATGTGCTGTGACAGGTGCCGCCCCTCCAGGCTGTGTATGCACGTCAACCGGGACGGCGGATGCGGTTCGCACACACACGGTCCTTGCCGCGCGCCGCCATTGCAACCTGTTGCAACCGTCCACCGCGGTGTCCCCACAGGGACCGCTCGCTCCCGCAGCGCTTCGCGCTGCTCCGCTCGCGGCTCTGAATCCGATGCCGCTGCCACGCGCCTTCGGAGCCGCGAACGGCGGCCGGCGTTCGTCAGAACGACGGCCAGAGTGAGCGGCGTCATTCGCGCACCCTTCCGACCCGAAATTGCCCACCGCGGTGTCCCCACAGGGACCGCTCGCTCCCGCAGCGCTTCGCGCTGCTCCGCTCCCGGCTCTGAATCTCCGTTGTCTGCCTGTGTGTTCGCAACGCTCTGACGAAAGACGCCGCCGCCCCGGAGGGGGGGGCGGCGGCGTTCTTCGCCAGCCGGGTAATCCGGGCCCCGCTACTGTGCAGGCCCCACGGGAATGATGCTGCCTTGAGCGTAGGCGTCCCTGCCGTCCGGGCCGGTGACGAACAGGCCCAGCGGCCGGTCGCCGAGCTGCGCATCCTCAGGGATCTTGAAGATCACTTCGTAGATCCCGATGAGGTTCTCCGCCATCTTGGCGCGGATGACTTCGACGCCGGCATTATCGATGCCGACGGCCACTCTCCCGACGACAAGCTGGTCGGCTTGGCCCAAGCGGTTCGTCTCCGCCTTCGGCTGGGTCTGGCCCAAGCCGATGGCGTACAGCCGTACCGTCTCGCCCCGCCGTGCCGGGACCGCTTTCGTCGCTACCAGGCCGTCGGAGCGAACCACGATCGCCGCGCGCCGCCCGTCAATCATGTCCTCGATGATTCCCGGCGACACCGGCGACACCGGGACGTTGCTCACCGTGGTGCCTACGCCGTCCACGCGAACGATGACGTCCACCGCAGGGCCGCTGATCTCATACGGGACCTGGATCAGCGCCGTCTCGGTTTGCCCCTCGCGCGCGATCCAGTAAATCGGGGCGTAATAGGAGTTGCCTTGCGAACGGAACTCGACGACAAGGCCTCGGAAATCCTGCGGCAGGCGGCCGAAGAAGATGTTGGCCACCGCAAGGTCGGTCACGTTCTTGGCGATTCCCGCCCCGGTCAGCAACACGAGGTTGCCCGGAGCCAGGCCCGGTTGCCCGGTAGCGTAATTGCGGAAGCTGTCCGCAGTCACGGCGGGTCCGGGCACGCGCGATTGCAGCGTGAAAGTCACCGGCGCCAGACCGGCCACCGAGGCGCTGACAATGATGGAACCCGCGGTGGCGCCCGCCGTCACCGTCACCTGCGCCTTCCCGTCGGCCCCGGTCGGCGTGGCCGTGGCGCTGAGCGTGGCCGGGCCGGCGATGCTCCAGTTGACGGTCACGCCCGCCACGGGGGCGTTCTGCGCATCCACCACCTGCACGACCAGCGGCTGCGGGAATTGCGTGTTGATCGGAACCACCGGCTGGCCGTCGCCGGAGATCTTGCGCAGCGCGGTGGCTGTGGATTCCACAGTGAGCGTAAATGTGGATTGCAGGTCGCCGGCCTTCACCGTGACCTGGAAGGTCCCGGCGAGGTTGCCCAGCCGCACGCGGGTCGATACCTCCCCGTTGCTGTTCGCCGTGGAGATGGTGTCGATCAGCGTCAGCGCGGCCGGGTTGGACACGCTCCAGACCACCTGCTGGCCAGGTAGCGGGTTGCCTCCCGCATCCACGATCCGGGCCACCAGCGGCTGCGGCAGCGTGGCGCCGGTCTTGCCCGACTGGTTGTTGCCCGAAACGATCACCGGCGGCACCGGGTCGCCAGGCTCGACGATCAATGTGATTCCGGGGTAACTCCATGTGCCGCCCACGTTGGCCGTCAGGAGCGTGACGCCTGTCTTGCCGGTCGCCAACAGAGTGCAGTTCACGACCCCGTCGTTATCCGACAGCGCGATGCCCTCCTGGCAGGATGCCACAGGGCCGGAGGCAGGATCCTGATTGTCGGTAGTCACCTTGAGGCCGACCTTCGGAATCGGCACCCCGAGAGGACGCCCCGGGCCGCCGCCGGAAACAATCTTGAATTGAACCGCTTCGGCCGTTGGCTTGCCAAGCTTCACGGTCACCTGCTTGTTGGAAGGCTCCGGCTTCACCAGCTGCACGGTGGGAGTCCCGAATTGGTCCGAAGGGTATTGAGTAATGAAGAACGTGGCCGAGCCGATGTCGCTGATCGCCTCCACGGTGGCCAACACGAAGGACTCGCCCAGCGGAATGGCGCCCAGGTAAAAGAAGCTGACCTGCGCCAGGCCATCCGCGTCGGTCGTGGTCTGGCTGTTTGTGATGAATTGCAGGTTTGCCGTGGTGGTCTGGAACAGAACCTGCTTGCCTGCCAGCGGCTTGCCGTCGGCGTCGACGGCGCGGACCACCAGCGGGAAACTGGTTCCCCCGAACGGCGTGAGCTGGCCGTCGCCGGAAACCTTCACCAGCTTCGGTTGATTCTGGGAGCCGCCACCGCCACCCCCGCCGCCACCGCCACCGCCGGACTGGCTCGCCACTGCGGAATTGAATTCGACGGGGGCCAGATTGCCGAGCGTAGCCCGTACGGTAAATGCGCCGGCTGTGGCCGGTGCAATGACGTCCACAAAGGCCCAGCCTTCGCGGTTCGTGGTGGCGGAATTCTGGACCAGCTGGACCCCGGCCGTCAACGCCTGGAAGTTGACCGTGCGCCCCTTCACCGGCCGCCCCGCAGTGTCGATTGCGCGCACGTAATAGCGGACGGTTGCGCCGGGGGTCACGTTGGTCAGCCCCCCGCCGTAACCGTACAAATTGCCGGGAGTGCCGGAGGACGGCACATTCAGCCACTGGAGGCTGCCCGGCGGCACGTTCCGCGTGGGAATGTTTCCGATCCCGCTCAGCGGGAAGCGGGAGAGAATCCCGCTGGCGTTCAGGTAGTAAAAGTACAGGTTGTTCGGGAACTCCCCGGATGTGGCGATGCTCTGGATCGCTGTCAGGGGGATCTGGTTCACGCGGAAATCGTTGACGTTGACCCCGCCGCCGGGCACATAGTTGAACTCGAAGACCTGCTGCACGGACGGCGCCAGGCCGATGGCCCGCAGGTCCCGTGTCACGATCAGGGGCTCCACCAATTCGGGAGTCGTTCCGAACGGACCTCCCGTGGTCCCGATCGCCACGGCGCCCGCCACGTACGCACCGGCGGGACTGTTGGGGCTTCGCAGCGTAAAATCAAAGACGCCCACCGAGTGCCCAGCCTGCGCCCGGTTGGCCGCGAAAGCCCGCGTGCCGAGCGGCGGCATGAACTGGAGCTTGCCGGGATGCGTCAGGTTTCCGCCCGCCAGCGAGGTCCGCGCCAGCTCATCGAACGGGGGCAAGCCGCGAAACTCGATCAGCACATTCGGCCCCGTGACGAACACGCTGCCAAACGGCGCCACGCTCAACGCCAGGCGCGGGTCGCCGAAGTTCCCGCTGATGGACACCACCTGCTGCGCCTGCCAGTCGGCCGTGCGGATCGGCGTCAGAAAGTTCGGAGCGCTCAAGACGAGCAGATATTGCCCGTCGTTGGTCAGCTCCGCATCCACAGGCTCGCCCGGCACCGCGACCGCCGCATTGGCCACCTGCTCGTTGGCGACTTGCACCGCATACACCAAAGCAGGGTTCTTCGTTACCACATACAGCAACGCGCCATCGGCCGACAGCCTCGCGAGCACCGGCGATCCGCTGCCGAGCGAGGTCGTCCTCACCTGCGTGAGCGCCCCGCCCGCAATGCTGATGAAACTCACCGGCGATTGCGGGTTGTCAGCGATCACAATCAGCTTTGCGCCGTCATCGGCAATCAGGACCTGCCGTGCGCCTGACGGCACGCCAACCGTGCCTACAGGCTGAAGATTCTCATCCAGAACAGTCAGTGTCGGCGCCGACGGATTCGCAGCCGACAGCGATGCGATGTAGCGTCCTTGCGCATACGCAGCAGCGCCTGCGGCGAGGGCCGCTGCCAGAACCAGGCTTCTGCGGAACCAGTGCATCATCTCCTCTTTCGAAGGGAAATCAGGGCAGCTTCGGAAGGAAAGCGAGGAAGGGAACCAAAGACAGTATACCACCCGAGGAGTGCGGGCTGGAGAAAAAAAAGCACGAGCCGGACGGGTTGTCCCCTCCGGCTCGTGGTTATGCTGGGCTGGCCAGCGGGTTGCCTACTGGTTCAGCGCTTCAGAGTCATTCGCCGCGAAGCGCGTAGTCAGACCATCGCCAAGGATCAGCGCGATGTAGCCCTGGGCGAACTTGTTCGCGCCGAGGTCGCTGATGAAGGCATAACCGTGCGCGTACTGGAAGTTGCAGCGCGCGATCATGTATCCGGTGAACCCGGTGAGCGGGCTCAGGTTCTGGGTCGAGTTGCCGTTCGACAGCGTCATCAGCAGCTGCCCGCCGGCCGGGATGCTGGCCGAGGTCTGCGAGCTGTTGCTGGGCGTGCCGTAGAAGTACAGCGTGCAGGGGCCGGTCTGGGCCGCCGTGTTGAACGGATCCACGGTCGTGTTGGAGATGGCGATGCCGGTGTCCCAGCCAGGGATGCTGGTCAGGAACGGGAACAGCAGCCGGGTCTCGCAAGCCACGATCGTGAACGCCGACTGCGCCGTCGGGTTCTGGTAGAAGCGCGGCACCGGCGCGGTCGCCGAGGCCACATCGGTGGTGCTGATCGGCGCGAAGCTGCCGAGCACCGAGCCGCTGCCGAGCGCCGGCAAGCCGCTGTAGCTCACAGTCACTGGCACAGAGATCGACTCGGTCGCGCCAGGATTGCCATCGGTGACTTCATACACCGCGGAGCCGGCGCCGCCAGTCAGGACCACATTACCGGAGGAGTCTGCCGTGCTGCCATCCGTGCCAGCGGTCACAAGCGATATAGTGAGCGCGCCAGGGCCGAGTGTAATGCTGGTCGGAACCTTAATCTTCACGCCCGAAGGAATGCCGGTGAAGGCGAGCCGCAGGCGGGTGGCTTGCGTGGCCTGGCCAGCGCCGGAGGCGAGATAGCTTGCATCACCCGGCACGCCGCCCCAGAACATCGACTCCGTGTTGTAGATCTTGGTCAGATCGTTCTGGTAGGGGAACGGGGGATTCGGGTTGCCCTTGACGCGGAACGCGTTCGGGAACAGCTCGCTGAACTTCGCAGTGAACGTGCCGCCGTCACCGCACTGGGTGAAGGTGGTCGACGTCACCGAGAAGCTCAACCCGTTCTGGATGTAGCCGACAGCCAGGAACGGGCTGGTGATGGGCAGCGTGAGCGTGCCGGTGATGGAGATGAAGATGTTCACCGGCGGCGGGATCAGCGAGGCCACGTTGCCGCCCGTCGCCAAGGCCGCATTCACGCGAATGTTGACGAAACGCAGCACACGGGTACCCGTGCCCGGGGGATCGAAGGGGATGTCCCTCCACTCCACCGCCTGCGCATTGCCCGGCACCTGGAAGGCATAAAACATGTTGCCGCAGGTTGCCGGGTTGTAGGGGGCATTGCAGGCAGCCGGCGTCGGGAACAACGCCGCAACCTGATTAGCCGGGGCCGGATCGTCGATCAGAAGCGTTGCTTCCGACGCAGCGCCGGCCAATATCAGCTTGCTGGTGATGTTGTACCCGTTGGTAAACAGGCGGACGTTGATGCGCGGCACGGGGTTGCCCGTTGCGGTGGGGGCCCCGCCCGAGCACGTGATGAACGCCTGGCCAACTTCTTCTGCCACGCCTTCCGCACGCAGCAGCGGCGGGGCGCCACCGTTCAACGTGCAGTTGAGAGCCTGCGCGCTGACGATGCCGGTTGCGAAAACCAGCACGGCCAGGAGCAGGATTGCTTTGCGAAAATCAACCATTTCCTTCTCCTTGTGAACTGTCGAATTTGAATTGATGAAGGGTCTCTTCAACCTGAGCCTCAGCGGAAGGGGAGAAAGGAACCCATGCCGCCGGCAATGCCGGAAAAGTGCGGAGGGAGAATCTTGCCTCCTCCATCCTGCCCTTCCCGGTCCCTGCCGGTCTTCCGTGGTGGGTTCCCATGTAATTCTGAAAAATCTCTTTTCTGTGCCTGCGGGATCCTGACAAGCTTCCAGTGCCGGGCCCTTCCGGGCACAGTCAGCACTTTCATATCACCCCGCCTGCCCTCAAGTCAAGTGGAAACTCCCCCTGCCTGAGACAAGCGAAGCGATGCCAGAACTCCCTACCGTTGGTATTTAAGCATGAAACGTCCTGTCCGGTCAAGGATTTCTGTGCAAGACAGGCCTTTTTCGCCCGTCCCTTTGGCGATTTCCCCCATTGGGGCGTCTTTTCCACAGGACTCCGGGACGCATCCGGCAGCTCCGCCCCGCCTCTGCCCGCAGGCTCACCGCATCAGCTTCTGGAGCCGGCGCATCTGCTGGACCAGCTCGTCGCTGGCGTCCTGGATCTCGTTGGTGTCGTAAATCACCCGCGGGGTGATGAACACGAGCAGCTCCGTACGCTCCCGCGAGAAGGATTTGTTTCCAAACGCAGCGCCCAGCCCCGGGATCCGGTGCAGGAAGGGAATGCCGCCGCTGGATTGGGAGTTGTTCTCGCTGATGATGCCGCCGATGGCGATCGTATCGCCGTCCTGCACGGTGACCTGGGTGGTCACGTTCCGGTTGGAAAAGCTGGGCGACTGGATGCCGCCCACCGGCGGCGGCCCCGGCGAGCTGACCTCCTGGTTGATTTCGAGCGTCACCACGCCCGAAGGATTCACATGGGCGGTGATGTTCAGGTTCACGCCCGTTTTCCGGTTGGTGATCGTGTTGGCGAACAGCGAGCTGCCGCCCTGCTGCACCCCGGTGACCGCCTGCGCCGTCAGCATCGGCACCTCGACGCCCACATTGATCGAGGCGGGAATGCTGTCGGTGGCGACAACCGACGGGGTGCTGACAACGCGCGCCTTCGTCGAAAGCTCCGAGGTCGACAGCGCGGCCAGCAGCTCCTTGCTCTGGCGCAGCAGCCAGCCGGTGGAAAGGCTCAACGTCGACGTGGTGAATTGCCCGGTGAGCGAGTGCGAGCCGGGCGCGCTCGAACCGCGGTTCTTGAGGAACCAGTCCAGCCCCCAGCTCAGCGCGCCCGTGAGCTGGAGTTCGAAAATCTTGGCCTCGATCAGCACCTGCCGCGGAGGGATGTCCAGCTCGCGCAGCAGCCGCTGGATGCTTTCGTATTCCTCGGGCGTCGCCAGGATCAGCAGCGAGTTGTCGCTCATGTTGGGCACCACGCGCGGGCTGCGCGGGCCCCAGAAGCCCATGCCCCCCATGCCCAGGTAGCCTCCGGTCAGATCCATGCCGGCCTGCATCGCCTGCGCTCCGGCCACGCCCGCCGCGGCGGGCTGCCCCGCCACTGTCTGTCCTGCAACGCCTGCCCCGCCCGCGCCCGTTGCGCCCGGCATTCCGGGCGCCATGCCCATCCCGTAGGCGCCCATCCCGTAGCCACCGATTCCGTATCCACCCATGCCGGGCATGCCGTAGCCGCCCATGCCGAACGGGCTCATCCCCATGCCCATCCCGTAGCCGCCCATGCCGTACGCCCCCATGCCGTAGCCCGGCATCATCGACATGTAGAGCATCATGATCGACTGCGCCAGCAACGGCGCCTTGCCGTACTTGACGCGGTAGACATAGGTATCCAGCTTCCCCGCCGCGCTCTTCACCTTCACGTCGAGCCGCCCGATCCAGTCCTGGATCTGGTCGAACACGCCCGGGTTGGGCGCCACCGCGATCAGCGTGTTGATCCGGTCCACGGGCACGAACTTCACCGAAGCCAGCTCCTTGCTGAGCGACATCGACTTCAGCAGGTTCTCCAGCTCCTTGGCCAGGTCCGACGGCCGGCTGTTCTTGATGTCGAACAGCTTCACGCGCTGCTTGGCCAGCACGTCGGAGTCGAACAGCGAGATCATCTCCATCGTGCGCCGCATGCTGCGCCGGCTGTCGAGCACCAGCAGCAGATTGGCCGGCGGATAGGCCCACGCCTTGCCCTGCGGCCCGAGGAACTCGCCGATCAGCTTGGCCAGCTCCTCCACGTTGGCGTATTTCAGAAAGACCAGGTTCAGGATGGGCCGGTCGTCCTCGGGGATGTCCTTGGCGTCGACCTCCGGCCGCAGCGGCATATGCGCCAGGTCGGCCAGCGGCACGATGCGGTAGATGTTGCCCGTCTGCACCATCGCCGCGCCGTTGATGCGCAGGATCGTGTCGAGCAGCGCGCGGGGGTCGATGTCGCGGATCTCGCCGTAGGTGTTCAGAGTCACCGAGCCGCTGACGCCCTTCTCCACCACGTAGTTGATCTTGAGCTGGCGCGCCAGGAAATCGACCACCTCAAGCAGGTTCACATTCTGCAAGGAAAGGCCCGCAATCAGCCCCGCCGGAGGCTGCGACGGCAACGCAGGCTTGGTCTCTGAAGGCGCAGGCTGCTGCGGTGGCTGCTGCGGCGGCTGCGGCGCCTGCTGCGCGGCGGCCTCGGCCGCCATCGCCGGCGCGGCCAGCGCCGGGTGCGCCACCCACAGGGCCGTCATCAGCGCCAGTTCAGGACTGCGAAACCGCGCGATCCGCATCATGAGCCTCCTTGCCCCGCTACTTCTTTGCCGACTTGCGCCACTCTTCCAGCGCCTGCCGCTCCTCTTCGTCCAGCTCGGCCGGCGCCTTCGTCCAGGTCTTCGCGCCAAACGGCGTCTTCCGCTCGAAGACGACCCGGTCCGGCCCGGCCTCGCGCACCCGCACGGCGGCCTGCCCGGCGGAGACGGGCTGCTCCGCGCGCTCTTCTTCATAGCGGATCAACCCGAACGGCGTCCGCTTGTAGATCCACACCTTGCCCTGCGGATCCTTCGCCCGCCAGAGGCCTTCGCCGATCTTCTCTGCATCCCTGGGGACAGTGACGGCCGCCGGCGCCGCCGCCTTGGCCTTCGGAGCGGCCTTTTGCGCCTTGCCCGATTGCGCCGGGGCGAGAACGCCTGCCGCCGCCAAAATCAAAACGACCAGAATCTGTTTCATGGCTTTCCTCTCCTTCCCCGCTCCTATTGCACCTTCTCCCACAGGCAACTCTCGCCGAACGGAGTTCTCTTCACCACCTTGCGGTAACCATCCACGATGGTCCCTGCCGGCGTCGTGTCACCCGGCTGGCAGTAGCGCAGGTTCTCTCCCGCCTCGCCGCCGGGGCCCTTCTTCTCCTGAACGGTGGTCACCGTGGCGACCGTCGAGACGTTCTGCGGCGCCGCAGCCGCCGGGGCCGCCCCGCCTCCGCCTGCCGCCTGTTGTTGTACGGGCGGCGCCTCGGTTTGATCCTTCAGTTCGTCAAACCGCTTGCGGATCTGCTTGCCTTCCCACTCGAACACCAGCCCTGAAGGCTCGATCGCCGCAAGAACAAAATCGCCGATCTTGTCCCCCGCCACATAGGACTTCTGCGGCTTGCCGGGCAGCGCCAGGATCACCCGCGGCCCGTCGCCGAAATTCATCACGCCGTAGTAATGCGGCAGCGGCGGCACCGGCTTCGGGGCGGCGACCTCGATAATCACGTTCGGATTGCGGTCGCGGCTGAAAAGCAGCTTCTGCGCCACTTCCAGATAGCTGGCCGCCGAGATCTGCGGCGGCGGGGAGGGCAGCGCCACCACGGGCGCCGGCGGCGGCGCCACGCGCGCCGAAAGAAATTCCCGCTGCCGCCGCGCGTGCTCCTCGTGCTGCACGCGCAGCCGCCACGCGGCCGCCACGCAGCCGGCCAGCAGCAGCAGGTTCAGCAACAGCAGCCGCCCCCTCAAAAGCCCGGCCCTCCCTTCTTTTCGGGAACCAGACTGCGCGGCACCACGCCCGTGAAGGTGAGCCGCGACGGAATGATCTTCTTGTTGCCGACCGCCTGCGACAGCTGCACCTCGCTCACCGCGATCAGCTCCGGCTGGTTGCTGACGTCGACGAGAAACGTCACCAGCTGCTCGATGGGGCACTCGACGATCACCGTCATCACCACCTCGCCGTATGCGTCGCCCAGCGGCCGCGGCGCGCCGAATTCCGTGCCGCGCAGGACGAACGTCTCCGGCTGGGTCTTCGCCACCCGCCGCACCACTTCGAGCATCCCGGCCTGCGCCTGCGCCACGGTGGCCGCGCGCAGCATGCCCTGCTCCCGCTTGCCGAGCTCTTCCTTCACGCGGTTCAGCGCCTCTTGCCGCCCCGGCGCGGCCGCGGCCATGCGGCGCAGCTTCGTGACGCGCTGCTCCATCTGCTCCACCGTCACTTCCGCTCCCACCACGGAGACGCTCTCCGCAGGCCAGAAATAAATGGCTGCGAACACCGCCGCGCAGACGCCCAGCAGCAGGAGCGCGCGGCGGTCGCGCTGGTTCAGCTCGGGCATCCTCATGGCGCGCCTCCTTCCCTGCGCGCGCGGATGCGGAAGATGTCGCCGGAGGCGCCGCGCGTCAGCGGCGCGGTGAACTCGGCGCCGGCAAAGCGGGGCGACGCTTCCAGTTTCTTGAGCAGTTCATCCGCCTTCTCGCTTTCGCCCCACAGGGAGACCTGGTCCGGCGTGATCTGGAGGCTGTTCAGCACGCCGGGCGGCTCGATTATCTGCGTCAGCTCGAGCAGGATGTCCAGATGCCCGCGCGTGCGCCCGCGGTAGCTGTTGAGCAGCTCGATCCGCTGCACGCTCTGCGCCAGCTCGCGGTCGAGCTTCTCCACCAGTTGTGCTTGCGGGGCCAGGCGCGCCGCCTCGGCCTCGAGCGCCTTGCGGTATTCACGCTCGGCCCAGGCGCTTTCCGCCCACAGCGCCCCGGCCAGCAACACGAGCGCAGTGGCCAGCACCGCCGCAGGCACGTACTGCGCGCGCGAGCTGGCTGCGCGCAGGCCGGGCGGAAGCAGGTTCAGCGGCGAGCCGAGCTGCGGACACGCCGCCGCCAGCGCCGCCGCCCACGCCGCCGGGGAGATGGCTTCGGGCTCGCCGGCCGCTTTGGGCAGGATGTCCGCCCAGCCGGTCCGCGGCGCATCGGCTTCCAGCCGCAGTTCCGCCGCCGCCAGCGCCGCGGCGCGTTCCGGCGGCGCGTCGAAGACGGCGGAAAACAGCGGGTACGCCGGGCTCTCGCCGTAGATCTCCACCAGCGGCTCGCGTGCCTCCTCAAGCACGCGGACAGCCAGAAAGCCGCCCGCCGGGGGCGGCTGGTACAGCCGCGCGGATACGAATACGGCGCTGCCGGAGAAGGTCAGCCCGGCCAGCTTCACGCCGGCCTCGGCAAACAGCGCCGCGTAGAAATCAATCACCCGCCGCTCGGCGATGGCGACCACGAAGGAGGCCGTGCGCCCGGCGCGGCGGAAGTCGTAAACAATCTCCTCGTTGCCGAACGGGTGCAGCGAGTCGAGCTGGAACGCAATCGCCGCCGGCGCATCTTCGTCGGAGACGCCCGGCAGCCGCAGGTGCCGCACGATCACCTCGTGCCGCGGCAGCACCAGCCATGCCGCCAGGTGCGACGCCTGATGCGCGGCCAGAAACGCGGCATACTCGCGGCCCCACTCCGAAGCGGGCCGCTCGCGGTAGTTTTCGATCCTCAGCCGGCCCGCCAGCCGCGCCCCGCCCGGCCGCACCCGCGCCAGCCGCACTTCCAGGTGTTCGCCTTCGATGGCGATGCCCGCGCCCGTGCCGAAGCGCAACAGCGCGCGCACGGCCGGCGCTTCGATCATGCCCGTCAGCGCCCCCATGGGTCCGCTCCTGCCGGGGATGCGGCCGAGTCCTGCCAGGCCAGCACGCGGAACCCGTCCGGCGACACGGTGGAATTCACCTGCACGGTCATCGCCGCGCTGCGGCGCAGGTCGCCCAGGCCGCCGCCGGGCCGGCGCAGCCGCGCCGTGGCGCGCAAGGTGTAGATATTGTCGCCCCCGATGCGGAAGCGCACCGCCGCGGGCCCCAGCAGCGGCGCCACGGCCTGCATGTCGAGGATCGGCTGCTGCTGCCGCATGCGGACGATCATGTCGGCGGCCGGCGCGGGCACGCCGACGGCCATCATCACCGCCGGATGCACGGTGTTGATGTCGAACCCGCGCCCGGAGCTGAACACCGACAGGCAGTCGCGCAGGCCGGGGCGCGGCACGAGCTTGCCCTCCGGCGTGCGTGCGTAGCCTCCGTAGAACAGATCAGGGGTGACTCCGGCAACCGACATCAGCTCTTCAATCTGTTGCAATGACGCGCGCGGCGCGCGAAAAGACGGCGTCGAGGACAAATAAAGCAGGTCGAGGTCGCTCATGGCGCTGCCGCGCCAGTGCAGGATTGCCATCGTGATCAGCCGCGCGCGCTCCGGCTCGACGCCGAGCACGAACAGCAGCCGCTCCAGATCCTCGCGCGAGATGGTGTTCACGTTGAAACGCGAGCTTTCCGGGATCACCTCCACCACCGCAGCGCCTTCGGGGAACGACAGCGCGAGCCGCGTCACCCGCGCATCCCACCACCGCGGGCGGCCCGCGGCATCGCGCGGCCCCGGCCCGTAGCGCATGTAGTTCATCGCGCGGTCGAGCGCGCCGCAGGCCAGGTACCAGGCGCGCAGCCCGTCCTGGTCGGCGTCGGCGCGCTCCAGCTCCGTGCGCACTCGCAACGCCACGGCGAAGGCGATGGCCGAAAGCGCCGCGCTCAGCCACAGCACCATCAGCAACGCGCCGCCGCGCCGGCTACGGCTCATGCTGCTCTCCCGGAAGCCGGTTCTGGCGGATCAGCCCCGTGAAGGTCACCGGCGGCAGGGCGGTGGCCGCAGGCTCCAGCCCGGCCATCTCGATGCGGATCGCCGCCGGCCACAGGTCCATGCGCCGCCACAGCGGCAGCCAGCGCGGCGGGTTCACCAGGTCGTCCTCGAGATACAGGAACCGGCACCAGGCGAGGCGGTCCGCCAGCACGAACGAGCGCGGCGAGGCTTGCGGCGGCGGAAACACCGGCAGCACGGCGCCGGTTTCCGGGTTCGGCTGCGGCGGCAGGCAGAAGAAGCCCGCGCCCTCGGGCCCGGTGTAGGGAATCTCGTTCACCAGCAGCCGCACGCCGCCTTCCTGCCGTGGCGCGGCGAACAGCTCGACGATCTGCGGCCTGCCGCGGCTGCCGCCCTGGATCGAATACGTGGTGACGAACCGCGCCGCGGCAGGCAGGCCCTGAAAAAACATCACCGGCATGCCGCCCGGCTGCACGGGCGAGGCGCCGCATCGCGCCATCACCGGCAGCAGGCCCGCCACCTGCTGGTGCAGGATGCGCTGCGCTCCGGCCGAGCGGCGCAACGAGTCGATGCGGCGCGAGCTGGACTCAAGCGCCGCCAGCCCGGCGCGCATCGCATAGAGCATCCCGGCCGAAAGCAGCGCCACCAGCGTGATGGCGATGAGCACCTCGATCAGCGTCATGCCGCGCCGCGCGTTTCTCATCGCGGCTCGCCTCCGCCGGGAATCTCCTGCATGGCCTCGAAGAACGGCGCGTCGGCCGCAGTCATGCGCGCGCTGCGGTAGGCGGTGACGGAGAAGCTGCGCCGCGCGCCGCCGCTGCGCCACCACACCTCCAGCCGGATGCGTTCCAGAATGCGCGTGCCGGGCGGCGGAACCATGCCGGGCTGAACCACCGCGCCTTCGAATGGCGTCACCACGGCTTGCCAGCCGGCCTCGACGCCGCCGGTCTCTTCCGGCGCGAACCGCCCTTCAAGCGGCACGCCCTTGGGCAGCACGCGCGTGGCGAGCAGCTCATCCATCTGCCGGCGCGCCAGCGCCACGGCGCGCTCGTTTTCCGTCAGGCGCGCGGCGTTGGCAAGCGATGCGCGCAGCGCGCCGAGCAGCCCGGTGACGGCCACCGCCATCAGCATGGTCGCCACCAGCACTTCGAGCAGCGTGAATCCGCGCCGTCGCCCGCGCATCCTCGTCTATCGCGTCTCCTCTTCAGAGACGCGTTCCGGCGGCGTTTCGACGACCGCCATGGCGGTAAGCGGGTCGATGCGCACCAGCCGCCGCTGCCCGCGCGCATTGGCGAGGACGATGCCCACGGCGGGGAACGGCTCGCCGGGCTCGAGCACCACCACGCGGGCCGTCTCCTCGCCCGCGGCCGCAAGCGGCGGCAGGATCTCGCGGATCGAAACGCCCGCTTCCAGCTTCTGCTCGCGCGCGAACCCGCCCCACGGGTCGCGGACCGCGAGCAGCCCGGCGCTGCGGTCCACCACCAGCTCAAGCGGCGCCTGGCGGCGTTCGACGCGCGTCATCGCCTGCGTCAGCAGCGCCGCCGCCCCGTCGGCCGCCGAGCGCAGCTTCAGCGAGTCCAGCCCCGAGCCGATGGCCGGGTAGGTGAGGCCGACAAGCAGGCTCACCAGCATCACCACGATGAGCATCTCGAGAAGGGTGAGCCCGCGTTCGCCGCGCATCGCCTATTGCGCTTTCCAGCTCACGATGTCGGCGTTGATCCCTTCGCCGCCCGGCTGGC
>Ga0272446_1003811_pt1 | contig 18574 bp, 15 predicted proteins | sample YNPCB0061_FD_194587 | JGI IMG/M metagenome (GOLD analysis project Ga0272446, IMG submission 194587) | Hot spring microbial mat communities from Yellowstone National Park, WY, United States - YNP-CB-006-1 | ecosystem: Environmental > Aquatic > Thermal springs > Hot (42-90C) > Sediment | place... | reverse complement strand
AGCGCGCTGCGCCCGCAGCGCCGAGCCCGCCGGGGCCCATGGCGGGCGGGCCGATCCGCCTGACGCCCGTCGTCGTGGAGCAGCCGATCTCGCGCGCCGCAGGCATGCGCGAGGGGCAGGACCTGAGCCGCGTCGCGTTCCGCCTGCAGGCGCCCTGGATGAGCGGTCCCGTGGAGCTGCGGTTCCCCGAGACCTTGCGCTCGTCACGGGGCATGCACTTCCTCGACCACTACCTGTGCGCCCTGCCGCCCCTCCACGAGTGGGAGCGGTACCCCGAGTGGGAGACGTGCCCGCGCACCGGCGCGCTGCGCTACGACTTCCTCACTCCGGAGGGGCTGCGCATCGAGGCGTCGGCGGAGGCGCGCGGCGACACGGTCGAGCTCGCGTTCCGCGTGACGAACCAGACGGGAGCCCCCATCGACCGGGTGGAGGGCAACTGCTGCCTGGACATGGGCGCGTGCCCCGAGCTCGGCGCGAAGTGGGACCTGAGCCGGCTCTGGGCCAGCTTCGGCGGCGCTCTTCGGCCTCTTTCCACGACGACCCCCACCCCTGCCGAGAAGGGCCGGCAGCCGTGGCTCCTTCTGCTCACGGAGCGCGGCGCTCCGGGCTCCGCGCTGCCGAAAGACAGCCCCACGTGGTGGCGCGTGGACCAGCTCGTCGACCGCAACCTGATGGCCGCCACGAGCGCGGACGGCCGTCACCTTCTGGGCTACACCTGGAGCGTCGAGCCAGAGGCGCTCATGACCAATGGCGGCAACCCGTGCCTGCACACCGGGATGGGGTTCAGCCCGCGCCTGGCGCCAGGAGAGAGCTTCACCTGGCGGGGGCGGGTCTACTGCCTGCCGAACGACCCGGCGCTTCTGCTGCGCCGCGTGGACGCCGACCAGGCGGCGTGGCGCGCCATGCCGTGACCCTCGGCGTGCGGAGCATCTGCCTCGCCAGGCGCTTCCGCAGCCTGCGCCGGGTCGCCTTGGGCGGATCGAGGGCGAGCGGCGGTTCCGAGGGGCCGCTCGCCCGCAGCCACCGCCGGCGCACAGGCTCGCCGTCGCGCCCATGACCGGCGCCGCGCGAAGGAGGTCGGGAGGGGAGCGCTAACCCGGGTCCGACCGGGCGAGGAACTCCGTGGTGAACGCATCCTCGGCCCTCACCTTGTCCTTCGCGATCAGGCCGATCTCGACCAGCTGGTCGCGAAGCTCCGCCCACCGCTCGGAGCGCATGGAGCCGATGCCGCCACGCCGGGGGTCGTCCGGGACGATGAAGGCCTTCAGCGCCTTCCATCCGAACTCCAGGACGTCTTCACCCATCTCGGGGTTGAGCTCGGCGATGCGCTTGTGCGTCGCGGCAGGGTCCTTGAGATACTGCTCCCACCCGCGAACCGATGCGCGGACCATCCGGCGCACCACGTCCCTCTGGTCCCGCAGCACCTGCTCGCTCACGATGAGGCAGCTTGTGTAGGGGTTGAACCCGATGTCGGACAGCAGCAGCGATCGGGGCCTGGCCCCCTGCTTTGCTGCGAGGAACGGCTCGCTGAAGACATAGGCCTGCTGCGCGGAGCGCTTGTCGGCAACGAAGCGCGCCACGTTCCCCGGGTAGGGAACGATCTTCACGCCGGTGAGCGGCACGTGCTTCTTCAGGTAGTGGGAGAACGCCCCGCCGGCATTCATGGCCAGCGTGACGTCGCGAAGCTCCCGCAGGCTCTTGATCCCCGACTCCTCGTGCACCATGATGCAGCGGGGATGCTTCTGGATCGGCGCCATGACGGCCTTGACGGCGGCCTCCTCGGATCGCGCCAGCAGCAGCACGTCGGCGTTCTCCACGCCGAACGTCGCGGCGCCCGTGGCAACCCGCGCAACGACGGAGGCGCCGGGGCCGCCGGGCACGATCGTGACCTTCAGGCCCTCCTCAGCGTAGTACCCGTGCACTTCCGCGGCAAAGAAGCCGCCGTGCTCGGCTTCCGGAAACCAGTTGAGCAGGAGTGTCACCTCCGTGGGCTTCGCCGTGTCCGCGCCCGGCGCTCCTGCGTCTCGTGGCCCGCGCGAGCAGCCGGCCATGAGGACAAGGGCCACGCCCCACAGGATCGCCCTTGCGCGCCGGACGCGCTGTTCGGGTCGGTTTCTCATCGATGCGCTCCCATAGCGTTGCACATTACCCGTGCGTCTGATGGCTGAACCAGCGCCTCAGGATGGCGTTTCCCGCGACACTGACCGCTCCAAACGTGACGAGCCCCAGAAGCGTCGAGCAGAGGACGGCCGCGAAGAGATAGGCGGTCTTGAGCTGGCCCGACGTCAGCGTGATCAGGTAGCCAAGACCGTACCGCTGCGCGCCGTACCCGGCGAAGAACTCGCCGACAATGGCTCCGATCACCGACATGCCGCTGGACGTCTTCGCGCCGGCGATCACGAACGGCACGGCCGCGGGCAGCCGGAGTTTGAGCAAGACCTGGCCACGCGTCGCGCCATAGAGCCGGAACAGATCCAGGAGATCGCGGTGGAGGGTGGTCAGGCCCGCGGTTGCATTGGTGATCATCGGGAACAGGCTCACGATGAACGACACGAGGATGACGCTCTGCAGGCCGGTTCCGAACCAGATGATGATGAGCGGCGCGATGGCGACGATGGGCACCGTCTGCAGGAAGATGGCATACGGATAGCAGCCGTTGCGCACGATGGGCCACTGAGAGAATGCGAACCCTATGAGGCAGCCGATCACGACGCTGGCGCAGAAACCCGCGAAGGCCGCGATCGCGGTCAGCGCGGTGGCCGACGCCAGCCTGCCGGCATTGGCCGCGGCAGCGCGAAAGACGTCGGCGGGGCCCGGCAGGATGAAGGCCGGTATGGCAAACGCGACGGTGGCGGCATGCCAGGCGAGGACGAACACCAGGAACAGCGCCACGGGCGGGAACGCCGATCGCGCCATGGCGGCGAAGCGCGGTCGCAACCTCAAGCCTCCTCGCGCAGCCGCGCGCCGATCTCTCGAACGATCTCGCCGAACGCCTGCTCGGCCCGGCAGTCGGGTGTCCTCGGCAACGGAAGGTTCACCGACACATCGGCAACGATCCGGCCTGGCCGCCGGCTCATGACCACCACGCGATCGGACAGGTAGACGGCTTCCGAGACGTTGTGGGTTACGAACAACGCCGTCCAGCGGTCGCGCTGCCAGATGCGATGGAGGTCCTCGTTGAGGCGCTGCCGCGTCAGGTCGTCGAGCGCTCCAAAGGGCTCGTCGAGCAGCATGATGCGCGGGTCGGTGATGAGCGCCCTCGCCAGCGACACCCGCATCTGCATGCCGCCTGACAGCTCTGTCGGGAACCTGTCCGCGAACTCGTCGAGGCCAACGAGCGACAGCAGCTCCCGGGCCCGCCGGGCGTCGAAGCCCTGTGGCCGCCGGCCGAGCTCGGTAGGCAGCGCGACATTGCCGAGGACCGTGCGCCAGGTGAGCAGCGTCGGCGACTGGAAGACGAAGGCGACCGCGGAACGCCCTTCGGCGCCGCGCCCGACCGTCAGCGTGCCGCTCGTGATGGGCACGAGGCCCGCCACCGCCTTCAGCAGCGTGGACTTGCCGCAGCCCGAAGGCCCAACGATGCTGACGAAGCTGCTCTCCTCAACCGAGAGGTCCACCCCGCGAAGCGCTTCGATGCCGCCGGGGTAGGTCAGGCACAGGCCCCGCGCCTCGAGCGCGTGACGACCGTTCAACGCTGCAGCCGGCAATGTTCGGGAGCCCGGCGCGTCGCCGGTTCGATGTTCACGATCCTAGCATCTCCTTCAGCCGTCGGGTGAGCTCGGGCATCGGCGCGAGCTCATGGGCGCGTCGACAGACAGAATGGTCGGCCAGCCGTTCGCTGCGTCCGGGCAGCCTGAACTCGGGAGACAGCTCGACGAGGGGCACGGCGAGAAACGGCCGCCGCTCGATGTCCGGGTCGGGCAGAAGGAGGCCCGGTTCGTTCGAGACGACGTCGCCGTACGCGATCAAGTCGAGGTCGATGGTTCTGGCGGCGTGCGCGTCTCCTGTGCGCACACGGCCCAGACGCGTCTCGATCGCGCGCAGGATGCCGTGCTTCAGAGAGCGCGGGACGCGCTGCGTCTCCACCCGCCACACTCCGTTGACGTAGGGCGGCTGCTCGGGCCGGTCGAGCGGCGCCGTGCGGTAATGCGTCGAAACGGCCGTCACCTTCTCGTGCGACATCAGCAACCCGAGGGCCGCCGGTACGTTCCGCTCCGGATCGATGTTCGATCCAACGGCAACGAAGGCGACCACGGCTGGCGTCTCAGGCATCGGATGGCTGGTGGCGTGTGATCTCGACGGCGACCGTCCGGGCGAAGCGCAGGGCGCCGGGCTTCTCGACGACCACGTCGGCCTGGCGGACCCGTGGGTCCTGCAGACACTCCTGAGCGATCCGTTCCGCGAGCGTTTCGATCAGGAAAAACGAAGAGGCCTCGGCCATCGTCACGATACGCTTCTTGATGCCCACGTAGTCCACCGTGTCGTCGATCGAGTCGGACACGCCAGCACGCGACAGGTCTGCGTGCAGGGTCACATCGACATGTACGTCTTGCCGCTCCAGCCGCTCCCAGTCGCGAACGCCGATGATGCAGCGCACGAGCAGGTCCTTGATGCGGATCCGGTCGAGTGGTCTAGATTCCATACATGGCTCCTCGCATGTTGGCGCCCCCATCCAGATAGAGCACCTGGCCGGTGACGAAGTCGCTCTGGAGCAGGTACCGCACGGCGCGTACGACATCGGCAGGGCTGCCGTGGCGCTGCAGCGGGTTCGTGCCCGCCAGGTTCCGAAGATAGGCCTCCTCCTCACCCGGCGGCGGCAAGATGAGCCCGGGGGCCACCGCGTTGACGCGGATGTCCGGCGCGAGCTCGGACGCGAGCATGCGGGTGACCGCGTGCAGCATGCGCTTGCTGAGGTGGTAGGCGGCGTGCTTGCGATCGTACTCGGCGATGCGCGTGTCGAGGAAGTTGATGATCTGCCCCGCACGGCCCTGCGCCGCCAGCGCGCGACTCAGCTGCAATGGGGCGAACGCGTTGACCTGAACGTTGCGCGCGAGCTCGTCGGCGCCGAAGCTCAGCACGCTGCTCGGGTCGAAGATACTGGCCGAGTTCACCAGTATGTCGATGGGCCGGGAGCAGGCGTCTCGCGCGCGCTCGAACAAGGCCGCCGCCTGCGCTGGGTCGGCCAGGTCGGCTTGAACGGCCCATGCATGGACGCCCATCGTCGTCAGGCGCTCGACGAGCTCATTGGCCTCGCGAGACGAGCTGCGATAGTGAACGACCACGCTGGCGCCATCCTCGGCGAGAGCCTCGGCAACGTGCCTTCCGAGGCGAACCGCCGCGCCGGTGACGAGGGCGACCTGTCCGGCCACCGCCGACGAACCCGTCCCCATCGCGCCACCTCCCATCTACTGCGGTGCGTCTGCGGCGTACAGTACGTCCACCTTCGCCGCGAAGACGAAATCCGCCTCGGCCAATCCGTCGATCTTGTGCGTCCAGATGGTCACCTGGACGCGCCCCCATCCGAGGCCGATGTCGGGGTGATGGCCGACCTCCTCCGCGAGACCCCCGACGCGGTTCGTGAACCTCAGGGCCGACGCGAAGTCGGGGAAGGCGAAGACCTTCTCCAAATGGTGCTCGTCGACCACGGCCCAACCGCCGCCAAGCGATCGGTGGAGAGCTTCGAGCTCTTCGCCCTTCAGGGGCGGAACGCCTCCACGACAGGGCACACATTCTCGCGACGCAAGACTGCACTCCATGGCGACGGTCTCCTTCGGTTCGTTCGGACCGACAGGCCCCCCGAGTCTCCGCTGACGCGGCCCGCGCGGCCCTGTTGACGAAGGGCTATACGTGAGGATCGCCGCGAACTGCTATGCGCGGCGAGCGAAGGGGGGAAGAGACCCGCAACATCCCGGCGCAACCCGCACACGCTGCGCTGCGGCGGCTTCCCACAGCCACGCGGACAAGGGGGCCTGCACCGAGGAGCTGGGGCGCGCAGCGGAGCGGGTCGCGGAGCCGCAGGCGAACGGCAGCTGGACGAGCGCCGCCTGCGAGCGGCGCGCCCTTCTCTTCCACGCCGAAGGCCGGCCGGTGGACCGGTCGCCTCCCGCGGGAGTGAGCGCCGCTCGGCGACGCGGCAGGCAGGTCAGCGGAGCGGCGTCAGGACAACCGGCCCTTCGGGCGCACGGAGGGTCACGCGCGAGCCCTCGATCGTGGCGCCCGGCGCGTCGGTTCGCCAGGTCCCGGCGGGCAGCTCGAGGACGAGCGGAAGGTCCCACGAGCCGCTCGCCCGCACAACGACGGTTCCGTCGGCCCTGGCGGTCAGGTCCAGCACCCAGTCCTGGAAGTGGACCTGGGTGATCGTGAGCTCTGGCCACGTCCTGGGCAGGCGCGGCCGCAGCCGCAGGCACTGGGGCGCCGCCTCCAGCCCCATGAAGCCGTAGAGCATCACCTGCGGCACCAGCACGCTCTCGAAGAACTCCCTGTCGACGCCCAGCCCGCCGGCGACGTTCCCTCCCTGCATCGTTCCCCGCGAGGGGTCCTTCTCGTAGTAGGCGCGGTAGCCGCCCTCGGCTTGCGTCTCGTCGAACCAGACCAGGATCTGCCGAAGGCGCTCCCAGGCGTCGTCGGGACCGTCCACCCGCAGGCGGCACATCAGGTCGTGGTACGACCAGCCGAGCACGGCGCCTCCGTCCTGAACCTGGTAGCCCCAGGGGATGCTCTCGGGATTGGACCACCCCCAGAAGTAGTAGTCCAGGTTGCGCTTCGTGGAGACGCGGGGGGCGAAGCGCCAGTGGTAGATGTCCGCTCCAGTGGAGGTGTCGCCCTCCACGGTGCGGCGCCCGCTGATCCAGTCCCGGATGCTGCGCGCCTGCTTCGGGGTGGCGAAACCGTAGGTCACGGCTTCGTTGTTCAGGAAGGTCCAGCCGTAGTCGTGCAGCACGCCGTCGAGATCCACGGTCCCGAACCGGCCCGTACGCGGGTTCCAGAACCGCTTCGTGCCGTAGGCGCGCACGGCGCGCGCGTGCGCCCGCAGGTCCTTGGGGTCGAAGGCGTCCGCGCCGGTGGCAACTCCCCACTCCGGATGCGCCGCGATCTGCTCCTCCAGGCTGGCGAGATCGAGCAGGGCGTCGTAGTAGTAGATGGTCGCGAGCGCGTCCTCGCCGCCAAACGGCAGCAGGTCCCAGTAGTTGCTGCCGATCCCCTCGCCCGGCACGATCCTTTTCTTGCCGTCGGGCGTCCGGCGGACGCCACTGCGGCCTTCGTGCCCGGGCCAGGTAGTGTACATGCACTTGCGGCGGCGCGTGTCGAACTCGCGCATCGTGAAGCGCATGGCGCTGCGCACGCGCCCGATCTGGTCGCGCAGGAAGCTCAGGTCGCGCGTCCAGGCGAAGGTGTCGCACACGCCGCGCACGAAGTTGGGGTTGTTGACGGAGTGGCGCGTGTCGCAGGCCGTGTGGAAGGACTTCACCACCACGCGCGCCGGGCCAGCGTTGTCGAAGCCGATCCGCAGGCCGGTGATGACGCCCGTCCACCCCGGGGAGCGGTACACCGGGATCATCGTTCGCGTTTCGGCCTGCGTGAGCTCCATCCGGCCGCCGCCGCCTCCCATCGGCAGGTTGGCGACCGCGCGCCCATCCGGTCCGGCCGGCGAGAAGTAGAACCGGCGATCCGGTCCGAAGCCGGGCCTATCCTTCGTCGTCCATTCGACGTAGCAGTTGGCGCCCGCCAGCCCCTCCGCCCACCAGTTGAGCCGGAGCCACGGGCTCGTGCGCGCCGCGATCTCGAAGGCGGGTGTCCGAGCGGCGGCGCGCGGGCTAGTGAGCTCGATTCGCCACCCGTGGGCATCCACCTCGCCGCCCTTGCCTCCGGTCACCACCCACCCTTCCGGCGTGGCGGGCGGCGCGTCGTAGCCGGGAACCCCGGTGCCGCGGAAATGCCACCCGATGCCGCCCGCCTCCATCCAGCGGGGAAACGGCCAACCCTCGGCATGGGCCGGCCCATCGTGCTGGTGGGTGTGCACGTAGCCCTCGGCGTTGATGTGGCGACTGGCGAGGGCCTCCGTCCAGCGCCGGCGCATGGCGAGCAAGGCGCCCTCGGAGGTGCGCGCCGGCCACAGCGTCGCCATCGGCATCCACTCGTCCCAGAGCGGGATGAGCGGGCCGGCGGGCTGGTAGTGCAGCCAGAAGAGCGCCCGCAGCGAGCGCATGGCATCCTCATGGCCGGGCACCACGAAGCGCACGAAGTCGTCGGGAACGGTGGCAGGCTCGGGCATGGCGACTCCTCTGGAGGCGGCCGGCAACGCGAGGGCGACGAGCAGCGACGGCAGAAGGCGCGCGACGCCGCACCCCCGGATCGGACGGGCCAGTTGGTGAATCATCGTTTCTCCGAACCCCCCGGGCTGCCGGCTTGTACGACGTCCGGCGTGGCGGCACCTGCGCGCGGTGCGCCGGCGCTCACCGCCCCACCACCGTCGTCACCTCCGCCGCCAGGCGGTTCGGGTCGCCGCCCACCGGCCGCAGCGTGACGACCTGGTCGCCGAACCGGTAGCGGATGATGTCCTCGCGAGGGATCACGTGCGCCACAGCCTCGCGAACCGCGGGGCTCAGGAAGTCGTCGCTCAGGACCCACCGACCACGACCATCCGCGCACGAACCTGTCGGCCCGGCAAGCCGGCGCACGCGCTCCGGCGCCAGGTGCGGGAGCGCCGCGCAGACCGCCCCGCGCCGCACGCACTTCTCGATCGCCGAACGCGTGCGCGCGCTCACCCCCACGCCCGTGAGGAAGATCACCTCCGCGTGCCGGAGCAGGTCGTAGCCGACGTGGTGATCGTAGACCACCACGCCGTCGAGCGGGTGGAACACCTGGTTCGGCGCGCTTGCGTAGGCGCCCCAGCCGCGGTAGAGCGTCTCGCGCCGGATGGCGCCACGGGTGAGAAGGTTCCAGATGCCGATCCACGCCTCGGTGACGGGCGTGGACTTCCACTCCTTCGAGCCGAAGAGGCGATCCGGCAGCCAGGGCGCGTTGACGAACCGCTGGCCGTAGCATCCATCCTCCTGCCGCACGATGACGACGCGCGGCCGCAGCGCGCGCCGCTCGAACCGCCGCGGGTGGGCCGGCACGTACTCCTTGATGAACCACCGCGCGACCTCGCCGTACTCCGTCAGCCGCCAGTCGGTGTCGGTCACCTCGGCCAGGCTGTTCACGGGGTACGGCGCGCCCGGCGTGGGCGGAAGGCAGAGGCTCTCGGTGTAGATGCAGTCCGCGCCCAGATGGTAGGCCAGCAGAAGCGCAGACCGGTACTCGTCGGGCGAGTGGCTGATGTAGCCCTGGAGGCCCCACAGGTCCGGCGTCACCCAGAGCGGCGTCCGGTACTGGATGGAGGCGCCGAGCGCGCACGCAACGAACGCGGGCGACCATGCCTCCTTCAGGACCTTCGTGCCGGCGACGAACCCGGCACGCGCGAACGTGTGGAACATCACCGGCGTGACGTGTTCGGTATAGACCCGCAGCCCATGGCGGCGGTGCAGGCTCGCCACCTGAGCGGCCGCGCGCGTGTGATCGTCGGCGGCGTCTTCGAGCCGGCGCCGTGCGGGATCGAACATCGCGGGCCGATCGAACCCGGGGACCCCGTTGGCGTTGTTCTGGTGGTGCTCGGGCTCGTCGTACATCACGCCCAGGAGGCGCTTGCACCGCCCGAACTCCGCCAGGATCTCCGGCGGGTAGAGGAAGAAGCGCCGCCCGTCCTTCCGCAAGAACCAGTCGTAGCCATGGCGGTCGACGCGGCTCTCGGGCGCGTGGTTCCAGAGCGCGCCCAGCGTGTTCGGCATCCAGAACATGCCGTTCGCGGCGCACCAGGCGTCGACCCTCCGGATGAAGGCGCGATTCTCGTCGTAGGTCCAATCCGGCGCCGCATCGGGGTACCACATGAGCCAGAAGTTGAAACCGAGCTCGCGCAGGAGCTCCGGGCCGCGCGGGTGGCGGGTGAGGCTGGCCTGGTGCCAGGGCGGCGGCGCGGTGAACCCGATGTCGTCGAACCCCCAGAGAAGGGGGATCGCGCGCGGCGCAGCCGCGGCCGCCGACGCCAGGGCGAGCTGCAGGACGAACAGCGCGGACAGAACGAGAACGCGGGCACGACGCGTGGTGGCCATGCCCGATCGTTCGACGCCCACCGGCCGTCGCTCCTGCCCGGCGACGCCGAGCGCTGCGCACGAGGGCGACATGAGAGGAGATGGCGAGCGATGGGGTGCGGATGGCCGTGCGCCGTGCTGGCGCTGTCGCTGACCCTCGTGACCGCGTGCGCCGCGATCGCCGACGATGAGCGGGGCCTGCGGTCGGTCCGATCGCACGGGGCGGTCGGGGACGGCAAGGCGGACGACACCCAGGCCTTCCAGCGCGCGATCGACGCCGTCGCCGCGGAGGGCGGCGGGATCGTCCGCATACCGACGGGCGACTACCTTCTGCGAGGCCGCCTCGTCGTCCACGACAACGTGACGCTCGAAGGGGTCTTCCGCGCACCGACCGCGCGCTCGCAGCACAGGGGGAGCACGCTCCTCGCCGTGGAGGGCAGGGGCAGTGAGGAAGGGCCGCCCCTGATCAAGCTGAACGCGAACGCCTGCCTCAAGGGCGTCACGGTCTTCTACCCGGAGCAGGACGTGGAGAAGCCCGTCCCCTACCCCTGGACCATCCGCGGGGAGGGCGACAACGTGTCGATTGTCGACGTGCTCCTCGTCAACCCATGGCAGGCGGTGGACTTCGGCACCCACCCGTGCGGGAGGCACCTGGTGCGGGGCCTCTACGGCCAGCCGCTCAAGACGGGTATCTTCATCGACGTCTGCCTTGACTGCGGCCGGCTCGAGGACATCCACTTCTGGCCGTTCTGGACGGAGAAGCTGATCCCGTTCACGCAGCGGACCGGCACCGCGTTCCGGTTCGCCCGCACCGACTGGGAGATGGTGAACAACGCCTTCTGCCTGGGCTACAAGGTGGGCTTCCACTTCACCGCGCTCCGACATGACGCAGGCAACGGCCTGATCACGAACTCCGGCGCGGACGCCTGTCACACGGCGGCGCTCGTGGAGTACAGCCAGGTGCACGCGGGGCACCTCTTCACGAACTGCCAGATGAACGCCGGGATCGAGGTGCGCGCGGGCAGTCTGGGTCCGGTGAAGTTCGTCAACTGCGGCATCTTCGCCACGGGCTACCAGCATCCGCTCCTCGGAGAGGGCGACCAGCGCGCGGTCTACGCGCTCCTGCGCGGCCAGGGCCGGACGACCTTCGTGGGGTGCCATTTCTACTGGCCGGGCGGCCCCTTCGTGCCCGCCGACTGGAAGGACTCGGGCGATCCCGCCATCCGGCTCGATGGGAACGGCTTGACCTTGCAGGCGTGCGACTTCACCGACCTGGCGCGCCGGCATGTGTGGGTCGGCCCGAAGGCGCGGAGCGTCATCGTCACCGGGACGCGCGCAAAGGGCGGGCTCCGGATCGAGAACCGCGGCAAGGCGCGCGTGGTGACGGGCCAGAACATCGACGAGTAGCGCGTGCGCTTCGGCGCACGAACCGCGCGATGGCGCGTAGGATAGGTGGCGGCCCGTTGCGCGCGGGCGCGGCAGAATCCGCTCGCTCGTCGCTCGCCCCGAGCGGACGCACAGATCGCCCAGGAGACCAGCGCCCTTGACGAGCACCACCAGCGAGCGCCTGTCGCATGTCGTCCATCTCGCGCTCACTACGGATGACGATGGAGTCGTGACGGTCGGCGAGATCATGGACCGCGTGGCGGAGCGCGGGTTCGGGCTGCTGCTCTTCCTGGTGGCGCTGCCAGCGATGATCCCCGTGCTGCCTCCCGGCGCATCCGGGGTCGTCGGGATGCTCTACATCGCGCTGGGCGTGCAGATGCTGGCTGGCCTTGTACACCCGTGGCTTCCGCGCCGTGTGCGGGCCTACGCGCTGAGCCCGAAGGTTGCAGCGGCCCTGCAGAGCAAGGGCGTGGCGATGATGGAGCGCTTCGAGCGCCTCTCGCGGCCGCGGCTGCTCTTCTTGGAGCGGGCCGTGGTGCTGCGGGCGATCGGGCTGCTGGTGATGGTGATCGGCTTCGTGCTCTGGCTGCCGCTGCCGTTCATGAACACGGTGCCGGCGCTCTCACTGCTCATCATCGGGATCGGCCTGCTGAACCGCGACGGGCTGCTCGTGCTGGCGGGCGCGGCGCTGGCCCTGGGCACGCTCGCGTTCGTCACCGCGAGCGCGCATCTCCTGGTGAAGTCGCTCGGCTGGCTCCGCAACCTGTTCTGAGAGAGGAGCGACCGCCGAGGCCTCGATCAGGGCTGACCCGATCCACGCTTGAGAGAGCCGCGCCAAGGAACAGGCATGGAAACTTCGCAAGGGGGCATCCACCGCACTTTGGTCGCCGAGCCGTGCACACGGTGGCCCCGAGGTCGAGCAAAGCATAATGGTAATCGGCCGGTCGTTGTGGATCGACTGCTGCTCTTGCCAGGTCGCGCATGGCCTTCCGTCTGCGTGCTTCGCCGTGAATAGGCAGGCCGAACACGCGTCCGAGCACCCTCACGACATTCGCATCGATCAGTGCGTCTCTGCCTCCCGATGCAAAGCACGACACGGCGGACGCGACGTACGGTCCGGCACCGGGCAGGGTCTGCAGGGACTCGGGGTCGGTCGGCACCTCATCGCCGTAGCGGACGGAGGCCTCCCGTATGAAGTCCACAGCGTTCTGTGCCCGCCATCGCAGCCCCAGCGGTGAGAGAATCGCTTGGATGTCTGCCGGATCTGCTCGAGCCGCATCACTCAGCGAGGGGTACCTGCTTACGAAGGACTGGTAGACCGGGGCGACCTGCTCTGCGCGGGTCCGGCGTAACATGAGCTCCGCGATGGCGGTGCGGTAGGGTGTGCGATCACGACGCCATGGAAAGTCGCGAGCATGGACATCGAACCATGCCAGCAGAGCGGCGCGGAAGGCTGGAATCCGGTCTGTCTGATCCGGTACCATAGCAGTGTTCCCATCTGGGTACGCGCGAGACGCGCTTCAGCCGGTGGAGGTGATCACCAGAGATGACCCTAGCGCTTGGCATCAACTTGGAGGAGACATCTGGCGCTCCCTCGGCAGCCGGTCTCGGCGGGAGGTTCTCCTTCGTCGACCTTTTCGCCGGGATAGGCGGTATACGCATCGCGTTTGAGCGCGCGGGCGGGCGGTGTGTGTTCGCGTGTGAGTGGGACGAGTACTGCCAGCGCACATACGAAGCGAATTTCGGACACCGGCCCGAGGGAGATATTGCCAAGATCGACCCGGCCTCGATCCCTGACCATGACATTCTCACCGCAGGCTTCCCGTGTCAACCCTTCAGCATAGCTGGCGTCTCCAAGCATAACGCACTCGGAGTGGCGCACGGTTTCGAGCATCCCACGCAAGGCACTTTGTTCTTCAATGTCGCGCGGATACTGGCTCTGAAGCGTCCTCGCGCTTTTCTGCTGGAGAACGTGAAGAACCTGCGATCACATGATCGCGGGAGGACGTATCGCGTCATCAAGCAGACACTCGCTGATGAACTCGGATACACAACCTACGATGCGGTGATCGACGCGCGAACCCTCGTGCCGCAACATCGCGAGCGGATATACATCGTCGGCTTCCGCGAGTTCACAGATTTCGCCTTCCCGCCGATGAATGGTCCCGACCGAAGGCTTAACGAGATACTGGACGACGAAGTTGACAGCCGCTACACTCTGAGCGCCAACCTCTGGAGCTACCTTCAGCAGTATGCGGCGAAGCACCGTGCAAAGGGCAATGGGTTTGGCTACGGCCTGACCCCACCTGACGGGGTTGCGCGCACGCTCAGTGCACGCTACTACAAGGACGGCTCCGAGATACTGGTTCCGACCGATGGTCCAACGCCACGCAGGCTCACACCGAGGGAATGTGCGAGGCTGATGGGTTTCCCAGAGGACTTTCGCATTGTCTGCAGTGACACTCGGGCTTACAAGCAGTTCGGCAACTCCGTCGTGGTACCCGTGGTCCATCGGATCGCGCAGGCGATGGCGGCCGCACTCGGGATGTGTGGCCAGTCGCGCTCGGACTACCGAACGTTGCCCCAGCAACTGAGATTGCTCGAGACACCCAGTTCCTCCTACGGCACGGCGGATTAACCGGCGATGCACATCAGCGAGTGGATCCAGAAGATCGCGTGGAAGGAACTCGTTCGGGTTGATCTGCCCCATTGCGGATCCAACCAACACGAGGTGAACGGCACCTGGGCTCTGCGCCGGTTTTTCGGTTGTCAGTCGCGAGAGAACATCACGTGGGTCCATGTCGCTCCGCGCAATGCCACTCGGCGGCACGTCGGAAGCATCACGTTTACTGACGTCCGGGCTCTCTGTTCTCGCTTCACCGGGCGGAGCGAATGGCGGTTGTACTACACAGGAGACTTCCTGTCACTCGCGAACGTTGGAGATGTCCTTCTGCTCGTCCGCAGCGCGGACTACGCCCTCCATGGTCTCGTATTCCCATCCTCCTCAAAGGCACTCCAGAGCGCCCGCGACCTCCTCGCCTTGTGCGGACCAGACGGCTGGCCAGCAGACGTTAAGGAGCGGGAGCCGCTAACCGACAGGCGCCAGCGGCAGAGCCGCCAGTTGCTCGACCTTCTCAATCCGACGGAGGGCTGTCGGTGAACCTGTCAGACGTGTTTGCGGCAGTAGCATACAAGCGATTGGTCTCTGTAGATCTGCCTGACCGTGGTTCCAACGCGCACGAGATCAACGGCACGATGGCGCTCCGCGACTTCTTCGGCGGTCCATGCCGCGAGTCCATCGAATGGAGGCTCTACAGGGACGGCTACGAGGTGCTGACCTCGTTCGGCGACATAACGTTCTACGACGCAAGGGCCAGGAGTTCTGATCGCACCGGTCGCTCCGAGTGGCGGTTGTACTACACGGGTGACATCCTATCCGCGGCTGATGTTGGCGATGATCTATACCTAGTGCGGGCCAAGCAGGGCCAGCTTTACGGGTTGGTGTTCGAGCATGACTCGATGTGGGCTTGGGCTGCGTCGCGTCTCCTCATTGGCAACGAGCCAAGGGAGCGCATGGCGGTGTTGCCGACCTCGAACCTGGCCAGTATGGACTTGGCCATTGCGCGCCAGCGTCTGCTACAAGACCTAGATCTGGCCGAGAACATCCCGGCTGCTGAGACCGACCTTGACCTAGTGCAATCTGCTTTCGGAGAGAGTTTCCCCTCCTCCTCTGAGATGTCGGAGTTCGCGCGCAGAGCCTGCGCCATCGCGTCGGAGGATCCCGACCACCTTCTCGCGGCATGGATCACCAGGGAGGAGGAGCTCTTCAGGGCGTTGGAGCGTCTGGTGGTCGGGCGCGTCATCGCCGGCGGTTTCGAGTCGGTCGACGACTTCGTGGCCTCGGCTCTATCGGTGATCAACCGTCGCAAGGCGCGTGCTGGCCTTGCCCTTCAGAACCACTTGGCGGAGGTGTTCCGCAGATGCCACATCCGGTTTGATGCACAGCCCAGAACGGAGCGGCGCAACAGACCCGACTTCGTGTTTCCCGGGGCCGCGGAGTACGCCTCGCCGACATTCCCTTCAGAACAGTTGAGGATGCTTGCTGCTAAGAGCACGTGCAAGGAGCGGTGGCGGCAGATACTGGCCGAGGCCGACCGGATAGCGGTCAAGCACTTGTGCACCCTTGATCCTGGAGTCACCGTCGAACAAGCGCGCGAAATGCAACAGCAGGGGGTTCGGCTTGTAGTCCCTGCAGATCTCCAGCGAGGCTACCGCTCAGACGCCCTGGTCTTCGCGATGACCGTCGGCGGTTTCGTGGAAGAGGTGCGTAGTCTTCAGCGAGGACGCTGATCGGTTCAATGCGCGCCTTTCAGCCCTGCACGCCGCCGCAGCGCCGTTGGGGCGTTCTCTTCCCTAACACAGTGTAGCGAACGGGGCGACGGGCTGCTCGTGCTGGCGGGCGCGGCGCTGGCCCTGGGCACGCTCGCGTTCGTCACCGCGAGCGCGCATCTCCTGGTGAAGTCGCTCGGCTGGCTCCGCGGCGTGTTCTGAGGGACCGCGCGTCGCGCGGCCGGACTTGGGAGCGAACGCGGGCCGCCCCGGCCCGCGCGTGGCGGAAGCCGGCCCGCAGCGTCCGGCGCCCGCGCCGTGACCGTGGCTCGGCCCGTACCGGCGCGCAAGCCGGGCAGAGGGAGGACAGCATGGCGGACGGCTTGGGCGGGATGGACCGGCGAAGCTTCGTGGAGGCGGCGGTGGGAGTGACGCTGGGCGCCCCGGTCGCGTCGCCCGCGGCCGGCGGCGAGCCAGCCCCCGTCCCGCCCGCGAGAGCGCTCCGGATCGCGCTGCTGCAGATGGCGGCGCACGGCGCCGACCAGGAAGCCAACGCGGCCAAGGCCGAGGCCTGGTGCCGCCGGGCAGCCCGGCAGGGCGCGGACGTGGCGCTCCTGCCGGAGATGTTCAGCATCGGCTACACGGGGTTCCACAAGCCCGAGGAAGCCGCGAAGCGCGCCTGGCAGATGCAGGCCGTGCCGCGCGACGGCGCGTGGGTGAACCGCTTCCGTGCGCTGGCGGCCGAGCTCGACATGGCCATCGCGGCGACCTACCTGGAGCGCTGGCCCAAGTCGCCGCGCAACGCCGTGACGCTCATCGACCGGCGCGGGCGCGACCTCTTCACCTACGCCAAGATGCACACGTGCGACTTCTCGGCCTTCGAGGCGTCGTGTACCCCGGGCGACAGGGTCCACGCGGCCGACCTGGAGACGCGGGCGGGAACGGTGCGCGTGGGCGCGATGATCTGCTACGACCGCGAGTTCCCCGAGACGGCGCGCCTGCTGATGCTGGAGGGCGCGGAACTGGTCATCGTGCCGAACGCGTGCATCCTGGAAGAGATGCGCCTCGGGCAGTTCGCCGCGCGCGCCTTCGAGAACGCGATGGCCCTGGCCATGACGAACTACGCCGGACCGGGCTTCGAGGGACGCTCCGTGGCGCACATGGCCGATGGCTCCCGCATCGCGATCGCGGGGACCGCCGAGGAGATGCTGGTGGTCGACATCCCGCTCGACCGGCTCCGCAAGATCCGGAGCGAGAGCGTGTGGGGAAACGCGTTCCGCCGGCCGCACCGCTATCGCGCGCTGTCGCGGCCGCGCGACCTGCCGGAGTTCCGCCGCATGAACGCGTTCGGCGAGCCGTTCCGCGCCGCGGAGCGGTAGAGCCGCCCCGCGCCGCGAGCGACCGCTACCTGGTCGACGGGCCGTTCCCAGCGAGGCGCGGGTCGTCCGGCTTCGGCGATAGCAGGCAGCCAGCGCTGTCGGACAGGTCGTCTCGCGCGAAGGGAAAGCGCACGCGGCTGGCGAAGGGTATCCCTACAGCGAGCCCGCGCACCGGCCGCGGGGCCGGCGGACGCGCTCGCGGGGAGGGGCCATGCCCGCCGATACCGCCGAGCCCCGAGCGGTCCGCCCACCGCGCGACGCGACCTTCGACATCCTCAAGGGCATCGGGATCTCGGAGGTCGTGCTCCACCACCTCCTGTCGCACTCCGCCCGCAAGTACGTGGAGCAGGGCGGGGTCGAGTGGTGGATCATGACGGTGAGCAACCGCGTCTTCCACTTCGCGGTGCCCACCTTCCTGCTCGCGTCGGCCCTGCTCCTGGCACGCAGCGAGGCCTCGCGGGAGCGCGTGGACTGGCGGCGCTTTTTCCGGCGGCGCGGCGAGCGCACCCTCTGGCCCTACCTGGTGTGGACCGTCGCGTACGTCTGGTTCCGCATCCTCATCGTGCGGCCGCCGGGGGACGTCGCGCCTGTCTACCTCTCGCTCCCGCTCGGGGTCGAGGCGGTCGTACCGAGCATCCTGGTGGACTGGGGCGGCTGGGCCAAGAACCTGCTCTGGGGCAAGGCCTACTTCCACCTCTACTTCATGAGCGTGCTGCTGCAGTTCTCGCTCGCCTTCCCGCTGCTTTTCCTCGCGATGCGCCGGCTGCGCGGCGGTTTCGGGGCGGCTGTCGCTCTCGCCGCCCTCATGCAGTGGGGCGCGTTCGAGCTCCAGTCGCGCGTCCTGCACCCGCGGCTGGGGTTCGCGCTGCCGGGCTCCACGATGCTGTGGTACCTCCCCTCCATTCTCATCGGCATCTGGCTCGGCCTGCACTGGCGTGAGTGGCCGGTCGTCTGGCGGCGCTGGCGCTGGCCGATCGCCGCGATCGCCCTGGCGGCGTTTGCCGTGTACATGACGGCGGCGGTCCGCCAGATTCTGGGCCTGCCCGGCGGCGCCCGCGCCTTCACGGCCGGAAACGTCGCCTACGCCACCGGCGTGGCGCTCCTTCTGCTCGCGTTCGCTCAGAAGCTCGCGGCGGGCGGGCGGATCGGCGCGCTCTTCGCGCGCATCGGGGACTGGTCGCTGCCCATCTTCCTCATCCACCCGATGGTACTGGCGCTCCTGTCGGGCCCCACGATCAGCGGCGTCCTCTACCGTCTGCCGATGTCGCCCGTCCTGGTGGGGATCGTGGTGTGGTCGGTCACGTGGGGCGCCACCCACTTCCTCGCGCGGCTGCGGCTCGACGTGGCGTTCTT
>Ga0272446_1003810_pt1 | contig 18579 bp, 10 predicted proteins | sample YNPCB0061_FD_194587 | JGI IMG/M metagenome (GOLD analysis project Ga0272446, IMG submission 194587) | Hot spring microbial mat communities from Yellowstone National Park, WY, United States - YNP-CB-006-1 | ecosystem: Environmental > Aquatic > Thermal springs > Hot (42-90C) > Sediment | place... | reverse complement strand
GGCCATGTCCAGCAGACTGAGCGTGTAATCGTCCAGCGTGCCGTCGTGCGCCAGGGTGATTGCCAGGTACAGGTTGAGGCCGGCCGAAAACACGCTGGCCAGTTCGATGTGCATCTCGTCGGCGCCTTTGGAGGATTTCACCGGCCCGCTGTGGAGGGGCGTGAACCAGTCATCGGAGATCAACGTGCCCGCCTCGAAGGGCTTGGCGGCGTTGCGCAGGTACACCGTGCGGGTGAGTTGCAACTCCGGCGTGTGAAGTTCGGTGCTGAAGTAGTCCACCACCGCAGCCATGCCGGCGGCGCGCGCAGGGCCTTCCACCACGGCATCGACCGCCTCATTGGTCGTCACCGTGACCTTCGGGTTCAGCTTGCGCACGAACGCGGCCACCTCGCGGTTCCAGTTGACGGCCGAATCGTTCGAAAAGCGCCAGCGTTCCGCCATGGTCGCATCGTCCATGTCCTTGCCGTAGCGCTTTTGAAACGCTTCACGGGTCCACCGGTCGCGGGCCATCACGGCATAGCCTGGCACGTCCAGCCAGATGCCGTCCACGCCGTAGTCCACCACCAGCTCACGGATCTGCTCGAGGGCTTTTTCCCGGAAGGGCGAATACATGCTCAACAGGTTCTCGGGCCAGAAGCGTGAGAACGGGATGGGCTTCCCGCGCTGGTCCGTGACGGCCCATTGCGCGAACTCGGGGTTGCCGTCATAGAAAGTATTGAAATAGGTCACCAGCTTGATGCCGCGCCGTTTACACTCCGGCAGCAGCGCGCCCAGGAAGTCGCGCCCGGTGGTGTAGCTGGTGGTCTTCGTCCGGCGAAACACCAGGCCGTCGATCCACTTGTCGTACCAGATGATCTGGGTCACCCCGGCGCGCCTGCACCGCTCGGCAATGGCCGCCCCGTCGAACTTCTCCCCGATGCCGGCGGCCCACTGCTTCACCGAAAAATTCTTGTGCTGCGGGTCCTTGATAAACCCGATCATGACCGTCAACTTGGGCGGACGGTACCACTCAGCCGCCCCGAGGTTCTCGGGGAGCTGAGCCGCGCCGCGTCCCAGGACACAGAAAAATAGGGCGATTCCCAAAAGCATCTGCTTCATGGCACACTCCTGACCGGGCCGGCACATTCTTCCGGCGGGCGGCGCCCGGTCACAGGGATTGCGCCGGCTTGAACCGCGTCAATCCCTTTCCCGCGATCTTCAGTGTAAAGGCGTGCTCGCAGGGCCGGCTGGCGGGCAGCTTCACCGTCAGTCCGGAGGGGGCCTGCGACCACTCGAGTTTGCCGGAATTCCCCAACAGGGTCACGCCGGTCACCGGCGCCCTGGCGAGCGACCTGATCACCAGCGTTCCGCTAGCGGGCCAATCCAGCGCGATGGCGTAAAGGGCAGGGCCTTTCACCGTGAACCGGATGTCTTCCGAAGTGTACTGCTTGTCCTTGCGTTCGCTGAAGCCGCCGCCGGTGTTCTTCGTGGGGCCTTCCCCGAAGGCCGTCCACGGGCGAGTGCCGTAAATGGCTTCTCCGTTGACCTGCAACCAGCGCCCCATGGCGAGCAGCATCTCCCGCGCCGCCGGGGGAATCGTGCCGTCGGCGCGGGGCCCGACGTTCAACAGCATGCAACCGTTCTTGGAAACGATGTCCACCAGCACGTCGATCAGGTCGTTCACCGTCCGGTACGGCAGGATGTTGTGGTGGAACCAGGGACCCACCGAGGTGTCGGTAAGCCACGGGTATTCGGTCAGGCGGTCTTCGCGGCCACGCTCGAAGTCGAGCAGTCCGGTATGCTGCCGGATCTCGGGGTGTTTGTGGGCCACGCCGATTTCGCGCTTCTGCCCGTCCGCCCAGTTATACACGTGTGCGAACATCAACTGCTGGTATTGGGGTGGAATCACCCGGCCAAGTTCAAAATCGAACCAGATCAGGTCGGGCCGGTACCTGGCGAGCACCTCATCCACCATCGCCAGCCACTTGTTGAGATATGGCTCGCTCGGCGGCGCGCCTTTCGCGTGCGGCTCGCCGTACAGGCCCGAGTATTGCGGGTCCCTGGCGTCGTACTGGTAGGCAGGCTCGAAATAGCGCCAGGCGAAGCCGTGATGAAAAGTAGTCAGAAACCTCATCCCGCGCTTGCGGATCGCCTTCTCGAGTTCGCCGGTGATATCGCGCCTGGGTCCCATCGCCTTGCTGTTCCACCGGGTCACCGAGGAGTCCCACAAGGCGAAGTTGTCGTGGTGGACCGCAACGGGACCGGCGAACTTTGCGCCCGCCCGGACGAACAGATCGGCCCACGCGCCGGCATCGAATTTCTCTGCTTTGAAGTGTGGGATCACGTCCTTGTATCCGACCGTGTTCTGATCGCCAAAGCGCTGCCGGTGGTACAGGAAAGCGGGGTGTTTCGGCAGGTACATTTGCTGCCCGTACCACTCCATCTCGGCCGGGGCAGGCTCGGTCGCCACCGTGATGGGGCCCCAATGCGTGTAGATCCCGAATTTCGCGTCACGAAACCACTCCGGATCCCGGTGCGCCTGGAGCGACTCCCACCGGGGCAGGTAAGGACCTTGCGGACCGGCCGGTCTCCCCTGAGGAAAAGCCGGACCCAAGAAACTGAAGGCGATCAGCGCCGCCGACCTGGAAAATCGCCGCATCTCCATTGCGGACTCCTTTATCGGTACAGTTATAGCTGATAGCCGGTCCGGCTGGCAAGCGACCCGAGGTCCGGTGAGGCGATCCTCCTTACTTCGCTTTGGGCGCCGGGTCGTGTACCTTGATCTGCGCTTTTTCGGCTTCGGTGAACAGGCTGCCGGCGATCGGGCCGGGGTTCTTGATGTCCTCGAACTTGCTGGGCGCGGGTTGCTTGACGGGGATAAGGAAGACCTCCTCCCCGCGCCTCTTCTCGATGCGGCCGCCGGAGCGGATCAGCGCCTGCCGGGCCAGTTTGTCACAGACCCCGATCAGACCGGGGAAATTGTACGCCGTGTAGCTGAAGACTTTGGTCTCGTCGAGCTTCCGGTAGAAACGAGCCGGCACTTTCTTCAGTCCGAGGCTGGTGAAGAGGACACCGCCGGCGCTGGACGGATTGCAGTCGGAGTCCGAGCCGCAGCGCATCGAGATGGTGATGGTCTGGTCCGGGTCGCCGTTGCCGTACAGCAGGCCGATCAGCACGAACGCCCCTTCCTGTTTCACGTCCAGCGGGCTGACGTAGTAGTTCTTGTTGTCGCGGTACTTTTTTACCACGCGCTCCCAGGTCTTCTCCCACTGCTTCGGGTTCTCGGAATGCCATTGCAGAACATCCCTCACCATCTCGGCATACATGCTCTCGGAAGGGATACATCGCAGGGCAGCCTGGACGATCTTCACAGGGTTGGTCTCAAAGAACGCCTCCGCATACATGCAGCCGGTGAACTGTCCCGCGTAGACGCCGTCACCGTAGTTCATGAGCCGGCCGAACTTCTCCCCCAGCCTGATGGGCACCTCCGGCAAGCCCGGCGCGATGAGGCCGGAGTAGTCGGATTCGATCTGATAGTCGATGGCGCCCGCGCTGGGGTGGAACCTCGGATGGCTGGAGTCGGGCGGTGCGATACCCTTGCGGAGGTTCGACCGGCCGGCCGCGTTGGCCACCCAAAGCTTGTACTCGCTATTGGCGAAGTCGATTCCGGCCTGCCGGATCGACACGTCGAAACCGTATTGTTCCAAGGTCCGCAGGAAGGTCATTTCCACGTAGAGATCGTCCTGGTTGAAGGCGTCGTTCACCAGTTCCTCTCTGAACGGCGGAACCTTGTCGGCGGGGATGATGGTCTTGAACTTGCCTTCGGTCGGCGCACCCCAGGAGACCCCGAAAATCTGGCCGATCCAGCCGGCCTTGAGCTTGTCGGTGTATTCTCTGGCGGTCAGGCGGCGGTACGGCTCCGCAGCCTGGCCGGTCATCGCGGCGGCGCACAGGGCCGCCGCCAAAGCAGTCTGGCATATCCGTTTCATGATTCCCTCGAAATCCGGCGCACCCGGCTCTAGACCGGCGCCTGGCCCTTCCAGCGAGCTTCGAAATCGTAGACCGCGTCCTTGATGGGCACGCCGCGCACGTCGATGTTGCTCAAGTCCGCTGTGCCTAGTCCGGCCGCTTCGCCCATCAGCATGGTGTTGTCGGCGTACTGATGTGTTTCCCCGGGCGGGATGAGCTGCTCCGGAGGGTGGCTCTTCGGATCCTTGTAAACCCGGAACGGGGCTTCATGTCTCCCCGCCCGCGGATTGTAGCCCATGGTGGCGGCCGCGACCGCGTCGGTTGACACGCAGTTTCTCCCGACCACCAGGAGGCCGGGTTTGCCGTGCTTGGATCCGGGCATTCCCGCGCCCTCGCCCCCAATCAGGGTCTCGATCCCGTCAATGACCGCCAGGTCGATCGGGCGCGCCCCGCAGAGGTCGGTAATCAGTCGCGGCATCCTCCACCCCTCGTAACGGTTCGAGGTGGGATCAATTTCTTGCGGGACGCCGGCGGGCGGAGGGACCTGGCCGTAGTGAAAGACTCTCTCCCTGACCCATTGGGATGCTCCCGGAGGCTTCGGTCCGAGGCCGTATAACAGCTCCGGGGTAATCCCGAAGAGGTTCTTCATCGAGAGCGTGATTCCCAGCTCTTCGTGGTTCTTCATCTTGGCCACACTGACGAAGAAATCACAGTCTTCGTAAGCATGGTTGAGCGAGAAGGCCGGGAAAATGTACGGCCGTGATTTCACCTTGAGCGTCGAGTATTGCTTGCCCTGTCCGAGCCCGTTGGTGTCCTCGAACTCTACCATCGGCGCCGCGTTTCGGATGGCTTCGACATCCCAGCCGTCATTCAGCAGGGTGTCTTCAAGCGGAGCGCCGTATTGTTTCCGGAAGGTGCTCTCCAGCAAGCGGATGCGCCTGGCGCCTTGTTTCGCAAAAACGGCGGTCAGCGCGCCGACGACGTTGGGATGCACCCAACTGGTCTGGCCGGCAGTCAAGCCGACCCGGCGGCCCCGGCCGGCTGATCCGGTCAGGTTCAACTTCATGGCGACCGTCTTGCCCCGCACCAGGTGGCCAATGCCGCCGATCTGATCGAACATGCGCTCGAACTGGGCGACGAGGTCCTCGTCGTAGCTGGCGATTTTGGCGACCGAAACCGGGGCCGTGGGTGCGTAGAGGGCCGGGGCCGACGCATCGGCGCGCTTCGCCGCCAACACGCTCGCGCTCAAGCCCGATAATGCAAACAGATCACGTCTTCGAAGATCACTGTAACGGTCCGGCATATGAATCCTCCCGAGAAACCTCTTTATGATGCCTCAATTTCCTCTACTCCAGGAGAACCGCTCCCCAGGCGATTAGCTTCGGCGCCACGACTTCCGTCCGCCCGTTCGCTGTTCGGCGAACCGCAAGGTCTACCGGCGCGCTCTCCGGCGTGAACAGGCGCGCCGTCTTGAACGCGCCATTGAACCGGATGGTCACCCGGTTCGCGGGCACGCTGGCGTAGTTGAGCAACTGGATCAGAACGCGCCGTCCGGAGTCCGCGGTGCTCACGTATGAAATGGCCGATGCCACGTTGAACACGCTGAGGCCCATGACTTCGGGGGCCAGCAGATCCAGCATATCCCTGGCAACGGCTGCCGGGTCCGGCGGATCGTCTTTGTAAACGACGACTCGGCCCTTTCCGACCGGCAACTCGGCGTAGGGTTCGTCCTTGGGAGGATCCCCCCAAGACGGACCCGCCACGACCAAACCTCCCTGGTCCGCAAAATCGCGCAGAGTTTTTCGCTCCGCGGGAGTCGGGGGATCGAGGTCCATAGCCAGCACGGCCTGAAAACCCGCCAGCGAAGCGGGGCTAAGCTCAGAGCGGAGCACCAGGCGATAGGGCACGTGGCGGCGCGCCACAAGGTTCAGATATTCTTCCGAGATGTCGGGGGTCTCGCCGGCGGTATCGAGGACCAGAGCCACCTGCCCGTACGGAACGAAGCTGCGCCACTCCGAATGATTCTCGGCGAATTCGAGGTAGGTACCGATGCTCCGCCAGGTGGCCAGGGCGCCGGGTTCCTTGCGGAACAAGCCGGCGCGAAGGCCGTCGTCGAGAGCCACGATCCAGCGGCCGCCCGCAACCGCCGCGTCCGCCACGCACCGGATATAATCGCCCACCAGGCTGGGTTTTGGCGCCTGGTTGATCCAGATCATGCGCTCTCCGGCACGGTTCAGACGGAACGAGCGCACCAACCAGATGTTGGATTCGATCCAGGGTTCAGCCGAAGCGCCGGCGCGAATTCCCATATCCGCCAGGTTGCGCGCGCTGGGACGAACACCCTGAACGGCCAGCAACGGCGCTGGTTTAGTCCGCACGGACGACGCAGTAGCGGCAATGGGGATCACGGTGGCGCCGGCGCCGGCGGAGAGCAACGCCCGTTCCAATTGCCCGGCATAACCCTCGCTGGGAAACTCGCCGTCCAGCACCACTCCATCCAGGCGCGCTTCGCGTGCGGCGGCCGCGACCGCCGATGGTTCTGCTCCCGGGTAGACAATTCCTAACACGGCCAGGCCCCGTGCTTTGGCCCTCCGCGCATATTCCTGGATGAGTTCGTGCTGGCGCGTCTCGATATCGCGGGCTGCGCCGGCACTGAATGTCACCAGGAGACAGTTGACCGGACTGTTCTGAAGCAAAGCGAGCGTAGCCGGATCGTACCACCCGGCGATTGCCTCGCGGAGTGACGGGTCCTTGGCCAGCGCCGGGTCTCCGGCACGGCGTGCGACCTCGAGGGGTCCGCCTTCCCAGCGAGCCGGGACCCAGGCGGCCGGACCACCGGTCCACCCCTGTGCGCAGGACCCGGCCGTGAAAAACCAGGCGGCCAGCAAGAAGCGGATTCTCAGCATCAATACGAGAGCATAACCCGGTTGCCAGGTCATTGTCCGCCTTTTGAGGCACAATGATTACCATGCCTTCTTCCCGCCGGATGTTTTTGACCTCAGCCAGCGCCGCATCCTACCGCCGGATACTGGGTGCAAATGAGCGCGTGCAGGTGGGCTTCATCGGCTGCGGCGTGGTCGCCCGGCGCCACTTGCAGGATTTCAAGAATCAGAAGGATGTCCAGCTTGCCGCCATGTGTGACGTCTACCGGCCCAGGTTCGAGCAGGCCATCGCCGATTTTGAACCCGGGGCGAAAGGCTGTCAGGATTTTCGGCGGGTGCTCGAAAGCAAGGATATTCAGGCGGTGGTGGTTTCGACGCCCGATCACTGGCACGCCCTGATCAGCATCATGGCTTGTGCCGCGGGCAAGGACGTCTATGTCGAGAAGCCGATGACGGTGTTTGTAAAGGAAGGGCGCTGGATGATCGAGGCTGCCCGCCGTTACCAGCGCGTGGTGCAGGTGGGCACGCAGCAGCGCTCGGGACCGCACTACAGGAAGGCGGCCCAGGAAATCCTGCCCGGCGGTTACATTGGAAAGATCCTCAGTGTGCGCGTGGCAGGGTTCAGAAACGTCATGCCCGGATTTGGGAACCCACCTGACTCCGCGCCGCCACCGGATATGGACTATGACCTCTGGCTCGGGCCCGCACCTCAGCGCCCCTATAATCCCAACCGGTCGCTCTACCATTTCCGCTGGTTCTGGGATTACTCCGGCGGGCAGATGACCAATCTCGGAGTTCACGAAATGGACATCGTCCTGTGGGCGCTAAAGGCCAAGGGTCCAACCGCGGTGTCGTCGAGCGGCGGGCGTTTCGGCTGCGAAGATAACGGTGAAGTGCCCGACACGCAGGACGCCCTGCTGGAATTTCCGCACTGCAACGTCCTGTTTTCCTACCGGGAAGCAAGCACGGGCCATAATGGGGGCACGGGGCTGGAGTTTCTTGGGACGAAAGGCAGCATGAAGATCTCGCGCTCGGGCTATCAGGTCCTCCCGGATATGAAGATGCCGCCGGGCGGCGCCGTTCCCGTTTACGTTGGCCAGCCCGCGATACCCCGAAACGGCCCCCAGCACCTGTTTGAGAGACCCAAGCCGGAGCCCTGGATCGAGCCGCTGGAGGCGTCCGGCTCGGAACTCGAACAGTTCAGCCTGCACGCGCGCAACTTCATCGACTGCGTGAAATCTCGCCAGCGGCCGAACGCGGACGTGGAGTTCGGCCACCAGGCCACGGCGGCCTGCCATCTCGCCAACATCTCGCTGCGTACCGGCCGGAAACTGCGGTGGGACCCGGAGAAGGAGGAGATCCTCGGCGACCGCGAAGCCTCGGCCTGCCTCGTGCGGCCTTACCGCAAGCCTTGGGATCGGGAGTTGCGCAGCCTCGGATTTGGAGGGTAGAAGACCATGAAGCGGAGGGACCTGGTCCTGGGAGGCGTGGCGGCATCGGCGCAGCGGAGCGGGGCGCCCATCCGGATCGCATTCCTCGGAGGCGGCCACGGGCACGCGAGCGCTAAGGTCGAGACAGTCAGGCAATCGCCCGACTGGGAGTTCGCCGGCCTCTGCGAAACCGACCCGCTCGTGAGGGACGCCTACGCCCGCCGCGGCGTTCCCTTGCTCACGCGCGAGCAGGCTCTCGAAGATCCATCCATCCAGGTAATTGCCGTCGAGTCCTTCGTCCCGGAGCTTGCAGCGGGAGCGAAGGCGGCCCTGGCAGCGGGGAAGCACATCCATCTCGACAAGCCGCCGGCTGCCGCCATGGATGACTTTCGTGCGATTCTGGAACTCGCCGCGCGCAACCGGCGATTGGTGCAGGTGGGGTACATGTGGCGCTATAACCCCGCCATCAATCGGGCCTTGGAAGCAGGACGGGCCGGCTGGCTGGGCGATATCTTCCAAGTGCGGGGTTGCATCAATACCTTAATCGACGCGTCTGAGCGCAGGAAACTGGCGCGCTTTAAGGGCGGCCAGATGTTCGAGCTGGGCGGCCACCTCATCGACCCGATCGTGCGGCTCATGGGCCGGCCAAAGCGGGTCACGCCCTTTCTCCGCCAGGACGGCAGCGCGGGCGATCACCTGGCGGACAACACCCTGGCTGTGTTTGAGTGGGACCGGGCAATCGGAACGGTTGTGAGCGCTTCGATGCAGCCCCGCGCGCTGCCGCACCGCGCCTTGGAGATCCTTGGCGCCAGAGGGACAGCGGTGGTGCATCCCATAGAACCGCCCTCGCTGCGCATCGATCTGGACTCCGCCGCCGGGCCCTATCACTCCGGTTCTCAGATCCTCAACTTCACCTACCGCCGTTACGTGGACGACTTTGTGGAACTGGCCGCCGCCGTCCGCGGCGAGCGCAAACTCCGGGTGACTCCGGAAGAAGACCTTCTGGTGGAAGAATCGCTGCTCCGCGCCAGCGGAATGGGAGTCTCGCCCGATGAGCGCTGAGGAGACACCAGAATGACATCCATGAGACTCAGTTGCCTTCCCGTATCATTTTTCGCCGCAATCTCCAGCGGCGAGATGCCCCTGGGCGAGTGGCTCGACTTCGCCGCTGAGCTGGGCCTGGACGGTGTGGAGTGCGCTCCGCCCTTGCTGAAGCCCCTCGGACCGGCCACTCCCGCCGAGTTCCGCCGCATGGCCGAAGCCCGCGGGCTGGCGATCAGCAACTTCACGGCCTATTCGGACTTTTCGAACCCCGACGGGGAAGCGCGCGAGCGCGGGCTTGCCGTGGCGCTGGAGAATGTGGCCATTGCCCGGGACCTGGGCGCCCCCTCGGTTCGAGCCCTGACCGGCCAGCAATGGCCGGGGGTGGATCTGGACCAGGGAGTCGCCTGGGTGGCCGGCGGCATCCGGCGGATGGCTGAGCAAGCCGAACGAGCCGGGCTCCGGGTCAATGTCGAGAACCACACCAAGGCATTCACCTGGACGTATTTCGACTTCGCCATGCGCGGCGACGTATTCCTCCGCGTGATGGAGGCGCTGCGGGATACTCCGGTGGGCGTGCAGTTTGATACCGCCAACCCGCTGGTCTCGGGTGAGGATACGCTGGGCCTGTTTGAAAGAGTGCGGTCCCGGATTGGCTACGTCCACCTCAATGACGTGCCCCGGCCGGGAGTCTTCGAATTTGTGCCCGTCGGGACGGGCGTAGCCCCTGTCCGCGAGGTGCTCTCACGCTTGCGGAAACAAGGTTACACCGGCTGGGTGGGCATTGAAGAGGCCAGCCGGACCGGAAGGAACGGATTCCGGCAGGCCGTCCGCTTCTCCCGCGAGGCCCTGGGTGCAGCAGATTGACGCGCCGCCGTAAAGGTGGCGGAATTGGAGTGCTATGAGCGACTCGAAACTCGGACGGAGAAACTTCCTCAAATCGCTGGCAGCCGGGACCGTGGCCGGACTGGCCGCGCGCCGGCCGCTCCAGGCGGCCGTACCACCAATGAAGATCACCCGCGTGCGCGTCTACAGACCGCCGCGCCTCAATCCAACCTTCAACCAGTCCAACCTGATCGTGACGGTTGAAACCGATGCGGGCATCACCGGGATTGGCGAAGGCGGTTCCAGGGACATGCTGGAGCAATGCGCGGCGATGCTGATCGGCCAGGACCCCGCGCGAATCGAACCGTTGTGGCAGTTCATGTACCGCGGCTGGTTTTACCCGCCGGGACGCGAGAAACTGCACGCGCTGGGAGCGCTGGATGTGGCGCTGTGGGACATCAAGGGCAAGGCGCTGAATCTGCCGGTGCACCAACTGTTGGGCGGACTGGCGCGCGACTATTTCGAATGCTACGGGGGAGGCCGCGGAAACACTACCCGGGAACGGGCCCGGTCCTGCATGGAAGCCGGGTTTCGCTGCTTCCGCGCCGTAGCCGACTACGGCACGCCCGCGCCTCCGGGTTCCCGGTCCACAACGGGCATGCCCCCGACGCGCACCTTCAATTCGCGCCTCGCGATCCGGCAGACCATCGAGTATTGCCGCCAGGTGCGCGAAGGCGTGGGTCCGGAAGGCGACTGGCTGATCGACTTCCACACCCGCCTGGACCTGGCCGACGCCATGCGGCTCTGTTCGGCGATCGAAGAGTTCGATCCGTATGAAGTGGAAGATCCGCTGCGCTCCGAGGCGCCCGAAGTCTACGCCACACTCCGGCAGGCCGTGAAAACCCCGCTGGCTGTGGGCGAGCAGTTCGGGGATCGCTGGGATATTTACAAGCTGATCGAGAACCAGCTCATCGACTACGCGCGCTGTACCATCCCCAACGTGGGCGGCATCACCGAGTGGATGAAGATCCAGGCTCTGTGCGAGACCCATTCAGTGGGAGTCATCCCGCACAACACCGGACCGATTTCGACCGCGGCCCTGGTCCACGCCTGCGGGCCTTTCGCCGGACCGGTGCTGTTCGAGCAGGGGGGCCCTCCGGGCGACCTCCCGCACCTGCCTCAGACCTTCGAGTTCAGGAACGGCAAAGTGTGGCCGAACCAGCGGCCGGGCATCGGCGTGACGTTCGAACCGAAAGGACTGGACATGATCGCCGAGATCGGAAAGCTGAATGCGCCGATTCCGATCTACCGGCGGCCGGACGGCTCACTGACCAACTGGTAGCTCGCTCTATTCCAGTCCGAACAGGGGCCGCCGGACACGCTTGTAGGTATAGCGAGCGGGGTTGACCGACGTGAGGCCGGGGGTGTCTACTCCGATGATCCGGGCGGCGATCGGCTCGTAGGCCGCCCGGGGAGCGATGGCGCCCTTCACGGTGAGAATCCGTTGCCGCGTGGGGTACACCCCGCAACTGATCAACTGGTGGAGGCTGTTGGGGCTGGAGCGGCGGGTGGTCACCAGCAACAGGTTTGGCAGATCGCGCGTGGAGCCTTCCGCTTCGATCACAGCCGTCAGCCCCATGTCATAGTAGCGGCCTCCCCCGTGACGGATCTCCGTCTCGACATACTTGCCGTCATGGAGAGACTTGACTCTTCCCCGCACCCGGACCGGCTTGCCGTGGAACTGGTCGGTCTTGCCGCCGACGTCCATGTCAAAGCGGCCGCCGATGCCGGCGCGCACGGCCGCCTGGACGGCTTCCGGATCGGCGATCACTACGACCCAGCCCTCCGCCTTCTGCCGCAGCAACTCCTCCAGCAAGAAGGTGCCGTCACCCGAGGAGCCGCCGCCGATATTGTCGCCCATGTCGATGAGCGCCACCGGGAACCGGTCGGACGCCATGGCCTGCCGGACTGCCGCGGCAGCGTCGGGCAGGTTGAGCTTCAATTGATCGCGCGTGGCCCACAGCATGTCGGAGAGCCTTCGCGCTTCGCGTTCGGCGAGTTCGCGGTCGCCATTGGTCACTACCACGGCGCTTGGCCCCATCTGCTCGGAATCGGCGTACTGGTAGCCGCCGGCGACGCTGGCGGCCAGAATCCGCGGGTCTTTCTCCAGCCGCCGCGATTCCTCGACCACCGGCAAAAGCGGCGCACTGCGGGTGTGCTGGAAAACGATGTTGTAGACCATGGGAGGCTTGACGATGGCCTGCACGGGCTTGACCTTGCCGCGCACCGTGTCCGCCATGATGCGGGCCGCCTGAATGCCGCGCTCCTTGGTGTCGATGTGCGGATTCTCCTTGTAGATGATCAGGGCGGTGGTGAGCTTCACGATCTCCGGAGTTTCATTGGCGTGAAAATCGTGCACGACGACGATGGGAAAGCCGGGTCCGAGCGCGGCGCGCACGCGCCGGATCAGCTCCGTGTCGCCATGGGGATAGCTTTCCACCACCATGGCGCCGTGGTTGGCCAGCAGAAGGCCGTCCAGATGCGGCGCGGCTTTGACTTGCCTGATGAGTTCATCAACCAGCGTGGTGAATGCCTCATCGGTTACCGGCCCTTTGGGAGCGGCGCCGGTGAGCAGCACGGGGTACAGGTCAAGATCGAACCGCTTCGCTCCCTCGATGAAACCGCTCGCCACGGTGTTGCCCTTCGCCAGCTCCGCCAGCACCTGCGGCGCCGGGCCGGCCGCCCGGGCGCCAAAGTCCGCCAGAGTGGTCTTGGCGGGATTGAACGAGTCCGATTCGTGACTGATGCCGCCGAAAGCGATCAGGGGTTTGCGGTCCTGGGCGGACAGTGACAGCGGGACTGCCGTCAATAATACGGCCACGCACACGGGCAGGCAACGTTGCATGGCACCGATTATATGCCACGGGGGAAAGGCGGGGCAGATTCCGCGTTGGCCGGCGGGCTTGAATCGGGAGCGCGAAGAGGGTATATCTTTCTTGTCCGGATCACGAAGCACGGAAAGCCCGGTCGAGGGGAGTATTCATGCCCATGTCCCGAAGAGAGTTTTTGGAGTCCACCGCCGCGGCGTTGCCGGCCGCGGCTTCCGGAATGCCGCCGGAACCCGGCATGCCGGCCCAGGACGGACCCGCGTCGCCGGCCTTTTCGCCGGTGCCGCTCAAAGGGAACGCCAGCTTCGACGATCTGAAGCGGGCCGGTTTGTCCGAGCTGATGACGAACGCGATACCGGAGGCGCCGCGCGGCCGGTGCGTCTCGTGGGGGATTCCATTCCAGATTGAGCGCCCCTTGCTGCTCGATCGCCAGGCTGTCGCGGAGCAGACTCCCGGATTGAAAGCCGGGTGGCTGGTCTTCCTCCACACCACGGACATGACCCCTCTCGATCGCGATGAGCGCGGGTTCTTGAAACCGATGCGCGGAGAAGGGCGCCTGGCCGAACACGTTGCCGATTACGTCATCGTGTATGCCGACGGCGCCGAAGAGCGCCAGGCGATCCTGAGAAGGCATCAGATCGGCATGCTCCGTCCGATTTGGGGTGAAAACTGCTTCCAGGCGGTGGCCCACACCAAGCCGCACGCGGTGCGGCCGCTTCACGAACAGCCTTCGATGATTGTCGATGCGGGCGGGGGTATGTCCTGGGGCCGGGCCGAGACACGGGCTGTGTCCGCGGACCGGGGCGCGTGGGTGAACTGGCTCTGGGCGTGGAAGAACCCTCATCCGGAAAAGGAGATTGCCCAGCTTCGCTTCGAACCCAAGTCCGGGGTGACGGTCCTCTCCGCGGTCTCGGCCGGCGTTGCGACCTCCGAGCCTCTTCGCTGGGGCACACGCCGGAAGGCGATCGTGAGACTGCCGGAAGGCGCCCGGTTCGACTACAACGTGGACGGCCTGGGCCGCTGGCGCCAGATCCGGATCGACATGGGTCAGGTGATCTCGGTGGAGCCGCGGAAGATCTATCCCAACGCGGAATGGGCGGACACATACCACAACCGGGTTCCCGAGGTCGCCGCGGCCGAAGTATTGGTCGAGTACACGGCCCACCCCGACGCGCGATTCCACCTCTGGGACGGCGCCACGATTCCGGTCGCCGCACTGGAGAGTTCCGGCGGCGCGGGCCCGATGGTATCCATACCGCCAGCCACCGAGCGCGTGCAAATTCGCGTCGTCGACAAATCCAGCGGCAAGCTCGTGCCGGTGAAGTTGCACATTCACGGCGAAAGCGGGGAGTATCTGGCGCCTGTGGACCGGCACCGCCAGCCCAACAGCGCCTGGTTCGAAGATTACGCTCCTGAGTTCCAGCATCAGGGCAGACACTTCTGCACTTACATACCGGGTGAGACCCTGGTCGACCTGCCGCGCGGCAAGGTCTACCTGGAGATCAGCAAAGGCTTCGAGATCAAGCCGGTTCGGAAGGTAGTCCAGGTGGAGCCCGGCGCCGGGCGGATCGAAGTGGTCCTGGAGAAGGTCCTGCCCTGGCGGGAGAACGGATGGGTCACGGCGGACACGCACGTGCATTTTCTGTCCCCCACAACGGCGCGGTTGGAAGGAGCCGCGGAGGGAGTCAACGTGGTGAACCTGCTGGCCAGCCAGTGGGGCGAACTGATGACCAACGTCGGCGACTTCGACGGAAAGACGACCTTCGGGTCGAAGGAAGCCGGCGGCGACGGCGAGTGGCTGGTGCGGGTCGGGACCGAGAACCGGCAGCATGTGCTCGGCCACATCTCGCTGCTGGGCTACAACGGCAGCATCATTGCGCCCATGTGTGCCGGGGGACCGGACGAGGCGGCGCTTGGCGACCCGGTCGGAGTGCTGCTCATGGAGTGGGCCGAGCGCTGCAAGGCCCAGGGTGGAGTGGTGATTCTGCCCCATTTTCCCAACCCCCGCTGCGAAAATGCCGCGGACCTGATTACCGGGTCGATTCACGGTGTCGAGATGACGTCCTGGGGGAACCTGTACGCCGGCATCGACCCGTATTCGCTTTCCGACTATTACCGCTATCTGAACTGCGGCCATTTCGTTGCGGCCGTGGGTGGAACCGACAAGATGGCCGCGTCGACCGCGGTGGGGACCGTGCGGACCTACGCCCGAATTCCGGTTGATCGGGCCTTTACCTATGAGGCATGGAAAGACGCGGTAAGAGCCGGCCACACTTTCGTCACCTACGGTCCGCTGATGGAGTTCGCGGTGGAGGGGCGTCCGCCCGGCGGCCGCATCGGGATGCAGTCCGGCGGCGGCACCGTGGGCGTCGAGTGGAAGGTCGCCAGCGTTACGGTGCCAATGACCAAAGTGGAACTGGTCGTAAACGGAGAGATCCGGGAAAGCCGGAGCGTAAGGCCGGATCAGGATGCCGGAAGCTGGATGGTGCGCATCGACAGAAGTTCCTGGCTCGCACTGATGATACGCGGCCACTACCCGGACAAACCCGAGATCATCGCCGCCCACTCTTCACCAGTCATGGTCCGTGTCGAGGGCACGGAGTTCTTCTCCGCCGCCGACGCGGTGACCATTCTGGACCAGGTGGAAGGGGCGCTGGCGTATATTGATACGTTGGGGACGCGGGCCGAAGATGAAATTTACAAACGGATTCGTCTCAAACTCACCTCGGCGTACCGCTCGCTTCACAATGAGCTGCACCAGCGTGGCCAGTACCACGGGCACACGGCCGTGACCCGCCACTTGTAGCATCACACGGAATCTTCAGGAGGATCCGTCATGAAAAGAAACCGTCGAATCATGTTATTGTTGCCGTTTCTGTTTGTCCTTGCAGGTTGTCTGGCTGCCCAGGAGGCGACGATTCGCGAGGAGAAGCGGGTCTTCAAGACCTATCCTTTCTCCGGCCCGGATCCCTCGCCGATCATGACCCGATCGAGCATGTGGGGACGGGGACTGAGACTCTATCCTTACTTTTCATTCGACAACCTCAGCTATACAGGCGTCGACCAGGCCTGGAACGTGGTGTCGATGGAGAACCCGTACATCCAGGTTTTCGTCATGCCGGGCGAGGGCGGCAAGCTGATCGGGGCCGTCGAGAAGAGCACCGGCAAGGAGTTCATCTACTTCAACCACGTGCGGAAATTCCGGCACATCGCGCTGCGGGGGCCGTGGACCTCCGGAGGAGTCGAATTGAACTTCGGCATCGTCGGCCACACGCCGGCGACGGCCACCCCGGTGGATTACCTGGTCCGCAAGAACCCGGACGGGAGCGTCACCTGCTTCGTCGGCAATATGGATCTCCCGTCCCGTACGCATTGGAGAGTGGCCTTCACGCTTTACCCTGACAAGGCTTACGTCGAGTTGCGCCCGCTGTGGTACAACCCGCAACCGTTGAATCAGTCCTACTACGTGTGGATGAACGCCGCCAACAAGCTGAGCAAGGACCTGGAGTTCATTTTTCCCGGGGTTTCCTATATCGGACACGATTACTCGGTTCCCAGCCGGCCGTGGCCGGTGGATGCGAACGGGCGGAATCTGGCTCTGTACAAGGAACACGACGACAGCGACGACGGCAGCTTCTTCATTCATGGCGCCTTGCAGGACTTCTTTGGCGGCTACTGGCACGACGCCCAGTTCGGGTACGGCCACTGGGCGATTCACGAAGAGGTCCCGGGACAGAAGTTCTTCCGCTGGTCTTTGTCCCGCGCGGGCGCCATCTGGACCGACTTGCTGACGGACTCCGACGGCCCGTACTTCGAACCGCAGTCCGGACGCCTTCTGGATCAGAACGACCACGAGTTCTTCGCCCCGTACACGACGGACCGCTGGCGGGAGATCTATTTCCCCTACAAGAAGATCGGCCCCATGGTCAAAGCAACTCCCTACGGCGCGCTCAACGTGCGCAGCGGCGCTGACCACCTCACCGTCAGCTTCTGCGCTCTCCAGAAGGTCGATGAAACCCTCGTGGTTCGCGCCTCCGGGAAGGAGGTTTTCCGGGACCGCGTGGTTCTCAAGCCCATGGAGGTGTACGAAAGGAAAGTTCCGGTGTCCGTCCGGAAAGGCGAGCTTCGCGTCGACGTCGGCAACAAGCTCTCCTACACCGATGACCCCAATGACGGCCTTCTGAAGCGTCCCCAGACCTTCCGCAATTACGACGAATCCAGTCTGGAAGGACTGTACCAGTCCGCCGAGCGCGAGGAAAAGGGGCGGAATTACGATGTGGCGCTGGAGAAATACCTGGCCTGCTTGAAGCGGGAACCGCTGCACGTGCGGGCTCTGACCCGGGTCGCGGAGCTGTACTGCCGGCGGGCCGAATATCAAAAGGCGCTCGAATACGCGCACAAGGCGCTGGATTATGTGATGTATGACCCGGACGCCAACTTCATCTATGGGGTGATTGCCACCCGCATGGACAATCTGGTGGACGCCAAGGAGACGCTCGGATGGGCGGCCCGGTCGATGAAGTACCGCTCGAGCGCTTACAGCGAACTGGGCGCGATTTACCTGATGGAGGGCAACCTCGATCTGGCCCGGGAGTACCTGGAACGCTCGCTCAAGTACGATGCCGATAACATCAGAACACTCCAGGTGCTTGCCATTGCTCATCGCCGGGCCGGGCAAAGCGCCAAAGCCGGCGAGACTCTGGGCAGGATCCTCGAGATCGATCCCTTGAATCACCTGGCGCGGTTCGAGCAATACCTGCTGGATCCGGGACCACGCACCCTGGAGCAGTTCAAATCCATGATCCGGAATGAGCTGCCCCACGAGACGTACCTCGAGATCGCCGCAGGCTATGTGAATCTGAAGATGCCCGCCGACGCCCTGCGGGTGCTCGAGGTGGCGCCTGATCAGGCCACCATCCGCTACTGGCAGGCGTACCTGCTGCGGGAAAAGTCGCCGGAGCAAGCCCGGAAGGTTCTGGAAAAGGCGGCGTCACTTTCACCCTATCTGGTGTTTCCATTCCGCGAGGAGTCCATCCCGGTATTCCAGTGGGCCGCCACGGCGTTGCCGGGCGACTGGAAAGCCAAGTACTATCTCGGCCTGGTCTATTGGGGACTGCGGAGAACGGAGGACGCGCTGCGGACCTTCGACGAATGTGGAGACCGGCCGGACTACGCCCCGTTCTATATCAGCCGCGCTTATCTGGAGCGGGAATCCGATCCCCGGAAGACTCTGGCGGATTACGAACGAGCGCACGCCGTTGGCAGGGACGACTGGCGGAACTGGTATCACCTGGCTACCTACCTTGGCGAAAAGGGAATGCAAGGGAGGTCTCTGAAGCTGGCCATCGAAGCTTCCCAAAAGTTCCCCGATCAGGACTTGATCAAGATCCTGCTGGCGAGAGCCTATCTCAGCAACGGCCGTTATCAGGACTGCTACTCGGTGCTGGAAAACGCCACGATTCTGCCCTTTGAAGGCCAGCGGGACGTTCATGCCCTCTATGTACAGTGCCAGATCGCGATGGCCATGCAGGACATGAAAAAAGGCCAGTACGAGATGGCCATGAA
>Ga0272446_1003809_pt1 | contig 18592 bp, 15 predicted proteins | sample YNPCB0061_FD_194587 | JGI IMG/M metagenome (GOLD analysis project Ga0272446, IMG submission 194587) | Hot spring microbial mat communities from Yellowstone National Park, WY, United States - YNP-CB-006-1 | ecosystem: Environmental > Aquatic > Thermal springs > Hot (42-90C) > Sediment | place... | reverse complement strand
GAGGGGTGGCGATCACTTGGCGGAGGGGATCGACATCGGCCGCAGAATCGTGCTTCTCGGCAGCATGGCCAAGACCCCGAAGCGCGCTGCCGTGTCGACCGTCGAGCAGACAAGCGTACTCAAGTCGTTCCGCGCGCTCGTGGGCCCGGAGGAAATCGTCGAGGCCGGGCGCCGACTGGGCATGATTCAACGCGACCGGAAGCTCGACCTCGCGGCCCTGGTGGAGAGCACCATCCTCGCGGTGTGGCCGACGCCGGGGAGGTACTGCGTCGCCGTCGCCAGATACTCTACGCCGTTCGCCGGATCGACGAACGAGTCCTGCACCACCCGCCCGAACCCGTCATAGCGATGACGAACGATCTTTCCGTTCTCGTCGCGCGCCTCGACGACGACCAGCGAGTAGGGATCGAAGCTGCGCGTGGTCGTGAGGACGGTCGGCTGATCGGTCGAGCTGATCGCCGTCGCGGTGTGACGGAGAGACCACGGGTCCCAGCCCGACGGCTCGTACACGCGCCATTTGTTGTTGGCCGCGTCGATGTCGAACATCGCCTTCTGCAACACCGCCATCGAGCCCGGGACGTAGAACAGCTTCTCGACGGTGTATTCGTCGAGCTTCTTGCCGAGGGTCGGGTCGTAGCGCTCGACGATCCGGCCACTGTAGGTGCCCGCGCTCACCACTCCCTCGGTAAACCCGTCATAGAGCCGCCGCTCGCCCGAGAGCACCTGGGTCGCGCCGTCGCAGCGCGTCCCGCCGGCCTTCGCGTCGGCGAGCGGGACCAGCCAGCGCACCGTCGAGATGGCGTCGAGCGCGTTCCACGCCGGATCGGCCGTGGCGAACGAGATCGACTCACACAGGTCGTCGTCGACGCGGTTGGTGTCGCCGTCGTACTCGACCGACAGCGCGCGCCCATAGGGATCGAGGGTCCCGATGATGGTGCGCGTCTCGACGTAGGCGCCGGTCGAGACCGAGGTACCGCTCCGCGTGGTGGTGGTGCGCGGAGAGGTCGCCGCCGTCGAGAAGCAGCGCGGGTCGTAGTCTCCGTAGAGTCCCCCGCTCGTCAGCATCGACCCCTGCTGGCCACTCGTGAGCGGCTGCCCGATCGCGAGGCAGTCGTCGGCGGCGTGGTAGCCGGACAGCTGCTGCGCGACGAACTGATAGGTGAGGTCGGACTGCCCGCTCCATCCGGCGAGGCTGTCGATCGACTGCGCCGGATCGAGCAGCGCGCGCGCATCTTGCGGCAGCGTCCCGCGGAGCCGCCCCTCGCGCTTCGGTCGTCCGACGAACAGGTTCTGCTCCGTCACCGACGCGAGATCGGCCGGGCGGTAGGTCTCGACGACACGGCCGCTCCCGAACACCATGCCCGGCGTCGTCGATGGGACGCCGGTGACCGTGGCACTCCGCTCGTATCCAACGAAGACCCAGCGGTCGCCGATCGCGTCGAACCACATCCGCGCGCCGCCGTAGGCGAACGACGTCGGTGCGATCGGGACGTTGCCACCCGTCGAATCGGTCATCCAGGTCGAGTCGACGACCAGCTCGGGGAAGGGGACCTGGTGCGCGCTGTCGTCGCCGGTCTGCGTCGGCGCGTAGTGAAGCTTGGCGTTGCCGTAGTGGTAGTGCTGCACGCCGCCGGAGCCATTGCGCGCCTCGATCAGCCGCCCCGCGTCGGCGGCGCCGCGACCGCTCGTGCCGTTCGCGAGCGACCATGTCTGGAGCAGCGTCGACTGCGCGCGCACGTACTCGGGCTTGCCGTCCCCGTCGACGTCGAACAGCCCCCCGTTGGTCGTCGAGGTGCCGTTGCACTGCTCCTTCGACCACGAGAGGCCGAAGTCGGCCGGCGCGCCGAGGAGCGGCATCGCCTCACCGAGCCCGACGCCGCTGTTGTAGCGGACGGTCCGGCTGCGCGCGTCGACGTAGTCCGGCAGCGCGTCGCCGTTCATGTCGAGGTACCCCGCGTCTTGAACCACGTCGAAGGTCCCGCCCTGGTCGGGGTGGCAGCGATCCCAGCTCGGGCTCGTCGTGCGACGAAGATCGCTGACGTACCCTGCGGTCACGTCGGCGCCGAAGCTGCTCCCGGTGCCGAGGCGCACGCTTCCGTCGAAGCGATCGAGGATGCCGTCGCCGTTCACGTCGAGCAGCCCGCACCGCTGCACGCTGCCCGAGTCTGCCCCGGCGCCGACCGCGCCGTAGAAGCGCACGCCGTTCTCGACCCAGCCGTGCGCGTCGTCGGTGAAGGCGCCAAAATTCGAGAACTCCTCGACGCTGCAGGTGGTGTCCGTTTGCAGCTTCGTCCAGCTCGAGAAGGGCTTCAGGCCGTCGTACGAGAGCTGGGTGCCGGCGCGGTTGTAAAACACCCACAGCTCGTTGACGTTCGTCAGCTTCCCGTTGACGGAGACGTCGAACCTGACAGAGCCCGTGCACGCCGCCTGGTAGTAGTCCCCGTAGCTCGGCGCCTGCCCGATGCAGCTCTTCGGCGTCGGGACCTCGCGCGAGGGATAGCGCGAGACGACGAGATCCGGATATCCGTCTCCGTTCACGTCGGCGAGCTTCCAATCGACGCGCGTCCGCTGGAGCTCGAGGTAGTGGGTCATCGGCAGGAACGACGAGGGGCAGGCGTACCCGTCAGGGGTGACGCAGTGCCACTGGTCGTAGGTCGTTCCCGTCGTCGAGCGGCTCGGTGACAGATTGAGGCTGTTCGGGAACTCGTGTCCCGTCGTCATGAGCGCGTTGCGCACGTCGCTCACGTCGAGGTCGATGGTGGTCCAGCTGGTGGGCCCGTTGAGGTAGAGCCACCAGTGGCCGGGCGCCGCGTCGATCGAGCTCACGATGTCCATGCGGCCATCGCCGTTGAAGTCGATCATCTGCGTCGTCATCTCTTCGTGCTGGGTGCTGATCGCGTACGAGCCGCCGTGGAGCTCGGCGCTCGCCTGGTGCACGCCGATGTAGGCCGGCTTGTGGATCGTGATGTTGGCGAGGGGATCCCCGGCGGCGACGAACCCCGCGCCGCGCCGGTTGCGGAACCACGCGCCGTTCGTGACGAGATCGGGCAGCCCGTCGCCGTCATAGTCCTCGAACGTCGCGAAGGTGATCCCGACGAAAGGGAACCACGGGATGGGGGCGATCGGGACATACAGCCCCAGCGCCGCGCCCGACGGCATCGCGAGATCGGGCCCGCGCACGAAGTACGGCCCCGTCCCCGGCGGCGCCTCCACGCCGTGATTCTTCGTGGTGTTGCCGTACCAGTAGCGCCCGACCGGCAGCGCGCGCGTCGCCTCGGGCGTGCCGTCGGCGCCGAGGAGGTCGAGCTTCACGAGCCGCGGCAGCGACGGCTTGTCGACGTCGGGCGCGTAGCGCAGCGCGTACCGCGACAGCGCTCGCCACGCCGTGCCGCAGGTCGCGCCGTGCGCCGAGACGGTGATCGCGTTGATCACCTGGGTGCGCACCCACAACGCCCCCGCCTCGACAGAGAGCGCGAGCGGGCCGCTCGTCCCGAGCGGGGTCCCCCACGAGAGCGCGACCGAGTGCTTCGGACAGCCGGCCGTGTCGAAGTCGTAGAGGATCGACCCGAGCTGGATCTCGATCGCCGGCGCGGTCTGCGGCGCCTTGCCGAGATCGGTGACGCGGACGGCGTTGTATTTGAGGTCGACGTGGTCGCCGGTTCCGTCGAGGATCTGGGTGAGGAACCAGTGCGAGGCGTCGGCGTTGGCGAGCGCCGAGAAGACGTACTTGCGCCCGTGCCCGTCGAGGAGCTCCCAGGTGTTGTTCTGGGCGGTGCGATCGGTGAGCTGCGCGTTTTGTCCGTCGACGACGCTGCGATAGTGGCCCGCCTCGTCGACCTTGACGAACATCGTGCGCGCCCCCGAGAGGGAGACCGTGACGTTGGGGAGGGCCGACGGCGTGGGCCCGGTCCAGGGCGCACCGCTGATGAGGAAGCGTGGCCGCCGACGCGCGTTGCTCGAGTTCACCTCGACGTAGCTGAGCGGCACCGACCAGCCGAGGCCCGCCTCTTTGACGATGTGGCCGCCGGTCTCGACGAGCGTGAGCGGGAGCGGCAGGCCGTGACGCTCGGGCGGCAGGTCGATCGGCGCCGACGGATGCGCGGCGCCGACGGGCGAGACCTCGCCGCCGTGGCGCGCGCCCTGCGCTTGTCCGAGTGGTGCCTGTTGCGCCGAAGCGGTCGCGGTGAGACCGCAGAGAAGGAGTGTCAGCCAGCCGAGCGATCGAGACATGCGCCGGCCGACTAGCAGGCCTCATGCCGTCGAGACCCCGCGGGCTTACGGCGCGTGAACGCGGATCGATCAGTCGAGTTGCCTAGGCAATTCGACCGGCGCTCGTCAGATCGCGGCCAGCACCTCGTCGGCGTGCCCGTCGACCTTCACCTTGGGGAAGATCTTTTTGACCTTCCCGTCGGGGCCGATGACGACGGTGGTGCGGATGATGCCCATCGACTTTTTTCCGTAAAGCGTTTTTTCGCCCCACGCGCCGTAGGCCTCGATCACCTTGCCGTCGGCGTCGGAGAGCAGCGGGAAGTTCAGGTCGAACTTGTCGCGGAACTTGCAGTGCGACGCGACCGAGTCCTTGCTGACGCCGAGGACGACGGCGTTCTTCTTCTTCAGCGCCGCGGCCGCGTCGCGGAAGGCCTCGGCCTCGCGCGTGCAGCCCGGCGTGTTGTCGCGCGGGTAGAAGTAGAGGACGACGGTCTTGCCCGCATAGTCGGCGAGCGAGACGACGTCGCCGTCGTTCACCGACGAGGGGAGCTTGAACGCGGGGGCCTTCGAGCCTTCTTTGAGCATGGTGGTCACTTGGATGCGGGGGCGGGGGGCGAGAGCTTCAGCGTGGCGTTCATCGAGCAGACGTCGAAGTCGAAGGTGCGGAGCTCGCCGCCGCCCGCGGTCTCGGCGCGCATGTGATAGACGCACTCGCCGCGCTGGAGGGTGAGCTTGAGCTTGGTCGACTTGCCCGGGCCGAGCTCGAGCTTGTCGGCGACGAGCGTGCCGGGCGCGCTCTTGCCGTCGTACTTGGCGGTGGCGGCGAAGAGACGCACCACCGTCTTGGTGGTGTCGTTCTGGAGCGTGAAGGGGCGCGTGTACTCCTTCTCGGCGGCGTAGCCGGTGGCGCCGCTGAGGAGCACGAGCGAGAGGGCGAACGAAGAGCTGCGCAGCATGACGGCGATCCTCCTTCGAGTGTCCGGATCGGACGCAAGTCTGCGCAGGCCTCTTCACGTCGGTCAAGTGACGCAGTGCAGGATGGACAGCGACGGGCGAGGCGCGGTAGGCACGCGCAACCGGGAGGGACTCGATGGGCATCGTGGTGCGCGGTTCGGGGTTCGTGGTCGGTGAGCACCTCGTGAAGAACGAGCAGCTGACGCGGGTGTGTGACACGTCCGACGAGTGGATCCGCGAGCGCTCGGGGATCGAGCAGCGCTACTACGTCGCCGACGGGACGTCGACCAGCGACCTGGGCGCGCGGGCGGCGAAGGCGGCGCTCGAGGAGGCGGGGCTGGCCCCGACCGACATCGACTACGTGGTGTTCGCGACGATGACGCCCGACTATCAGTTCCCCGGGTGCGGCGTGCTGCTGCAGCACAAGCTGGGGATCCCGCAGGTGCCGACGCTCGATCTGCGACAGCAGTGCACCGGGTTCCTGTACGGCCTCCAGATCTCGGATGCGCTGCTGCGGGCGGGGCAGGCGAAGCGGCTGCTCCTCGTCGGGGCGGAGGTGCACTCGGGCTACATGCCGTGGCGCGATCACGGCGTGGTCTTCGGGACCAGCGACGCGGTGCCGACGGAGGCGGAGCGCGCGTTCAACACGCGCTATCGCGATCGGACCGTGCTGTTCGGCGACGCGGGGGCGGCGGTGGTGCTCGAGCTCGATCCCGATCCGGGCGTCGGGTTGCTGGCGACGCGGCTGCGCAGCGACGGGGCGTTCGCCGAGAAGCTGTTCGTGCCGTCGGGGTTCAAGTGGCGCCCCTACGTGACCGAGGCGGCGATCGCCGAGGGGCGGCACATCCCCGAGATGGACGGGCGGCAGGTGTTCCGCATGGCGGTGACCAAGATGCCCGAGATCATCCACGAGCTCTGCGCGGCGAACGGGTTTTCAATTGACGATATTTCGCTGCTGATCGCGCACCAGGCGAACCTGCGGATCAACGAGGCGGTGCAGAAGTCGCTCGGGCTGTCCGACGAGCGCGTCTACAACAACATCCAGCGCTACGCGAACACCACCGCGGCGACGATCCCGATCGCGTGGGACGAGTGCCGGAAGTCGGGGCGCATCCGCCCGGGCGACCTCCTCTGCTTCGTCGGGCTCGGCGCTGGGTTCCACTGGGGGGCGGCGCTCTATCGCGCGTAGGCGCTGCTGGCTTGTTTGCTGCGAGGGGCGGCGGTGGGGAGGTGGTGGGGGACGGGCGGTGGTGGCGCCGGTGGGGCGGGGGGCGGGGCGGGCGGGTGTGGATGCTCGGATCGGAGGCTGCGGCGCCTGCGGCGCCTGTCTGGGGGCGAGCCCCCAGCCCCCCGTCGTTTACGTCGGTGGTGGTATCAGGTGGAGGGCGCGTTCGGCGTGCCGGAGGAGCCACGTGCGCGGCGGAACGACGAGCGTGTCTCGCCAGGCCAGCGACGAGCAGTAATCTTGCTCGACAAAATAGTCCGGGCGGCCGTGGTGCTTGAAGCGGTTGTTGAGGACGTAGTGGAGCGCGTTCTTCACCTCGGTGGGCGTGCGGAGGATTCGCATGTGGTAGCGGTCGGCGAAGACGCGGCCCTTCCGACCGAGGACGCGGTTGATCGCGCGGGCGATGCGGATCGCGAGCGCGTGAAGGGCCTGTGAGAGCGCCTCACGGTTCGCCGCCTCGACGATCAGGTGGAGGTGGTCGTCCTGCACGCTGAAGTGGCAGAGCCGGCCGCCGAATGCCTCCCGCCCTTCGTTGAAGGCCTTGCGGATCGCCTTGAAGACCGCCGGGCGACGGGCGCTCGGCAGCCGACGCACCAGCCGATAGGTCACGTGCACCGGGAAGCGTGACGCCAGCGCCGGCCGTCGCGCGTGCGACACCCGCCCGTTCTTCTTCGGCTTCCGCCCGGAGCCCGGACGACGCCCGCCGCGGGTCCGGAACTGAAGCGGAAGCTGCGGCGAAGCGGTCCGATTCATGGCCACCATGATTACATGCCGGAATCATTCTGGCATGCACTTTCTCGTCGGTGACCTGCGTTTTCTCGTTTGTTGTCTATCATCTTTCGACGACATGGCCGGGGGGCTGGGGGCGACGCCCCCAGACAGGCGCCGCAGGCGCCGCAGCTCTGTTCCGAGCGTCCACGCCCGCCCGTCCCGCACCGCCGCCCCACCGGCGCCACCACCGCCCGTCCCCCACCACCTCCCCGCCGCCGCCCCCTCGCAGCAAACAAGGCCTCAGCCCTGCTCAGCGACGCCCCTTCCGCAACCGCCGCAGCGCCGCGCGCGCCGCGTAGTACCCGCACATCCCATGCACCCCACCCCCGGGCGGCGTCGACGCCGAGCACAGGAACAGCCGCGGATTCGGCGTCGTGTACGGATTCAGCCGCGCCACCGGACGCGTGAACAGCTGCCGCCAGTCGGCGACGCCACCGGTGATCGCGCCGCCCGGCCACGCGGGGTTGTAGTCGCTGAGCTGCGCCGCCGTCATGGTGTGGCGCGCGAGGATGCGGTCGCGAAAGCCGGGGGCGAAGCGCTCGACCTGCGCCTCGATCGCCGCGGTGCGATCCACCGTCGAGCCGCCGGGGACGTGGCAGTAGGCGTAGGCCGTGTGCTTCCCGGCGGGCGCGCGCGTCTCGTCGAAGAGGCTCTGCTGGCAGAGGAGCACGTAGGGGCGCTCGGCGTGGTCGCCGCGCCACATCGCCGCCTCCGACGCCGCCAGCTCCTCGAGCGTCCCGCCGAGGTGCACCGTCGCCGCCCGCCCGACGTTCGGGTCGCGCCAGGGGATCGGCCCGTCGAGCGCCCAGTCGATCTTGAAGACGCCCGGCCCGTAGCGATAGCGCCGCAGCCGCCGTACGTACCGCGCCGGCAGCGCCGCCTCGGCGATCGCCGCGACGTTGGCCGGGCTGGTGTCGAAGAGGACCACGCGCGACGGCGGCAGGTCGGCGAGCGAGCGCACCCAGCGCCCGGTCTCGACGCGGCCTCCCGTCGCCTCCAGCACACCGACGAGCGCGCGCGTCAGGCGCGCCGTCCCGCCCGCGACGTAGGGCCAGTCGGTGAGATGTCCCGTCAAGCAAAAAACCAGCCCGAGCGCCGCGGTCAGCGCGTGATCGAGCGGCATCATGGCGTGCGCCGCGCAGCCCGCGAACAGCGCCCGCGCGCGCGCCCCGCGAAACCGCCCGCGCGCGAACCCCGTCGCCGAGCGGACCGCGCGCAGGCCGAAGCGCAGCATCGCGAGCGGATGGCGCGGCAGGCGCAGCGGCGCCAGCAGATCAGCGATCAGCCCCTCGACCCGCACCATCGGCTCGAACAGCCGTCGATAGGCGCGCTCGTCGATGCCCAGGCCGCGCGCGGTCTCCTCGAGCGACCGCACCAGCAGCACCGCCGGCTCGTCGTCGAGCGGGTGGGCCACCGACACCGGCGGCTGCACCCAGCGCAGCCCATGCTGCTCGAGCGGCAGCGTGCGGAAGAACGGCGACAGGATCCCCGTCGGGTGGCAGGCCGAGCAGACGTCGTGCACGAACCCCGGCAGCGTCAGCTCGGCGCTGCGCATCCCGCCCCCCGCCTCCGCGTGCCCCTCGACGACGAGCACCGACGCCCCCGCCTGCGCCAGCGCGATCGCCGCCGCCAGCCCGTTCGGCCCCGACCCGACGACGACCGCGTCGAGCGGCGCGCCGCTCACGCCGCCCGGGCCCACGGCTGCCGCGTGCAGAGCTCGGCGACCGACAGCTCCCCCGACTCGATCGGCCCGGTGTGCGCGTCGACGATGCGCCAGCTCATCGCCTGCCGCTGGATCGGCTGCGGCTCGACGAAGATGCAGCGCAGCTCGCCGGGCTCGAAGCCGCACTGCTCCTGGATCGCCGCCAGGAGCTGCTCGTTGTGGAGGTGCCCGTCGCCGAAGTTCCACCCGAGCGCCAGCCCGGCGACGATCTCCCCGTCGATCCACTCGTAGTTGCACAGATCATCGACCGCCTTCGGCACGAGGATCGGCAGCGCCCGCCCGTGGAGGTGCATCAGCCGGAAGCCGATCACCTTCCCCACCAGGCCAATCGCCGTCGAGCGGTCGTAGAACCGCGCCAGCTGGTCGTAGACCCACGGCGCGCTCTTTTTCAGCTTCTCCAATTTCCGATACGAATCGCCCCGGAATAACCAAATCGAATAGGGCCAATTGCCCGCGTAATAACGCATCGCCAACAGGAACGACACCCGCGACGGCACCAGATTCCCGACGAGCGGGATGACCACCGTCGTCACCACCAGCAGCGCCGCCACCGGGATTGACCCCACCGACAGAATCGACACCTCGGGGTGCGCCCAAAAGAGCGCGAATCCGCCATACACCACCACCACGTTCCACTCGAGCGGCACGCCCATCGGCACGTTGCTCAGGATGTACGCGTGCAGGAGCAGCATGAGCACGATGGCGACGACGGGCGGCAGCCCGAGCGGCGTCAGCAGGAACGCGATCGGCACGCCGAGCTCGAGCGCCGTCCCGGCGTGCGCCGCCCACACCGCCACGCGCGACGGCCGCAGATCCTCCGGATAGTTGCGATACATGCGCTTTCGCAGCCAGGGCCAGCGCGTGAACGGCCCGTTCGACGTCATCACGCACACCACCGTCGGGAAGTGGCGGTTCAGCTTCGAGACGCCGGCCCAGAACCAGAGCGCCAGCTGCACCGCCTTCGCCCCCGCGATCCAATTCCCGGCGAACGTGAAGGCGACGATCGTCACCCAGAAGTGCTCGGCGCGCGCCGCCAGGAAGAGCGTCTTGTCGACGACGCCGGCGAGCGGCACGAGGATCACGAGCGGCACCAGGTGGCCGAATTCGATCATCGGCGCGACCAGCGCACGCACCGCCGACACCACGATCATCGCGTAGATCGCCACGTCGAGCAGCGACCGCGTCCGCCCGCCGAGGAGCGGCAGCCTCGGAAACAGCGGCAACTTGGTCGTCCCCGGCCGCAGGAAATACAGGAAGCCGCCGAACGGCGGCGCGTAGCGCCCGGTGAGCGGCCCCGACCCGCAGCCGAGGCCGAGGATCTCGAACAGCAGGCTCCAGACGATCGCCTTTTGGAACGCCAGCGGCGAGAGCCACCACGACGGCAGCGTCGAGAACCCGCCCAGCGACGGGCTGGTCCGGCAGAACAGCACCCACCCGACGACGTAGAGGCCGATCTTCAGCGCGTACGCGACGAACGCGCCGATCGGCGTCCCATACCCCTCGAGCGCCCACGCCGCGCACACCATCCGGCCGCGCTCGTCGAGCGGCAGCTTCGACCAGGCGATCGGGTCATACGGTGGGGGCGTCGGATCGAGGAGTCCCATCAACCACCCTCCTTCGCCAACATGGCGCGCGTGTACAGCCGCGCAAAGCCGAAGCGCTGCGCGTTCTCCTGCGACGTCGAGCCGGGCGCGGTGGTGATCACCGCCAGGTCGCAGCCGGCACTCGCCGCCGCCGCCAGGCGCGCCGCGAGCAGCGCCGTCTGCACGCCGCGCCGTCGGTGCGCGCGCAGCGTCGCCGCGCCGGTGAGCTGCGCGATCCCCTCGTGCGCCCGCCAGCTCGCCGCGCCGGCGACCACCCCCTCGCGTCGCGCCCACACGCGCCGGAACCCCGGCACCGGGCGCAGCCGCAACAAGAGCGCGACCAGCGTCCGTGGATCGAACACCTCCAGCGCGCCCGGCCCGTCGTCGTCGGTGTCGGGCGCGGCGAACCCGACGGCGACCACCTCCGCCCAGGCCGCGAGCTCCTCGTCGCCCACCTCGACGACGTCGATCGACGACGACAGCGGCGGCGCCACCGCGTCGAGCCGCCGCCCGAGGACGTCCTCGAACCCGACGAGGCGATAGCCGCGCCCGGTCAGCCGCTCGGCGACCGCGTAGTCGGCCAGCGTCGCGTGCTCGACGACGACCCGCCGCCCGCGCGCGAGCGCCGCCGCCTCGAAGCGCTCGAAGGCCTCCCAGTCGACGGGCGCGAACCCCAGCCCGATCACCTTGTCGAACGGCAGCGCCTCGCCCGTCGACAGCCCGCACGCCCCCGGCGCGTCGAAGCGCAGCGTCTCGTCGCCGCACGCCACCACTTCCCCGACGGCGCGCGTGAGCGCCGCCTCGGCCGCCTCGATGCGCGCGGCCACCGTCGCCGAAGCGAACAGCATCAGCGCCCCGCGGCGCGCTCGTGCGCGCGGTACGTCGCGTAGACCAGCTCGCGCGGGAACGGCAGCGTCGACTCCGCATGCAGGCGCATGCGGCGGAGTTTAGCCCGCCGGACGAACGGTGGCGCGGAAGCTGTCGGCGTCGCGGGTGTTGAGGATTTGCCCACGGCGTAACCCGGCGCGCCGCGCGAGGTGCACGCCGAAGCGCAGGTAGCCGAGCGCCGCCACCGAGTGCGCGTCGGCGCTCACCACGAAGTCGAGCCCGCGCTCGGCGGCCGCCCGCAGCCAGCGCGGCTCGAAGTCGAGCCGGTTGGGATCGCCGTTCACCTCGACGGCGCCGCGCCCGCGCGCCAGCACGTCGAGGATCTCCTCGACGCGGCAGTCGAAGGGCTCGCGCCGGTTGATCAGCCGCCCCAGCGGGTGGCCCCAGATCTTGTAAATCGGCAATTCCATCGTCCGCTTGAGCCGCGCGGTCATCTTCGCGCCGTCGAGCCCGTAGCGGTTGTGCACCGACGCGATCACCACGTCGAGCTGCTCGAGCACGCTGTCCGGGTAGTCGAGCGCGCCGTCCTCGAGGATGTCCGACTCCGTCCCGCGCAGGAGCCGCACCTTCACCAGCTCCTGCACGCGCGCGATCTCGTCCCACTGCGCCTTCAGCCGGTCGAGCCCCACCCCGCCCGCGTACCCCGCCGTCGGCGAGTGGTCGGTGATGGTCAGGTACTCCATCCCCAGCGCGTCGGCCGCGCGCGCCATCTCCTCGACGGTGTTGCGCCCGTCGGAGAACACCGTGTGGCAGTGCACCACGCCGCGCAGGTCGCCCTCGTCGACGAGGTCCTTGGGGATCGCCCGCCGCTCGGCGAGCTCGATCTCGCCGACGTTCTCGCGCAGCTCGGGCGGCACGTACTCGAGCCCCAGCCGCTCGTAGAGCGCCGCCTCGGTCGCGATCGGGACCTTCTCGTCCGTCGCCGCGCCTTTCTCGTCTAGCCGATAAAGCCCCCACTCCGAGATCGTCAGGCCGAGGCCGCGCGCGATCCCGCGCAGCCGCACGTGGTGCTCCTTCGAGCCCGTGAAGTGGTGCAGCGCCGTCGCGAAGTCCACGTCGGGCACGACGCGCAGGTCGACCTGCATCGATCCCGCCGCCTGCGCCAGGCGCACCGTGCACTTGGTGTCGCCCCGCGACTCCACCGCCTCGACGAGCGCGTAGGCGCAGAAGTGATCCATGACCCCGTCGACGGTCGCCCCGTCGGCGAGGCCGACGACGCAGTCGAGGTCGGCGACGGTCTCCTTCCAGCGCCGCAGCGACCCCGCGAGCTCGGCCCGCGCCACGCCCGGCGCCGCGCGCACGTGCGCCACCAGCGGCTCGCCGATGGCCAGCGCGTCGACGAGCAGCGCGCGCTCCGTCTTCTTCTCGCGCAGCTGCGCGATGCCCTCGAGGATCTTCTGTTCGGTCTTCTCGCCGAAGCCCTTCAGGCCGCGCACCCGCCCCGCGCGGCAGGCGGCCTCGAGCGCCTCCAGCGACGTGAGGCCGAGCTCGCGCGTGAGCACGTCGACCTTCTTCGGCCCGAGGTTCGGCACCCGCGACAGCTCGAGGAACCCGGGCGGCAGCGCGCCCCGCAGCTCCTCGAGGAGCTTGGTGGTCCCGGTGCGGTGAAGATCAGTGATGCGCCCGGCGATCGAGTCGCCGACGCCGGGCAGCTCGGTGAGGCGCCCCTCGTCGACGAGCAGCGTCAGCCGCTCCTCGTCGAGCGCCTCGAGCGCGCGCGAGGCGTTCTCGTACGCGCGCGTCTTGAACTGACTCTCGCCGCGCATCTTCAAGAGCTCGGCGATCTCGCGCAGCGCCCGCGCGACATCGAACTTTCCCATCCGCGACATGGTCCGGCCACCACCATAGCGCCGCCGCCCCGCGGCTGGCGAGCGACGTGCATCTCTCGTCGGGAAACTGCGAAGGAGGGTTGGATGCGTCTGTCACGGAAGCTGCTCGCCTGGGCCTGGATGGGGGCGTTCGTCACCGCCGCGGGCTGCGCGACCGCGGAGGAGGCGGAGTCGCGCGCCCGGTACCACGATCAGCAGGCGCGCGCCGCCGCCGCCGCCGGTGACTACGACCGCGCGCAGGAGGAGGCCCACGAGGCCAACGAGCTGCGCCGCAAGGCCCACAAGCGCGCCTCGAAGGAGAGCGTCCCGCCGCGCGTCGAGATGGGCGTCCCGACGGAGACGCAGCCGCCGTCGAACATGATGTCGGCCCCGCCGCCCTCGGGTCAGAGGGTCTATTAGTCGCTCTGGTCGGACCGCGGGGCCACCCGCATTTCCGACGATGAAGGGGTGCCGAATGGCGGTATCGTCCGTGCCATGCGGCACCCCCTTCGTTTTCTTGTCTATCCGATTTTCGCGGCGACGCTCGGCGCGGCGGCCGTCGGGTGCGCCGACGGTCCCGACGGAGTGAACCCCAACCCCGCCTGCCAGCCGATCTCGGTCGACTGCGCGCTGCCCTGGCCGTCATCGTTCTACCTGAAGGCGGACGCGACGACCGCCACCGGCTACCGCGTCGACCTCCCGTCGGCGGCGCTCCCCGAGGCGGCGGGCGCCGGGCCGTTCGACACCACGCGGATGAATCTGCTGGACGGATTTTCGGCCGCCGGCGCGCTCGTCGCCAACGTGAAGGCGCGCGTCGCCGTCGACCAGCTGGTGCCCTTCACCGACATCGCCAAATCGCTCGACGCCACCGCGCGCACCCAGATCTTCCGCTACGACACGGGCGAGCGCGTGCCGCACTTCTCGGAGGTCGACGCCAACGCCGCCGGCGACGACGACCAGGTGGTGCTCATGAGCCCGGCCGTCCGCCTCGAGCCGAAGACGCGCTACGTCGCGGTGCTGCGCGATCTCGTCGACGTCGACGGCAAGAAGATCACCGTCGCGCCGTTCGAGGCGCTGAAGGCGAAGCGCGCCAACCCGCGCCTCGACGCCGTGCGCGCGCGCTACGACGAGATCTTTGCGCTGCTCGAGTCGAAGGGCGTGCCGCGCTCGTCGGTGACGCTGGCCTGGGACTTCGTCACCGCCTCGGACGAGCTGGTGCTGGCCAACCTCGTCGGGATGCGCGACCGCGCCGTGCGCGACTGGGAGTCGCGCGGCCTCGGCATCACCATCACCGAGACCAACGAGGGCGCCGCCGCCGGCGACCATCTCCTCAAGCAGCTGAAGGGGACCTTCTCGGTGCCGTCGTTCCTCGAGAGCGACGCGCCGACGGCGATCCTCAAGCTCGACGGCGCGGGCGTGCCGCAGCTCCGCGGCGTGCAGGAGTTCCCGCTCTCGATCCACGTCCCGAGCTGCGCCGCGACGGCGACGGGGCCGCTGCCGATCATGGTCTTCGGCCACGGCCTCTTCGGCACCGCCGCCGGCGAGATGGGCTCGGGGTACCAGCGCGGGCTCATCGACCGCCTCTGCATGGTGCAGGTGGGCACCGACTGGGTGGGGCTGTCGACCAACGACTTCTCGAACGCCGCCAACGCCGCGACCGACCTCGACACCTTCCCGACGATCACCGACCGCCTGCAGCAGGCGCAGGTGAACTTCCTGGTGCTCGCCCACTACGCCAAGACCAAGCTGAAGGACCACCCGGCGCTGCAGCTCAACGGCCGCTCGATCGTCGATGGGAGCGAGGTCTACTACTACGGCATCTCGCAGGGCGGCATCGAGGGCGGCACCTTCCTCGCGCTCTCGACCGACGTCGAGCGCGGCGTGCTCTCGGTCGGCGCGGGCATCTACTCGCTGCTCCTGCCGCGCTCGACGAACTTCCGCGCCTTCAAGGTGATCCTCGACGGCGCCTACGCGTCGTCGCGCGATCAGCAGCTCCTCCTTTCGATGCTGCAGTCGTACTGGGACTACTCCGACCCGATCAGCTTCACGCCCTATCTCGTGAAGGCGCCGCTGCCGGGGCTCGACGGCAAGCCGCTGACGGCGCGCCGCTTCGTCATGCAGGAGGGGATCGGCGACGCGCAGGTGAGCAACATCGCCACGCGCATCTGGATCCGCACCGCCGGCGTGCCCTACGTCGGGAAGGCGGTCGAGCCGTCGTTCGGCATCCCCGAGGTGCCGGGCCCCGTCGACGCCGGCTATACGCAGTGGGACATCGGCGCGATGCCGCTGCCGCCGACGGTGAACACGCCACCGTCGGCGGGCAACGACACGCACGAGGGGGTGCGCCGGCTGGAGCCGGTGATCCAGCAGATCGACACCCTCCTCGCCCCGGACGGGCGCGTCGTCGACACCTGCGGCGGCGCGCCCTGCCGCGAGAAGAACCCCTTCACGAATTAGTGTCTACGGCAAAATCCGGCTGAGCAGCGAGAACTTCCCCGACTTCCCCGCCTGCATCGCCAGGAGCGCGGTCACGCCGATCACGCCGGCGTCGAGCGCCATGCCCGCCGTCGAGAGCGCCTCGGTGGCCTTCTGCAGCCCGCGCGCGCGCCGGGAGGCGTAGGGCGCCGCCTGCCCGCTCTCGTCGAGCGGCGCCGCGCCGCGCTCGGTCTCGCGGCCGAGCAGCCGACCGAGGACGATCGAGGCGATCCCGGTGACGACGGCGCCGCCGATGAGCGCGTCCTTGGTGATGGTGAGGGCGCGCGCGCTCTTGGTCACCTCGCGGCCCGAGAGCAGCTTGCGGCCGACGAGCCAGGTCGAGGCGAGGGTGGCGAGCGAGACGGCGTGGACCACCGAGTAGCGGCGCCAGGCCCTGTCTTCGACGAAGGCGCGCTCCTCGGGATCGGAGATCGCCTGGAGCGACGGATGGACGGCGAGCTTATCGAAGAGCTTGCCGCCGAACACGGCGGCGAGGCCGAGATCGTGGAGCACCCAGGCAGTGGACGAGAGCGTGGTCATCGGTTGCACCTCCAGGGGGTGCACCCGTGCAATGGCAGGCCCGGGGCGCGGTGTCGGAGGTCAGACCAGGGGGTCGACGATCGACGAGCCACCGTCGACGACGAGCAGCTGGCCGGTGATGTAGCGAGCGGCCGGGCTGGCGAGGAAGGTGGCGAGCGCGCCGACGTCCTCCGGCTCGCCGAGGCGGTTGAGCGGCGTGCGCGCGAGGAGGCGCGAGCGGAGCTCGTCGTTCTGCCAGAGCATCTTGGCGAAGTCGGTCTTGATGAGGCCGGGGACGATGCCGTTCACGCGGACGTTGGCGGCGCCCTGCTCGACGGCGAGGTTGCGGACGAGCTGCGCCTCGGCGGCCTTCGACATGCCGTAGGCGCCGATGACCGGGTTGCCGCGGATCGCGGTGATGCTCGACACGATGATCACGCTGCCGTCGCCGCGATCGCGCATCTCGGGCATGACGAGGTTGCAGAGCCAGAGCGTCGCCTTCACGTTGGTGGCGAAGATCTTGTCGAAGGCGTCGTCGGAGAGCGACGAGAGCGGCCCGAACGCCGGGTTGACCGCGGCGTTGCAGACGAGCGAGTCGATGCGCCCCCACTTCGCGCGCGTGGCGGCGACGAGCGCCTCGAGGTCGCTCTTCTTGCCGACGTGGCAGGCGAAGGGCATCGCCTCGCCGCCGGCCTGCGTGATCTCGTCGACGACGAGCTGGCAGGCGTCGAGCTTGCGGCTGGAGACGACCACCTTGGCGCCGGCGCGCGCCATCGAGAGCGCGATCGCGCGGCCGATGCCGCGGCTCGAGGCGGTGACGAGGGCGACCTTGCCGGAGAGATCGAAGTCGGGGTTCGGGCTGCGCATGGCCCGGCAGCGTACTACGGCGACGCTTACGGCGAGCGGATGACGACGACGCCGCGCGAGGTGGCGACGTAGAGCGAGCGCGGCGTGGTCAGCGTGTCGAGCTGCAGGCGCACCGCGCCGGAGACGCCGGGGTGCTGGCGCACGGTCGCCGTCGTCGGGTCGAGCCGGAGGAGGCGGCCGTCCATCGGCACGATCCAGACGGTGCCGTCGGGATCGGCGACGACGTCGCTGAGCTCGAGCGGGATGCCGGTCGCGCCGCCCGCCCACTGCGTGAGCGTCGAGAGGCTCTCGCGCGGGCCGAAGCTGGTCAGGCCGCGGGTGCCGCTGGCGAGCCAGGCGCGCCCGTCGGGGCCGACGGAGGCGGCGCGGTTCTCGTCGCGGAAGCCGTCGGGGAGCACGACGCCGTGGTCATCGGAGTAGACAGAAAAGACCATGCGGGTACTTGGTGGTGACCCAGGCGTAGGGATCCGGGTTCCAGCGATAGAGGCCGACGCCGTAGCGGCTGGCGGTCCAGAGCTCGCCGGCGGGGGTGATGGCGAGGCCGCGCTGCTCGCCGTAGTGGGTCTGGACGGTGCCGTCGGGCTGCAGCCAGCCGATCTCGGGGTGGATGTGGTCGCCGATGACGTCGTCGTAGACGTGGCTGACGCCGTGGTTGAAGCCGAAGAAGACGTGGCCGGCGGCGGCGCCCTGGTGGACGAAGAGCGCGCGGCGCACCGAGCGGTTCTCCCAGCACTTGGAGGCGGCCGCCTCGCAGTGGAACTCGTAGCGCTTGACAGTAATTCGCCCGGTGGCGGGGTCGTAGGTCACGCGGTCGGCGTTGCCGAGGCGCTTCAGCTCGATGGGGTCGTAGAAGGGGTCGCCGTTCTCGTAGCCGTAGTAGCCGACGTAGACCTCGTTGGGGCGCGCGCCGGCGACGGCGGTGACCCACGTCTTGGTAGCGTTGCCGGCGACGTCGGTGAAGGGCTCGACGTGGATGCCGTCGGGCGGGCCGAAGGCGACCCAGCGCGTGGCGTTGGGCGTGAGGAGGAAGAGCGCTTCGCGGCCTGCGGCCCAGAGGTTCCCTGCTTCGTCGGCGCTGACGTCGGCGATGGGCGGGACGAGGCCGTCGGCGGCGGTGTAGGCGGTGTCGACTGCGGCGTAGGGGGGGCGGGAGAGATCGGGGGGTGTGGTGGTCGTGGGGCCGTCGGCGGGGGGGGTGCCGAGATCGAGCGGTGGGGTGGCGGGTGTGCTGGCGTCGTCGCTGCCGTTGGGGGTGGGGCTGGTGGTTTTGGTGTCGTTGGTGTTGCTGCCGTTGTCGTCGCAGCCGGCGATCGTCGCCAGCGCGAGCGCCAGCGCGGCGCCGTATGTCACCCCGAGCCGCATGATTCGTTCCTCCTTGGCTGGAGAGGAAGCAAGCGGCTGGCCGAGGGGTCGATGGGGGCGATGGGGCGTCTTGTTTGCTGCGAGGGGCGGCGGTGGGGAGGTGGTGGGGGACGGGCGGTGGTGGCGCCGGTGGGGCGGGGGTGCCGGGCGGGCGGGTGTGGACGCTCGGATCGGAGGCTGCGGCGCCTGCGGCGCCTGTCTGGGGGCG
>Ga0272446_1003808_pt1 | contig 18613 bp, 14 predicted proteins | sample YNPCB0061_FD_194587 | JGI IMG/M metagenome (GOLD analysis project Ga0272446, IMG submission 194587) | Hot spring microbial mat communities from Yellowstone National Park, WY, United States - YNP-CB-006-1 | ecosystem: Environmental > Aquatic > Thermal springs > Hot (42-90C) > Sediment | place... | reverse complement strand
TGGGCGTGAGGTTGAGCCGGATGGAGGAGTTGATGGGCGCGCGGCCGTTGATGACGATGCCGCCCCACTGACCGCGACTGCCCGGACCGCTGACGGGCATGTCGAATGGATCGTTCACATCGTCCTGCTCTGCCGTGAAGATGATCGGTTTTTCCCGGGTGCCCTCGGCGTAAATCTTGGCCCCGCGGTTGATGACCAGAGCGCCGAAGCCGCCGGGGATGCCGTCCTGGACGGTGTAGGAGCCGTTGCGGCCCTTGACCACGGTGCCCGCCTCAATGGTCAGCGAGGCGTTCGAGAGCACATAGACGAAGTTGGTCATCACGTAGGTGTTGGTCGCATACCACGTCACGTGGTTGGTGATGAAGCCGCCGACGTAATTGGTCGCGGCCGTGGCGGGGGAAATCCCCGCGGTCAGGCATACCGCCCCGAGGGCAAGTCGGGTGAGGAGTTTTGTATTCATCTTCTTCCGGTTGGGTTTTTGTTGTTTTCGTTCCAAGCTGCCGCCGCGTCGGACATACCCTTGGGCGTGCTCAACGCGATGGGTCGAAAGCCGGAGTCGGCTCAGACGCGGGCCACTTTGGGTGGTGGGTGTTACAAAACCAGCGCGACCCGGTGACAAATCGGTGAAACCCGGACAACCTCAAAATTCGCAGTTCAGGGACAAGCCAAACGTCATGCCCCGCGAGGAGCGCGAATAAAGCGGGCGACCGGCCACTTCGCCAGCCTGGCCGTAAATGCGTTCCAGGTCCGGGTTGAGCAGATTCCGGGCGGAGAATTTGAGCTTCCAATGTTTGCCCAACCGCTGGGTCAGGAACAAGTCCAGTTGCGGCGCGGGTTGTTCATACACATCGTAGCCGGCGTTGTTGACGAGGTAGAGCCGCTCGCCGGCGACGTTGAACGCCAGGGACAAGGTCGTGCCGGTGCGGGCCAGGTCCCACGTCAGGTCTGCGTTGATGACGTAAGGCGACTGGTCGTAGAGCGGGCGGGTTTTCTGCCGCAGCCCCACCTCGGCCTTGGTCGCCTGGATTTGCGGAGTGTTCTCGACTTCGGAAAGGATGTACGCGGCGTTCAGCCCGGTGTTGAAGCTCGCCAGCCACGACGCCACCACGTCCAGCCCGGTGCGCGCCTCGAACTCGACGCCGTACACGGTGGCCTCGGGGGAGTTGATGTAACTGATGTTGTCGTTGTTCCGGGCGTCCAACGCGACCTTTTCGATCGGGTTGGCGATCTGCTTGAAAAAACCGCCCAGCGACAGCACCTCGCCGGGTCGGCGAAACCATTCCCAGCGCACGTCGTAGTTGTCCACCGCGCTCATGACCAGGTTGGGGTTGCCCACAAAGATCTCATCGCCGGTCACGTCGTAGCTGCGCAACCGGGAAAATTCGCGGAAGGTGGGCCGCGCCACCGTTTGGGCGTAGTGCACACGCACGTTCATGTTGGTGACGATTTCGTGGATCAAGCCCACCGCCGGCAGCACGTCGGTCTGCTCGATTTGATTGGCCCCGCTGCCGCCCAGCCGGGAGGCGGAGTCCACGGCCAGCAGTGTGTTTTCCACCCGCGCACCGCCCACCAGGCGCAGCCCGCCCACCAACGGCAGTTCCACCATGCCGTAGACGGCCTGGATGTCCTGCTCACCATTCATCCGACTGCCGCCGATTTCCTCGGCGAACTGCGTCAGCATCCGGTATCCGGTGATCACGCCGGTGCGAGGATGACGGATGGGCTCGAAGTTTAGCAACTCATCGGACAACAGCTCGTTGGGAAACTTCAGCGGATCGCCGCTGAAATTCTGCCGGCCCGGCCGCAACGTGTAGGTGCGCTCCCGGAAGGTGCGCTCGGACCGGCTCCAGTACCCGCCCCATTTGATTCGGGCCGGATCACTATGCCAGAGCGTCACCGGCAGGGTGAAGTCGAGCTTGGCCGTGGTGTTGTCTTCCTGCAGATTGCGGAAATAACGGGTCGGGCCGCCGGACGGTTCGGGCACGCCCGACGAGCCGGCGAAGTTCAACGTCCCGCCCGGATTTTGGATGAAATTGAACAACCGGTAATCCGGCTCGTCCTGCGTGGTGGTGGACAGGGACACGAGCCAGTCGGCTTCCAAATCTCCCAGGGCGGAGAACGCGTGGTCGCCGCGGAACTGAAACGCCCGGAGACTCCGCTCGGTCCAGTGCAGCTCGTTCAGGTAGGCGGTGTTGCCATCGGTCAGGTTGGCGAGCGACGCCGGACCGATGCGCAACCGCGTCACGTCATCGGCGTTCTGCGCGTGGAGAAACGTGAACCCGAGCGTGTGATCTTCCGCCAGCTCGAAAGCCAGATTGGCCAGGCCGCCCCACGAAACTTCCATGGTGGACCGCGTGTCCTTGAGGTCGGCGCGCAGATTGGCCGACCCGACCGGTTCGCCGGCGGGCACAATGCCCCACGAATAGCGCTGTTGCTCGCCCTCGTAGTGCAGGAACTTGCGGTCGTAACTGCCCGCCGCAAACCAGCCGACCCGCCGACCCCATACGCGAAACGTGTCTCCCACGGAAAACGCGCCGTTTTGATTCAGGGGTGGGGCATCGCCCGGTGTGCCGCCCAGTTGCCGAGAGCCGAACGAACGCAGCAAATCCCGATACTGCTCGGCGGCAGCCAATCCCTCCGGCGTGTTGGGAAAAATGACCGGCAACGCCGCCGGGTTGGGAATCTGGGCCAGCACGGCCGGCTCGGCGCGCCCGCCGTCGTCCAAACCGGCCCAATCGTCCCTGCCGCCCCGATAGGTCAAAAACCGGTCGTTGAACGTCGCCTGCGAGTTGTAGGCCACGCCGCTCGAAAGTTTGAACGAAAACGCCTCCGGAAACGATTTGGTGGTCAGGTCAATCGCGCCGCCGGTGAATCCTCCCGGTTGATCCGGCGTGAAGGTCTTCTTGACCGACACCTGCGAAATCATCTCCGCGGGGAACAGGTCCAGTTGCACCGCCTTGCGATACGGGTCGGCCGACGGCACCTCGCCGCCGTTGAGCGTCGCGCTGGTGTAGCGGTCGGACAATCCTCGAATCACCGCAAATTTGCCGTCCACCACCGTGGCGCCGGTCACTTTGCCGACGGCTTCCGCCGCGTCGCTCACGCCCACGCGAGACAGGAAATCCGCCCCCAGCGCGTCCACCATTGCGGCCGATTCCTTGCGTTCGACCAGAATCTGCGCCGTCTGCTCGGTGAACTCCTCGGCGGTGACCTCGTATTCCTCCATCTCGTAGAATTCGGGCCGCAGGCTGTACGTGACCGGCGAGGTTTGCCCCGGCGCCACGAGGACCTCGCCCAGCGTGGCGCGAACGTAGCCCGGCGCCGAGAACTGCAAGGTGTAAACTCCGGGCGGTACCCCCGACAGTTGAAAACGCCCCTGCGCATCGGTGGTGACCGCCAGGGTGGTTCCCCGCACAATCACCGTGACGCCAGCCAGCGGTTTGCCTTCCCAGCTTTCGATGACCGTGCCCGTGATGGTTCCGCGCTCGGTTTCCTGCGCCCGTCCCAGAAGCGCGAGCGAGAGGGACGCTATGACCCACCACGAAGAAGTGCCGATCTGCTGTCGCCTCCAGCGCCGGAAGCGGGCCTGCGTCCTTGGGCGGGGTCGGCGGAACGCTTGCGGGTGCGCATTCATGGCCGGGTATCGGGTCGCGGATTTTAACTCCGGCTGCGGGCGGCCACCTGCTCGACCTTTTCGAGGTAACGCTGGACCGGCTCGCGGGGCTGAATTTTCTGGGCCCGCCGCAGCAATTCCACCGCCCGCGCATATTGCTGGTTCTCGACCATGAGTTGCGCGTGTTTCACGAGCGCGGTCGCTTCGAAGCCCTCGATCTTGGCCGCGGCGTCGTAGCGGAAGGCTGCCCGTTCGGCATCGCCCCGCTGTTTGTAGTAATCCCCGGCCAGCAGCAGGGCCTCCCCATCGAGGGGGTTGAGTTGGAGCAGGCGTTCGAGCAGTTGAATGGCGGCGTCGCCCGCGCCGGTGCCCAGCGCCACGCGCGCCTCGAGGCGCAGAAGTTTGAGTTCGTCTTCACGTGCCGGGGCGGTGCCGGCCAGTTCGCGCGCGCGGGTCAACAGGGCGCTGGCCTCTGTCCAGGCACTGCGGCTGAGGAGCAGGTCGGCCGCCCGCAAGGTGCGGGCCAGGTTGGTGCCGCCGTCGAGTCGGGCGGCGTCGAGATAGGCAGAGAGGGCCAGGTCGGGCACGCCCTCGGCGAGGTAGATGTCGCCCAGCAGGCTGAGTTGCGCCGCGCCCGCGCGGCCGAGCTTGCGCAGGACCTCGTAGTTGACCGCGGCTTTGCCGAGTTGATGCTGCTGCACGTAGATGTTGGCCTGGAGCGTCCAAAGCGCCTCGCGGTCCGGATACTTGGCAAGCAGCTCGTCCAGCAGCGCGAGCGCCGCGCCGTAGTTGGCCGTGGCGACGTAACTTTTGACCAGCAGCAAGCGGTAATCCCAGTTGTCCGGCTCAAACAACAACGCCTGTTGGCAGGCCGCGATGGCGGCGAGATGCTGCCCCTCCTGCACCTGGGCGAAAGCGAGCAGACCGAGGATTTTCCCGTCCGTGCCGCCCAAGGTTAGCGTGCGCGTCAGTGCCGGGATGGCCTCGGCATAACGTCCCTGGCGGACCAGGGCGAGGGCCAGATTGCGCTGGGCGCGCAGGAAATCAGGGAACTTGGCCAGAGCGGTCTCGAAATGCCGCACGGCGTTGGTGATGTCCTCGCGCTGGAAGTACACCGTGCCGAGCGTGTAGTCGAACAGGGCGCTGGCCTCCGGTTTCGCGGCCGCCTCCAGCGCCGGGATGGCTTTCGCCGGATCCTCGCGCAGCAGCGGCAGAATGGTGTCCCGGTACAGCGTCTGTTCCTCGGTGCTCAGCCGCGGTTCGCGCTCGGACAAGAAACCGTAGCTGCCCCAAAGCCGCCGGGCCATGTCGGAGTCGTTCCAGAGGCCGGCCAGCGGGTGCTCTTCCGGCAGGGGCGCGAAAGGCGGCAGCGGGCTGCCGGGAGTCACGGCCTGGGTGCTCGGCGTGGTGGACGCTGAGGCCTTTTTGTCGCGACGCGGGGCGCCCGCAGCCGGGAGGGCCAGCAGGCAACATCCGAGCAACGCGAGGCTTTGATAGAGCCAGCGCCGGCGCTTTGCGGTAGGGGAGGTGGCAGTTTTCATGGAAGGCGGTTTCAGCGAGAAGCGGCCTCGGGCAGGCGGAAGCGGATGGTTTGGCGCAGATAGGTCCGAACCGGTTGGCCGTCCTTGAGGCCGGGCTTGAATTTCCACTTGCGGATGGCTTCGAGGGCGGCCGCCTCGAATTCCTTGTGCGTCGCGTTCTCGACGCGCGGGTCCACCACGCGCCCGGATTCGTCGAGCACGAAGGCCAGGGTCACCGTCCCCTCGACGCGCGCCTTGCGGAGCGCCTCCGGGTAGGCGGGAGGCACGGTGTTCAGCACTTCGGGGCGACGCTCGAGGTCGGCCACGCTGAAGGCCTCGGCGCCGGCGGTCTGGCTGACGGCCTCTTGCAGCCAGCTCGCAGCCGTGGCCATCGCACCGCCCGAGCCCAGGGCCACGTCGAGGCTCACGCTGAGGTTCAAGGGTTGGCTGGCCTCTGCCAGCGCGGGCGGCGGCTCGGGCGGCGGCTCCGCTTCGGGCGGCGGGGGTGGCGGGGGCGGCTCGGTTTCCGGCCGGTCCTCGATCTGCGCCAAATCCGCCGGGCGCACGGCCAGGACAGATTGCCGGCGCGCGGAAACCATTTGCGTGAGCGGCAGGATGAGAAACACGCCCAGGGTCAACAGCGCGGACGCGAGAAACACCCCCGGCAGGCCGGCGCGGTGACGACTGGCGGGCGTGTACAGGGGACGCATAGCCGGGAGTCCGCACGCGCGCGTCAGTTCGCGGCCGGGTCGGTGGCGATGCTGACGTTTTTGGCCTTGCCGAGCTTGGCTTCGTCAATGACGCGCACCAGCAGGCCGGCACTGGCTTTTTGGTCCACCTGGATGATCACCGGCATCGGCTCGCTCTGGCAGAGGCGCGCCACCAGCGGGCGCACCCCGCCCAAGCCGATCTCTTTTCCGCCGTAAATGACCTCGCCCTTGGCCGTGAGGGCGAGGAGGATGCTGTTCTTCTCGAGTTGCGTGGCCGTGGCGGCCTGCGGCTTGTCCACCTCCGTGCCGGTTTCCTCGACGAAGACGGTGGTGACGATGAAAAAGATCAGGAGGATGAAGACCATGTCAATCAACGGCGACACGTTGATGTCGGTCGTCTCCTCCGCCTCCACGATGGCGCGGCGGTATCTCATGCGGGCATGCGGGCGGGTTCGAGGGCTCCCAGCGGCGCCGCGGCCGGTTCAAGGCTGGCGGGGTGATCGGCCGGCGGCAGGGCCTTGCGGAAGTGCTGGAGGGTGTAGCTTTCCAAGCGGGCCAGGAAGGCCTCGAGTTCCTGCCGTTGGCGTCGGATCAAATGGGTCAGGAACAATCCCGGCAGCGCGATGCACAGGCCCACTTCCGGCGGGAAAAGCGCCTGCGAAATGCCGCTGGCCATGGCCTCGGTTACCTTGCCGCCGCCGCCCGCGGCCAGCGCCTGGAAGGTGACCAACATGCCAAAGACCGTGCCGAGCAAGCCCACCAGCGGGGCCGCCGTCACCAAGGTCCCCAGCGTGGCCAGCCGACGGTCTATCGCGGGCAACTCGGCGGCGGCGACTTCGGCAAAGCGTTGGCTGATTTCTTCCGCAGTGCGTCCGGCGGAGGTGTAGTGGATGATTTCGCCCACCTCGCCCCAGGCCTTGTCGGGCTGTTGCACCCAGGATTGCCATTCGGACTCACGCAGGCGGCGGTACTGGCGTCGCCACAGCTCGAACCAAAGGCTGAGCCCGACCACGAACATCATCACGCATACACCCAGCAGCGGCCACATGACCCAGCCGCCAGCGGCCCAGATTTTCAAGATGTGATCAAGCATGGCTTGGTAGCGGATTGACAGGAGGAGCGGTTCCTGCCGGGGTGTCCGGCAAACCGTTGATGAAGGCCGTGGCCGTTTGCTCCATGCTCGCGAGCACACCCTTGACCTTGCGCGACAGGATTGCGTGCAGCAGGAGCGAAGGGATGGCCACGATGAGGCCGAACTCCGTGGTGATCAGCGCCTCGGAAATGCCGCCGGCGAGTGTCTTGGGATCGCCGGTGCCGAAGACGGTGATCATGTTGAACGTGTTGATCATGCCCGTGACGGTGCCGAGCAGGCCCAAGAGCGGCGCCGCGGCGGCGGCCAGGGCCAGAAACGGCACCAGGCGCTCCAAGCGCGGTCGCGTCGCCAGCATCTTTTCGTACATGACCTCCTCGATGTACTCCTTGGGCTCACGGTGGTGCTGGACGGCGCCGACCAGCATCTCGCCCACCGGCCCGGGGATGGCCCGGGCGCGGCGTTCCGCCACGTCGCGATGCCCGGCTTCCAGGGCCGCGAGAATGGCGCGCAAATCGGTGGACGTGGCCACGCGCACGCGCCGCACCTGGAGCCATTTCACGGTGAAGATCAACAGCGCGACCGCGCCCAAGGCCAGGATGGGCACCATGACCGGCCCGCCCTTGGCGATGTGCACCGCCAGGGGGTCGCGCGTGGCCTGCAGGCGCAGGGCGTTGCCGACCGTGGGGTCCACGGGCAGTTGGCCCGAGCCTTTGGCAATGAGGTCCCGCAACGCGGCGCGGTGCGCGGGCGGGAGTTCGGCCACGTTGGGTTCGGGCGAATTGAGGCGTTGCTCGACCACGCCCTGGACCGCGCCATCTTCGGACAGAAAGTACGAGCCGGGCCCGAATTGGAGGAAGATGCCTTTCACCACCACGCCGGCCGGGCTCAGGGCCTGGCCGGGGAAGCGGTCGCCGCCAACCGCGGCTTCCAAGCGCTGCAGGGTGGTCGCCACGAACTGAAGTTGGCGGGCCAGTTTGTCGGCGGGCGCCAGGTCGGGCGCCTCCGCTGCCGCCGCCGCCTCGCGCAACGCCTCGCGGTAACGGGCCAGCTCCGCGATGGGCAGGCGGGTCTCGAGGGTGCGGCGATACTCGCCGAACAGGCTTTCCAGGGCGCGGACCTCGTTGCTGTGGCCCTGGACTTCGGAGCGCAGCACGCCGAGCAGCACCATTTGGTTGGCCTCCTCGCGCTGGGCGCGTTGCAGGGCGGCACGTTCGTCCAGGACGCGTTGTTCCAGCTCCGCCAGTTTCTGGGCTAGCGGCAGGCGTTCGGCCTCGATTTGCTGACGCAAGGCGGACAGTTCATCGAGCGCAGCGCGCAGGTCCGCCCGGGCGGCTTCGGCGAGCGTTTCGGCGGTCGGCGCGGTCGTGGCGTCCGCGCGCCCTATCCAGGCGGCGAACCCCAGCGCCAGTGCGGTGAGCAGCAAGCGGTTCATGGCAGTTGCGCGGGCAGAGCCACGAACTCGGGCGGCTGTTCGTTGCGGTACATTTGAATCGCGCGGGTAATCGCCGGGGCCAACTCGTTGCGCGGGGTCCATTGCCAGCCGTTGGGGGTCGGCACGCCCGTGCCCGCGAAGTCGCCTGCCTTGTTGACAAACCACGCTTGTGCCAGCCCGGCGTAGAGGACCTGGACCGCAAGTTGGCGGCCGTCAGGTCCGGGACGTGTTTCCTCAGCCACGGTGTAGGCGCCGTGGAACTTGTCCACCTCGTTGAGGATCGTGATCAGGGCCAGGGCCCGGGGTACGAGGGCGACGTTGGTCGCGGCGGGGTCGGACGGGAGGCGGTTCAGCAAGGGCTGCACCGTGGTTTTCAAAGCCGGTGGAAAGAGGGGTTCCAAACGTCGCACCCCGGCCTCCAACTCGCCCAGCCGGGCGCGGACGGTTTCCAAGCCCGCCAAGTATTGAGCCTGCAAGGCGAGCAGCGACTGCCGTTGGGCGGCCACGGCAACTTGGTTGGTTTCCACGCGGGCTGATTGTTCCCTCAGACCGGTCAGCTCGCGTTTGAGTAAGGCCGCGGTTTGTTCGAGGGCCGCCTTGTCCGCGGCCCAGTCAGCGCGCGTTTGGGCGAGGGTTTTGCGGACCTGCACCCATTCTTCGAGGGTCGAGCGTGCACTGAACAACGGGGACTCGGCGGCGCTGGTAATCCACACCACTCCGAGGAGGGACGCCAGCCAGCCGTGCAAACGTGCGTTCCACATACACGGGCGCAGGCTGGCCCGGGCGTGTCACAGAAAGGCGACAAGAACGTTACGACTGCGAAAAACCCCGGCCCGACGTGTGCGGTTGGTAAGGCGAAGGCAACAGCCGCGGGAGGGGTGGCCACGGGTTTTGGGCGTCTTGATCTGCGGTGATCTGCGGATTTGGGACTGGACCAAAGAAAAAGCCAACCCCGATTCGGGTTGGCTCTTGAAAAGCGGTATCCGCTCCCCCCATTTGCCCCCACCACCGTTTTCCTCCTTCTCCGCCGTGCTAGGCGGTCTTCGTAGCGTCCCTTGGATTCTCCAGCCGCCACGTACATCAACAGCTATCGTGCCAAGGCAGCGGAGTCGTTGAATTGCAGCAGGCAAGTCTCTCCCGACAAAGCACTTCGAGATCATTGGCGCTCCCTCGAAAAGTCCGGCCGGAGCCAAGCCGGGTGTAATCAGTGCCGACATTCTGACGTCGCGACGCCAAGACTGATCTGGGTCTAGAATGTAACTCGCTCGTTTTCAGTTTATTGCATGCGGCACAGGCGCGGCGAACCGCTTGTAAGCAGCGCCGACAGGGGGCGACACTTCGCCAAGTCCAACCCATTGCCCGCGCCGGCCGTCATTGCCGCCGGGGCTCCGCGCCCGTTACGCTCGGCGCGTGATCAAACCGGCGCTGCAAGACGAGGCCTTCCTGGCGGACGTCCGGTCCGCGCAGAACCAACCGGACCACCTCCACCTCTGGTGGTTGGGCCAGAGCGGCTATTTGGTCCAATGGGCCGGTCGCCACGTCCTGTTGGACCCGTACCTCTCCGACTCGCTCACCCGGAAGTACGCAGGCACGGACAAGCCGCACGTCCGCATTTCCGAACGCGTGGTCGCCCCCGAGCGGTTGGACTTCGTGGACGTCGTCACCTCCAGCCACAATCACACCGACCACCTGGACCCCGAGACCTTGCGGCCGCTGGCGCGCGCCAATGTGGGTCTGCGCCTGGTCTGCGCCCGCGCCAACCGGGACGAAGCGGTCCGCCGCTCCGGTCTGGACCCGGCGCAGGTCATCGGCCTGGACCCGGACCAGCCGCCGCGCGCAGTGGCGGTGGGCGACTTCGCCTTTCACGCCGTGCCCGCCGCACACGAGACCCTCGAGCGTGACGACGCCGGCCTGTGCCGCTTTGTGGGGTTCGTCCTGAAGGCCGGGCCGTTTGTCCTCTACCACTCCGGGGACACGGTGCTTTACGCGGACCAGGTCGAGCGCCTGCGCCCGTTCGGGGTCCATCTGGCCCTGCTCCCGATCAACGGCCGCGCGCCCGAGCGTCGCGTGGCGGGCAACCTGTGGGGCCGCGAAGCCGCCGCCCTCGCGCGGCAAATCGGCGCGCGTCTGGCCGTGCCCTGCCACTACGACCTGTTTGCCTTCAACACGGCCAGTCCGGAGGAATTTGCCCGGGAATGCCAGCGACTCGGCCAACCTTTCCGCGTCCTGCGACTCGGCGAACGCCTGACCCTGCCTCCGCCTGACTGAGCCGGGGTGTTTTTGCGTGAGGCGCACAAAACCGCACGCGGGGCGTAAGCGCACCTCCCTGCCATTCAGTTTTTTCGGGGTCAACCGCCCGTAGCGGTGGAAAGGTAGGGAATCGTCAGCGGGCCTTGCGGCAACACGGCCAGCCGGGCATCCGGCCCGTGGCGGGCCAGCTCGCGGCTCACCCACGCGCCGATGTCCGCGCAGGGTTCGAGATGGCAGGCGCGCACCACCTCTGGCGGCAACGTGCTGTAAAGCCCAAGGCGCGCGCGCTGGCGCACCTGGGCCAGGATTTGCACCTGCCATTGCTCCGGCTCGACCTCGCGGGTGCTCAACGCCCGGGCCAACCACGCCTCGAGATCGCTCGCACGGCGCAACAGGCGCTCGAACGGGCTGTCCAGCGGCACCCCTTCGCGGCATTCGCAGGCCAGCAGGATCGAGCCGCCGGGCTTGACGATGCGCGCGGCCGCGGCCAGGCCCTTCACGCCCTGGTACAGGTTCAGGTCCAACGGCGCGCCGCTGTTGGTGGTGACCACCACGTCGAACGGCGCCGGCACCGGCCGCATGGCCGCACGGCGCACGAACTCGCAGCCCGCCCGGTGCGCCGCAATCAGGTCGCCGGCAAAAACCCCGGTGATCTCGCGTCGTTCATTCAGGGCCACGTTCAACAGGAAACTCGGGCCCACGCGCTGCGCCACCTCGCGCAGTTCCTCCCAGAGCGGATTGCCCTCGGTAACGCCGAAGGTCGCCTGCGGGCTGGCCAGGTTCTCCGGGCGGTGATTGGCCATCACGCTCGCCAACCCGGCGCACCCGGGCATGATGCCCTTGGGCCCGCCGCTGAAGCCGGCGAAGAAATGCGGCTCGATGAAGCCGGTCACCACCCGCACGTCTGCGGCCACCAAGTGCCGATTAAGCAGGGCCGGCGTGCCGTCGCGCATCCGGCCGACCTCCACCAGCGACGCCGCGTCGTGACAATCGTGGTTCAGCACGCGGTACCGGGCGGTGACTTCCGGCGTAAGCATTCGCGCCAGCTCGGCGGACGTGTTCGCGCGGTGCGTGCCGGTCGAGTTGAGCAGCGTGATGTGGGTCGCGGGCACATGCGCCAACTCCTCGAGCAACCAGGGAATCAACCGTTCGTTGGGCGTGGCGCGGGTGCTGTCCGTGAACACCACGCACACGCGGTCGCTCGGCCGGACCATTTGCCGCAACGGCAAAGTCCCGATGGGCTGACGCACCGCCGTCCGCACCGCCGCCCGCTCATCGGCCAGGCCGGGACGGTGTTCCGGGGCAATGACCGTGGTGCGGTCGGCGGGCAATTCGACGGTCAGGCCGGTTTCGCCGTAGGCCAGTTGGACCGAAAGGCATTTCACGCCACCGGTGTAGTCTCGAGTCGGGCTGGGAAGCAACCTTGGAAGCGCTGGTTGGTCCAACCGCCTTCGTTATCCACGCGGCCGCGGCACAGCGCGGCTCTACCAGGCCTTGAAAGCGCGGTTGGTCCGCAGCCTTCGTCACCATCGGGCGTTCTCGGCAGCACGTGCGCGCCGCGGACCCGGGTCGAGGCGTGGGCAGTGCGCGGCTGCGCGGCGCTGGGTGAAGCGCCGGTGGCGGTCGGCGCCGATACCGGCACCAAGCGTTCGAGAGCGGTGCGCTGCAGGTCGGCGAGGAGTTGCTCGCTCGCCGCCTTCTCGACACAGGAGGCGCCCTGGGGACCACTCGCCCACAATCGAGCGGTGCGCGGGCCGCCGGACCGCATGGAGGGCCTGACTTTTCGGCGCGAATGGGGCAGGCTTTCGGCCATGAATTGCCTGTCTTCGAGTCGGCGGGCCGTTCGTACCATGGCCCGCAGAATGAACCGATGCGCTTGGGCGGCCGGTCTGTTGGCGCCACTGTTGGCCCTGGCCGCCGCGCCCGAGACCTCCCCTGCCCCGTCCGACGCGAGCCGCGAAACGTCCGCGCCGGCAACCGAAGCGCTGCGTCTCCGTTTCGAGCCGGACGGCTTGGGCGGCTTCCTCTTCGACACCGGCATCATCCGCGGACGCCTGCACGCCGGGGGCGCTTCCCTGGGCGTGACCGAGGCGTACCACGTGCCCACCAGCGCGCGGCTGGACCAGAGCAAGGGGCTGCTCAGCCACTACCGTGTGTTCGCCAACGGCCGCCGCTTCGGCAACGGCGCCTGGGATTGGCCCAGCACGGCCAGCCTGCTGCCGGACGGCCGGGTCGAGGTGCGCTGGGCGGACACGAACGACCGGCCGTTCACGTTGCGCGCCCGCTATCAACTCACCCGGCCGGGCATTCTCACGGTCGAAACGCTGGTGGAAGCGCGCGCCGAACTGCGCGGGTTCGAGGTGTTCCTGGCTTCGTACTTCGACCCGGCGTTCACCAATTCGTTCGTGCTCGCCAAAGGCCGTGCGCGCGACGGCTACGCCAACGCCACGCTCGACAAGGGCGAATGGCAAATGTACCCGCGCGACGCCGCCGCCCGCGCCCTGGCCGAGGACGGCCGCTGGCAGCTCGAGCCGCACCCGGTGAACTGGACCTTCCCCGCCGAGCTGGCGTCCGGCCCCACCGTCCGGGCGTTCCGGCGCGCGCTGGGCAAAGGGCTCCTGGCCACGTTCAGCGCGGACGCCGCGGACTGTTTCGCCGTGGCCACGCCCCACCAGACCGAGGCGCACTTCTCGACCTATCTCTCGCTCTTCGGCCGCACGCTGGCGGCGGGCGAAACCGCGCGGGCGCGCGTGGCGCTGGTCATCACCGGACCGGCGGCGCCGGCGAGTCCGTAGGCGCGGCGTCGGCGGGCCGGCCAAAACGTCCCTGCCGCGCGACGACCACTTCCAGAGTCAGCCGCCGGTTACCCACGGCGTCGAACTCGATCGGGCCGGTCCACCCGTCCAGCGGACGCCGTGGCGGCATGAGCGCAAACGCGGGTCGCTCGCCGGCCTCTCGCAGGACCGTGGCCAGCACCCGCACCGCGTCAGCGGCAGCGAGTGCCAGCGGGTCCGGCTCGACGCCGAAGCGGGCGGCAAAAGCGGCGACGAATGCGTCCGCTCGCGGACGAGCAGCCGCCGACAACTCCGGGCGGGTCGCGAAAAAACCTTCAGCCGCCGCACCGGCCCCTTGCAACAGCTTGGGCCCGGCCAGGCGGCCCGGGCCGGCCAGCACGCCCCGGAAGCCCGCCGAGCGCAGGGCGCGAACCCAGCGCGCCGCCGCCACGGAATCGAGCCAGACCAACACGCCCGCTGGGGCCGGTCGCAGCAGCCGTTCCAGCGTGGGCGCTGCGTTGGTGGGATTCGTGGCCACCGATAGCACCGGGTCGAGTTCGCAGTCCGCGGCCCGGGCCGCGGCGGCCAGGTCCTGCGCGGCTTCCCGACCCGCACGGTCTTCGGGCACCAACGCCGCCCAACGCCGCACCGGCTGACCGTCCGCCGCCCGCGCGCCGGCAAAGAGCGCACGGGCTTCCTGGACGTTGTCGGGCACCAACCGCAGCACCCAGGGAATGCGGGCGCCGGTGACCGAGGTGTCGCCACAAAGCGACGCGGTGGGGATGCGGGTGCGGCCGGCGACCTGTTCCACCAAGTGCACGGTCGCGCCGAGGGCGGGGGCGAGAAGGGCTTGCGCGCCGGCGTCCAAGGCCAGCGCCACGGCGTCGTCGCCTTCGGTGCCCCATTGCCCCGGGCTGCCGCGGACGATCAGCTCGATGGGGCTGCCCAACTCGGCGCCCAATAATTCGGCGCCCAGTTGCGCGCCGCGTCGGATGGTTTCCGCCTCTGGTTCACCGGGAGGCAGAACCAGGCCGATTTTGAGCGGGGACGGCGCCGGTTCGGCGTGCCCGCAAAAAAAGCCGCCGACGCCCGCGCCCCAGGCGGTCAGCCCGGCCAGGAGCCACGGGCCGAGCCGTGGGCGCGGGCGGCGGGCGCTCATGGTTTGGTGGTGCTGGCCTGCGCCTGCTGCGCGCGCCTGGGCCGCCAGTTCGGCGCCGGCGGCGGGTCGTAGTGCCACTGGCCGTTGCGGAAGTGCGCCGTGGTGATGGGCGCGATGTTGTCCCAGCGGCCGTCGAAGATCATGTGCCCGGTGACGCCGTCCCATTCTTCGAGACCGGCCAGGTAGTCGCGGATGCGAAAGCGGTTGGGCCCGGCGTGGTCAATGGCCTCGATCATGAGCCGCGCACCGTCGTAGCCGTAGGCGGCATAGACATCCGGCTTTTCACCCCAGCGCTTTTCGTAGCGGGCCACGAAATCCATCCAGGCCGTGTCGGTGCGGTGGAGGTTGAAGAAGTAGGTGATGGTCATGCCCTCGGCGTATTCGCCGGCGGCCCGGGCGAAGCCGTCTTCCTGGAGGCGGTCGAAGCCGAAGAACTGTGCGGTGATGCCGGCTTCGCGGAACATTTTGACGAACCGGCCGATGTCCTCGGGCTGGCCGTAGAACAGGACGGCGTCGGGTTCGGCCGCCTTGATCGCGGCGATCTGGGCCGAGAGGTCGCGGTCGCCCGGTTTGAAGAACAAGTGGGCGACGGGCGGGTACCCCAGGCGGCGGATGTAGTTGTTGAAGTGCATCACGCCCACGCGGCCGGGCCGGCTGCTCTCGCGCAGGACGGCGATGCGCCGGCAACCGCGGTCCTTGACGATGAGCTGCGCCAGCCGGAAGCACTGCTGGCGGTCGTCGGGCCAGACGCGGGTCAGCCAGGGAATTTGGGTCTCGGTGAGCGTGGGATCGGGATCGGAGGCATTGATCATGTAAGTCTCGATCTTGAGGGCCACGCGCAGGGCCACGTGCGTGGCGTCGCCGTCAATGGTGCCCAGGAAGCCGAGCACGTCGGCGTCCTTGAACTCGACGGCGATGTTGGCGGCGCTGCCCCACTGCGGGGCGTCCTCTTTCTCGATGACCTCGAAGGGCAGTTGCCCCGGCTTGCGGGCGGCATTGGCCTCCTCGAAGGCCAACAGCACGCCCTGGCGGCTGCGCCGCCCGCGCGCGGCCTCGGGTCCGTAACTGGCCGGGCTGAGCAGGCCGACCTTGAGGGACTTCAAGTTCGGCGGGTCCGGGTAATCCCGGCCCGGGCCGCGGAAGGGCAGCCGGCGGGTCCAGTAACGGTAGTACGGCTCGACGCCGCGGAAGGGGATCAATTCCTCGGGCGTGTTGCCGTAGTACGGATATTCGTCCTCGAAGGCGCCCACTCCTTCGCCTTTGAGGGCCGGGTTCACGGGTTCGCTCACGCATCCGTCCTCTTTTTCCTGGGCGGGCGGCGGTTCGGGTTTTTCGACATAGCCGTAGCCGGCGGCGCTCAGTGAGAGGGGAGCCGCCAGCAGGGTCAGCAGCAGGGTCCAACGTTTCATGGTTCCTCCGGTCGGATCAAAATGGCCTGGGCCTCGATTTCGACCAGCAGGTCGCTGCGGCAAATCCGCGCCTGGATGCCGGTGCTGGCCGGGAAGGGGTCCAGCCCCAGCGCGCGGTAGAACTCGTTGCGGACGCGGTTGAACTCGGCGTAGTCGCGTTCGATGTCGCGCAGGTAACAGGTGGTGCGGACCACGTCGTGCCAGGTGGCGCCCTCGCTCTTGAGCAGCTCGGTGATGTTGCGGAAGGTGCGCCAGAGCTGGGCGCGGAAGTCGCCGGGGTAGAGCGTCTCGCCGTTGGGCCCCACGCTGGCCGTGCCGCTGATGAGCAGGTGCGTGACGCCGCCGGGCAGGTCCACGCGCAGGCCGCGCGCAAAGGCGCTGCCGTACTCGCCGGCCTCGTTGAGCACCTTGGGCGCGGAGATGGCGCGCTTGCGCACCACGGGGCGCCCGGCCGGGAGTTTCTTGAGCAGGCCCACCGGCGCCGGCTCGCAGGCCGGCAGGCCCAGCGCGCGGCGTTCGGCCTTCTCGGCCTCGGAATAGACCAGGCCGTTTTCCTGGTAGTTGTCCAAGGTCACCTGGGGGGCAGGAATGGAAGCAGGCATATGCGGGTGCGGGTTGGCTGGGTTGTTGGCTTGCATGGGAGATCAGGGTTGGACCCGGGCCACGGCGGCGGGGCGTTGCGACCGGGCAAAGACGCCGCGGCTCAGTCCGTTCGAGGTGGCAAACCAGGCCTCGTCGTCATCCACGTAGATGCCAAGGACGAAGCAGTTGGCCAGGGCGGTGGACATGGTTTGCACTTCCGGCGGCTGCCCGGGGCGGTGAATGGTCCGCAGCCCCTCGCCCTTGGCACCCACCTCGTAATTGACCCAGGTCTCGCCGTCGGTGACCGAGACGCCCTTGTCCATGCCGATCCACGCCACGCGCCGGTGGGGCCAGACGAACTGGGTGAAGTTGGACAGCAACGGGGTCTTTTCCTCGACCCAGGTCTTCCAGCCGCGGCCCTCGTAGCGGGCGAAACCGAAGTAAGTGCATTGCCAGAGCACACCGTCCTCCCAAGACAGCCAGGAGGTGATGTCGTTGATTGGGCCGTCGTCGGGCACCAGGTCGTAGTGGAAGTCGCGGTCGGGGTCGCGGTACTCCTTGAAAGTGCCGCGGGCGGGGTCGTGTTCGATAATCCCGCCGCCCCAGACGCCGATGTACACCAGATTCTTGGCGCCCTTGACCGCGTAGCACCAGGGCTCGTGCATGACGGAATTGTTGTGGTCGTAAATCTTCCACTCGCCCGTCTTCGGGTTGAAGGAGCCGGCGCCGGCCGCCGTGGCGACCCAGATGCGGTCATCCAGGACGTCCACGCTGTACACCACGTTGTTGGGCAGGCCGCTGTTGGTCTGCGTGTACACGGTGAACTTGCCGCCGCTGTAGCGGGTCAACCCGCGCATCGTAGCGATCCACAGGTCGCCGGTGCGCGGGTCCTCGACGATTTGCAGGACCATCTTGTGGCTCAGACCGTCCTCGGGCCCGTAGCGGTGGAACTTGCCGTCCTCGCCCCGCACGCACAGGCCGTTCCAGGTGCCGATCCAGAGCCGGCCGTCACTGGTCTTGTACACGGCGTGGACCTTTTCGGCCGGGATGCCGTCGGCTTTGCCGAAGTTCTCGAACCGTTCGATCACCGGGAACGGCACGTCCTTGAAGGCGACGGGTTGTGACTCCGCCGCGTGAAACGCCGGCAGCGCGCCGAACGCGGCGGCCAGCAGGAGAGACAGGGAGGTTGGTTTCATGGGACTCGGGGGTTACAAGGTTTTGAGGTACTCGATCAAATCGTTGAGCTGGTGCTTGGACCAGTAGGAGCTCACCCCGTGCAGGTCATTGGTCTGGTAGGTGGTCCAAAGCTCCTCGAGCGTGCGCGCCCGGCCATCGTGCAGATAGGGCGCCGAAGCGGCGATGCCCAGCAGGTGGGGCGTGTCGAACTCGTCGGTCGAGTCTCGCGGCCCGCGCGTGCCCACCGCGCTCTTGAGCCGGTTGGTGAACAGCGGCGGGCGGTGGCAGGTCTGGCATTGCCGCTCGATGGGGATGGGCGTGCCGTCGGGCCGGTGAGTGGCGAAAAACAACTGCCGCCCCCGCTCGGCCGCGGGCGAAAGCGGCTTGCCCAGCTCGGTGAAATGCCGCGTGCGCGCCGGCGGCTGGGATTTGAGGAACGTTACCAGGTCCTCGAGGTCCGCCGGCGGGATGGGATCAGTGCGCATCAACACCCGGGCGAACCGCGGCCCGCACTGCACCTGGAGGCTCGGGTTTTTCCCGTTCCACTTGAACGGCGCGGTGCGGTCAATGCCCTGCAGCGTGCGGTTGTCCAGGAGGTTGTCGCCGATGCCGTCGCCGTCGAAATCGTATGCCAGGCCGTCCACGTGCCCGTCCGGGTGGCACGAGCGGCAGGAGAACTGGCTCTGGAAGGTGTGCGCCGCCTTGGTGAACACGCGCTCGCCCCGGCGAATCGGGTCCCGCGCCCCGCCGTCGCTCAGCACCAGCCTGGCGCTGACCTCGAGCCGCTCGGTGTCCACCGCCCAGACCTGGTCCTCGAGCCGCACGGACACGTACAACCGCCGCCCGTCCGGGCTCAGCGCCAGATGCCGCGGGTTCCGTCCGGTGGGGAGCCGCG
>Ga0272446_1003807_pt1 | contig 18616 bp, 19 predicted proteins | sample YNPCB0061_FD_194587 | JGI IMG/M metagenome (GOLD analysis project Ga0272446, IMG submission 194587) | Hot spring microbial mat communities from Yellowstone National Park, WY, United States - YNP-CB-006-1 | ecosystem: Environmental > Aquatic > Thermal springs > Hot (42-90C) > Sediment | place... | reverse complement strand
GGGCGCGGCCCTGCGCCTCGACCGACTGCACGGCGATCTGGTCAGGCAGGCCGAGGGCACCCGTCACCACCCGCCGCAGCACCGGGTCGCCGAGGACGTCATAGGGGCTGCGGGCCCGCCCCGCGGACTCGAGGACGTAGAGCGCATCCGCCAGTCCCGGCTGCTCCTGATCGAGGCCCCGCCGGTACTGGTATTTCACGTAGGCGTCCGAGAGGCGCTGGACCATCGCCGGATCGCGCAGCCCGGCAAGGCCCGTGGCATGGACGCCGAGTGTGGCCGCGGCGGCCTTCCACGCCCCGCCGAGCCGGGCGGCGAGGCCTTTCGGGTCAGCCGGATTCGAAAGGAGGGCCTGACGCACCAGCCCGGCCTTGCCCTCCTCCCCCGCGAGGCCGAGGGCGGGGAGCAGCACCTTCAGGATGCGCGGATCCTGCAGCGCCGCCCCGATGCTGGGGGCGGCATCGAGCGCGGTGCGGAACTGCGCAAGTGCCGAGAGCGTCACCGGGTCCTTGCGCTCCCGCGCGATGCCCTTGGCCTCGGCCCCCGCCTCGGTGGCGCGGCGCAGCGCCGGGATCGCCCGCGCCGCATCCGCGGCGGGCGCGGCCGGCGCCGTCGCGCCGAAGAGGGCCTGCACCTGGGTCAGGGAAAGGGCCATGCCGCAGCCTGCGGCCCGCCCGGTGAAGGCGGCGTTAACGCGGCAGGCGCGCAGGGTCGAAGGTGATGCCGTGGTCGAGCGGCCCATGCCCCGACCCGTAGCCCGGCGCCGCCGCGATCGCCGCATGGACATAGGCCCGCGCGCGGACCACCGCCTCGCGCAGCGCCATCCCCTGCGCGAGCCCGGCCGCGATCGCGCTCGCCAGGGTGCAGCCGGTGCCATGGGTGTGCCGCGTCGCGATGCGGGGGGAGGTGAAGGCCTCCTCCCCCTCGGCCGTCACCAGCAGGTCCGTCACCTCATCGCCCGGGAGATGCCCGCCCTTGAGCAGCACCGCCGGCACGCCGAGCCCGCGCAGCGCCGCCGCCGCCTCCCGCATCGCCGGCACGTCGCGGATCGGCCGGCCCGTCAGCACCTCGGCCTCCGGCAGGTTGGGCGTGATGAGGCTGGCGAGCGGCAGCAGCCGCGCCTTCAGCGCGCCCACCGCCTCGGGGGCGAGCAGCGGATGCCCGCCCTTGGCCACCATCACCGGATCGGCCACCAGCGGCACGCCCTTGGCGCGGAGGGCGATCTCCGCGGAGACCGCCTCGATCACCGGCACGTCGTGCAGCATCCCGGTCTTGAGCGCATCCGCGCCGAGATCCTCGAGCACCACCGCCATCTGCCGGCGGATGAAGGCCGGATCGACGCCGAGGACCCCGTGCACGCCGAGCGTGTTCTGCGCGGTCAGCGCCGTGATCGCCGTCATGGCGAAGCCGCCGAGCGCCGTCACCGCCTTGATGTCGGCCTGGATGCCCGCCCCGCCGCCGGAATCGCTGCCGGCGATGATCAGCACGCGTCCCTTCATGCTCCCCGCTCCGTCACGCCGCCCGCGCCTTCGCCCGGATCGTCTCCACGAGCCGCGCGAGCGTCGCCTCGACCAGCGCCTCCTCCTCGGCTTCCGCCATGACGCGGATCACGGGCTCGGTCCCGCTCGCGCGGATCAGCACCCGCCCGCGCGCGCCAAGCGCCGCCTCCTCGGCCGCGATCGCCGCCTTCACCGCCTCGTCCTGCAGGGGGGAGGCGCCGGCATAGCGCACATTGACCAGGCGCTGCGGCAGCGGCGTGAAGCAGCGCAGCACCTCGCTCGCCGGACGCCTCTCCTCGACCAGCACCGCCAGCACCTGCAGCGCGGCGACCAGCCCGTCCCCGGTGGTGCCGAAATCCGGCAGGATCATGTGGCCGGACTGTTCGCCGCCGACATTGCACTCCGCCTCGCGCATGCGCTCCCCGACATAGCGGTCGCCGACCGCCGTGCGCAGGAGCCTGAGCCCCCGCGCGGCGAGGAAGCGCTCGAGCCCCATGTTGGACATCACGGTGGCCACCACCGCGCCGCCGCGCAGCCGCCCCTGCGCGTGCCAGGACCGCGCGATCAGCGCGAGGATCTGGTCGCCGTCCACGACCTCGCCCGTCTCGTCCACCAGCACCACGCGGTCGGCGTCGCCATCGAGCGCGATGCCGAGATCCGCCCGCCGCTCCCGCACCAGTTCGGCGAGCTTCTCCGGCGCCGTCGAGCCGACGCCCCGGTTGATGTTGAACCCGTCCGGCGCGACGCCGATGGAGACGACCTCGGCCCCCAGTTCCCACAGCACCGTGGGCGCGACCTTGTAGGCGGCGCCATTGGCGCAATCGACCACGATGCGCAGCCCCTCGAGCGTCAGGCCGCGGGGGAAGGAGGCCTTCACCGCCTCGATGTAGCGGCCCGGCGCATCCTCGAGCCGGCTCGCGCGGCCGAGACGGGCGGGCGGGACGAGCGCGCTCGCGACATCGCCCTCCATCAGCGCCTCGATCGCCGCCTCCTGCTCGTCGGTCAGCTTGAGCCCGTCGGGGCCGAACAGTTTGATGCCGTTGTCCTCGAACAGGTTGTGCGAGGCGCTGATCATGACCCCGAGATCGGCGCGGAGCGAGCGCGTGAGCAGCGCGATCGCCGGCGTCGGCAGCGGGCCGACCAGGACCACGTCCATCCCGGCGCCGATGAAGCCGGCCGTCAGCGCGGGCTCGAGCATGTAGCCCGACAGCCGCGTGTCCTTGCCGATCACCACCCGGTGCCGATGCGTGCCGCGGTTGAAGAAGCGCCCCGCCGCCTGGCCGAGCCTGAGCGCCGTCGCCGCATCCATCGGCGCCGTGTTCGCGGTGCCGCGGATGCCATCCGTGCCGAAAAGCCGTCGCCTCGTGGACATGGACTCCGATGATCCCCTGCACCCCCGGAAGCGACTGCCTAGAGCAGCCGGCCGCGCCAGGGAAGCGCCTCAGGCGGCCCCCGCCGGCGCGACGCCGGATTGGCAGGCCCGCCACACCGCGAGCGCCTGCACCGTCTCCGCCACGTCATGCACCCGAAGGACCGAAGCGCCCCGCGCCGCGCCGGCCAGGGCCGCGGCGATGCTGCCGGGGATGCGCCGCCCCGCCTCCTCCACGCCCGAGAGCGTGCCGATGAACCGCTTGCGCGAGGCGCCGAGCACCACGCGGCAGCCGAGGCCCGCGAGGAGCGGCAGCCTCTCGATCAGCGCGAGATTGTGCGCGAGCGTCTTGCCGAAGCCGATTCCCGGATCCACCGCGATCCGCCCGCGCGGGATGCCCGCCGCCTCGCAGGCGGCGATGCGCTCGCGCAGGAAGCCCGCCACCTCCAGCGCGACATCCTCATAGCGCGCCAGCGACTGCATCGTCGCCGGATCGTCGCCCGGCATGTGCATCAGAATGACCGGCGCCTCCGAGCGGGCGGCGAGGGCGAGCGCCTCGGGATCGTGCCGCAGCGCCGAGACGTCGTTGAGGATCTCCGCCCCCGCCTCGAGGGCGGCGCGCATCGTCGCGGCGTTGCGCGTGTCCACGCTGACCGGGGCGGCCTTGGCCAGTTCGCGGATGACGGGCAGGATGCGGGCGCATTCCTCCTCCACACTCACCGCCCGCGCCCCGGGGCGGGTGGATTCCCCCCCGATGTCGAGGATGTCCGCCCCCGCCTCGAGCATGGCATGGCCGGCCGCGATCGCCGCCCGCGGATCGAGGTGCCGCCCGCCGTCGGAGAAGCTGTCGGGGGTGACGTTCAGCACACCCATCACGAGCGGCCTGTCCTCCGCGAGGCCGGCGAAGGGGGCGGGGCGGCGGGCGATCTCATGCACCGCGTCCTGCCACTCCTCCGGCACCTCGCGGATCGGCCCCACGCCGAGATCCTCCCCGTCCTCGATGAGCCGGACGAAGGAGAAGGCGAGGTCGCCCCCCTGCAGCGGCAGGGCGAAGCCCTCGCGCAGGGCGTGGAAGGCGACCGGGCCGGTCAGCAGGCCAAGGGGTTCGACGAAACGGCCGGGGATCATCGGAGCGCTGCTCACCCTCCGCGCCACTCCGCCTGGGGCCGGAGGGCCTTGGGGAACCGTCCGTTGGTGCTGGGCATGGCGTGGGGTCCGGAACGGGAACGGGCGCGCCTCCGATAGCGCGCCCGCGGGGGCTGTCCAGAGGGTGGCGGGCCGGCGGCGCGGCCCCGGGAGGGGGACGGCGCCCCTTCCCGCCCGGGGTCACGTCGCCGGGGCGGGCCCGGGGCTCAGGCCCGGCGGCCGCGGCGTCGCCGTCCGCCCGGCGCTCGGCACCGAACCGCGCCCCATGTTCACCGGCTCGTCCGGCCGGTTGCGCACGATCGGCTCGCCGCGGATGACCTGTTTGATCTCCTCGCCCGAGAGCGTCTCGTGCTCGAGCAGGCCCTTGGCCAGCAGGTGCAGCTCGTCCATGTGCTCGGAGAGGATCCGCTTCGCCCGCGCATAGGCCTCGTCGATGATGGCGCGGATCTCGGCGTCGATCTTCTGCGCCGTCGCCTCGGAGACGTTCTTGGTCTGCGTCACCGCATGGCCGAGGAAGACCTCCTGGCTGTTGTCGGCATAGGCGATCATGCCGAGGCTCTCGCTCATGCCCCATTCGGTGACCATCATGCGCGCCTGGTTGGTCGCCATCTTGATGTCTCCGGCGGCGCCGTTCGAGACCTTGTCGGGGCCGAAGATCAGCTCCTCCGCCACCCGCCCGCCCATCGCCATGGCGAGCTCCGCCTTCAGCTTGGACTTGTGCTTGGAATAGCGGTCGCCCTCGGGCAGCGACATCACGAGGCCGAGGGCGCGGCCGCGCGGGATGATCGTCGCCTTGTGCACCGGGTCGCATTCCGGCTCGTGCATCGCCACCAGCGCGTGGCCGGCCTCGTGATAGGCGGTCATGCGCTTCTCCGCCTCGCTCATCACCAGCGAGCGGCGCTCGGTGCCCATCAGCACCTTGTCCTTGGCCGCCTCGAACTCCGCCATGCCGACCGTGCGCCGCCCCGTGCGCGCGGCGAGCAGCGCCGCCTCGTTCACCAGGTTGGCGAGGTCCGCGCCCGAGAAGCCCGGCGTGCCGCGGGCGATGATCTTGGGATCCACGTCGGAGGCGAGCGGCACCTTGCGCATGTGCACGCGCAGGATCTTCTCGCGCCCGTTCACGTCCGGGTTCGGCACCACCACCTGGCGGTCGAAGCGCCCGGGCCTGAGCAGCGCGGGGTCGAGCACATCGGGGCGGTTGGTGGCGGCGATGATGATCACGCCCTCGTTCGATTCGAAGCCGTCCATCTCGACCAGCATCTGGTTGAGCGTCTGCTCGCGCTCGTCATTGCCGCCGCCGAGGCCCGCGCCGCGATGACGCCCCACCGCGTCGATCTCGTCGATGAAGATGATGCAGGGGGCATTCTTCTTGCCCTGCTCGAACATGTCGCGCACGCGGGAGGCGCCGACGCCGACGAACATCTCGACGAAGTCGGAGCCGGAGATGGTGAAGAAGGGCACATTCGCCTCGCCGGCGATGGAGCGGGCGAGCAGCGTCTTGCCGGTGCCCGGCGGGCCGACCAGCAGCACGCCCTTCGGAATCTTGCCGCCCAGGCGCTGGAACTTCTGCGGGTCGCGCAGGAAGTCCACGATCTCCTCGAGCTCGGCCTTGGCCTCGTCGATGCCGGCGACGTCGTCGAAGGTGACGCGGCCCTGCTTCTCGGTCAGCAGCTTGGCCTTGGACTTGCCGAAGCCCATGGCGCGCCCGCCGCCGCCCTGCATCTGGCGCATGAAGAAGATCCAGACGCCGATCAGCAGCAGCATCGGGAACCAGGACATCAGGTAGTGCAGCAGCGGATTGACGTCGCTGTCCTCCGGCCGTGCCACCACCCGGACGTTCCTCTCGGTCAGGCGGGAGACGAGGGAGGGATCCTCGGGCGTGTAGGTCTGGAAGGACCGCCCGTCGGTGAGCTGCCCGGTCAGGGTGCGGCCCTGGATCGCCACTTCCCGCACGTGGCCGGCATTGACCTCGTTCAGGAAGTCGGAATAGGCGACCTGCTGCGCGCCCGTCCGGCCCCCGCCCGCAGGCTGGAAGAGGTTGAAGAGCGCCACCAGCAGCAGGGCGACGATCACCCAGAGCGCAAGATTCCGGCCGAAATTGTTCACGTCGTCTCTGTCTCCGTGCCGGTCGGGCCCGCCGCCCGTCCTCGCACCCTACATATGGTCGGGTTGACCGCCCTTGAATGGCCGCCCCGAAATCTCTCCGCCTGCGCCCGCCGGGGCGAAGATCGTCGCGAATGGCCGGCAGGACTCCGAGTCAGGATAGAGCAGCGCCGGCACCGCGGCCAGCATGCCGTGCGGGTCGCGGATGGCGGGCAGCGCCCTCAGCACCGCCGCCGGCAGGCCGGAGCCCGCCCGCAGCACCGCCGCCGCCGCGCCAAGCGCCCCGAGCCGCCAGCCCGGCCGTCCCGGTCCGGTGAGCCGGAAGCGCCCGTCCCAGACCGCCCCCCGCACGGCCTCGACCGGCGGCGCCACGGCCCCGGGGTCGCGCGCGAGCAGCCAGCGCCCGCCCGCCGCCCGCCGCAGCCAGGCCCCGGCCAGCGTGCCGCCGCCCGCGGCGAGCAGCGCCGCCGCCCGCGCCGGGGCCGGGGCGAAGCCGCCGCCGCCGACCATGCGCACGAGCCGCGCCAGCGCCGCCGCCGCCACCGCGTCCCGCCCCAGCGCCTCCGGATCGAGCCAGGCGAAGCCCTCCGGCCGAATCACCGCCGCCTCGACGAGCCGTTGCGCCACCGCCACCGCGCGCCGCCCCCGGCGCGCCGCGAAGGCGCCCGCCGCCGCCGCCAGCGCCGCGACCGCCGCCCCCTCGCCTCCCGGATCGGCAAGGACGCGGCGGATGCGCACACGGGTGAAGCGCGGGTCGTCGTTGCTCGGGTCCCGCACCGGCGTCAGGCCGGCCTCCGCCACCACCGCCTCCAGCGCCGCCGGGGCGATGCCGAGCAGCGGCCGCAACAGCAGCACCGCCCCCCCATCCCGCACCGCCGCCATGGCCGCGAGCCCCTCCGGCCCGCTGCCGCGCAGGGCGCGGAAGAGCAGGGTCTCCGCCTGGTCCGCCCGGTGGTGGCCGAGCAGCAGCCAGGGCCGCCCCTCCGCCGCCGCCACCGCCGCCAGCGCGGCAAGCCGCGCCGCGCGCGCCCGCGCCTGCATCCCCGCCCCCGGCGCGAGGCCGAGCCGCAGCAGCCGCGCCGCGATGCCGCGCCCGGTCAGCAGCGCCGCGACCTGCGCCGCCTCGGCCGCGCTCTCCGCGCGGAGCCCATGGTCCGCCACCAGCGCGAGCAGGTCGCCGCCGCGCGCGCGCGCCCAGGCGTCGGCGAGCAGGGCGAGGGCGAGGCTGTGCGGCCCGCCCGAGACCCCGGCGGCAAGGCGCGGCGCCGGCCCGAAGGGGCCGAGCGGCGCCATCAGGGCGGCGAAGGCCTCCGCCGAGAGGGGGCCGCTATCCCCATGCGCGCCTCAGCGGCACTGCGCCCGCCGGCGCGCCTCGGCCACGCGCTGCTGCAGCGCGGGCGGGAGGTTCGTGTATTCGCTGCGCAGCTGGTCCAGCGTGTCGCAGGCCTCCCGCCGCGCCCCGAAGCCCGTGAAGGCGTTGGCGAGGCCGAGCAGCGCCTCCGGCGCGCGGGCGGAGCGGCGGTTGGCGTTGTAGGCGTCGTTGAAGGCGAGGGCGGCGTTCTGGAACTGGCGCCGGGCGAGCAGCGTCTCGCCGAGCAGGATGCCCGCGTCCTGGTGGCGGGGGCCGGGGCGGCCGGCGAGCACCTCCCGCGCCGCGGCCTCGGCGGCGGCGAGGTCGCCGCGGGCGAGCGCGGCGCGGCCGTCGGCGATCGCGCGCTCGGCCGTGCGCGGGCCGGCCGGCGCGGCGCTAGCGGCGGGGCGCTGCGGGGCCGGAGCCGCCTGGGCGGCCGGCCCCTGCGGAGGGCGCGGGGCGGCCGCACGGCCACCCCCTTCCAGCTGCTGCAGCCGGAAATCCGTGTCCCCGCGCAGCTTCTCGACATCCTCGGTGAGGCGGCGATGGGCGTTCTCGGCCACCTCGAGCCGGCCGCGCAGGCGCCGCACCTCCTCCTCGAGCTCGGCGACGCGGGCGAGGAGCTGCTGCACCAGCTCCTGCGGGGCCCCCGCGCCGCCCCTTGGCGCGGCCGGCGCCGGCAGCCCGCCGCCGCGGCGCAGCGCCTCGAGGTCCCGGCGCAGCTCGAGGATCTGGTTCTGCAGCGCGATGCCTTCGCGCGATTCGATCTGCGCCCGCGCCGGGGCGGCGGGCAGGAGCAGGGCGAAGCCCGGCAGGGCGGCGAGGAGGATGCGGCGCAGCGTCATCGGCCGTCCGGCGCGGCCCGTGCTTCGGCGGGCCGCCCCCTCCGTCACTGCACGACGGTGACCGCGCGGCGGTTCTGCGCCCAGGCCTCCTCGTTGGAGCCGAGCGCGGCCGGGCGGTCCTTGCCGTAGGAGATGGTCGAGATGCGCGCCCCGTTCACGCCCGCGGCGACCAGCACGTCGCGCGCGGCATTGGCGCGGCGCTGCCCGAGGGCGAGGTTGTATTCGCGCGTGCCGCGCTCATCGGCGTGGCCCTCGATCTGCACCCGCACCCCGGCATTGCGGCCCATCCATTCGGCCTGGCGCTGCAGCACCGGGAGCTGGTCGGGGCGGATCGTCGCGCGGTCGAAGTCGAAGAAGACGCGGTCGCCGACATTGGCGACCAGATCCTCCTGGCTGCCGGGGCGGATCGTGCCGCCGGCCCCGGTCTGCGCCGCGTCCTGGTCCGTGGAGGAGCAGGCGGCGAGCAGGGCGAGCGCGGCGACGGCGCCGAAAAGGCGGGTCTTCATCGTGACAGTCTCCTGGTGCAGCGGGGCGGCGCGGGGGGTCAAGCACCGCCGCGCCGCAAGGTCAAGGACGTTCATGACAGCAGCGGCGACCACGCCGGATCGGTCGCATCCGTCGGCGTCGGGATCGGCCGCTCGTTGAAGCCGTCGGAATTGATGGCGACGATTCGCGCCGAATAGCCCCCGCCGCGCGCGTCGGTGGCGCGCGTCTCGCGGTAGAACATCAGCGCGCGGCCGTTCGGCGCGAAGGTCGGCCCTTCCATCGCCCAGCCCTCGGAGAGGATGCGCTCCCCCGAACCGTCCGGCCGCATGACGCCGATGGCGAAACTGCCCCCGCCGAAGCGGGTGAAGGCGATGAGGTCGCCGCGCGGGGACCAGACCGGCGTCGCGTAGCGGCCGCGGCCGAAGGAGATGCGGCGGACATTCCCCCCGTTGGCGTCCATCACATAGAGCTGCTGATCCCCGCCGCGGTCCGAGTTGAAGACGATCTGCGTCCCGTCCGGCGAGAAGCAGGGCGAGACATCGAGCCCGCCGCCGCTGGTCAGCTGCCTCTCCCGCCGCGTCGCGAGATCGACCACGAAGATGTTGGCATCCCCCCCCCGCGTGGCCGAGAGCACCACCGACCGCCCATCGGGCGAGAAGCGGGGCGAGAGCGTCATGCCGGGGAAGTTGCCGAGCACCTGCTGCGCGCCGGTGCCGATGTCGAACAGCACGACGCGCGGCGGCCCGCGGTCGGTGTAGGACATGAAGGCGATGCGGTCGGCCGAGGGGTGGAAGCGCGGGCTGAGCGCGGCGAAGCGCCCGTCGGTGAGGAAACGGTGGTTCTCCCCGTCCTGGTCCATGATCGCCAGCCGCCGGGTGCGCCGGTCGCGCGGCCCCGTCTCGCTCACATAGACGACGCGGGTGTCGAAATAGCCCTTCTCGCCGAGCAGGCGCTCGAAGATCACGTCCGAGATCAGATGCGCGATGCGCCGCCAACTGGCGGCCGGGGCGGTGAAGGCGGTGCCCTGGAGCTGCGCCTCGGGCAGCACGTCCCAGAGGCGGAACTCGACGCGCAGCTGCCCGCCCTGGTCGAGCACGCGGCCGGTCACCAGCGCCTGCGCGCCGATCACGCGCCAGTCCTGGAAGCGCGGGGTCTGGGCGGCGCTCTCCGGCGTCTGGATGAAGGCCTGCCGATCCACCGGGCGGAACAGGCCGGAATTGCGCAGATTGGCCTGGATGACGCGGGCGATGTCGCGGCCGATGCGCGCCCCCTCGCCGGTGCCGGCGAGGTCGGGGATGGCGATCGGCACGGGGTCGGTGCGGGCGCGGGTGATGTCGATGACCGCGCCCTGCGCCGCCTGGCCGGCGGCGGGCAACGGTGTCGCGGCGATGCCGGGCGCGACGAGGCCGGCACCGGCGCCGATCAGCACGCGGCGGCGCGTCAGGGCGAAGGGAGTGGCTGGGTTCATCGCACGAGTCCCCTCGGGTTGAAGCGGAAGACGGAGGCCATGACGGACTGGTACTTGCTGGGCGGCACGCGCAGCGGGTTGCACTGCGGCGACATCAGCGCGCGCCGGGCCGATTCGTAGACCGAGCGCGCGCGCGGGTCACTCGGCGGCGCCCCGTTCGGGACGACGTTGCGGACCATGCCCTGTCTGTCGAGCACGACGCGCAGCTCGACGACGATGCTCTCGAGCCCGAGCATGCCGCGATCCACGTTCCAGCATTCCGAGATCTGGTCCGCGAGGCCGCGGATCTCGCCCTGGGTCAGCGCGGCGGTGCCGGAGGGGGCGCCCCCGCCCTGCTGCGGCTGGCCGGAGGGGGCGGCCCGCGCCGTCGGCGGGCGGTCCTGCTGCTGCGCCGTGCGCAGCCGCTCGAGCGTGTTCAGCACCGACTGGCTGCGCTCCTGCGGGCGGGCCACCGGCGGCGTCTGGCCCGTGCCGGCCTCCTGCGCCGGTTCGGGCGGCGGGGGCACGGGGCGGGGCGGCAGGGGCAGCGGGTCGGGCCGCGGCGGCTGGGCGGCCGGCTGCGGCGGCTGCGGCGGCGCGGGTGGCGTCGGCGCGGGCGGCGTCAGGCGCGGCGCCGGCGCGGGCTCCGGGCGCGGCGCCGGGGGGGGCGCGGGCGGGGTCGGCTGGGCGGGGGCCGGTGCGGGTGGTTGGGGCGCCGCCGCCGGCGCCGGCGGGGGCGGCGGCGGGGGCGGGGGCGGCTGCGGCGGCTGGTTGCGCGGCGGTTCGGGCGCCGGCGGCTCGGGCGTCGGCGGTGGCGGGGCAGGCTCGGGCGCGGGCGGCTCAGGCACGGGGCGCGGCGCCTGCCCCTCGGCCAGCAGGGGCGGGCCGGCGGCGACGAGTTCGACCGCGATTCCCTGCTCCTCCGGCTCCGGGATCGGGCGGGCGAGCACGAAGAGCGCGCCGATCGCGAGGATCAGCGCGTGCAGCCCCGCCGAGACCGCGGCCCAGCGGTTGAGGTCCATGCGTGCGGTCCAGGCGGGCATGCCCACCCTTCACCCCTTGCCCAGACTACCGCGGCGCGGCCGGACGGAGGGGGGCGGCCGGCGGCGCAGCGGCGCCGGCTGCCGGAGGCGTGGCGCCCGGGCGCGGTCCGGCCGGCTGTTCGGCGAGCAGCGCGACGCGCGTGAAGCCGGCGGCGGCGATCGTGCCCATCACCTCCATGATCCGCCCATAGGCGATGGCGCGGTCGCCGCGCACGAAGATGCGCCGCTCCGGCGCCCCCCGCGGCTGGTTCGCCATGATCGCCTGCAGCCGGGGGACGAGGTCCTCGATCGCCACTTCCGTCTCCTGCAGGAACACCCGGCCCTCGGGGTTGACCGTGATGGTCAGCGGCTCGGTCTCCTGGTTGAGCGGGGTGGCGGTGGTGCGCGGCAGATCGACCGGCACGCCCACGGTCATCAGCGGCGCGGCCACCATGAAGATGATGAGCAGCACGAGCATCACGTCGACGAGCGGCGTGACGTTGATCTCGGCCATCGGCCGGTAGCGGGAGCGGCCGTTGCCGCGGCCGCCGGCGAGGGGCGCGGCCATCGGCTACTCCGCCGCTGAGGCCGCCGGCGCCGCGGCATCGTTGGCCGCGGCCTCGCTCTGGCGGGAGAGGATGGCCGCGAACTCGGTGGCGAAGCTCTCGAGCCGCGCGGCGAAGCGGGCGAGGTCGGTGTTGATCTTGTTGTAGGCGAGCACCGCCGGGATCGCGGCGACGAGGCCGATCGCGGTCGCGAAGAGCGCCTCGGCGATGCCGGGGGCGACGACGGCGAGATTGGTGTTCTGCATCCCCGCGATCGCGGTGAAGGAGTTCATGATGCCCCAGACCGTGCCGAACAGGCCGACGAAGGGTGCCACCGAGCCGACCGAGGCGAGGAAGACCATCCAGCGCTCGAGCCGTTCCATCTCGCGCACGATGGTCACGCCCATGGCGCGCTCGACCCGTTCCTTGGCGCCGCCGAGCAGCGCGCCATGGTTCGCGCTGCGGCGCCATTCGAGCATCGCCGCGGCGAAGACCACGGCCATGGGATGCCTCGGGTCCTCGCCTTCCTGCGCGAAGAGCTCCTCGAGCCTGCAGCCGCTCCAGAAGCGGTCCTCGAAGGCATCCGCGGCGCGGTTGACCCGCCGCAGCATGGTCACCTTCTCGAAGATGATCGCCCAGACCCAGATGCTGGCGAGCAGCAGGCCGATCATCACGGCCTTCACGACCCAGTCCGCCTGGAGGAACAGCCCCCAGAGCGAGAGGTCGTGCGCCGCCTGTCCCAGCGCTTGCGCGGTCACGGTGCCGTTCACGCCATCTCTCCTTTCCCGCCCCGGATCGGGGCGCCCGCGGCCCTTCCGCCGCCAGCCTCACAGTCCGGACGCTCAGCCCGCCGCCTGCGGCAGGACGAGGCCCCTCAGCACCGTCCGCCACGGCTCGGGCAGCGGCACGGGCTTCAAACTCTCCCGGCCCACGGAGACCAGGCCGATCCTCATCCCCGCAAGCCGTTCCCCCGCCGCCCCGTGCGGGCCCTCCGCGGCGCGGACGGTCTGGCTGAGCAGGATCTGGGCGCCGGTGACGCGAAGGATCGCCGTCTCCACCACCACCGCGTCGTCCAGGCGCGCGGGCCGCCAATACTCCACTTCGACGCGCCGCACCACGAGCAACGCGCCGTGACGCTCCATCATCACATTGTGTGGCAAGCCCATGGCGCGCAAGGATTCCGTGCGCGCCCTCTCGGCCCAGTGAAGATACCGGGCGTGATAGGCCATGCCGCCGGCGTCGGTATCCTCGAAATACACGCGGAGGTTGAAACGGTGGACCCGATCTTCCCCCGCCTCGGCGGAGGCCCTCACGCTTCGCCCTCCCGCAGCAGGTCGAGCTGCGCGGCGAGCCCCGCGGGCGGAGCGAGGCCGAGGTGCCGCCAGCCCCTCTCCCCCAGCATCCGCCCGCGCGGGGTGCGCAGCACGAGGCCCTCCTGGATCAGATAGGGCTCGACCACCTCCTCGAGCGTGTCGCGCCCTTCGGCGAGCGCCGCCGCCAGCGTCTCGATGCCGACCGGCCCGCCGCCGTGGTGCTCGGCGATGCGGCGGAGGTAGCGGCGGTCCATGGCGTCGAGGCCGAGGGCATCGACCTCGAGGCGGATCAGCGCCGCATCCACCATGGCGCGGTCGGCCGCGCGGCCCTCGACCAGGGCGAAGTCGCGCACCCGCCGCAGCAGCCGCCCTGCGATGCGCGGCGTCCCGCGCGAGCGCCGCGCGATCTCCATCGCCCCTTCGTCGGAGAGGGCGAAGCCGAGCTTGCGCGCCCCGCGCGTGACGATGCCGTGCAGCTCCTCGGGCGTGTAGAAGACGAGGCGGAGCGGGATGCCGAAGCGGTCGCGCAAGGGTGTGGCCAGCAGCCCCGCCCGCGTCGTCGCCCCGATCAGCGTGAAGGGGGGGATGTCGATGCGCACCGTCCGCGCCGCCGGCCCCTCCCCGATGATGAGGTCGAGGACGAAATCCTCCATCGCCGGATAGAGCGTCTCCTCGATCGCCGGCTGCAGCCTGTGGATCTCGTCGATGAAGAGCACGTCGCGCGGCTGGAGGTTGGTCAGGATCGCCGCGAGGTCGCCCGAGCGCTGCAGCACGGGGCCGGAGGTGGCGCGGAAGCCGACGCCGAGTTCCCGCGCCACGATCTGCGCGAGGGTCGTCTTGCCGAGCCCGGGGGGGCCGTGGAACAGCACATGGTCCATCGGCTCGGCGCGCGCCCGCGCGGCGGCGATGAAGACCGCGAGATTCTCGCGCAGGCTCGCCTGGCCGGTGAAGTCGGCGAGCGTCTGCGGGCGCAGCGCGTGCTCGCCGTGGTCCTCCTCCTGCCTTGCGGGGGAGGCGAGGCGCCTGTCGGTCATCGCGCCATCTCCTTCAGGCCTTCGCGGATCAGCGCATCAAGGCCCGCCGCCTCGCCGAGGCGCTGCGCGGCGCGGGCGACGGCGGCCGCGGCCTGGGGCTGCTTCCAGCCGAGATTGACGAGCGCCGAGACGGCATCGGCCTCGGCCCCGCGCTGCCCCGCCATGGCGGGCGCCGCGCCCGCTCCGTCCGCCTCGGGCACCGCCCGTCCGACCGCCCATTTCTGCATCGCCGGCTCGTCGATGATGCGGTTCGCGGTCGCCGCGCCGAGGCCCTTCACCTCGGCCAGCCGCTTGCGCTCCTTGCCCGCGATGGCGCGCGCGAGGCCCTCGGGCGAGAGGGAGGAGAGGACGATCAGCGCCTTCTGCGGCCCCACGGTCTTGACCTCGATCAGCGCGCGGAAGGCCTCGCGCTCGGCGGCGTCGGCGAAGCCGTAGAGCGTGATGGCGTCCTGGCTGACGCGGGTCTCCACCAGCACGCGCTGCGGCCCCTCCCGCGCCGTCAGGGCATCGAGGGTGCGGCGCGAGCAGGAGAGCAGGTAGCCCACGCCGTTGACGTCGAGGATGCAGCCGCCCTCATGCGTGCTCTCGAGGCGGCCCTTCAGCAGCCCGATCATGCCGGCCGGACCCCCTGCGCGACCGCCGCCCGCCCCGCGCGGTGATGGGCGTGGCAGATGGCGACGGCAAGCGCGTCGGCGGCATCCGCGCGGCCGAAGGTCGCCCCGGGCAGCAGGTGGCGCACCATCGCCTGCACCTGCTCCTTCGCCGCATGGCCGTTGCCGACGACGGCGCGCTTGACCTCCATCGCGCCGTACTGGGCGACGACAAGACCCGCGAGCGCCGGCGCGAGCAGCACCACCCCCCGTGCCTGACCGAGCTTGAGCGCCGAATCCGGGTTGCGCGCGACATAGGTGTTCTCGACCGCCGCCTCCTCGGGCGCGTGCGTCGCGATCACGGCGGCGAGGCCGCGATGCAGCGCGAGCAGCCGGTCGGGCAGGGCCTCGGCGGCGGAGGTGGAGACCACGCCCCCGGCCAGGAAGCGCAGCCGGAAGCCGTCATGTTCGATCAGCCCCCAGCCCGTGTGCTGGAGGCCCGGATCGAGGCCGAGGATGCGAATCGGAGGCCGCGCCATGGCGCGAGGTTCTACCAGATGCGCCCGCCCACCGCGCCCTCAGCCCGCGGCATGCGGCCAGAGCAGACCGAGCAGCGCGACCGCGGCCGCGATCCAGACCGCGACGACGAAGGCCGCCCCCGCCCGGCTGACCGGGCGCGCCGCCGCCGCCGCCGCCGCCGCGCGGTGCTCTTCCATCACCGCCGGCGGCACCAGCCGCACCGCCAGCAGGATGCCGAGCGGCACCAGGATCGCGTCGTCCAGGTAGCCCAGCACCGGCACGAAGTCCGGGATCAGGTCGATGGGGGAGAGCGCATAGGCCGCGACCGCCACCGCCAGCGCCCGCGCATACCAAGGCGTGCGCGGGTCCCGCGCCGCCAGCCACAGGGCATGGACGTCCCGCCTGACCGTCCGCGCCCAGCCCTTCAGCCGCGCCAGCACGCGGCCTCAGGCGGCCGAAAGCCGCTCGGCCGCCGCCTCGTCGACCTCGAAATTCGCATAGACGTTCTGCACGTCGTCGTGCTCGTCGAGGGCCTCCACGAGCTTGAGCACATCGCGCGCGCGCTCCTCATCGAGGTCGATCGTGGTCGAGGGCCACCATTCGAGCTTCGCCGCCTCGGCCTGGCCGAACCTCGCCTCGAGCGCGTCGCGCACGGCGGCGAAATCCTCGACGCTCGTGCTCACCTCATGCCCCTCGGCGTCGCTCTCCACATCCTCGGCGCCGGCCTCGATCGCCGCCTCCAGCAACGCCTCGGCCGAGGCGACGCCCGGCTTGAAGCGCAGCACGCCCTTGCGCTCGAACTGGAAGGCGACCGAGTTCGTCTCCCCGAGCGCGCCGCCATGCTTGCCGAAGATCGAGCGCAGATCCCCGCCCGTGCGGTTGCGGTTGTCGGTCAGCGCCTCGACGATGATGGCGATGCCGTGCGGGCCGTAGCCCTCGTAGCGCACTTCCTCGTAGCCCTCGCCCGGGCCGGATTCGGAGGCGCGGCGGATGGCGCGCTCGATCGTGTCCTTGGTCATGTTGGCGTTGAGCGCCGCCTTGACCGCGGCGCGCAGGCGGGGGTTCATGGCCGGGTCGGGCAGGCCCATGCGGGCCGCGACGGTGATCTCCCGGATCAGCTTGCCGAAGGCCTGGGCGCGCTTGGCCCCCTGGGCCTGCTTGCGGTGCATGACGTTCTTGGCGTGCGAATGGCCGGCCATGGCCGCCTCTCTCCAGGGAACCGGTGCGGGGGGGAATGCCGTGGCTTCTAGCCGCCGGCGGCCTCGCCGGGCAAGCGCGGGCGGGCGGTCCGGTCCGCGGGTGGAACATCGCATGTCCTGCCCAGCTCCCCTCGGCGCGCCGGCTAGGGCAGGCCGCGCGCGATGCCGCCGTCCACGTTCACCGTCTGGCCGGTGACGTAGGAGGCGCGCGGGCTCGTGAGCCAGACCACCATCGCCGCCACCTCCTCGGGCTCGCCGAAGCGGCCGAGCGGGATCTCGTGCGCGAATTCGGCGATCACCTCGGCGAAGGGGATGCCCTTCTCGGCGGCCATCCTCTCGGCGCGCTCCCGCCACAGCCGCGTCAGCGTCCGCCCCGGTGCGACGCAGTTCACGCGGATCCCCTCCGCCGCATACTCGCCGGCCAGCGTCTTGGTCAGGGCGAGCAGCCCCGCCTTGTGGACGTTGGAGACGACCTGGTTCGGATAGGGCATGCGCGAGGCCGCCGCGCCCAGCAGCACGATGGACGGCGCCGCCCCCTGGCGCAGCAGCGGCAGCGCCGCGCGCACCACGCGGACGGCCGAGAGCAGGTTGAACTCGTAGTTGCCGCGCCAGTCGGCGTCGCTCAGCGCCTCGAAGCCGGCGCGGATCGAGCCGCCCACCGCGTCCACCAGCGCATCGAGCGCGCCCCAGCGCGCCGCGACCTCGTCGAGCAGGCGGTCCGCCCCACCCTCGGCCGTGATGTCGGCCGCGCGGTGCGCCGGCGTCCGGCCGGTGGCCGCCGCGATGCGTTCCGCCGCCGCCGCGATCGCCGCCGGATCGCGCGAGGCGATCATCACCTCCGCCCCCTCCGCCGCCAGCATCTCGGCCGTCGCGTAGCCGATCCCGGCCGAGGCGCCGACCACCAGCACCCGCCGTCCCGCGAAGCCCAGATCCATCCCGCTCCATCCCCTGCAAGCGGCGCGACGATGCTGGGCGATCGCGCGCGGATCAAGCCCGCCGCCCCGTTGACGGCCGCGAAGCGGCGCGTCTGGCTGCGCCCCATGCCGGCGAGCGGGACCGCCGCGGCCGGCCAAGAGGGGAGACGACAGGAATGACCGCGACCGCCTCCGCCATGCTGCGCCGCCGCATGCTGCTCGCCGCCGGCGCGGGCGTGGCGCTCGCCGCGCCCGCCCTGCGCACCCAGGGCTTCCCGGAACGCCCGATCACGCTGCTCGTCCCCCTCGCCACCGGCGGCTACAACGACCGCCTGGCGCGCGCCATGGCCCCCTTCCTGCAATGGCCCCCCTTCCTGCAAAGCCGCATCGGCCAGCCGGTGACGGTGATGAACCGCCCGGGCGGCAGCACGGTGCTCGGCAACACCTTCTTCCTGCAGCAGCCCGACGGCGGTGACATGATGATGGTGCATTCGGCCGCACCCTTCATCCCGGTCTCGATCATCACGCGCAACGCGCGCTACCGGGCCGACGACTTCTTCATGATCAACCTCCCCTCGCGCGATGCGACGCTGCTCGCCTGCGCGACGGACAAGCCCATCCGCACGGTCGAGGAGGTGGTGGCGAGCCTCAAGCGCGACCCGCGCAGCCTCTCGGTCGGCATCCAGCCGGCCTCGGCGGATCTCGTGAACTTCGCGCTGTTCTGCCAGGCGCATGGCATCGAGCGCTCGCGCGTGCGCGTCGTCACCTATGACGGCGGCGGGCCGGCGCGCAACGCCATCGCCGGCGGCGTGGTCGATGTCGGCCTGGTCGGCGCCGAGGGCTTCCTGCCGATCAAGGAGCGCATCCGCCCGCTGCTCCTCTTCTCCGACGAGAAGAACGCCGAATACCCCGCCGCGCCCATCCTGACCGAGCACGCCCGCGCCGCCGGCTTCGCGCCGCAATTCGTCGAGGGCTCGCAGCGCGGCTTCGTCGTCGCCAGCCGCTTCGTGCAGGCGCAGCCGGAGCGCGACCGCATCCTGCTCCAGGCGGTCGAGCGCGCGACCAAGGACCCGGAGTGCGTCGCCACCCTCTCCGCCCAGCAGCTCGCCACCTGGATTGGCCCCCAATTCGACCGGACACTCGGCGTAGCCCGGAGGGCCTAGGCGCAAGCCTAGGCGTACGCCTATGTCGAAGCCCATCGAACGCGTCGAAATCATCAGCGGCCGCGAGCGCCGGA
>Ga0272446_1003805_pt1 | contig 18623 bp, 15 predicted proteins | sample YNPCB0061_FD_194587 | JGI IMG/M metagenome (GOLD analysis project Ga0272446, IMG submission 194587) | Hot spring microbial mat communities from Yellowstone National Park, WY, United States - YNP-CB-006-1 | ecosystem: Environmental > Aquatic > Thermal springs > Hot (42-90C) > Sediment | place... | reverse complement strand
TAGCCTTCAAAGACTACTAAATACTACTCTTTTCCCTCTCCCACAGGGCTAGGGGAGTAATTCTGAGTCAAGTGGGGGGCGCTGAAGGGGGCAATGTAATAATTTTTCAGAAACACGCCCCCTGCATAGACAGGTACGGTCACCATTTGGTCTTTGGCAATGGGGGGCAATTTTGTCCTCAGCCAATCGGTGACAGGATGCCAATCATCCCACAGCAATAATTCGGGTGGCGAGGGGAGTGGCACAAAATTAAATTGGGTAATTCTGGGGGACACGATCGTTACGGTGAGGGGATTGATACTACTACTGCGAAAGGCAAGGGCAGAAGCCGATCGATAATCTGTAGTTGCCACGATCGAGACTTGGGGAAATTTCTGCTCGATCGCCGTAGTTACTGTTTCCCAACCAAATAAGATACGCCCATCCTGATCTGAATCTGGGGAAAATAAGGACCCGATCGGTAGTAGGGTAGAGTTAATAGTAAATAAACAGCTAAATAACAATCCAAAACTAACAATTGCTTGCCATGCTTTTGGGGAGAGGAAATTTGCCCGCATTACTAACAGGGGAAACAGTAATAAATAGGCGGTCACATTCCAATAATAGTAAGCGGTAGAAGCGCCAGCAATAATAGTAAAAGCTACGGTGGGTAATAAAAAATTATAGACAGCTAAACGCCCAAATATGGTTTCTCTACCCAAACAATTAGGCAAATTCCAGTGATTAAATAATTTGCCCAACTGCCATGTAATAAAAGGCGATAACATCAGGATCGACAATAATACAAATCCCAATACCTCAGATATTTGTTCCCCAAACGATCGACTTTGTCCCACCCGATCGACATAGTAATGAAAGGCAGGAAAATCGTGTTCATAATTCCACAGTAGTACGGGGGAAAAGATCAGGCACAAAATCAAACCGCACAGGCACACTCTTCTTAAATTTATCAGGGTACGCAGTTGGGCATCAGTAAGGATAGTAACTAAAAATGCCAATCCCACAAATACCGCATTGTGCTTAGTAATTAAGGCTAAACCTAATAAAATAGTAGCCCCATATAAGAGGCGATCGTCAGCCCTTCCCCCATACTTATAGGCATCCAAAAATCGCACCATGACATAGGCACTACTTAAACATAGACAAAGCATGAGATGGTCATGCCATGCCAAACTAAGCATGAGACAAAATAGGGGTGAACTGCAAATTATTAAACTTAAATCGAGCATCGATCGCTGTAATTCTGGACGATCGGTATCAGGTTTCAAGTATTGCAATATCTGCCAATAAACATAAAATAAAATAGCATTAGAGACCAAATTTAAGCACCGCAAACTAAATCGGGAATCCCCTAACCAATGGCTGACAATGCCCTGTAACCACGCCATCAACGGGGGATGATCATAATAGGAAAGACTGAAATTCTTGGCCCACCACCAGTAATAAGCCTCATCGGCATTGGGTTCTGCCCCCAGCCAATGTATGAGCCTAAACAATAAAAATGCCCCTAAACAAATTATTTTGCCCACAATCCTAACCGTTTTTGTTTTGCCTGTTCTTCTGCTTCCGCATAGCCCGCACATTCTCGCGCATAGGTGAACGATCGATCAAATTTTGCCAATCCCCGCGCCACCATCTGTAAATTTACATTTTCCCCATCTGCATAAATTTCCCCCAGCACCCGCCCCACCCGATCCCTACGAAAAGCCCGCACCCCCGTCAACCGATCGCCAATCAACTCCTTTAATTCCTCCAGTGCCAATTTGCCATAGGGTTGAGTCACTGGGGGAATGCGCACACAGGCTAGGTGGATTTTTGCCTTGACACCACCCTCCACGATCGCCAGATTTTCCGCATCAAAAAATTGAATAGCCACACTCCCCTCCACTGGTAACACCCACAGATACAAACTACACACAAACCACACTAATAATCGCCAAAATTGTGCCATGAGCTTAACTCGATCGTAATTTTGTCCACATTTCCCCCTGCCATTTCCTTTGCTCAGGGCTGAGATCGCTAATAAATTCACTGCGCTCTAATAACCCAGGCTCCCAAAATTTCAATCGATCGCTAGTCACATTAGCAGGAAGCGATAAATCTGGTCTGGGGCTAATGGCATCAGTGAGGGCACTAAGCTGGGAAGCAAACGCTACGCTAAGGGTAGCATTTACCCAATCCGCCACCGCTAGTAAATTTCCCCCTTCCCCCTTGGGAATTACCCACATATCAGCCCACAGGGCAGTGCCCTCAAGGGGAATCTCGGCGATCAAGTTGGGATTTTGGCGCAGGGGACGGCGCACATCCGTAGTCCAACCCACACTCACCCACGCCTCATCCAACAGTAAAGGTTGAATATAATCGGTAGAGCTATAGGTGAGCACTTGGCGCTGGAGGGCTTGCAATTCCGCCCACAGATTAGGCACAGATTCAGGTTGAGTTAAATGATACTTTTTGCCCAACTTTTTCAAGGTCAAGCCGATCACCTCACTGGCATCATCCAACACAATCACCTTGCGGGCTAATTCAGGTCGCCACAGATCAGCCCACGCCTTGATCGGCTCTGGCACTAAGTCCCGCCTATAGACGATCGCCGTACCGCCCCAGCGATAGGGAATGCCCCACACTACCCCCCGCCTTTGCCCGATCGTTTGCCACCGTTTTCCTAGTTCTTGCCAGTTAGGAATTTGCTGAAGTAAAGCAGGAGTAAATGGTTGAATCAGATTGTCTTGAATAGCTCGATCGAGCCAACTGTCCCCCAAACTCACCACCGCTGGAGGGTTTTCTAATTTGCGGTCTTGTAAAGCCTGCCACAATTCATGGGGAGTCGCGAAAATTTTGTAATCCACCCCAGTCCGTTGTTCAAACTCCTTCAGACTGCGCCCTGGTATCGCCCCGCTTAGTCCCCAAATTCTGAGCGTCTTGCTATTGGTACAGCCCGTTAAACCAACTAAAGCTAGAGCACCAGCTAAAAAGTTACGCCTACGCATTGCGTTTTGGACTAGACCAGCCCCGATCGACCAGTTCCAACTCTTCCACCGTTTCACAAATATCAATTAACATCTGCTGTTGGGCGGGGGGCAGATGCTTACCTTGGTTTGCCTCACTTTGCATTTGCTGATAAAGTTGGCGCAGGACAAATAATCGATCGGGCAAATCTGCCTCCATCAACTTTTCTAACAAATCATCCACAGGGGCTACCGCCATAGACCTTTGCCATGCTTGCCGCAACAATAGCCCCAAAACCGCCAGAGTAATCAATAGTTGACTGGTCATGGCAAATGCCAACCAGTGGTTAGGCACATCCACCCAAATGGTGACCAGCACCTGCATAGTCAAGACAGCCAGTGATCCCAGCGCCACTGACAAAATTAAAGGACGGTGAGGGCTACGCCACACGGTCAGTAATTCCTGTTTCCATTTTCTGCGCCATGCCGTGCCCCCCTGCTGATAGAGATAGGCGGTAGTCATGGTCAGCACCCCCGCACTCACCGCGAGCAACAATTGCCAATCCTGCCACCAAAGCACCACTCCCCCTATCAATAAATAGGCTTTGGGACTGAACCATTCGTTAAAAGGCTGGGGACGGTTTGCCATGAAAGTGAATAAGAGGTTTTAGTGCCAATGTAGCATATTGGCAACATTATCACTGGCACAGGATAGAAAATTTCGGCGAACTTTGCATAGGGACAATCCCCCCCTGCGCCCTGAAACAATTACAAAGAATTTATGCTATTGCGCAAAATTGATCACAATTCCAGTACATTATCAAAATCCGTGTATAACAAAATTGTGTTTATGACTGTTGACCTAATTAGTTATGCCACCGAACTTGCCGATCGAGTAATTGGCACAGGGAAGGGTATTAGTCGCTCTGAGGCTTTGACCCTAACCAAATTAGAAACAGAATCAGACATTTTACACCTATGCGCTCAGGCAAATAGGGTACGGGAGGCCCTGTGCGGGCGGGTAGTGGATTTGTGCAGTATTGTCAATATCAAATCCGGCAACTGTTCCGAAAATTGTAGTTTTTGTTCCCAGTCAGTGCATCATCTCAGCCCTGGGTCTCCCGTCTATGGCTTGCAATCCCCCGATTACATTGTGGCAAAGGCAAAGGAGGCGGCGGAGGCAGGGGCAAAGCGGTTTTGTCTGGTCAGCCAAGGCAGGGGCATCAAGTACAACAGTCCCAAAGCCAAAGAATTTGAGCAAATCCTAGAAACCGTCACAAGAATTATCCAAGAGGTCGGCATTAAACCCTGTTGCGCCCTCGGTGAATTGACCCTCGAACAAGCCCAAGCCCTCAAATCCGCAGGGGTGACCCGCTACAACCACAACCTAGAATCTTCAGAAAATTTCTATCCCCGCATTGTCTCTACCCACTCGTGGCACGATCGAGTAGCCACCGTCAAAAATCTCAAACAGGCGGGTATCCAAGCCTGCACGGGGGGCATCATTGGCATGGGCGAATCTTGGGAAGACCGCATTGACCTTGCCCTTGCTCTCAGGGAATTAGCCGTAGAATCAGTGCCCATCAACTTCCTCAACCCTCGATCGGGCACACCCTTAGAAAATATGCCGAAAATTTCCCCCTACGAAGCCCTAAAAACGATCGCCATTTTTCGCTTGATTTTGCCCCAGCAAATTTTGCGCTATGCAGGGGGCAGGGAAGCGGTCATGGGAGAACTGCAAGCCCTCGGACTACAGGCAGGCATCAACGCTATGCTAGTGGGCAATTATCTGACTACCCTCGGACAACCCGCCAGCGCCGATCACCAAATGTTGGCTGAAGTAGGTTTAGAAGGCGGCGAAGCCCCCATCCCATCCCACCAGATAAAATAGGGAGACAGGGAAACCTCTCACCCCCTCACCTATGGAAATCAACTCCCTGCGCCAGCAAGTCAAACTACTGTTCAGTAACGATGAATCCCTGTTTGATGAATACCTAGACTTATCGATCGGGGTTTTAGTATTTGTTTCGGTGGCAATTTTTGTAGCGGAAACTTATCCCCTGCCCCCATCTTTACATCACAATTTGTATTTACTTGATCAAATTATTCAAGTCATTTTTATCATTGAATACCTTTTGCGATTTTGGTCAGCAGATTACAAATGGCAATACTTCACTAATTTATATTCCATCATCGACTTTTTGGCGATCGTGCCCTTCTTTTTGACCAGCTTTGATACACGATTCATGCGCCTATTGCGGTGGTTTCGTATCCTGCGTCTCATCCGTTTAGTGGTCAAAATCAAAAATGAAGATACCCTGATTCTTACTAGGATATTTTTTACAGTTCTAGCCATTATTTTTATTTTTTCGGGGCTAATTTATCAACTAGAACACCCCATCAATCCCCAACAATTTCCCACTTTTTTAGATGCCTTTTATTTTGCCGTAGTGACCATGACCACCGTAGGCTATGGCGATAAAACCCCTATTTCTGACGGCGGTAAATTGATGACAGTGTTAATGATTTTAACAGGCATTGCTTTAATACCTGTGCAGTTGGGGGAAGCCTTTCAGCGCCTGTTTCAAGGGGGTTCTCGCATCTACAAACCCTGTCCAAACTGCGACTTGACCATCCACGATATAGATGCCGTATTTTGCAAAAAGTGCGGTACGAAAATCCCCCCCTGAGGTTACTCCTCACCCCCAACCCCTGGGAGGGGAGTAGATAAACCGATTTTTAGGGAATGATGTTTAATTCATGTATCGATCGAGTGCCAACTGGGGAATCAACGGGTCTTGTCCATGGGTGAGGAAATGGGCAAATCGCTTGGCGAGGGGCGGTACATAGACCATAGGGCTGGTAAACCCTGAAAATACATATAAACCTGATTGGTGGGGCACTTGTCCCACTAGGGGTAGTCCGTCACAGGTAAATGCCACCAAACAATGATACCAATTACCTTTGAGTCTGCCGATGGTGGGTAAAATTCTTTCTACGGCTCTACGAATTTGGGATTCACTTTGCTCTCGATCAATGGTGGCATCAGGATCGGTCAATACCCTGCTCAACTGTCCCATGCGAATCGTGCCATCCCGAAATTGCACCGCTCCCGCATCAATGGAAGCAGGCATCAATTCTAATCCCACAGCATCCCAGTTCTGATCCGCAATCAGATTACTACAAGAAGCTTCTAATTCTTCCCGTTTGGTGTGGGCAGGTAGAACCATTGTTTGTAATTGAGCATCAGCGGAGGGAACTTCAATCAATTCTGCGTGAGTAAAATAGATACGACAAGGGATTTGATGTTGTGCCAATAACCCACGGGTGTAGCCCCCAGCACAAATAATTACCCCTGCACCAGTGTAGTAATCAGTGCGGGTATTCACTCCCACTATGCGCTTGTGATCGTATCTCAGGGTCAAGACTCGATCGCAAATGTACTCTCCCCCCAGTCTCTGCCATGCTTGACCGTAGGCATGGAGAAGCGATAGAGGATTAACTTGGGCATGGTCAAATTTAATCGCTCCATTGATGGCTTTGGGATTCAATAAAGGTTCCAAAGCACAGGCAGAACTCACTCCCAATAATAGGGGAGATTGAGTACAATTACCATAGTGAGAAGCCATAGCCACAGGGTCATCCAATAGGTCAATGGTCAGCAGGAGGGGCAGTTCTCGGAATTCCGTATCCATTTCTAATTCTGCACTCAATTGACGATGAATAGTTATGCTTTCCTCACAGAGTTGACGAGTGAGGGGTGTAGTTCCAGACCAATAAGGAATACCGCCATAACTGTAACGGGTCGCCCCCTGAGGAATGGGATGGGCTTCCAACAGTAATACTTTCCCTCCCGATCGTTGCAGTTCATAGCTGAGGGCTACCCCCGTAATGCCTCCCCCGACCACAATCCAATCATAATGCTTACTCATAGCCGAAAATTTCCTGAGAACTCATTCCATCTTACTCCTTTCCCAGTGTAGGAACAGACAAAATTAACTCCCCTCGCAGGGGTTGGGGGTGAGGGAAAAACTGCCAATTTGAGAAGGGGCAAGGAATAGTTTCTATTATCTAATCAATCGCTTAAGCCAATTATTCACGATAACTGGGTAGGGTTACAATTTTACACAATTGATTTTCTGGCAAGATGGGAGGTATTTTTTGCGACACATTATTTACTCCCACATGGACAATTTTTATATCTGTGGTGTAATTTTCCCGTAAAAATACCCAAAGCGGATATTCCCATGCCTCTCCCTCGATCGATAAACCTATATTCAAACAATTTTCCGCTTTAATGTCCTGCACAATTTGCTTATATTGGGACTGTAATTCATGACGATCGCGAATTAGATACATATCTTGGCGTTGTAAAGTCAGAATAGAGGGAGCCGCTTGTAAAAAAGGCAAACTGATCAAAGGATGACGCACAGGAGTTAGGGCATAAACGATCGCTGTTAGGCTCAATAAACCCAAGAGAATTTTCCTCATAAAGGGAAGCAAATAGTTCTTCATTCCATACACAATTATTACAGTATTCATGACAACTAAGGGTAGTAGTAAGCGATTAGACCAAGGTTGCCATTTCAACAGTAAACAGAATAGAAATAATCCCCCTAAATTCACCCAAAATATAGCAATTATGGTGGAGTTTAGATTATTACAACGGCGCAAAACCGCCCACCATAGACCTACCACAGACCAAAGATAAACTATTAAATGTATAGGACTACCTACAAAATCTTCATGAGGAGCGATAAAGCGTAAACTGCCAACCATTGTTGTATATTTCTCTATGTTAGTAATAAAACTGGTATGAACATCATTGATACTGATGCCTAGAAAGTGATCATGAATCCAGTTAATTATCAGCCAAATGTTAGGTAATGGCAAGTTGATCGCCAATAATCTTAATAGATTTGATAATAGCTGGGGTATGCCTAGTATGGTGTTTCTTGTGCCTCCATCCACACCGATCGGGCTAGAGAAGATAGCTATATTTCTTAAAAAATAAAGCAGGGATGGCGCTATGGTAATTATGGCAAATATACATAATAACAATAGCTTAGTTACCCAATTATCTTGATTTTGACGGTATATTCTCCAGCACAAATATAGAACGATCGTTAGTCCAAAAATATAGGCAGTTGGTTTAGTAAAAGTTGCCAATCCCAGAGAACTTCCTAACCAAAATATATCGCCCAAAGTATAATTTTTATCTGGGGGAATACAAATTACAAAATATAAAAAACACAATAGCCAATAAGATACTAGCAAATCGTTTTGCGTGGTAGTCGCCTGCATAATTGCCATAGGAATAGCGCAGGTTACTAAAGCTGACCACCACTGATATTCTGCCCCCACCAGTAATCTAGTGATTAAACTATTGGTTAAAATACAACCTAAAAATGCCATCCACTGTACTAAATTAGACAACAGATCATTATTAGTAAATAGATAAAAATGACCAATCAAAAATCCTGATAATGGGGGCAATGAAATTTGCCTTAATTCTGCTGTCGGATAATGAGCCACACTAGCATTTGACAGCCAGTGCATTACTCTGGGCATATGATAAGTCATGCTATCCCAATTATTGGGTGGCGCTAATAGGGCAGTAATCAGACAAATAAATAAGGTGGCTCCGATCAATAATTTAAGGGTCTGCTTAAAGGTTTTTAATTGTACATAAAGAACACTGAGTAAGTGTTGGCATACAGGCACTAAAGTTTGGCGAAAATAGATTCCTAGCCCCACATGAAACACTAGCACGATCGACCAAAAATAAATTACAAAAACGGGGGTTAAGGAGCGGTTAAAACTCAGTCCTTCTGTTAAAAAAGTAATAATCAAACCATAAATCAGTGAACTTTTAATCCAAGATTGCCTAAACTCTCCCGTCAAGGCATAAATCCATAGGACAGTACTGCACCAATTCAGTAGCAAAATTGTGATAGCCATTACTTGCCCTTGCGGTTAATTTACCAATTTTTGATACTACACTGGTAAAGTAAAAACTGCGTAAAAATCAACATTCTTTTTTCTGGCTCCCCTTGCAGGGGCTGGGGGTGAGGCTCAGTCTCAATCTGCCTGTCTAAGGCTATAACATTTCTTTTTGCACCGCCTTATAGATAAAATTTATTTTGGGCGTAAAAAATTTAGCTAATCCTATGAACTTATTATTAACATTTTGTTTGATTCTGAATATATTTATGAGTAATGTCATAGCTGATCTGCCTGACCCAGTGCCAGCATCTAATCAGTTGTATAACCGCTTAGAAAAAATTAAAAACTCGATGGCAAAGATGCGATTTTGCTACAACGATAGTTGTTTTTATCGCAACCTAACTAGCAAGTTGATTCCCCCCAGCCAAGAAAATGAACCCTATCGCGCTACCATTTCTGCTTCCATCGATCGTCCTTCGGCTAGTCCAGATTTGGCGGATTATCATTTTATTTTTCGCAACGATCGTTGGCAATTAGTGGCGGGGGAAGAATATACAGATGTGGCGGATTTTAGTTTTGTGGACGATCGTTACGAGATCAATAGTGTGCATTCCAGCCGTCTGCAAACAGGAAATTTAGACCAGGCGCGCAAGCAGGGCAAGTTGAGGGCAGGTTACCTAGTGCTCTATTATGAAATTCTCGATCGAGGGGTGGAGCGGTTACCTTAGAATTGCAATACTGCTATTTCCCAAATGACCCATGACTTGGCAAGGCAAAATTTATCTGGTGTGGCTGGTGGCGCTGATGCTTTGTGTGACTGGCTGTCAGGGAAGTGATTTGGGGAATTGGATGGAGCAGGCGATCGCCCCTGACATAGCTACGATAGTCGCAACTCCCGCTCCTATGCAGACTCCCCTTGTGCCCCCTAACTTTCCCGCCAACCTGCCCCAACCTACTAACGGCAAGTTAATTGCTGTCCATGCGGATAATGTATTAAGTTGGCAGATGGATCGATCGCCAGAGGCGGTACTGACCGAATATGCCCAACTGCTCCAAGCCCAAAACTGGCAAATTGGACAACGATCGCCCCAGTTTGTCACCGCCCAGACCAAAGACCTATGGGTGATTGCCTCAGTACACTCGATCGAGCAAAAGTCCCAGTTGTTAATCAGCTATTTCCCCCATAAACAGGATAAGCCCACCCCCGCAACTCCAGTGCCCAGCTATGTACAGGATTTACAAAAAATTACTGCCCTTGATATGGCTCCCGATTTAGACCTGGCCGAACCCATCAAACGGCGGGAATATGCCCGTTGGCTAGTCCGCACCAACAACTACCTGTTTCAGAATCGCCCCAGTCGTCAAGTCCGCCTCGCGCCGGTCAAGGAACTACCCACCTTTGCCGATGTGCCACCCACTGACCCCGACTTTCCCGAAATTCAAGGTTTGGCCAATGGCGGTTTTGTCGCCCGTAACCCCCTGTTTCGCCCCGAGGATCCCCTCACTCGTGAAGAAATGGTGCAGATGAAAATTCCTTTTGATCTGGGCCAATTGCCACCCCCGATCGAGCCTAAGCAACTGGAAGAGAGATGGCGGTTTCAGGATACTAAACAAATTAGTGCCTACGCCCAACGCGCCATTGCCGCCGATGCCCTCCTAGGAGACAGTAGCAATATCCGCCGTAGTTTTGGGTTTACTAGCCTACTCCAACCCCAACGCCCCGTATCCCGCAAGGAAGCGCTGGCTAGTCTGTGGTACTTTGGCACCCCCACAGATGGTATTTCCGCTCGATCGAGTAAAAGCTAACCAAAAATTTCCGCAGGATCGGCACTCTGTACCTTACGCAAAGAAATTGCCCCCGAAATTACGCACATAATCATAGTCAAAATCAATACCTGTACCCCCCGCTCTAGGGTCATCTCGATCGGTAACCTAGTGGCATTTTTGGTCAGATTGTAAAGCCCCATACTAACGGCAAACCCCGGAATAAATCCCAACACGGACAGGACAAATGCTTCTTGAATCACCACCGATGACAAAAACCAATTGCCATAACCCATAGCTTTGAGGGTGGCATATTCCGCCAAGTGATCCGACACATCCGTATAGAGGATTTGATAGACAATCACAATACCCACAATAAAACCCATAACTGTACCAAGGTTAAAGATAAAGCCGATGGCTGTGCCCCTCTGCCAATAGGTGCGCTCAAAGTTAATAAATCCCTCCATGGTCAAAATGCGCAGGTCGTCGATCGCTAGGTCTTGGGACTTGGCAATATCCTCTAGGCGCAAATCCTGTTTGTTAATCATTACCTTGTCAGAGTCATCGGCGACGGGGCGGACTCTTTGGTTATCCACCCGCAAACTGTGTTTAGTCAAAATTACCTGATCCCCCTGCATGAGATTGACAATTTGCGCCATGATTGCATAAGGGGAGACCCCAGCCTCCAGTTTAATTAGACCCACATTGATCAGCCCTTCCCTACGGCTGTCGAAAATGCGTAAAAAGTTAGTACCCGAAGTGATTATGGCCCCATCGGCGGCAAAGGAAGAGCCTAGGGTAAATAAGCCGCCCACCCGCAGACGGCGATTAGCCACTTCCCGATACACAGGGTTGGGGCAACTGTAGTCCGTCGGCAAATTAGAAGTGCCGCACTCAGCCACGATCGGACCAAATTCTGCCCTTGAGGTACGATCGAATAGCACCACATCCTGTTGGCGCATCTGGGCGAGATTGTCTGGATTTAACCCCGCCAGCTTAAAGACATTGCGATCGGGATCAGCTCCCAAGACCAGAATGTTGCGGGTTTGACCCGCAGTACTTTCTTGAATTTTCCATGCCGCCAAACCGATATACAGGGGACTGACCGACTCCACCCCTTTGATACCAAGGGTTTGATAGAGACGACGGCGGGAGAAATTGCGCATCCCTACCAAGTTAGTGGACTGGGGACTAATTAGAACCACATCGCCAATCAGATTGGACTGTAACCGCACCGCACTGCGAAATAGGGCATCCTGAAATCCGATCTGCATGAACATGAGAATCACGGCGAAAGTAATGCCAGCGATCGCCACCAACAGGCGACTTTTTTCGTAGGTAAGTTGTAGCCATGCCAGAGGGACTGCCAGAATCATAAAGAATCGCCATTGAGTGAGCTTCAAAGATTATATCATTGGCGCTCTTCCCCCAAGGATGTCATACTCCCTTCCCAGTGTAGAATTATGCGGTAGAGATGGGTAGAGAACATGGCTAGCACAGAGGAGTTGAAAGCAAGGCGGTTTGACGAATCAGAATGGAGAAAGTTGTATTACAAGCATCAGCAACAATACATCAGCAGGCGACTGGAAGCTATCAAGTATTTACAAGGCTGTGCCAGACATTGATATGTACTCTCAAGGAGGATTGCCAGCTCTGTGTAAACCCGTAAAGTATCACAGGAAACAAAAGTTAGATGAGCAGAAAAAGCAAGAACTGAAAAAGATGCTGTTAGAGTAGAAACCAACTGACTAGGGCATAGACCGCCAATTAGAGACAGCCCAAATTATCCTAGAAGTCATCCAAAAGCGATGGGACATAGAACTCAAAGACAGTTGCCTCTATGTCATCTTATCAGAGATAGGACTATCGCACCAGAGAGCCGATCGGGACTGGTATTTCAGAATGAGGAATTTACGGTTACCTGCGCTCCCCTGAAACATCGGGTCACCGAGAACGATCGAGCGGGTAAATTTGACATCCACAAAGCCCGCGCCCTGAATACCCCTGAAGGCAAAAATTATGGACTGCTGAAACAGGGCAAAACCATTACCTTAGAAGATGGCAGAACCTTTGTGGGCAAACCGCAAAAGGGCAGATCGATCGTCTATTGCGACAGTGCGGTGGAATTGGCGAAGGGCGCAGATGTATTGATCCATGAAGCTACCTTTGCCCATCAGGATGCGGATATGGCATTTCAACGCCTGCATTCTACCAGTACCATGGCGGCCCAGACGGCTCTGGGGGCAGGCGTACGCCAGTTGATTATGACCCACTTTAGCCCCCGTTACACTCTGCAAATGGAGGAACTGTTGGCGGAAGCGCGGGCGATTTTTCCCCAGACTATCCTTGCCTATGATTTTCTAGTGGTGGATGTGCCCCTGCCCGAAACAGAAGAGACAGTCCAAAATTGAGGCTTTTTGGTTTCTTCCCACACTCAACAAGGTTCTTAAACTGAAATCCCCCAAGCTAAGGGGCTGATTTTCAACTTGACAGCTAATTCACTAATTTTCTGTAATTCAGGATTGGAAATGGAACTACACAGGGGCTGATCGAGAATGGCTGGTAAATTCTCCTGCTGTCCATTTTGCAGAACCTGCACCACCAAGGGACAATCCGCCATCACCTGCGATCGTAGATAATTCAAGAAATACTCCTGGATCACATCCGAGTGCCAATCGGGTTTTAGTTCATCCAAACAGGCGAGCAGTCTGCGTAAATTCTCTAAAACTGCCATGAGGGAATTGTGGTTGCGGGTTTGGCTTTGTAATACCTGTATCTGGCGCAAAACCACAGCGGTAATTACCTGTTGAGCGTAGGTTTCATCAAGGGTACACTGGAGGGAGCGGGCGGTGTGCACAATCCGATCGAGGTCATTTAGTACAGATATATTACCACTCTCTAATTCCTGTAAAGTTTTCCGCAGTTCCTGATTGAGGGTAATTTGGGCGGCAACTTGCAATTCAGGCGGGGCGGGCAAATCGTTGCGTTGAAAGGAAGCCAGTAAACTGGCATTGTCCCGATATACCTCCGCATAGACCTGATCCAGATGGGACAGGGTGGTATAGACTAAATTTTGTAAAATCGCCTGTCGATCGTCCTTGGGTAGGGCTTGCAGATTGAAGGCTCGATCGCCGCAGTGCTGGTGCATCGCCAGAATCACTTGGGCAGAACTGGTCTGGTCAAGGGCTTGCCACAGGGCTTGTTTAGTCTCTTCATAATTTTTTCTGCCCGTGAACGGCGTGAGCACACAATGGAAGTCATCTGCCCCCAGATGCACCACTGCCACCAGATAATCCCTTGTCTCAAAAGTAATGCGGGATTCAATCTGAATCTGAGAAATTGCCAAACTCAAATTACCGATTCTGCGCACTTCGCAGTCTTGATTCCTAATTTGATAACAATAGAGCGCATCGGGAGCGGTAGCGTTGAGAATAGTCTGAATACCGTAATACACCGCTATCTGTTCCATGCTCACTTTGGCGGGGAGGACACAACGGCGATAGATGTCTGCGCCATTTTTATATTCCGCCACATTGGTAGGGCATTTTTCCAAGAGTGCCATGAACTCCGATTCCAACAAGATGCCCGCTACATCCGCCACCAGATCGATCGCCCGTCCCGCATAGCGCAAAATCTGTACCCCCTCAGGGCGGGAAATTTCCTCAAAAAACCATCCACAACTGGTAAAAGACAATAATACATGGCGTTCCATTTCTAACAGGCGAATGGCATCCAACTGCCTGGCGCGATCGGTCAAATCCCCTTCCCCGTATCTCTGCCAAAATTCCTGCCACTGGGCACGATCGAGAATTACGGAGATGTATTTGTCCCGCACTCTCCACGGATCACGAAAATAATTCGCCGCCAGCTGTTGATAAATGGTGTGTACCCGATCCCGTAACCAATTCAGGGCATTTCTCAGGGGTCTGCGCCATGTGCCATAACCCACCTGCGCTCCACAGCCACAGTCATCCTGCCACCGATCCACCCCGTGGGCGCAACTCCATGCGGTGACTGGCTTTAATTCCACTTCCCAAGTGGGCGGAAATTGACTCAAATAATGGGCAAAGTTGGTAACTGTCCATCCCCTCTTGTTAAATTCATGGACAAAGGCGTAGGCGAGGGATTTATCGGTGAAGTGTTTGTGATGTCCAAAGGTTTCCCCATCGGTAGCCACAGCAATCAACTGACTGGGACGGTCATCCCCGTGAATCGCCATAGCCAAGCGGTCGGCAAAGCCACAGGAGGTACTCAATAAATCGCCAAAGCCCATATCCCGTGAAATGGGGCCATCATAGAAGAATATATCTAAATACTGGGATCGATCGGGGAGGAAGCAACGGTAGGGACGGGTGGGGTCAATTTGTCCACCCCCCACTTCAATCCACTCACTAGAGGTCATACTGCGTACCCGTTGAGCTTGGGAAGGAGCGAGAATGGTAAATTTGATTCCCTCTTGGATTAAGGCTTCTACGGTTTCGTAGTCGATCGCCGTTTCCGCCAGCCACATCCCCTCTGGTGCCCGTCCAAATCGTGCGTGGAAGTCTGCTTTACCCCAGCGAATTTGGGTCAATTTATCCCGCCAACTGGCAAGGGGCATAATAATATGATTATAGACCTGAGCGATGGCATTGCCATGACCGTCTAACCTTTGAGCACTCAGGCGATCGGCTAATAGAATGCGTTCATAGGTGGCTCGATCATACTTCTCTAACCACGAGAGCAGGGTAGCTCCCATATTGAAACTGAGGTATTCATAATTGTTGACAATTTGTACCAGTTCCCCCCGATGGTTGTGGATACGGGCGTAGGCATTGGGGCGATAACATTCATAAAAAATCCGTTCATTCCAATCGTGGTAGGGATGGGCACTGGCTTGGCGCTCGATCGTGTCTAGGTAAGGATTTTCCCGCGGGGGTTGATAAAAATGCCCATGAACAGTAATAAAAATTTGCGTATTTGCCATTTCTGCCACCTGCGTTAGGGATGAGTAGGAATTAGACCGAGCCATAGAATTTATTATTGCAATTTGCCACAAATATCCCTACCCTGCCCGAAATTACTGACTTTCTTAACTATGGTGGACACTTCCCGTTCAATCAATAAATGTAGTGCTTCTTTTCAGATTTTAGAATATGCCTTTATCTGCGATAACTCTAAAGTTCCCCATCTAAATTAAATAATTCCATTGCATTCCGAGTAGTATAATGCGCCACTTCTGATATATCCATCTGACGCAGACTAGCGACCTTTTCCGCCACATACTTGACCATAGCAGGTTCATTGCGTTTGCCCCTGTGGGGAGTGGGTGCCAAAAATGGACAGTCCGTTTCTATCAACAGCCGATCAATGGGCACCATCTGGCAGGAAGCATGGATTTGTTTCGCATTCTTAAAAGTCAGAATACCGCTAAAACTGATATACATTCCCAAATTCAAAAATAATTCCGTTTCCGCTGGAGTACCCGCCCAACAGTGCATCACGCCCCGTACACGGGGAAATTCTTTGAGGACTTGATAAGTGTCTTGAGCCGCTTCGCGACAGTGGATGATTACGGGCAAATTCAACTCTTGAGCGATGTGTAGTTGAGTCTGAAAAGCGGTGATTTGTTCCGCAGGATTATCTGCCTTATAGAAGTCTAAACCAGTCTCGCCAATGGCAGTTATCCTTCCATCCGATTGGGCAGTAGTCCTGATAGTAGTTTCTAAATCCCCTAATCCTTGAGCATTCACATTCAAGGGATGCAAACCCACAGATAATTTCATCTCAGGGAATCGATCGGCAAGGGATTGCATAGAAGGAAAATCTGCAGGAGTTACGCAGGAATGCACCAAACCGATGACCCCCTCTGAGCGCCACCGTTCTCCCACCTGTGCCAAGTCTTCCCTGTACTCAGGAAAGTTGATATGAACATGGGTATCAATCAAGTGCATAGTTCTTTTTAATGTACTCTAATAATCCTGCACAGGCATCCGTGAGTAAATCTATCACATAATCAAATCCTTCCGCCCCCCCATAGTAAGGGTCTGGCACTTCTCGATCGGTATATTCACGACAAAAGTCACACATCATTTTCACTTTGTGATGATACCTGCCTTTGGGGTCAAGATGGAGAATGCCTTGATAGTTCTGCCGATCCATAGCTAGAATCAAATCAAATTCCCGTAAATCCTCAGCCGATAGCTGGCGGGCTTGCCCTGTAAATACCAGACCCCGATTAGCGGCGGCGGCAACCATACGCTGATCGGGAGGCGAACCGATGTGATAACCCGCTGTTCCTGCAGAATCGCAGATGATTTTATCTTCTAAGCTCGATTGTTTGAGCAGGTCATTCATGATATTTTCTGCCGCAGGCGATCTACAGATATTTCCTAAACAGACAAAGAGTAGTTTAATCATGTACTAGCACTAATGTTTACATTTCTAAATTACCAGATTAACTAACTTATTGGGCACCACAATTACTTTTTTAATCTCCTTCCCATCTAAATACTTCTGCACTTGGGGCGCAGTTTTGGCATATTCCTCCAATTCCTGTTTACTCAGATTAGCGGGCACTAACAGGTTATCCCGCACTTTTCCATTGATTTGAATTACCAGAGTAATTTCATCCACAATTAAGGCGGAAGGGTCATAGTCTCGCCACTTCTGCTGATGAATGGAATCAGTATGCCCCAATTTTGACCACAATTCCTCGCTCAGGTGGGGTGCAAGGGGAGCTAACAAAATTAGCAGGGTTTCAATTCCTTCTCGATAGGTACTGGAAGTTTTTTGAGAACAATCTTGGAGGGCATTAGCCAACTTCATCAGTTCTGATATGGCGGTATTGAATTGGAAGTTCTCCCTTAAATCTTCCGTTACCTCTTTAATTGCAGTATGAATAGCACGGCGCAAATTCCGATCGATGGAATTATCCGTTCCCTGCAATTCCATATATTCCATCACCAAGCGCCAAATTCTCTGCAAAAAGCGGGACTGCCCTTCCACATCCGCTGTGTCCCATTCCAAATCCTTTTCTGGCGGCGCTTTGAACAGAATGAACATCCGCACCGTATCCGCTCCATACTTCTCAATCACTTCCTGCGGTGAAACTCCATTCCCCTTGGATTTAGACATGGTGGCATACATGGTCTGTAAAGGCTCCCCTGTCTCAGGATCACGGGGATCATTCAAGTCTGGAATTAACTTCGCAGGAATCCAGCGATCTTTCCCCGACTTGTTGGGATTGAAATAGGTCAACCCCTGTACCATGCCTTGGGTGAGCAATGCTGTAAACGGTTCTGAGAAATTCAATAAGTTGCGATCATATAGGAACTTAGTAAAGAATCGGGAATAGAGCAAGTGCAAAATAGCATGTTCCACCCCGCCCACATACTGATCCACTGGACACCAATCATTTACTCGCTCTTTACTGAACGGAAGTTTCTCATTCTTGGCATCAGTAAATCTCAGATAGTACCAAGAGGAATCAATAAAAGTATCCATCGTATCCGTTTCCCGCCGTGCCTCAGCCCCGCAGTTAGGGCATTTCACCTTCACAAAACTCTCTAATTGAGTCAAAGGCGATGCCCCCCTGCCAGTGAGAGAAACATCTCTGGGCAATTCCACTGGTAAATCCGCTTCAGGCACAGGCACAATGCCACAATTAGGACAGTGGATGACAGGAATGGGACAACCCCAATACCGTTGCCGAGAAATTAGCCAATCCCGCAGGCGGTACTGCACCCTAGCCCTACCCACACCCTTAGCTTCCGCCAATTCCGTAATCTTCTGTTTCGCCACAAGGGAATCCAGACCATCAAATTCCCCTGAATTGACCATAATTCCCTTTTCCGTGTAGGCGGCTTCCAAGTCTAAACTACTCTCCAAACTGGGAACAATAACCGTTCTAACTGGTAAATCATACTGCTTAGCGAAGGCGAAATCCCTGACATCGTGGGCAGGCACACCCATCACCGCACCCGT
>Ga0272446_1003804_pt1 | contig 18625 bp, 16 predicted proteins | sample YNPCB0061_FD_194587 | JGI IMG/M metagenome (GOLD analysis project Ga0272446, IMG submission 194587) | Hot spring microbial mat communities from Yellowstone National Park, WY, United States - YNP-CB-006-1 | ecosystem: Environmental > Aquatic > Thermal springs > Hot (42-90C) > Sediment | place... | reverse complement strand
CTTTGGCGAGGATGGAGCCGTTTGACCGATATTGTTCGTACTTGGAGCATCGCTCAACGCCACTTTTCTCCCTCGTAAAGACCACCATTACTAGCTTTTGGACTTATGGGTAATGGATAGCCCAGTGCGAGAGTGTGGGGTGAGGGATACTTCTGAAGAACTCTATTAAAACCTATCCCCAAAATGCTGCTAAAGCAGATGGCGATGCTCGTTGCACTAAAAGATTGATTGCATGCTTATGATGTTCATAGCTGGTCTCGCGCTCGGTGTGAGCGTACTCAGTGTGGGTATGGTACAGACCCAACAGCAATACAATACGACTGATGCCGATGCTGTATTTACAAGAGTGCGTCAGCAATTCAGTGAATCTGAATCAATCAAAGCACAGTTCTTTACTCGCGCACCCGAAACCAAACAGATGCTTCGCGGCACACTACTCGTGAAAAAAGGAAATAAATTTGCTTTGGACTTCAACGGGCGCGTTATCACCTGCAACGGCAAAACTATCTGGAATTACGAACCCGCACAAAAAAAAGTGATTATCAGCGATTTTAAGAACACTCCTGCAACAATTTCTCCAGAAAAACTCTTTTTGTCATTTCCCAAAACGTATAAACCCAGTGTTGTCCAAGAATCCGCCAGCGAGGGACGTTTGCTCAGGCTCACACTTGAGCCAAGCACACCCCGCGACGCTGTTGGAGGAATGCAGCAGGTGGTCATGCGCCTTGTCCCTGAAACTCTGAAACTCCGTGAGTTACTGATTTCCGACGGTTCAACAGTGTATCAATGGACGATGACGGAGCTGAAACTGCAAGCGGGCTTGAAAGACGAGCAATTTGAATTTGTACCGCCTCAGGGTACACACAGTATTGATTTACGTGACTAATTCAGTATCAACAGCAGCATTGCCGCCAATGCGTTGTGCTATTTGGCTCAACACCTCGCCTACGATAACGTGTCCGCCAGAAAATTGGACAAAATCGTACCTCAGCCCCGCACCTTCTATGAGTGCCTGCTGCTGTTCAAGGACTTGAGGAGTAATAAACTCATCTTCTGTGCCTGCAACAAACACAGGTCGTCGCGGCTTGAACACTCGTTGAAGGTCGTCTGGACGCGCCTCAGCAGGAAGCCCGCCCGCCCAGCATATCACATCCTGAACCCGCTGACTGCGTGTGCCATGCAACAGCCACCGAGAAGCCGTTGTTACGCCCTGAGAAAACCCGAATAAACACCACCGCACACGTTCCGCCGCAGGATGAACACGGCAAAGGTGGGAAAACACTTCGTCATGGAGACCATCCAAGTACCGCACATAATCCTGAATTTCATGCTCGCGGTCTTCGCGCGTCATCCATGTTGCACCAACACGCCCTGTGAAGTCTTTCAAATAAAACCGCGACAATGCTTCTGGAGCAACAATAAAGCGTGTTCCGTCGTCCAAAGCAGAAAAATTGTGCAGAAAAAACTCGCTTAATTGACCATAGCCATGCAGAACAAACCAAATTTCGCGGGTCTGTGCGGAAAGCTCGCCCAGCGTCCAATATCGTGCCGTGCGTGTAGTATGTATGTGGTGTTCGGTATAGGGCATGAGACATCCAAAAAGAGTACAAACCTTTGCACGAGTGCCGACGCTTGTCTTACAAGCATTGACAAACGCAGTACGCAAAAATACAAGTTTTGCCGTATATTTGGGTATTGGAATGTGGGAAAAAACCTTCTTCAACATAACTTTGCGTAGGCAATCACTCCATGAACATTCTCCTTCTTGGCTCAGGAGGTCGCGAGCATGCACTTGCAGCACATTTATGTGCCTCAATTGCAGATTCTGGTAAACTCTATGCTGCACCAGCAAATCCGGGAATTCTCCAATACGCTTTGTCTGCAAGGCTTGGCATAAATCACCATGAGGAAATTGTTGCGTTTTGCATCGAACACGCGATAGACCTCGTGGTCATTGGTCCTGAGGCACCGCTTGCAGCGGGCTTGGCAGATGACCTTCGTGCGAACAATATCCTGGTCTTCGGACCTTCAAAAGCGGCTGCGCAATTGGAGTCATCTAAAGGCTTCGCCAAAGAGTTTATGGCGCGGCATACTATTCCGACAGCGCAATTCCGCCGTTTTTCCGCCAATGAATGGGAAGCCGCACGGGAATATCTCTGGCATCATTCGCTTCCGGTGGTTATCAAAGCCGATGGTTTGGCAGCAGGAAAAGGCGTGGTAATAGCAGAAACCCACGCAGAAGCCCAACAAACATTGACAGAAATGTTGGGCGGCAAATTTGGCGCAGCCAGCTCAAGCATTGTTGTCGAAGAGTTTATGCAGGGCGAGGAGGCTTCGGTATTTGCCATTACCGATGGCGAACGGTTTGTCACGCTTGCCCCTGCTCAAGACCACAAACGCATCGGTACGGGCGATACAGGCGAAAACACAGGCGGTATGGGAGCGTATTGTCCAGCACCCATTGTAACCGAGTCAGTCATGCAGCAAGTGCGCGAACGCATTATTACGCCAACACTGAGCGGCATGAAGCAAGAAGGGATGCCGTTTGTGGGCTGTTTGTATGTAGGCTTGATGATTCATAACGGTATTGCCAACGTTGTAGAGTTTAACGCTCGTTTTGGCGACCCCGAAACACAGGCTGTTCTGGCAGTGTTCGAGGGCGACCTTGCCGGGCTGTTGCTCAGTGCTGCTCAAGGTCAGCTCCGTCCAGAAACCGTACACAACACGACGCACGGCGCGGCATGTTGTGTGGTACTTGCCGCGCAAGGCTATCCGGGCGCATACCAGACAGGCAAGCGCATTGAAGGAATTGCAGAGGCGGAAGCCTTAGAAGGTGTGCGGGTCTATCATGCAGGAACGAAACTCCAAGACGGCGTGGTGCTCACCAATGGCGGGCGCGTACTGGGCGTAACCAGTAAAGCTGCGACGCTCCGCGAAGCAATTCAGCGCAGCTATGAAGCCGTAGAGCGCATATCGTTTGAAGGAAAAACCTTCCGCACGGACATTGGCGCAAAAGGGTTGTGATAGAACGTACATATCCTTCAACCCCTTGGCTATACTGGAGCAGTTTTACAAGCAGCAGCGATACATTTGGCAACATTGAGCGCGCCTACATGGGCGGCGTGCACGACTTCGTCATGGGAAACCGTTACTGGTAGGGATTCGGGCAAAGTGTTGGTAATCAGTGAACACGCTGCCACGCGCAAGCCGCACAGATGGGCAAATTCGGCTTCATGCACAGTGGACATCCCAATTGCCTGACCGCCCAAACGCCTGTACATTCGGGCTTCGGCAGGAGTTTCATATGTGGGACCCGTAACGGCAATGTAGGTACCATGGTGATGCGCAACAGTTTGCGCGGTAAGCTCAGCACTTATAGCTTCGCGCCACTGTTGGTCTATTACTGGGGTAGAAAATCCTATGCGTAAAGCAGGGAGGTGTTCCGCGTGGTGTTCGTGGCTTAATGCCATTTCTCGCCGAACAGAACGAAACAACAAATTCATTGTTTCGGCTATCAGCATCACATCACCAGCTTTGTATAAAGGCTGCAAGCCGCCGGCAGAGTTTGTCAGTATGGCAAATTTTGCACCCAGCAACACCCCCAAGCCTACTTGTGCAAGCGCATCACGCATAGAAAACCCTTCGTACAAGTGGCAGCGTCCTGTAAAGTGCAAAAGGGATTTTCCTTCAATAGTAATAAACCTCAAGGACGAGGAATGTCCCGCAACGCTTGGGCGTGGGAAACTCGGAATATCTTCAGCATGGATAATGTGCTGGGCTGGATATTGCTCTAACACGGCGTTTAGGCCACTTCCGGAAATAACGATACCGTCAATGGTTTGAACAATCTGTTTTTGTATTCCTACAAACTCGGCATAATGTCGTTGGAGGAGTTGGTCAATGTGTTGGCGTATATTGGACATGGCAAGAACAGTAGTCGTCCCTGAAAAAGGGTTAAAAAAGCAATCCGCAGGGAGAGCCACAAGATCACCTGACGAATGAATACTCGAAAGTTGCTCGCTGCTGCTTCATAGTATTACCAGCGTCTTCCTCCATACCTTTGAGCAACACGCCCGCCTTGAAGACTATCTTCACCCTTGCCCCGTCAATCCGCCGACCGAAATACACCACATCCGATGAATCGCACCATCGATGCCATTGAAAAATCTCCTCGCCAGATATATGCCAATACACATTCTCCTGCCAAGCCCACACTGTTTCTTCATCCGAGAGACCTATACATCTGCTTAAGTATCAGCAAACTCACCCTCAGTAACAGTAAAAAAATCAATGAGGTTCGAGGGAAGAACTATTCTATGTTTTGTCAGGCTTGCGCTTGTGGGCGAAAGGTAAAAATCAAACTGACAAAGACAGCACAGCCAAGCATCGACACTATTATTCCTGCAATTAAAAATGGCGGTCGATACCTTAACTCTATGGTGTGCTCTCCAGGCTCTAACATTACACCCATAAATCCAATATTAACTTTGTAAAATTTAGCTGGACGACCATCGATGTTGAGTTGCCATCCTGTGTCATAGGGAATAGAAAAAAAAAGCATTTTTGTTTGGTCGAGCGTTATGCTTCCTCTCAGTATGTTGTGAGAGTGAAAAGAAAGCGCAAGAGCATTTTTTTTTCGGGCACTGACATCTAGTGAAAGCTCCTCTAAAGAAAGAGTCCTTGCCTGCGCTGTGTCTATCTCTGGAAGCAGCTGAAGATATTTTTGCAGTTGTTCTGTGGTATTTTTATCACTATCATCCAGAACAACCGCTTTAAGCAAAATTTTATCTTTTATTTCTATTGGTAGCTTGCTGAATTCTCTATGGGGAATATAGGTATCATAAGTAAACCCAAGCGGAAGATTATGTTTAAGCTTGAGTATACTGACATCGCCCTGTTTACTCAAAAATTCATAGCCACTTAAGGATTTGTACGTTTGTTTTGTTAAATGATACTTTGTGCTACTAAAAATTTGGAGTAGGGGACGCTGCAAAAAACCTATTGACCATCGCACTTCCAAACTATTTTTAACAATACCCACTTCCTTCAGAAACATGATATACTCCCTCTGATTGAATGATACATATGAAGCGGTTCCATAGTAGTTTTGGTACTTCGCATCATTGTAACTAAACCATCCCCAATCGCTTGCCGAGGAAAAATCTTTATTAATACGATAAAAGTCCTTGTCTCTTGATTTAATCAAGGTGATGGCTTCATTGCTGTAATCGTTGTATCCAATTTTAGAGTTGATGTCTGCAGCAGTAAGCATATCGCGACGATTAACAGTAAACCACGAGAGCACTACTAATTCTATAGTCACAACACCAATAAGAACACATTTTATGATACCTTGGAATTGTGGTGAGCGCAACGCAAGTAACAATGGCAAATATAGAACCAAAAATATGGACACAATAGCCATAATCAACCTATCAGTGTACGGTGAAAATCTTGACGTCACTATTATGACAGTCAACATTAGTATTCCAAATGTTGCGCCGAGAGTTGTTTTATTGAGCTTACCATGCTGCTGTTCAATACCTTGTAATGCTCGCACCATAAGATAGATCAATGATAGAATCACAAAAAGGGACATTCCACGATAGTAGTCACCACTAAATGCCCAAAACGCGTAGCGGAAAAACGGAAATACGTGGGGTACAATGCATGTACAAAGTACAATACCGTATAATATGCGTTGCCTTTCTGTGGCATTAACAAACACGTGTGGAATAAGGAGTAATGTAATCAATCCACAATATGATAATGGTGATTCCAAGTAGTTTGACCACCCTTTGAAGTTGCTACCTGAACCCATAGCGTCGCTAGAAAAAAGCCTCAAGAGACTTGATAATAACTGTAGTTGATCTGAAATGCCTAAAATTGGTTGTTTAATGAGCATGTTGACAAGCGAGTCGTCGCCAGAGGTGCGTGGACTTTCAAGTATGTAGAGGGCGTTATTGATAGCAAACACGCCGCCGATTGCCACCCCAAGTAAACTTAACATCGCTAGATTGGCAACCAGAAAGATTGCTTGCTTGAAGTCACCGCGCTTCTCCTCAACAAATCTCAGCACCCCATATATTCCCAAGAGCAAACCATATGTATACAACCAAAATGCGATGTAAGAAACCATCATTGCTATAACGACAGGAATGACCCACCATACACGTTGTTGAAAGTATTTTTCAAAGCCGTATAAAAGCAGTGCTACATATAACGATTCGTTTGTGAACTGGTACCAACAGCTTCCTACAATTACAAAACCGCTGAATGCGAAGAGCAGCGAGCCAAGGATAGTAATAAACCCTGAAACTTTTAACATCCGGAGATACAAGAAGAAAGCCACACCACTTAAAACAATTTTCAGAATTTCAACGTACACAAGGGCAAACGGAATGCCCTTCTTGCCCACAGCGACAAGTATGAGTTGGAAAGGATCTGTAAGATTTGCTTTTTGGAAGCCAGAGAAGATGTTTTGCCCCATACCATGCGTAAAAGACCAAAAAGGCATTCCCTCTTCTCTTAGGTAATTCGCCATATCCACGAAAAACGTCCAGTTTTGTGTAATGCTATCACTACCGATGTCGCGATATAGATACACGACGTTGAAAAGCAAGAAATCCTTAAAGATAACCGCGCACGCCAGTACTATCATTCCTATCAAAACGGTAAGCTCTCTTCCAGCCACGTATTTGTCAAAAATGTTCTTATTGCTACTGCGCCTAGCAGGCAATTTGGTGATCAAAGGTATTGTCGTTGCCTTTCCGGATGAAAACTGTCTAGGCATAGGATGAAACTATTATGTAAAAAAAATACATTGGATTGCAGGGGTTAAAGAAAAACAGATAAAAGTACATCGTTAGATTTAGTTTCTATTAAGCAGCTTATATCGTCGGAATATCGTATCTTGTTGATACGACAAGAGTGAACACTCTGATTCTTGCCGAATCACAACGCCGAAACTGAATCACCTGTACAAAACCAACCCCAAACACGTTGTGCGCAAGAACTGCCACACTATTTTGCTCAAAGCCGAAGGTCGGACATCCAAGAGACGTTGGTTCCATCATTGTTGGTATAAGCGATGTGAGTGTCAATACTTAGGTTCGTCGCTTCAAAGCCGAAGGTGTCCCGGGTTTGATGATAAAACCTGGTCAGAGTCGCAAACCAATAGTGGAAAAAAGGATGCCGAATCGGTACGGAGCATATCAATGATTATCGGCAACGTGCAGAAACAGACGTGCAAAGTGGCAAGCCGCAAGCGGCAAAAAGCCCGTCGCACGACGTTTCGCAATGTTTGAGAAGTCTTTGTGTACGATATAAACGCACAAGAAAACGGTGTCATGGAAAACCTGATCCTGATTTGTATGCGCATAAATACTGGTGTTGCCCCGCAATGCCTCCACTTCGCTACGGCACTGCGGGGCAACGGGGCGGAGATTACATCTCTTGTTGTACTCGTGCCTTCGCTCTAAATAAGAGATTCGCGAAAATTCTGATTTTTTTTTCGCTTCGCTCAGAAATTTTCAGAACTTCGCAAAGCCGCCGCTCGTTTACAAGAACTTGAGCGACTTTCGGAACAAGGGCTTTTTGACCCTTTTTATGGTGACCAAAGACATGTTTCCAGCGAGGGCTATTACCCATAGCTGGCAATTTCCAGGTGAAGATATTGCTATCCCTGTCGATAAAGAGTATAAAACAAACATCTTCGGACTTATCAGCCGCGCGAGCGTCTGTCACTGGACAGGCACCGAAACCACTATCAATGGACAATTTTTGGTTAACACCTTGAGCGATGTTGCCTCACCATAAAAGAAACCAACGATTCTTGTTCTGGATAATGCTTCGATACGCCGTTCAAAAGCATTTCGTGAACGTGTCTCTGTTTGGCAAGCACGAGGACTGTATATCTTCTTTTTGCCGCCCTATTCTCCACATTTGAATCTCGCCGAAACGTTGTGGCACAATCTCAAGAAAGAATGGCTGAACCCCGAAGATTATCAGGACAAAGAAACGCTTTTGTATGCCGTCAATCACTGTATAGCAAATGTTGGTGAAAAACTCTCCATCAATTTTAGTCCGCTTAACACAAACTAAATATTACGAAGTACTTGTCAAACAATTTGTGGCTCACAGGTTTTGATGTTTACCTTTCACACCCTTGCGTCTTACTTGTGCCACTACCGTTTTCAATTTGACGCATGCGCATAGATACACACTTATGCGTTCCGCAGGATATTATGATTATTGCTAATGACAAAATATGCTTCCCGATAATAGTGCTTTCACACATTTTGTGCGAAACCGCGACTTTGGCGGCACTACCGTAGATCAAGCAACATAGCAGCGTTTAGTGCATGCGGTGCATAGCCAAAATCTGCAACCGCAAGTGAAATATCAGCATTTTTCTCCAGTATTAATCGAGGAATTTGGTCTTTTACAAATGGCGGCTTTTGCCACCCGGAAAGGGCAAACGCCTCAGCAGCAACTTTTAGCACCCAGAAAGGAATGTGCAGCTTCATTTTTTTGATGTTGTATGCTTCCATGAGTCTATCAACAAACTCAAGATATGTCATTTCTTCAGGACCGGCAGCATTGTAGATTTTATGCTTGACGATATTCTCAGGAGCATCAATTACGCGCAGTATCAAACCGATCACATCAGCAACATGAACAGGAGCAATCTTATATGAGCCATCTCCTGGAATAAGCATGAATGGTAGTTCGCGTGCGGTGCGAATAATTTTTGCAATACCCTCACCTTCAATTACACCATACACCTCTGACGGACGAATGATCGTCCAGTTAAGGTTGCTCTGCCGAATGATATATTCTGCTTTGTCTTTGGAGTCTGAGTAAGCACCGCCATTTGCCCCAATTGCTCGCGTGCTGATATGTATAAACTGTTGAATACCCGCTTTCTGTGCTGCCTCGCACAGCAATTTAGTTCCTTCAACATTAACTGTGTAATACTGTTGTACATCATTTGTGTGCGTCGCTGCTGCTAGATGGATTATTGCGTTACACCGAGATAATTCTTTGCTATAGCTCTGAGGGTTTGTCAGATTTCCGTGAACATAATTCACAAAACTTTCAAGATTAGAGATGGTTCTTGGACTCGTCTGTACATTCCTGTCGTGCCGAGTTAAAACATAAACTTCGTGTCTTGTTGTTAGCTTGTCTATCAGCATGCGTCCGATACCTCTAGATGCGCCTGTAATAAAAAGCGTCATACAAAAAACTCCCGAAGGCGAGCAATGATAAGATTTATGGTAAACTCACTAATATGGCGAAGCTTAACAAAAGACTTTCTGTTTTTTGCCTCAAGAAACACTGTGGGAATCTCGCCTATGTTGGCGCGCAGCCGACGAGCCTGAATGATAATTTCTGCATCTAAAAACCAATCGTCTGATTTCAACGAAAGTTTGTTAAGAAATTCTCGTGTTAATATCTTGGGCTTGGAATTTACATCGCGCACATGAAATCCAGGAAAAAGGGTACAGAAAATAAGATTATAAATTTTACTGTTGAGCGTGCGCAGAAAACCATCGTCTCTGCGCTCACGATAAGTTTTTGCCATATCGAGATGCTCAGATATAAGTTTTTGATAAATACGCCCTATGTCTGTCGCTATCATTTGCCCATCACCATCTATGAAACAAATTGTTTTACCTGTAGCCACATTCAGACCAGACCGCACATCCCATCCCATCATCCCTTGCTTCTCCAAAGTAACAGATTTTATTCTCGTTGGATTGGATGCCGCCAGCATGCGAACTACGTCTGGCGTTACGTCATCGGTGTCGCCCTTTAGGTAATTACCAACAAGAATTATCTCCCAATCCAATGTAAAGCTATTGAGATGCTCAATCACCTGGTCCACAAAGACCTGTGCGCTGTATCCTGCTTTATAGCACAAGATTACGACAGAAATGTCAGGTTCTATATCCATAACGCACAAAACATCGCAACATATTTATAAGTAGCCATCTTGATTACATCAAGACATGGATAGCATAAGCTTCACAAATCAAGTCAAGAAAAAGTATGCTGTTCTGCTCAATCTCTGTCGGGGCATAAGTTCAACTATACTCTCTATTCACAATCTCAATACTTACCCTGCTATTTTACTTAAAATGCTTTTAAGAAAATTATTCGACATCATTTTTCCTCTAATTTTTACTTGAGCCATACCTTTGTGCCTCAAGCAACTAAGAACAAAATGGACGGCGTAATAAAAGCAAATGGCTAAAATACTACTTCGACGACGGTGAGGTAGCTACTGCACTGACGACCGTACAAGATCGTAAACATAACAGTCCTCGTCGGCAACGATTCCGCCGTTGAATACAGCAATTTTTTGGTAAAGCACACCGCCAATAGTGCCTGTTGACCCTGCATCTTGATTCAAGATAATAAGAGGATGATTTTTCTGAATAAATTCCGGTGGGATCAAATTGAGCCTGTCCATGTTATTCATCTCATAAATATATCGCTCACTAAACTTGGTGAACCCAGTGCTCCAATCGTTGATTTTGTCCGTTTTTTCTGACATTGTTCGATAGAATCGTGCTTTGTCAGTGTCGAGATGTATAGCAATAGAGTGGGTCACATAATCTGGTACGACAGCTATGATATGTCTGTCTAAACCTTTTTCTTTCAGAAACTCCGCCGTTTTTGCTGTCATCGTGAATTGTCGCTGTATGTCTGCAACGCACTGAAAATAAGCACTTTGTACCAAGCAATAACATGAGACTGCCCAAAAACTGTAAACAACTATTGGTACAAAAAACTTTCCTACTCGATAACGGTATGAAAAATTATTGCGAACGTGATGGTATCCAAGCCACAGAAAGCCCAAAACACCAACATATACTACCCCTGCATGCCGCCCGCCGCTCGTATGACCTAATGCGTAAGCATTTTTCTTTAACAAAAATATGGCAGAAAGGCCACCCAAAACTACAATTATACCAAATAAGGCTGCTAAAGCGTGGTGGCAACCTGAAGGATGAGGTTTAACCAATAACAACAGCACAGTTGAAACTCCTATAAAAATCCAACCAGATACAATTAGACCTGTATTTGTTGTAAAAAAGTATTTGTATGCTCCCCACCATGAATTGGCAATACTGAAAAACACCTGATTCAACAATAGAGACTCCAACATAAACATTTCTGATAGACTCCGTTCTTCAAACGGCGTATTGTAGGTGTTCGGCCCAGGAATAAGTGCCCAAGTTCCTATGCCGATACAACAAAAGACAAATAATAACGCAGCAAGATTTGGCAGACTTTTCCAGAAGGCATAGTTATCGGGAACAGGTGAAGCATTTGCAACCAAAAAGTATGCGAAGACACTGCCTCCAAGCACAAATAGTGTTGAATGACTGGGTATCATTATTCCAATAACTAATAGTCGTATCCATAGTGGCTTTTCATTTACTGTCAGTGCGATAAATGTCACCAAGAGCAGCAGGCCCCAAACATATGGTCTATTCAAAAAAACAGTGTATTCATAGAACATATACTTTCCCAACAACAAGGGCACAGATATCAACATAGGAAGACGCAAGTGAAACAATATTATATAACTCGTCACAGAAGCAATAACAATAGCAATAATCCGACTATTGAGCACTGTGTAGCCAGCAATGCTGTAGAAGATGTTTGAAAAAAATTCAAACATTGGAAATTGATACCCCTTAAATTCTTGGAGAAAATTCCAGTATCCTTCATATTTCAAACATAAAAGAAATATTGTTTCATCTCGCCATGGCTCATGATGAAAAACAAGCCATATCTTTGAAAGAACTAACAACGTAAAGAAGCACCACTTTATAATAACATCATACTCGTGAAGCACTTTTTTCACTTTTTGCAAGCCCGTGCTTTGAGTATGTGAAGTTTCCTTACGCAAGCCTTTTTTGTACAATTGCTTATGCTTTTTCATGGCACAGTCTCAGTTAATGAAAAAGAGTGGTTCGAAAAATTTCGTCTGTATTAGCGCATCTCGCCATAGAACAACGTTCCAACGGTTAGGTATTGGATAGTCGCTTTCTTGAATAACCATGTTACTCTCGAATAACACTTGTCCTTTCTTCCATTGTTTAAGATAACAATATGACCCTTCACGAGCCAGCCTATCAAATTCCTGGAGATAAAATGCGATTTGATCCGGACGCATCTCGTGCAAAGAGGAAATATTGATTATTAAATCTACACTTTTTGCCGCCAACAATTCCAATTGATTTGGCAACAAAAATAGTAATTCTGCTTGCTCGAATTCCGTAGCAACATCATTGTAGGAGGTAAATTCTCTCCAGTAAAATATTCGTTTTTCTGGAAACTGACTTGATAAGTACTTCTCAGCTATGTAAAGCGCAGGTGGAATATCAACAACTATATAACGAGTATTTGCGCCGTATTGAGAATTTAATATCACAAAAGCATTACGACCATATCCAGAGCCTAATTCTAGCACTGTTTTGGGCGACTGATTTTTTGTTCCTTCAACAATGGTATTCAACTCTATTATTGAATTTGCTAAATCCTGAGAAACTTTTCTATTCTTGTACTCGATTATTGGTGGATTGCCCTCTATGGGTTCTGATAATACCATTGACAACGATGTCTTGTCATTTTTCTCTGCAAATTCCCACAGCATATACGTTAAAAAATTGTATATGACTGACTGTAGAGGGTTCAAGATTGTGAAAAATTCGTGCTTTGTAGTTGTCAAAGCACGCCAAAGATTCTTCAGAGCTACTTTAATAGATAGTTGCTTAATCAGTGCTCGTATTTGCGAATCCCAAGGAAGAATTCTTACCCATGTGAAGTAATTTAGTGCTATGGTACGCTTAAAATTTTCATAGCCGTATTCTTGCAATTGTACAAGATTCATCTTGTTCAGCTCTTCCCAATATCGAGACGGTCGTATCTCTGGGCGGCTATAAGAAAGTGCTTCAAACATTTTTTGTAAGCGCTCATCTGTATCCTTCAGGTGAACGCTTTTTTTGGTAAAAGCAGTAATGGAGAGTTCTTTAATTTTATCAATCATTGTTGGGGGCAGAAAATTTATTTCCAGAATTTCAATATATTCGAATTCACACTACTTTTTCGCCAATCTACCAAAAACACCGGTCTCGCTACACCATTTTTGTATATTCTTGCCAAATAAATGCCATGCGTTGTCAGTAGCAGAATCGCGTAAAGTAAGTCACCAATCACTAATCCTTTGAACAGAATAGGCGCAGAAATTAGTATATCCGCAATAAACCCCAGAACGTTAATGATAGCAATAATTGGCAATAAATATACAGCTGCCCGCATAGGAAACGTTGATGAGCTCAGGATGCCACCTACGGCAAACAACGCCATACGCCACAGATTGTAATTAGATGTTCCCCGCACTCTCTTCTGTCGGTCGTATGGAATGCCAAACTTTTCAAACCCAACATACCCTATTTCCGTTCGCAAAAACGGAAATGTGCTTTTGTTGTTAATAATAGCGTCCCGTACATACGAGCTAATAAGGGAAAATTCTGCCATATCCACGATAATATCGGCATCAGCTGTAAATCGTAATAATCGATAGAACAATCGACGCAGACCTACAATAAGCCTTGACTCTGGTCGATTGCCTCTAATGCCATACACAATATCGTAGCCTTGCTCCCAGTGCCTAATAAACTCAGGAATCAATTCCGGGGGGTCTTCACAATCTACATCAATAGTCATAATGCCGTCGCCTTGTGCATAGGTCATTCCACAAAGAACAGAGCCTTGATAGCCAAAGTTTCTTGACAAAGTAAGAACTTGTACAGTTGAATCGCTTTCTCGAAGTTCGTGAATAACATCCAGCGTGCGATCGGACGAACGATTGTTCGTAAATAAGAGCTCAAAACGATATTGCTCTTTGAGCGGCACTATGGCGGCTTGTAGTCGTTGATAAAAAATCGGAATACTTTCCTCTTCATTGTATACTGGACATACTATGGTGATAAGCGGCAGTACCGTCCCCATATCAACTCCCTTCAGAAAATTGAGCGGAAACCTTTACTGCAACGACCTCCATCATTGCACCTTTTTTCATCATCCAACTCATTAGCGAGCATACTACGGCAGGAATAAAGAACACTATAGCAAACAGTAATGACAAAGCCCCGCGCATAGAAGGTCTATCCATTCTCATAAGTATGCGCGTTAAGTGATTGTTGTTGCTGAATAGTCTGTTCAGAACGCTTTGCAGCCAACCATATGGGTCGTGCTCAACAGAGGCATACCGAATTCGTTCTATCGTCATCCCTGCCAGTTTTAAGGCTTGTTCGAGAGAGTACGGAGAAAAATGAACGAGATGCCGAGGAATATCCAAATGAAACCAATATTTTCCTGCAAAAACTCGCTGCCAGCTATCAAAATTCGGCACACCAATAATCAATTTTCCGTTCGGAGTTAAACGCTTTGCTACCTCTTGCAGCATTGTCAGGGGTTCTGCAATATGCTCAAGAACTTGAAAAAGAATAATTGCATCAAATTTCTGGTTATTAGGAATATCTTGCACTCCTGTTGAATACACTTCCAATCCTAACTGTGTACGAGCAAATTCTGCCATTTCAGGTGTCCGTTCAATTCCTACCGCCGTCCATCCCTGCCCACGCAACGAATTCAGCATATATCCATCTCCACACCCAACTTCCAAAACGGTACCCGGCTGAGAAAACATCCTCGACCATTGCCTTGAGCGAATCCCATAGAGAGTTTTGAGGATATACAGAACAACACCCACATAACGACGGTACTGTTTCTGATAGTACCTGCCTACATCTTCAGGTTGTGGTGCAGTAAAAGCGACACTGCAAGTGCTGCACTGGCACACATTAAACGTATCTCCGGTCACATAATCTGCTACATCATGGTACAACACTTGTATCGCAGAGCTTTGGCAAACTGGGCACATCATTTCGGTTGTGAATAGACATTGTTGTAATATTCAGCTAAGGTATCCCAAGCAACGGCTTCGTTCCAGTCGGGTGCGTACTGTGTTGCGCTATCGGTATTGATACGAATACGAGGCTCAGAGAAATCTTTTTGAATGACGCACTGATAGTCACAAGCTAATGGGAGCCTCTGACGCATTTCACTGGCAAAACGCTTCGTAAATGCGCCTTGTGATTCTACGTATTGGCTTGGGTGAAAAACTTGAATTTGCTCCCTTTGGTGTAAACACTGTTCTACAACATACCGATACACCAGTGCCAGAAGGCTCACATGAATGTTATCACGCACGTAATCAGGCGTTTGCACAACTGCTGTATCATGGTTGAACCATGTTTGCATTAAATATGATGTAAAACGCTCTTCTTCATACGGACCGAAGGGATTTGGAATAACAATTTTTCCAATGTTTATGCCAGCACGCTGAAGGTAAAATTTGAGAATCTCGTAACTCACACCTTTGGATAAACCATATGCAGAGCCGGCTTGTGCAGTATTTTCACCAACGCCTTCGTATTGTTCAAACACTGTTCCGGTCAAAACTACCCGCGAGCACTGCTGCTGCAATATAACAGCAGCAGTAGAAATATTCTTGGTGTTTTTTTCACAGGCAGACAGCACATTGAACTGCGGGTCTTTGTAGTTACCCACCTCAGAGGCATGATGACACAACACATCGTACTGCTCTGCTTGCAATAAGTTCAAAAACTTCTCTGAGCCGAATTCACACGAAAAAACACAACGCAGCGGTACATTGCTCTCTCCCATTGTTCTCAGCATCTGCACTCTCTTGGCTCGGCGACCCCGATAATCCGGCAACTCACGAGTAAATGTTGCCGTAACTTCATGCCCAGCATTGCAAAGAGTCTGCGCAAACCAAAACCCTGTAAAAGAACTCGCACCTGTAAACAGAACTTTCACAACTTTTGACAATGGTGTATAGCACTTCCGCAATTGTTATAGGTTAGCGGCGAGGATTTGAATATCAGGAAACGCTGCGTCGCGTTCAGCAATAGTTATATTATCGTGTATTACCCATTGAATACCCAGTGCCGGGTCATTCCAGCGCACACCAGATGCCAATTCAGGGTAGTATTGTTCTGACATTTGGTAGAACACTTCTGTATTATCTGTTAGTGTCTGAAAACCATGAGCAAACCCTTTTGGCACGTACAAGGCTTTATGGTTTTGGGCTGTCAGTTCTATTCCTACCCAATGACAGAATGTAGATGAAGTTGGACGAATGTCAACAATCACGTCATAGCACGCGCCCTGAGTGCATCGAACTATCTTTGCCTCCTCGTGTGGTCTTTTTTGAAAGTGCATTCCTCGTACTGTGCCTCTACGCTTGTTAAAGGAAACGTTACACTGCACAATTTCTGTTTCTAAGCCATAGTTAGCAAGCTCGTTTTTACAAAAGGTTCGCGCAAAGAAACCTCGTTCATCTTCTCGACGTTCCAACTCTATAAGAAACGCCCCTGCAAGAGATAGTTCGTGAAATTTCATGCCCGTTATGAATTAACAAATTTCTACACGAGGAATTGGCACGATAAATTTTCCGCCCCATGAACGGATAGATGACATTTGCTCCATAATTTCTTCCTTCAAATTCCAGGGAAGAATAAACACATAATCAGGTCGTGTTTCAGTGATTTTTTCTGGTGCATAGATTGGTATGTGCGTCCCGGGAAGCAATAATCCTTGCTTGTGGGGACTACGGTCAACCGTATAATCTAAAAAATCGGTGCGAATTCCACAAAAATTTAACAGTGTGTTACCTTTCGCCGGCGCACCATAGCCGACGATTTGTTTACTGTCTCGCTTAAGTTCAATCAATGTCGAAAGAATATCGCGTTTGAGAGCGTTAATATGTTCTGTAAACTCAGAGTATGTTTGCAAATTATTAACACCGAATGCCGCTTCGCGCCTTAATAAATCTTCTGTTCGTTTTGTCGATGGCAATCCAGTATATTCCTGATGCTTACCATAAATTCTTAGGGAACCACCATGAGTAGGTAACTCTTCAACATCAAACAGCGTTAAGCCATGACGGGCAAACACTTCGACTGCTGTGGTAAAAGAAAAGTATGAAAAATGCTCATGATATATAGTGTCAAATTGCTTGTGCTGCATAAGTTGAACAAGGTGTGGGAATTCCATAGTCAGCACACCAGAGGGTTTAAGAAGGATTTTCATACCCGCAACAAAATCGTTCACATTGGGTACATGAGCCAGCACATTATTGCCAACTATGACATCAGCATATCGACCCTGTTCCGCGAGGATTTTTGCAGTTTCTGTACCAAAAAAGACGCTTTCGGTGGGAATACCCTTTGTTCGCGCTACTTGGGCAACATTGCTTGCTGGCTCAATACCCAAAACGGGAATACCCCGTGCCATAAAATACTGCAACAAATAGCCATCATTCGATGCCAATTCTACAACCAATGACTTGCCATTCAAGGAAAATCGTTCCACCATCATGGTTGTGTACTGCTCACAATGCTCCAGCCAGCTTTTAGAAAAAGAGCTAAAGTACGCATAATCTGTAAAAATTTCTTCAGGTGTCTCAAACTCTTCTAACTGTACTAAGTAACACTGAGAACAAACAAAAGCATGAAGAGGGTAAAATCGTTCAATCGAACTTGCAGTCCCGGGCTTGCGAAAGGAATTTGAAAGCGGCGACATACCTAAGTCTACAAAACTCCGCGTAAGAGGTGCTTTGCAAGCTCGACAAACGCGCAACGGAGCTTTTTCTGTTATTGTTGCCATTGCAATCCAGTAATGTAATTAAACCCTTTGTGCAACTTGCTGTTCAAGCAGATTTTGATACTGTTGAATTTGCAACAGTGAATAGTCGCGCATGTTCGTTTTGCCGTCAAGAAAGTGCTTATACCAATCCACAGTAAAACGAATAGCTTCCTTTAGTGGTAGTTGCGCTTTCCATGATAGTCTTCGCAGCGATTTGGTGCAATCCAAACGTAGAAATGTTGTCTCGTGAGGCTGCTGATAAACATCAGCTATGTGAACCGTCAGGTGTTCACTACCCCAAAGAGCACGCACTACATCTACCATTTCGCCCACAGTGAGTAACACATCATCGGAAGGTCCGAAATTCCAAGATTCTGCATACTCTTTCCCGTTACAACATAAATGTTGAGCTAAAATGATATACCCAGCCAAAGGATCGAGAACGTGTTGCCAAGGTCGTGTAGCATTTGGATAGCGTAGAGTTAGTGGCACCGAATGCGTAATGGAGCGAATAATATCAGGTATGATACGGTCTGCAGCCCAATCACCACCACCAATAACGTTGCCCGCACGTGCTGAGGCAATAGCACAAGTACCGTTTGTAGAGAAATATGAATGTCTGTACGAGTTCAGAATTATCTCTGAGGCAGCTTTGCTGGCACTGTATGGATCGTGTCCACCAAGAATATCATTTTCTCGATAACTCCAAACCCATTCGCGGTTTTCATAGACTTTGTCGGTTGTAATACCATTTCAATTTAACTTTTATTATTTTGACATTGATTTTGCTTGCAGAGAGCTTCTTGTATCCATGGAAATGCCGTTAAACGCTGCACGAGTGTAGGGGTATCCCAATACGTGCGGAGAATAT
>Ga0272446_1003803_pt1 | contig 18628 bp, 16 predicted proteins | sample YNPCB0061_FD_194587 | JGI IMG/M metagenome (GOLD analysis project Ga0272446, IMG submission 194587) | Hot spring microbial mat communities from Yellowstone National Park, WY, United States - YNP-CB-006-1 | ecosystem: Environmental > Aquatic > Thermal springs > Hot (42-90C) > Sediment | place... | reverse complement strand
ATCCACCATATCGTCTTAGGCGGGTTTGATAACCTCCTGGGGCAATGAAGACTTGACCCGTTTTGACAACATCACCGTGCTGAGCCTCTTTGACCTTGAGTTGTGAAATTTTATTGAGACGCTCGGCAAAAAGTTGGGTAAACACAGCAGGCATGTGCTGAACAACAACCGTACCTGGAAAACTAGCGGGTAACGAAGAAATGATCGATTGTAACGCCACCGTTCCCCCGGTAGAAGCTCCAATGGCGACTACCTTGTCCGTACTGACCTTGAGCTCGGCAATTTGGTTGTTTTGTTGGATGAGTTTTTGGTTGTATTGAGGGTCTTTCCAGTGGCTAACGTTTGCTCTTGCTGCACTTTTTACCTTGAGTCGAAGTTCCTTCATCATTTCGTAAAGGCCTCTGCCCAAATTGGTACTGGGTTTGAGCACCACATCGACAGCCCCATTTTCAAGGGCATCTAGGGCAAGTTGACTGCCTGGCGCGCTTAAGGCGCTCACAATCACTACGGGAATAGGGTATTGCGGCATGAGTTTACGAAGAAAATTGATACCGTCCATCCGCGGCATTTCAATATCGAGGGTCAAGACATCCGGAGGATTCTCTACAATCATGTCGCGCGCCGTGTAGACATCGGGTGCCGTTCCGCTCACAACAATTTCGGGGTCAGCTTGTAAGCCATCGGCTAAAATTTGACGAACAAGGGCGCTATCATCAACAATAAGCACTTTAATCATGGTCAATCCGAAAAACGTTGGTAAATGGAAGGTTCAACAAACCGAAAAAACTTTTGTTCCCTTCCCAAACTTTCACTATGGCCAATAAACAGCCAGCCTTCGTGCTCAAGGACTCGGTGAAATTCTTTGATTAGCGCATTTTTATTGTCTTGGTCAAAGTAGATCATCACATTTCGACAAAATATTGCGGCAAATTTTCGACGAAACGGAAAAGGGTGGTGGACTAGGTTGAGCCTTTTGAAAGTGATGAGAGATTGTAGTTTCTCGTTTACTTGAAATTTTTCTAGATCGATGGGTTTGAAGTAATTTTTTAACCATTCGTTTGGGACATTTTTTAATCGTTCGGCTGAATAAAAACCATGAATGGCATGCTCAAGAACTTGAAGACTTAGGTCAGTGGCTAGGATTTTTACCTTATTGAGAAGTTCAGCTGGCACATTTTCAGACATAACCATGGCTAAGGTGTAAGGCTCCTCCCCCGATGAGCAACCCGCTGACCAAAGTCGAATTTCCTCACCTGCATCCAACCGATTGATCAACGGTGGGAGCGTGACTCGCTGAAAAAAATCAAAGGTATGCGGTTCGCGATAAAAATAGGTGTGGTTGGTTGTTAGGCGATCCATGAGTTCAATCATGGCATACCCGCTCTCATCGTTCTGAAGGTAGGATAAATACTCCGAAAATTTTTGAAACCCTTTCTGACGAATCAGTTTGTTAAGACGGCCCCGCACCAACGTGAGTTTTTTTTCTGTAAGATTAACCCCATAGCGTTCGTTGACTAATTTTGTAATAAGTTGATATTCGTGTGGATCAATTTTGATTAGAAAGGAGTCATCGTTCTCATTCATTTTCCCAAGGCTTCCTCAAAGAGTTGCTGGGTATCAAGGATGAGACAGACTTCACCATTGCCCATGACCGTACACCCGCCAACCGCTCGTACATCACGTAGCCGATCTGGTAGGCTCTTCATAACGATTTGCTGTATTCCAAGAACCTCATCCACTAAAATGGCAAGTTGCTTGGAACGAAACTGTACAACAAGGATGACCGGATGTTCGGTTTGAGAAGTAGCGTCTTTCCCATAAAAGGTTTTTAGGTCAACGAAGGGAAGAGTTTGCGACCGAAGATGGTAGAACGTTGTTTGATTGACCCCGTAGTGTAAAAATTTGGGGTCAAAGTTTTGAAATTCTTGCACATCGCTGGTCGCCAAGGCAAAAAGCATTTTTCCTGCTCGAAACGTGATTCCATCCAAAATTGCAAGGGTGAGGGGAATGTGAAGTGAAATTGTGGTTCCAACATTTTCGACTGATTGAATGATGACTCTACCACGTAGTTTTTCTATGTTCTTTTTAACTACATCCATGCCCACACCGCGCCCACTTACCTCGGTGACTTGGTTTGCGGTGCTAAAACCAGGTTCAAAAATGAGAGCCCAAACTTCTTGGTCAGATAAATCGGTGACATTGTCTCCAATAAGTCCCTTTTCCTTGGCTTTTTGTAAAATTTTTCCTCGTTGAAGTCCCTGACCGTCATCGTGAAGTTGAACAACTATTTCATTACCAGAATAGTGAGCTGAAAGGTGAATAAGCCCTTCCGAGTTTTTTCCTTTTTGGGTACGCAACTGTGGTGGTTCGATGCCATGATCGACTGCGTTTCGAATGAGGTGAACCAAGGGATCAGAGATTTGCTCGATGATGTTGCGATCCATTTCGGTTTCTTGACCAGAAATTTTGAAAGCGATGGGTTTGTTGGTTTTTTTGGAAAGATCTCTCACCAATCGATGCATTTTATTGAAAAGTCCCTCCAAGGGAATCATGCGCAAATTCATGGAAATGTTTTGAAGTTCACGGGTGATTTTTTGCAAGTACTCCACCGAACGGTTAAAATCGTGATCCAAGGCGTTTTTCACCACGGGGTGGTCTAAAACCATGGACTGGGCGATGATGAGTTCACCGATGAGGTCGAAGAGTTTGTCAAGTTTTTCGGTGTCGATTCGAACTTCTTTTTTGATGATAGTATTTTGTGTCCCAGGGGCCTGGGAGCCAATTGAGGGCTCTGTGGATGATTCTTCCTGGTGTTGGTTAACCGTGGGATTTGACGAAGAAGTACTGGGAACCTGCCCAATTTGTCTTAAATTATCAAGCTCCTTTAAGAGCAGGTTGATGGGCTCTTCCCCTTGAGATGGTCGACGGTTGTTCAAAAGATCCTGGAGGATTTGTTCCATCCTCTCTGACTGCTGTTCAACTGCCGCCATGCCTAAAAAACCCGCATTGCCTTTGATGGTGTGAACTTGTCGGAAAATATCGTTGAAAAGCGGTTGTCTGTTTTGAGCGGATTCTAACTGAAGAATGATTTGTTCAACGCGGTCAAGCAATTCGATGAATTCACTTTGAAATTTGGCAACAATATCGGGTGAAATTAAATTGTCCAAGCTTTTAATTTCTTGTTTTTGGGGTTTAGCTTTTTTTGGGGGGGGAGAATTTCTTGGAGATACATTGATTCCCCTAAGGTTCATCAATGGGAGTAAAATCGAATCGAGGTCCCGATTGGGGACAGTGAGTTGAGCTCTTCCTTTTTTGGAATGAACTTGAGTGGTTGCATGAGCTAGGTCGCTGATGAATTGTTCAAGAAGGTCTTTGCTATTCAATAAAATTTGAATACAACTTTCATCGGGGCAGGCTCCGATTTTTCGAAAATAATCGAGGGCGTTCTCCATCCCGTGCGCTAAAGTCTGAATGTGAGGAAGATTGAGAAAACTAGAAACCCCCTTGATGGTATGGATGGGACGAAACGCATCGTTGAGTAGGCTTGGATCATGATTTTTTTCTAGGGAAAGAAAAATTTGGTCAACCGTGGAAAGGTTTTCTTGAGCCTCTTGAATGAAACTGATTAAAAGATCCATATCTTCGATGGTAAAGGTCTTGACCTTAGTAGTCTCAGGCTCATTAAGTAGCTGTTCCAAAATGGTTTTAACCTCTGACCAATCGGCGCTCTGATTCGTTGACAATTTGATGGCAAGACGGTCAAGTGACTGAACCAAGGGAGTAAGTTTTAGGGCAACCTCAATGTTGACGTCATCTTTTTTGAGTAAGTTTTCAAGTAGAACTTGCAATGACTTAACAACTTCAATGTTAAGTTTTTCTGTGCTCACCTTTGACAATAACTCTTGGAGAAGGTCTTTCATTTAAATTTATATTAAGTGAAAAACAATAAGTTTTCAAACTTATTTAAATTTTTCGCAAACAGTGAAGGCCACAAAATCTTTTGTTGATAGAGATGCCTCTAATGGAATTCAAAAAATTTTAAGGACAAATTTACTTTGTATTAAATTCAAATTTATTTTTTGAATAAATTTATTTTAGATAAATTTTAGACCATCGCCTATATTCTTACCAACTCGTGTTGAAAAATTCCGATTTAGGCGAATCCCTTTACTTGAATAAGGTTAAATTCTGTTTTACCATTTAATCAATGGCAAATATAGCAATAGTGTGGGACTTGGAAAACGTGACTCCTCCTAGTAATAATTCCCTTTTTGTTGATGCTTTGTGGGATTACGCAGAATCGTTAGGGAGGGTGGTGAATGCGCGCGCTTACGCAGACTGGAGTGAAAAATCTTTCGCTAAATTAGCGTTTCACTTAAAAAAGTATCACTTTACCTTAGTTCATGTGCCCACCGATCGAAAAGGAAAGAATTCGGTTGATATCCAAATGGTCACCGACACCCTCGAACTTCTTCGGTTCTATCCCGATATAGACGCTTATCTCCTCGTAACAGGCGATAGCGATTTTCGCCCTTTGCTTCTCGCTCTCCGCAAGGCGGGTAAAATAAACCACGTCGTATGCGATACAAAAACTGCTTCTCGGGAGCTTTTGTCAATTGCAGATGAGTTCACGGACTACCGCGAAGTGCTTTCAACCAATACGGAGGAGGAGCCAACCGGTGGTGTCAAGGATGAAAAATTACCCAAAGAATTTTGGTTTGCTGCCTTGGCGGAGGCAGTGCAAACCATGATCAATGAAAAGCGTCCCACGAATTTAGGCAATGTGAAGGTTCAGCTTCGGGTGCTCAATCCTCAGTTTGACGAAGCAAGTTTGGGATTTAAGCGTTGGAGTGACTTTGTGAGCGCCGCCGCAGAAGCTGGGTATGTCGAATTCATGGAAGATGCCCAGCAAAGCTCGTATCTGGTTCCGGGTAAAAATAATTCGGCCAAAGAAAAGGGCTTGCTCCAACGTGCCTTAAAAACTCTTGTTGAAGTGCTGAAAGATCTCGATGGAGGGAAGGAACCCAAAATGCACAGTTATGCTCTTGTGTCGAACAAAATCAAGGATCGCGGGATTGATATCAAACAACTTGGTTTTTCGCAATTCAAGAAATTTATTCAAGCGGCTGATGTTCGTGGCTTGGTTGCCAGCAAAACCGAAGGAATTCAGAATTACGTCCAACGAATTTGAGGAGGCCCCGTGCGTTTAACAAATACAACTTTGGTAGAAGGAAAAAAGACTTCTCCCCATTTGGTGGTGTTGGCTCTCAGCACTTGTGGTTTTTGCAAACGGGCTATGACCTTTTTGCAAGAACAAGGCTTTTCTTTTGAGTACCTTCACCTAGATCAAATTTCCCCAGAGGACAAGGCGGCGATCAAAGAGCAGTTTAAGTCTGAATTCGAGTTGAACCTTGCGTTCCCCACCCTTGTGATTGATGGGAAAGAAATCATCATTGGTTTTATTGAAGTAAAATGGCGGGAAAAACTAGGATTGATTTGAGAGGGCTTTGTGGAGAAAACATTCGAGGATGTACGAAATTATACGGAAAAAGTGGCTAAGGCTAAGGGTTGGGAGCTGAATCCAGACCAAAATTTTCGGTCTTCGATCCAAGAAGGCTTACTCAGTAATTTTAATCGGCACGGGCGCTTATATTGCCCTTGCCGCGACGTTGAAGGCGAACCCAAAGACAATCGCGACATCCTTTGTCCTTGTCCCTATGCTGTTCAAGATATTCAAGAATATGGCCAGTGTTTTTGCGGCCTTTTTGTGAGGCCTGGCTTTGGAAAAAACGGTGAAGAAGTGTCGAGCATTCCTGAGCGACGCCCCTCAAAATGACTATCGTGAGCTTGTATAACTTGATGTCGAAACATTTTCGCTCTTTTATTTCTTAAAATCTCCAACAATTACTATTCGTCGTGATGATGTTAAACATTGTCATAGTTGGTTCTTTTATTGCCCCTTATTGTTGGAAAAAAACCTAATCTGAGTCTTCTAAAGAAAAAAAATTATCGGATGAGGAACCCAACATGATCATAACACCGTATCTTTCCCACTTCACTCAACTCCATCCTGCTGCTGTTGTTCCATCATGGCGAAAAGAAAGAGGGTTTCCGGAGTTTCGTATTTTGTTTGACCCTGCTCTTTCTGAAAACCTGGTTAACTACCCATCCGCTTTTGGGCTCCCAATTATCAATCTAGCGGTGACGGCGAGCGAGAAACTAGAGGCTAGCCGCAATACGGTAGACGGCGGCGATGATCCTAAAGGCCATCCGCCAAAGCTGCGGGGGTTGGTCCAGACCTTGGGTGACTTTTGATAAAGGGTGGGAAGGTCTTTTTTACCCATGCTGTATCATGGAGACTTATCAGGGAAGTAGGAAGCTTGCCGGGGAATAACACTTTGAGCAAGGCTAAAAGAGTTGGCCTTGTAACTTGAAGTTCACGGTGTTTAGTAAAATAGCCCTGTCTAAGCGTGTATTTGAAACTCACATCATTCGGTGATTAAATAATTTCAGAAAAACATATTTCCTCAAGAACTCAATTCCTGGAGGATAAGGGGCCAGGGTAAATGGAATTGTCAAAGATAAAGTATCATTACCAGCATCTAGACAAAGTTCTGTCTACCATTCACTGTTACAATTTTTAGAAGTAAATTAGGCAAATTCTGAGCAAATGAACGTTGAAATAAGCATATTAAAAAAACAACGTAGATTGAAAAAAATTTTCGATAGGATACGAACCATTGGGATTACTAATTCTCTTTGGTATAATATTGAATTAACAGAACAAAATTATAGATCTTTTTGTATATATTGATAAGAGCCTCTTTTAGGTTGCCGTCATAACCGGTTTCAAGTTGTTTCCAATTTCCGATAAGTTCGTGTTTGGGTTTTGTCATGTCTTCAATGACGGCTTTCAAAACTTTTCCCAAGTTGATCATTTCGTTTCCGGTATCGAGGAGGTACGTTTTGACCAGGTTGTTAATATCTTTAATTAGATTACGAACAATACTTTGAGCATTAGTATCACGATCTGACTTAATGATGTGGCTCTTAATTCGCGACCCACGTTCTCCTTCCTCTGCAAGTGAATCATCAAAAGAAACAACTTTTTCACTGAGTTCCATAATTCGATGCAAGCCCTCACTGAGGATTTTACTGTTATTCATTTCAAACCATTGCCCTTTGATGACGAGGAAATTCACCAACTCGCGAAGATCTTTCTTGCCGTAATCAATTAAAAAAGCTTTGAGGAAATTAAACGCCTCTACAAGAGTGTAAGTGCCCACATTTTTTTTGCTAAAGATGGTGTTGGCTTTCTCAACATAATTTTTGGCTCGGAAAACTGCTTCATTGCCAAAAATATCGGTGGCCAATTTCCCTATTGATAATCGCCTTTTGTGGGTTCTAATTTTAGATAAGGTGACTTCGTTTCGAGTTTTGAGTGCGTTAAGATGTTGTTCAACGATGTTTTCTTTTTCTGGTTTTGATAATACCTGGTATGTTAAATCCTGACTAACATATTGGATGATGAGGGGTATCACATCTGATTCTTGAAGAATGCGAAAGTTTTGAAGGACTTTTTTCCATAAGCCCCGATTAACGGGTTCAACGTTTTTATAAGCCTTGAGTGTGTCAAAAATGCCGTCCCAATCAGCTTGCAAGGGAAGGTGTGAGGCAACTTCCCAAAACTCTTTAAGGTCTTCAATAATATAAGAACCATGAATTTTCTCAAAACGTGGTCGGTAGTTGAAATCGCGCTCCGGTAGATTGGAATCAAATTTTTTTAGAAAAAAATAAAAATTGAATTTTAGTAGATCAAAGAATATTTGTAGGGTACGAAATCTGCTTTCTATTTTTCGAACAATTTCAGGGGTGAAGTAGGCTGAATAAAGGGCCAAATTCTGCTGACATTCTTCGGTTAGTTTTTCAATTGGCATTTGCTGAGATTTAGCAGTAATCGCTTCTTCATCGAGGGAACGAAGCTTGATGAGTGCGTCCTCAGAAAGCATGCCCTCAATGAGGATGTTTTTTAAGGCGGGGCTATTTGATAGGTTGAGAAAAATTGACTGGGCTGGACCAATACATACATAAATCTCATGAAATAACTTGGCCAATGAAGGGTCTGCTAGATCTTGCCCTACATGAAAATATTTTTTTCCATAAATTTTGAGATTATTTCGAATTCCCTTGAAGATGAGATATTTTTCCTTGTCTTTCCCTCCCAAGCCTAAAAATAGCATCAGAGAGTCCCACCAGGTTAGTGTTGGTAATGATGAAGGAGAGCCAGGCATATGATAATTTTAGAATCATTGGCGATAATTGACAAGGGTTGAACAGCAAGACTATGATGAGGCAATGAATACCTTGGCCCAGCAACTCAATCAAATTCTCGACAAAAGTATAATAGGTTCTTGTCTGAGTGATTACGGAAGAATGCTGTACTTTCCAGAGGGAATTGTCGCTCAAGCCATGGAAGCCACCAAGTCAGCTCATCGTTTTAACTCAACCGTTGGTATGGCTTACAAAGATGGCGAACCAATGATCTTACCGACAATCCAAGACAACCTGCCTCGATTGACGGCCATGGAAGCGGTTGGGTACGCTCCCACTGCGGGTAATTTAAAACTGCGAAATGTCTGGAAAGAGGCCCTCCTCCAGAAAAATCCCCAGGTTGATCCGGCGCGCATCACCTTACCCGCAGTTACAAACGGAATCACTGGAGCCATGGCCTTGGCAGGGGAATTATTTTGCTCCCCTGGGGACCATGTTTTTTACCCTGAACTTTGTTGGGACAATTATGATTTGATGTATGAGACCCGTTTTTTGGGTCAAGTGCATTGTTTTCCTTTTTACGATACCAATGGGACCTTGAATATTCAAGGTGTGTCTCAGTTAATTTTAGAAACAGTGCCTCCAGGCGAAAAAGCGATTTTAATTTTGAATTTTCCCCACAACCCAACGGGATATTCTCCTACCAGACAAGAAGCGCAACAGTGGCACGATGAATTAGTGCGTGTGGCCTCTAATGATCGAAAACTCATCGTTATTTTTGACGATGCCTATTTTGGTTTGTTTTATGAGGAGTCCGTTTACCCGCATAGTCTCTTCAATCTATTAGCCCAGGCTCATCAGAACATCATTGCTGTTAAATGTGACGGTGCTTCGAAAGAGGACTATGTTTGGGGTTTCCGGGTTGGCTTTTTTACCGTTGGTTTTCCTGGATTGGATGAGTCAGTCAAAGAGGCTCTAGAAACCAAGGTCAAGGGAGCCATACGGGCATCAATTTCGAGTGGCTCTCAGGTTTCGCAGAGTATCTTGTATAAGGAACTGACAAGTTTGGTTTATCAGGGTGTCAAGCAAGCTTTTGCGGAGGAACTCAAAAAGCGTTACAAAATGGTTCAAGACTTTTTGTCGAATCGTGAAAAGCATTCATCCCTAAAGGTTCTACCATTTAATTCAGGTTACTTCATGTGTTTTCACACAGGCCAACTCGATGCCAACGAACTACGTAAAAAGTTACTAGCCGAAGAGGGAATCGGAACGATTGCTCTTGGAAAAAGGTACTTGAGAGTAACTTTTGCGTCGATTGATGCCCCTGATTTAATTCCCCTTTATGAAACGATTTTCAAAACCGCTGATAAGATGAGGTGAAAAAGTGAAATTATCCCATTTCGCTCTTATCCTATTTGTTGCAATTTCGATTATCAGCTGTGGGCCAAGTCAGACCGTTCCAGAAGATGCCACTCCATCATCATTGGAGCAACCTAGGAGTCAAGACACACCCGTCGTAGAAGCTGAAACCCCTACCACCATCAAGCCCGAAAATCCACAAAGCCCAACGGCAAGTGAACAGGACACAACACGCCCAACAAAAGAGCAGGGAACAAACCAGATCACTCCTCAGTCCCAGAATCAACAAACGATTCCAGCCTCTTCGCCTAATCAGCAACCGGGAGAACAACGTTTACAGGTTCCTTCTACTTTGGAGGGTCAGATCACCTCTATCCGTGGTTCCGTTCAAATTATTCGCGATGGGCGCGATTTGACCAACCAAGCTGATATTGGCTTCAATTTGTTCGAATACGATCTTATTTCAACTCAGACTAACGGCTACCTGACAGCTGAGTTCAAGGGACCAGGTTTGTCGCGCGCCATACTTTCCCTAAAGCCAAATACCAAGTTGTATTTAGAGCAGTCACTCTTGCAAAGCGGTGGCAACCGAACCACCATGCAGTTGTTGACGGGATCAGTTTCGATCAACGTGCAACGCCTTTCGGGAGGGCAATTTGGAGTGAATACTCAAACTTCCACCTTGGGCGTTAGGGGAACAAAATTTGATGTAATTTTAGCTCCACAGTTGGAGGTACTGATCACTTGCGTCGAAGGCCAGGTCCAAGTCTCAATGGAAGACCAGGCTAGTTCCGCCGTGCCAGGGCGCGCCATTACCGTAAATCCTGACGATGGTATTGCCGAGTACAATGTTCAAGTTCAAAATATTGCCCGCTTCCAAGAACGTTGGATGGAAGAACTCCTCAAAGAATTTGAACAAATTGCCCTTCCCGTTGCGCGAAACGTTTACCGCCGTTGGACAAGGAATCTTCCTCGGTTTCGCCAAGAGTTTGCCCGTTTACAAGCACAAGAGGCTTTGCTTAGCAAGTGGAAAAGCGCCATCCAAAACCAAAAGGAGCTAGGCAGCGTTGAACTTTTACGTGATAAACGAACCATAACGCCCATTCTGTTAAACTTGAAAAAAATCATGTTTTTCTTGGAGCGCGACTGGGCTTGGTTGAGTTCTGTGCGAAAGGATTTTCCCCAAGCCGCCCTGGGAGGTGATGTTGGGGGCATTTCGGCTCAGGAGTTTTTCCGGCAGCACAACGAGATTCAGCTTGAGTTGGGTTTACAGTTTAGCAAGGTCCGTGAAGCTTGGAAAACTTTTAGCCAAATTTCACCCGATTCGCCGCTTGGTGATTTTTTTGGAGGCAGCGATCGTTGAGTTTTGTTGAAATCCAAAAATTTGCTAGCTTACCCACAAAAATCGAAAAATTTTTCTTCATTCTGGTTTTTGGGATACCTGTATTAAGTTGTTCTCTGAATTCACAGACCCTAACCGTTTACTTAACCGAATCAATGTGGGTGGCGCCCATTGAGGAGTGGTCGTTTGAAAAAGGAATTAACGTTCGGTATTACTTCATGGAGAGCGGCAAACCGTGGCCCACCCAATATCCCTATCCCGATATTTTGTTTGGTCCCCATCTTTCTTTTTGGAAGGATCAGTATCAAGACTTGCTTCCTTTGATTAAAAATCAATCCGAAGGTGACCAAATTAAATTCTATCTCGGAACCCAAGAGGATCAAGCAACATTGTCGATATTGAATCTAACCTTGGTTCCAGCCGTGGTACTCTATCCTAAGTTGCCTCAATCCAAGGCGGTGATGGATTGGAATGAACTCCTCAAGGTTCCTCCCCGAACGCGAACTGGTTTAGGTTTTAGCCCATGGTGGGTTGGTGAGCTCATCCCTTCTGTACTGAACCAATTAAGTGCGGAGCCAGTGGAGTGGCTTGCGATGACCAGGGACACCTTGAAAGAGCGTGATTTAAAATTTTTATCACAAATTTCGGGCATTATTCCCTTTATCGAACTGAGGGATGGGCGTATTGCCGCATGGGTTCTTCCCTACAATCGATTAAAACAACTGGAAACAAGAGAACTTAATGATTTTTCGTGGAGCTATCTTTCTGTTGATGACTCTCTTTTGCTTTATCCTAACGGTTCCCAAGTGGCGCTGACCAAAAAAGCAGGTGCTCTTGCTAAAGATTTGTTTGCCTGGTTGATCAAAAAAAATTCAATTCAGAAAATTTTAGTGCATTCACCCTCCAGACGAACTCAGTTTCAGTGGAGCAACAAGGTTGGAGACCTTAGTTCCTTTGAAAATTTGAGCACTGAGGTGAAATTTCTCCCTATCGTGGAGGGCCCTAGTTTAAGCGATGTTCAAAATCTAGCCAAAGGGGTCATTGATTGGAAAGAATTTAAGTTGAAATTTTTATTGACGGATTAAAATCTACCCCTTAGAATGTAAATCATAGTTTGAGCTGGAGGTAAATAAATGGCTGAAGTAATTCTCAAAGACGTCAGCAAAATCTACGAGGGCGACGTTCGGGCTGTCGACAAGGTCAATATCAACATCCACGACAAAGAATTTGTTGTGATGGTTGGTCCCTCAGGATGTGGAAAGAGCACCACCTTGCGCATGATTGCTGGTTTGGAAGAAATCAGCGAAGGGGAACTTTTAATTGATGGAAAGCTTGTGAACGATATTCCCCCAAAAGATCGCGATATTGCGATGGTGTTTCAAAACTACGCGCTTTATCCCCACATGAACGTCTTTGAAAATATGGCTTTTGGTTTAAGAATTCGAAAATATCCGCAAACAGAAATTGAAACACGCGTCAAAGAGGCAGCAGAAATTTTGGATATTACGGCACTTCTTGAACGAAAACCCAAGGCCCTTTCCGGTGGTCAGCGTCAACGCGTCGCAGTAGGACGAGCCATTGTGCGAAAGCCCAAGGTCTTCCTTTTTGATGAGCCCCTTTCCAACTTGGATGCTAAACTTCGTGTGCAGATGCGTGCTGAAATCAGTGGTCTCCACACCCGCCTTCAAGCCACAATGGTATATGTCACCCATGACCAGGTTGAGGCCATGACCATGGCGGATCGCATTGTGGTGTTACGTGATGGTTTAGTTCAACAGATCGGAACTCCGTTGGGCTTGTACAATCACCCCATCAACGCCTTTGTTGCCACCTTTATTGGTTCTCCGCCCATGAACATGGTAAATTTAACCGTTGAAGTGCAAGGTGATAAAGTTCTCCTCAAGGAACCCAGTTTTACCCTTACCTTGAGAGACTCACTGGCGAATGCCCTTCGAGAATACGATGGTAAAGAAATTGATTTTGGAATTCGCCCCGAGGATCTCACCTTGCAAGATCGCCCTGGTGAGAATGTCATTCCGGCACGCGTTGAAGTTGTTGAGCCACTCGGTTCTGAGATCCAGCTCTATGTGGGGACCCAAGATCACCAGCTCATCGTGAAGCTCGAACCTAATAAACACTTTGTGGTAGGTCAAGAAATTTACTTGAAACCCAAACTTGAAAAGGCGCACTTTTTCGATAAAGAGACCGAACGCTCCATCATTTTTGATGAGGAAAAGAGCTTGACCCTCTAAACTCAAAAAACCGCCCCACTGGGGCGGTTTTTTTTTAATCAAAATTTTATATTTTATCGGAATCAATGATATGAGGAATTCACAAAAATGAAATATGTCGCTTTAGCGTTTGACTTTGATGATACCTTGGCGCCTGATAGCTCTTCCTTTTTTTTGAAAAAGCAAGGAGTTGACCCTTCAGAATTTTGGCCATCAGTCGTCGGAAAGAGGATTGCCGACGGTTGGGACCCCGTGACGGCTTATCTTTACGAAATTAAGAAGCTTGGAGAAAAAAGAGGGAAGCCATTTACCAAGCAGGACTTTGTTGAGGCAGGAAAAGAATTAACCTTTCACCCTGGCATTCCTGAATTTTTTAACGACATCAAGGAGGACCTCAAGTCAAGAGTGCCCGACGCGATTCTTGAGTTTTATCTTATCTCGAGCGGCATTGGGGATGTGATCCGCTCCTCAGGGATTACCTCTTACTTTACCGATTTTTGGTCTTGTGAATGGCATTACGATGAAAATGGTCATATTGAATTTCCAAGAAAGGTGGTCAGCTTCACCGATAAGACTCGTTACATTTACCAAATCAGTAAGGGCTTGGTTGGGGAATCGTACCGTAACAAACCCTTTGAAGTGAACAAGTTGATCGAAAATTTGAGAATTCCAATGGATAAAATTGTGTATATTGGGGATGGGCTAACCGATGTTGCGGTCTTTTCATTGTTAAAAAAATACAACGCGACCTGCTATGCTGTTTTTGACCCTGAACACGGTAGTGCTCGCGCGTGGAGCTTTATAGAGGAAGGGAGGGTAAGGGGGCTGTTCAGCCCCAAATTTAATCGAAAAAGTGATTTGTACCTCAATATTTTAATGGCCTTAGAAAATGCCGCCTCACGATGAGGCGGGATTCTTCCAAACGTTTTCAACCCGCTGAAGGAGTTGAATCAAGGTTTCAGGTTCGCCCAAGTTGATGGGGAGAATGATCCGATGGGACGACGAGGCACTGTTTCCAAAAAGTTCAACGAGTTGCTCCGCATTTTGGAGGGTCACCGCATCTAGGCCACCAGGTTGACTAATGGATGCTGCAATTTTTTCAATGCTGATGGCCAAAGCCTTAGAGATAGCTAAAATTTCTGTTGCTCTTCCTTGAGCCTCGTTAATAAGACGTTGTTTTTGCCCCTCCGACTTGTTGATCTCCTCTTCCTTTGAACCCATCGAATAGTTAATCTTGCTTTCCATTTCTCCAATACTTTTGGCAATGAGGGCACGTTTATCACGTTCTGCCTTCATTTGAACTTCCATAACTTTTAAGATTTGTGGAGGAACCTGAATGTTTTGAATTTCATAACGGGTAATTTGTACTCCCCACTCGGAGCATGCATCGTTGATGCTTTTCAAAATTCTTGCATTGATATTTTCACGCTCTTCAAAGGTCTTGTCTAACTCAAGAAGTCCAATCACCGATCGCATCATGGTCTGGGCAAGCTGAACGGCGGCTAAGCGGTAATTATCAACCGCGTAAGAGGCCTTTCGGGGCTCGATTACCCTGAGATAAAGAACACCGTCTACCTTCACGCGTACGTTGTCAGACGTGAAGGCGGGTTGTGAGGGAACATCAATCGCAATTTCTTTTAAGCTATGTCGGTACGCAACTTTATCAAAAATCGGAAATAGGATGTGAAACCCAGCGTGAAGGGATCGTGAATACTTTCCTAGCCGTTCAATGACCAGTACGGTCTGAGCTGGTATGATTAAGATGTTTCTGAATATCAAAAAGATGAGGATGACGGCCGATGCAAACAACCAAATGGTAAAAAAATCCATTATTGAGCTCCTTGATTTTTGGATTTGTTTCCGCTGTTAAGTGATAAAATTTGCGCCAAGCCCTGAAGCTGGGCAGCCTCCGGGGGTAAAATACTAATTTGACTATTTGATAGCACTCTTTTAAGCTCTTCCAAATATTTTTGAACGAAGTGAATACTTAGCGCTTTTTGCCCACCAGGTTTGCGAATGGCTTCTCCAATAGTTCGAATTCCCTCAGCCGTTGCGTTGGCTATAATGGCCATACTCTGTGCCCTTCCTTCTGCCTCGTTGATCACTTTTTGCTTTTGCCCTTGGGAAAGGTTGATGGCTTCTTCACGATCACCTTTGGAGCGGTTGATTCGAGAGAGTTTATCACCCTCCGATTGAAGGATTTCAGCCCTTTTTTGGCGCTCTGCCTCAACTTGCTGTTCCATGGCTTCAATAACGGTGGCGGCTGGTTCGATATCACGAATTTCATAACGAGTGACCTTAATGCCCCACGGGTCAGATGCAAGATCAACGCTTTTGACAATTGCATTATTAATTGTTTCTCGCTCTGAGAATGTGCTATCCAGCATGATGCGCCCTATTTCACTGCGCATTGTAGTTTGAGCCAGTTGGACAGTGGCATATTTGTAGTTCTCAATTCCATAACTTGCTTTTTGTGGATCAATCACCTTCAAATACAAAATGCCGTCAACAGAAACTTGAACGTTATCGCTTGTGATACAAACTTGTGGGGGAACATCAATCACTTGTTCCTTCAATGTGTGTTTATAAGCAATACGATGCAGAATGGGGATGATGATGTGAAGACCAGAACCGAGGGTTTTCTTGTATTTTCCTAACTCTTCAATAATCCAGGCTTGAGCTTCGGGTACAATTTGAACCATTGAAACAAATAACAACAAAGCCAAAATAGCTATACCAAAAACTAAGATTTCCATTCTACCTCCTTTTGAATTCGACCAACTATAAGATTTAGACCTTCCTTTTCTAAAACTTGAACAGTATCGCCTGGTTGAAATTCCTCATCAAGCGAGATGGCAAACCAAGTCGTGCCGGCTATTTCTACCCTTCCCTTGATTTTGGGGGAAAGGGTTTCAATCACTTTGGCAGTTCTACCAGAAAACTCAAAAAAGTCCTCTCTGAATTCGGAACCCCGAAAAATTTTTTTAAGCTTCTTCCGAAAAAAAACAAATGATAGCAAAATCGATGAAAAAACAATGATCAATTGGATTAAAAAATTTTGATCTAGTGCTGGAATCAAGGAAACTGTGCTTCCAATGAAGGCTCCAAGGGCAATGATAAAAAGTTCAGGGCTATCTGAGTTCAGTGATAGTACTAAAAATCCAATAAAAAGGCCGAGCCACAAAAAAAACATACAAATTTAGTATAAAATTGAAAAAATTATTTGCAAGTATGTAAAACATGATTTATGCTATTTGCATGAGTGACATAAAGACCCTCCTCAGTGAGATCAGTAAGGAATTGCGAGTGTTGGATGTTGTGGCTCTGAAAAAGATCCATGACGATGTTAAGAAAAAGGCTGAAGCTGTTCGCAAGAAAAAAGAGCAAGAGCGGCTGAGACTAGAGAAGGAAAAAGACAAGGAAAAATTGGAAAAGGCAAAAGCTAAAGCCAAAGCCAAGGCCAAAGCTCCTGCAAAGGCTTCTTCTAAGGTTCCAGCTAAACAGGCTCCAGCTAAGGCAGCTCCCAAGGCGCAAGCCAAAAAGACTTCTGCTGATGCTGCTTCCAAAAAACCAACGGCCAAGCCCGTTTCAAAAACTGGAACAAAGCCCGCTGCTCCCGTGAAAAATGAGGTGAAGATTCAAGGCACCACACTGATCATAGGGAACAGCCGAGCAACCTTTTCGGTTAATGAGCAACAAGCCCTGAAGGAAATGCTCAAGCGAGCCGAAGGTCTTGCGGCAATGCAACAAGCGGTTTTCAATTGGCTCAGCCAAAATAAAAAGGAGCTCTTAGTAAGCGCCAAAATTTCATCGGCCAGCGACCCAGCAATGAAGGCCCTTGCCGAACTCCTGAAGGCTTAGTTTGACTCCCTGGCCCCTCTAATGTAATCTCTATCAAAGAGGGGCCATGCGTAATGTCAAGCTTTTCAAAATTTTCGTACTCGTTTTTGTCGTTTGGTCGGTTGCATTTAATGTAGCTACTACGGCTTTACAGTTTTATTTTGCCCAACAACGAAGCCTAAGAGAGTACCGTCATACAGCATTACTCATCAAAAACTCTTTGTTAAATGTCGTAAAACTAGCTGAAGCGAAAGAGGATTACGAAGTTGTTGACCATTTTCTCGATTCGTTCATCAGTCCGGAATGGTTTATCGGGTTCAATTTACAAGTTATAACCGATAGCGAATTTCAACAATTCTGGTATCAAGAGGAAGGTAACTGGTCAAGAAAACTTAATTTTACCTTACCCGAAAATAGCAACCTTAAAATAGTTCAAGCCGAATGGAATTCAGAACATAAAATTTTTCTGACTTTTTATTTTGACGAAAATTTGATCCAGCGACGCCTTATCTTGACGATACTTCAAATTGAAGTCTATCAAATCATCTTCATTGGAATCAGCGCCTTAGTGGGTTTCTGGGCGCTAAACAAATTCGTTTTGTCTGTGACTCAGCGCTTGGAAAAGGAGATGCACCTTTATGGCTTAGATAATTCATACCGGCTTTCTCAATATCCGGTTTTAGAATTCAATAACCTTGCACAAGCTTTTAATAAGGTTATTGAAAAATTGGATAAAAGCCAATCCGATTATGACTGGTTAAAGCAGTTAAATCAGGAAATTTTTGACCTCATCAATCAGCCTATGTTGATTACTAAGCACAAGGAATTGATCACTTTCAATGCATCGGCAGCAAATTTTTTTGGACTTTCCCGAGTTGATTGTTTCCAATCAGTGGATCATTTTAATCGAAAACTTGGAGAGATCATTGAAAAATTCGAATCAGATCCATTCAAGAAATCGATCATTGAACGAAAGGTAAAGTTAAAAGTCACCTCAGAGCGGATTTTTGATATTATTTTAGTTCGAATCTTGGGAAAGGATAATTTACTTGCCTTACAAATCATTGACGTTACTGACGTAGAGCGATTTGAACTCCTACAGAGGGTTCAACACCAGGTTGATTCACTGGGAACCCTTGCCAGTGGTGTGGTACATGATCTCAATAACATTTTAAGTGGGCTCACTGGCACAACTTCTGTCTTAAAGTACATGGCGGAAAAAAAGCCCTTTGTTGAGTCAGAAGCGATTCAAAAAAACATCGGAATTTTGGAAGGCTGTAGTGCCCGGGCTCTCTCCCTTTCGAGGAGTTTGCTGAATCTTTCCAGTCGGCGTGAGTTTGAATTTAAACCATTTGATCTACTGGATTCAGTAGAGGAAGCCGTCCGTATTGCTAAAACCAATTCAGGATCGAAGATTGAATTTATCTGGGAAAGGTCTAATACACCCATCATGGTGATGGGTGATTTAGCCCGAACCGAGCAAGTAATTTTGAATGTTTTAATTAACTCCCTACACGCCATGGGCATGATGGCTGGAAAAAGCGAGCCTGAAGGCGTCATCAAAATTGAGATAACCCCGCTGAGT
>Ga0272446_1003802_pt1 | contig 18628 bp, 15 predicted proteins | sample YNPCB0061_FD_194587 | JGI IMG/M metagenome (GOLD analysis project Ga0272446, IMG submission 194587) | Hot spring microbial mat communities from Yellowstone National Park, WY, United States - YNP-CB-006-1 | ecosystem: Environmental > Aquatic > Thermal springs > Hot (42-90C) > Sediment | place... | reverse complement strand
TGACGTTCCTGCAGGGTCGAGATCCGCACGGAAAACAGGGTGACCTCGAGCAGCGAGCAGAGATGAGAAAGCACCAGCGCCAGCAGAACCCAAAGTGTCAGAAGCGCCATCGATCACCCCCTGCGCCCGCTCCCTGCCCCGGCACCCGCGAATGGCCGAGGGCCCCCGGCCGGAGCGCCACCCGGCTCCCGCTGGCGCCTAGCCACGGGACGCCCCCGTCCGCGCCATCGCGTCCCCCGTGCGGCCAAACTCAGCGCATCCATAACGAATCTCCAACACCAGGAACTGGCTGGCATCGGCCAGGTTGGCTCTGCGCGCCGCAGGTCAGCAGGAGGGCTAGCGCCCTGTAATGACTGTCCAAGGTCGGCACCGCCCCCGGTACGTCCGCAAAGGCGCCGTCGCCCGTCCGGGCGGCACGCACCAGGTCGAGGATCGCGTCGCGGAATCTCACTGGCAGGCCAAGGCGGAGGCAGCAACGCACGCCCGCCAGCAGAATCGCCAGGCGCACGTAGCGGGAATCCAGGGTGTTGCGGAAGCCCAGTTGTGGGTCCTGCAAGGCATCGACGAAGCGGCCGGTCTCCGTACCTGGGTCTGGTTCCCCTAGGGCCGCCAGCAGCTCGAGGGCTAGCTCCGTGTCCTGTAGGTTCGGCTTGAGGCCGTAGCCGCCCTGGTGCCAGGTCCGTAGAGCGGTGACCACGGCCGGCGCCTGGCCCAGGTGAGCGAAGGCTGCCTTGAGACGGGTCTTCCTCAGCGTGCCGGCCAGCCAGCCGGAAAGGTTTATATCCCGCGCGGGCGGCGCGAGCGGCAGGGCCGCGATGCGCGCCCGTGTCGCCTGGTCGGGGGCCCAATGGGCGGCCAGCAGCCGTTTAGAAAAGGCCAGGTAGTAGAGGGCATCCGGCGGCTGGGATGCGAGATCGAATCCGTCCAGCCAGGCCGCCACCTCAGCCCCTCTCGGCACTGCCCTGCCCAACAGGGCGAAGGCCGCCACGGCATGCCAGGTGTCGAATAGATTGGGCTCTTCCAGGTAGCCGCTGCGGTAATAGCAAAAGCCGCCGTCACGGCATTGGCGGCTGGCCAAGTAGCGCTCGGCCCCGTCCAGGAGATTGGCGGGGCTGACGAGCCAGGCGCCGTCACCCGTACCCATTCAGTGCACTCCCCTGAGCGCACAGCGGCCGCAGGTGGCCATCTGTCTCGCCACCGAGCCCACCGACGAGCGCCACCGCGCGCAGTGCCCGTGACGGCCCCTGGTCAGGCCGAGGGAGCAGGTCAAGCCGCGGAAGGCGTTGGTGATCCGCCCCGGCTGCACTGCCGGTCCCGGGCCCGAGAGCGGATCAGAGGGTGTCGGAAAGACCCGAGCGCGGCACAGGGCCATGGCCCAGCCCGGTGATGTCGGCCGCGGGGCGCTCGGTTGGACAGAGATGACGGCAAGAAGGCGCATAACCCTCCGACGGGCAAGCAGTTCGGAGGGTATGCTGCGGGAGGTGCATGAGGACGCGCCTACCCCAACCCGTCCGGGCCTGGTGGGTAGGCATCATCAGCCGGTCCAACCGGCGGTTCGGGGAGGACTGCCATCTCCGCTAAGCCGGATGGTAACCTCCTGCGGCCTCGGATGGAACCCGAGCACCGCGCCCCGAGATGACCGCCCTGGCCAGTCGCGGGCCCCGGCGATGAGCCGCGCAGACGGCGCCTCGCGAGCCCTCAGACGCGACCTGGCTCGCCCGATCGCGGGCGGACGGCAACCGGTCGGCCTGAGGCTTGCCGTAAGGACTCAATGCGGCACGAGGGCAAGCAAGACGCCCGCGGCCACCGCGGAGCCGATGACGCCCGCCACGTTGGGCCCCATGGCGTGCATGAGGAGGAAGTTGTGTTGGTCTGCCTCCTGGCCGACCTTGTTGACGACCCGGGCGGCCATGGGTACGGCGGAGACCCCGGCCGCACCGATGAGCGGGTTGACCTTGCCGCCGCTCGCCCGGTGCATGACCTTCCCCATGAGCACCCCGGCGGCGGTTCCAATACAGAAGGCCAGGGCCCCCAGGGCCAGGATCCCCAGGGTCTCGACGGTCAGGAACTTGTCCGCGGAGAGCTTGGAGCCCACCGCTAGACCGAGCAGCAGGGTGACAACGTTGATGATCTCGTTCTGCGCGGCGCGGCTGTAGCGCTCCACCACCCCGCACTCGCGCAGCAGATTGCCGAGGGTGAGCATGCCGATCAGGGGTGCGGCGGATGGCAGGAGCAGGATACACAGCCCGAGGACGGTAAACGGGAACAGGAGCCGCTCCAGCTTGGACACGGGACGCAGTTGCGCCATCACCACGGCGCGCTCCGCCGAGGTGGTCAGGGCGCGCATGATCGGCGGCTGGATGATGGGCACCAGGGCCATGTAGGAATAGGCGGCCACCGCGATGGCCCCCAGCAGATCCGGCGACAGGCGGGAGGCGAGGAAGATGGCGGTAGGCCCATCCGCCCCGCCGATGATGGCGATGGAGGCGGCGTCGGCCAGGGAAAAGTCGAACCCCGGGATCCAGTTGAGGGCCAGGGCGCCGATCAAGGTCGCGAAGATGCCGAACTGGGCTGCTGCCCCAAGCAGCAGGGTGGATGGCCGGGCGATCAGGGCGCCAAAATCCGTCAGGGCCCCCACCCCCATGAAGATGAGCAGGGGAAAGGCCCCAGACTCGACGCCGACCCGGTAGATCTGGCCGATCAGGCCGTCGGGGCCGCCAATGCCCGCCAAGGGGGCATTGCTCAGGATGGCGCCGAATCCGATGGGCACCAGCAGCAAGGGCTCGAACTTGCGCGCCACGGCGAGGTAGATGAGCACGCCGCCGACGCCCATCATCAGGGCCTGACCCCAGCCCAGATTGGCGAGGCCCGCGGACTGCCAGAGGACGAGCAGTTGCTCCACGGCGGGTGCCCTTAGGCCAGGGTCACCAGGGTCTGGCCGACTGTAACCCCCTCGCCCCGCTTGACCTTCACCTCCGCCACCACCCCGCCCCGCGGGGTACAGATCTCCGTCTCCATCTTCATGGCCTCGAGGATCAGCACCACCTCACCGGCGGACAGGCTCTGCCCTGGGGCGACCTTGACCTGGACCACGGTCCCCGCCAACGGCGAGGGGACCGGCTTGGCCTCGCCCTTGGCCACCGGCAGGGGCCCGGACGGCTCGGCCGGCCCCTCTGCTGCGACTTGCTCCAGGCCCCCTGCGGCAGAGACCCTCACCCGATAGGGCCGGCCGTTGACCTCGACCCGATACTCCTCCGCCACTGGCACCGCTGGCGTCGCGGGTCCAGGAGCTGCCGCGGCCGCAGCCGGCTGGCTCTGGACCTCTTCCCAGGGCGGGGGCTCGAAGGCCTCGGGGTTGCCCCGGTTGGCCAGGAACTTGAGCCCCACCTGGGGAAACAAGGCATAGATCAGGGTATCGTCCACCACCGCCTCGGCGAGCCGGATGCCCTTGTCCTGGGCGATCCGGGTCAGCTCCGAGCGCAGCCGGGCCATCTCCGGCTCGAGCAGGTCCGCCGGCCGGCAGGTGACGGGGGTCTCGCCGGGCCTCAGCACCCTGGCCTGCAGGGCCTGGTCCACGGGGGCGGGTGTGGCCCCATAGGTGCCCTTGAGGACACCCGTGGTCTCGGCCGTGATGGACTTGTAGCGCTCGCCGGTCAGGACATTGAGGACCGCCTGGGTGCCAACGATCTGGGAGGTCGGCGTGACCAGCGGGATATAGCCGAGCTCGCGGCGCACCCGGGGGATCTCCTCCAGGACCTCGTCCATGCGGTCGCCCGCGCCCTGCTCGCGCAACTGGCTCTCCATGTTGGTCAGCATGCCCCCTGGGACCTGGGCGACCAGGATGCGGGCGTCGACGCCGCGCAGGGCCCCCTCGAACTTGGCGTATTTCTTCCGGACCTCGCGGAAGTAGGCGGCGATCTCGTCCAGAAGCTGAAGGTCAAGCCCGGTGGCCCGCGGGGTGTCGGCGAGGATGGCAACCACCGACTCGGTGGCGGAGTGCCCGTAGGTATGGCTCATCGACGAGATGGCCGTGTCGACCATGTCGATGCCCGCCTCCGCGGCCTTGACGATGCTCGCCGTGCTCATGCCGGTGGTGGCATGGCATTGCATGGCGATGGGGACGGCGCAGGTCTCCTTCAGCCGGCCAACCAGCGCCTCGGCCACATAGGGCTTGAGCAGACCGGCCATGTCCTTGATGCAGATGGAATGGCAGCCGAGGTCTTCGAGGCGCCGGGCGAGGTCGACCCAATACTCCAAGTGATGGACCGGGCTCACCGTATAGGACAGGGTGCCTTGGGCGTGCTTACCGGTCGCCAGGGTTGCCCGGACCGCGGCCTCGAAGTTGCGCAGGTCATTCAGGGCGTCAAAGATCCGGAACACGTCCACGCCGTTGAGCGCCGCTCGCTCGACGAACGCCTCGACCACATCGTCGGCGTAATGGCGGTAGCCGAGCAGGTTCTGCCCGCGCAGCAGCATCTGGTGGCGCGTCTTGGGCATGGCCGCCTTGAGCCGGCGCAGGCGCTCCCAGGGGTCTTCGCCCAGGTAGCGGATGCAGGCGTCAAAGGTGGCACCGCCCCAGGTCTCCAGCGACCAGAACCCGACCCGGTCGAGCTTATCGGCGATGGGCAGCATGTCCTCGATGCGCAGGCGCGTCGCCAGCAAGGACTGGTGGGCGTCGCGCAGGACCAGCTCGGTGATGCCCAGGGGCGCAGAAGTCGTCATCGGCTACACCCGTTTGTCGATCGACGGGGTCCCACTCACCGCCAGGGCGCCGCGCAATCTTGAGGAGGAAGCCAAGCGCCTACCGCTGGCAGGCAAGCCAGGATGGGGAAGACCAGCGTTCATTGCCGGGACGACCGATAGCGGGCCCGATGCAAGGTCAGCGCCGCCGCAATCGCCGCCACAACCTCGTCCTCACCCTCTGCCTGTCCGGGAGATCCAACCAGCGCGGGCCCCGGCCGCTCGCCCTCGACACTGCGGACAAGGCGCCCCATCAGGCCCAGGATCCCCACCAAGAGCAGGAGAAAGGCGTAGACGATGCCCATGCCGAGGATGAGCAGCTTCAGGCCCTCGAGCAGGAGATCGGGCACGGGCACGGCGGGCCTGAGGTCGGTGTCTGGGTTCGTGTCGGGATCGGTGCCGGGGTCGGTGGCCGTGCCCCTTCTCAGCCGGCGAAGGGATCGCGCAGGATCATGGTCTGAGCACGGTCCGGACCCGTGGACACGATATCGACCGGGACGCCGGTCAGGTCCTCGATCTTGGCCAGATAGCGGCGGGCGTTCTCCGGCAGGTCTTCATGACGCGTCAGGCCGTAGGTACTCTCGGACCATCCCGGCATCTCGATGTAGCTCGCACGGCAACGCCCGAAGGCCTCCGCCCCGGCGGGCGGCGCGGTCAGCATCTGGCCGTCCAGCTCGTAGCCCACGCAGAGGCGGATGGACTCCAGTCCATCGAGGACATCGAGCTTGGTGATGCACAGGCCGGAGATGCTGTTGATGTCGAAGGAGCGCTTGAGGGCGACGATGTCGAGCCAGCCACAGCGGCGCTTGCGCCCGGTGGTCGCGCCGAACTCGTGCCCCTTGGCACCCATGTGGTCCCCCACGGCATCGAACAGCTCGGTGGGAAAGGGGCCCGCCCCCACGCGGGTCGTATAGGCCTTGACGATGCCCAGGATGTAGTCCAGATGGCGCGGGCCAATGCCGCTGCCCGTGCAGGCCCCGCCGGCGGTGGTGTTGGATGAGGTGACGAAGGGGTAGGTGCCATGGTCGATGTCGAGTAGGGCCCCCTGGGCCCCCTCGAACAGCAGATTGGCCCCGGACCTCCGCAGGTCCTGGAGCAACTGCGGGACATCCGCCACCAGGGGCGCGATGGCCTGGCCCTGGGCCAGGGCCTCGTCCAACACCCGCCGGCCATCCACCGCCTCGGACTTGAAGTAATGCACCAGGGCGAAGTTGTGGTAGTCGAGCACCTCGCGCAGGCGCTCCTCGAACAGCCGGGGGTCCATCAGCTCCCCCAGGCGGATGCCGCGGCGCGAGACCTTGTCCTCGTAGGCGGGCCCGATCCCCCGCCCGGTGGTCCCGATGGCCTTGGCGCCGCGTGCGCGCTCGCGCGCCTGATCCAGGGCAATGTGGTAGGGCAAGATGAGCGGGCAGGCCGGGCTGATGGCCAGACGCTCACGGGCCGGCACCCCGCGCCCCTCGAGCATGCCGATCTCCTCCAGCAGGGCCGCTGGAGACAGGACCACGCCGTTGCCGATGAGGCAGCGCACGCCCTCGCGCAGGATGCCAGAGGGGATCAGGTGCAGGATGGTGGTCTGCCCGCCGATCACCAGGGTATGGCCCGCATTGTGGCCGCCCTGGCAGCGCACCACGGCCGTGGCACGGTCCGTCAGCAGGTCAACGACCTTGCCCTTGCCCTCGTCGCCCCATTGGGCACCGATGACGACTACGCTCTTACCCATGGCTGTCTTCCCCAGGTTGCATATTCAGCCCATTGATCGGCCAGACCCAGATGTCTACCCTCACCCGCCCTACGCCACGCAAGGGACCAAGACCCAGCGCCCTTCGCGCTCCACCAGTACCTGGCTGCAGCCCAGGGAGACACAGGACTGCCCCAGCGCACCCGGCAGCTCGGTGACCACCCGGCGCCCCTTGGCCCTCAGCCGCTCGACCTCCGCCCTCAGGCCTGCATCCGCCGACCAGGGCGCCAGCACGGCACCGGCATCGGCGTAACGCGCCTCCAATCCCGCACCAAGCCGCAGCAGGCCCTTGAGGTCGGCGCTGAAGCCCACCGCCGGGCGGGCCCGGCCAAAGACCCGGCCGATATCGTCATAGCGCCCGCCCCGGGCGATCTCCAGACCCCAGCCCGGGGCAAAGGCGGCGAACACCATGCCCGTCTTGTAGTGGTATCCGCGCAGCTCCGCCAGGTCGTAATGCACAGGCACCTCGGGCACCCAGCGCCGCAGCTCTTCCGCAAGGCCGGCGAGGTGGTCCAGTGCCGCGAGCACCTCTGGCCCAGCCCCGGCCAGGGTCTGGCGGGCCCGCAGCAGTGCATCGTCGCCGTTGAGCTCGGCGAGCTCCAGCAGCATGGTCGCCGGGGCGCCGGCCACACCGAATTGAGCGATGAGCTCGGCGATCTCCGGGACGGCCTTGCGCTGCAAGACCTCGAACAGGGCCAGCTCCTGCTCCTGGCCCAGCCCGGCCAGGCGGGCCAGGCCGCGGAAGATGCCCACATGACCGAGGTCCAGATAGACCCCCTCGATGCCGGCCCGCTGCAGGGTGAGCACGACCAGGCGCAGGATCTCCACGTCGCTCGCGATCCCGCTGTGACCGTAGATCTCGGCCCCGATCTGCAGGGGGCTGCGGGTCCCGGCGAAGCCATCGGAGCGGGTGTGCAACACGCTCCCGAGGTAGCACAGCCGGGTCGGCCCCTCGCGGCGCAGATGGTGGGCATCGATGCGCGCCACCTGCGGCGTCATATCCGCCCTGACGCCAAGCAGCCGGCCGGTGAGCTGGTCGGTGAGCTTGAAGGTCTGCAGGTCCAGATCGTGCCCGGTCCCGGTGAGCAGGGAGTCGAGGTAGTCGATGAGGGGGGGGATGACCAGCTCGTAGCCCCAGCCTCTGTAGAGGTCGAGCAGCTCGCGGCGCAGTCCCTCCATGACCTGGGCCTGGGGCGGCAGGATCTCCTCGATGCCCGCCGGCAGCAGCCAGCGCTCCTCGTGCATGCCCGATCCTCAGTTGACCCAGTACAGGAGTGCGACCCCCAAGCCCATGCTCACCAGGCCGGCGATCCGCAGGGAGCGGTCGTCCATCTCGGCCATGGCGCGCAGGGCCTGACGCAGGCCGTGCGGGTGGAGGAAGGGCCAAATGCCCTCGATGACGAGCACCAGGGCCATGGCCACCAGGAAGTCATTCCACATCGCCTGTCCCCACTGCCGTCGGCGTGCGTGCGCTCCCGTCGCGTCCCCTGCGCGCACCCGTTAGGCGCACTGGTCCGGGTGGTCACAAAGGCTCGGATCATTCCAGAAGCGGCTATCTTTGTCCACGCCGCGGCGCCCACCAAGGCGAGGGGCGAGGCAGGGCGGCCAAGCCCCACCGCGCCGCTCCTCAGTTGGGGGACTGGGACTTGAAGAAGCGCAGGAACTCGGAGTCCGGTTGCAAGACCATCATGTCGCCGCCGTCGCCGAAGGCCTTACGGTAAGCGTTGAGGCTACGGTAGAAGGCGAAGAACTGGGGGTCCTGGGAATAGGCGTTGGCGTAGGTCTCCGAGGCCTTGGCATCACCCAGACCGCGCAGCTCCTCGGATTTCTTGTACGCATCGGCCAGGATGACGGTGCGCTGCCGATCCGCATCGGCCTGGATCCGCTCGGCCGCCTCGCCGCCCTTGGCGCGCAGGTCGCGGGCCACCCGCTCGCGCTCAGCGCGCATCCGCGAGTACACGGACTCGCTCACCTCCGGCGGCAGGTCGATCTTCTTGACGCGCACGTCGATCACCTCAACGCCCAGGTCGTCGGCCCTGGCGTCGATGGCCTTGGTCAGGGTCGTCATGATCTCCTGGCGGTCTTCGGAGATGACCTCCTGGATGGTGCGCCGCCCGAACTCGTCGCGCAGGCTGGTGTTGATGCGGTCAGAGAGGAGCTGTGCCGTGCGTGCGGAGCTGCCCCCGGTAGAGCGGAAATACTGAGCCGCGTTGGAGATCCGCCACTTGGCATAGGAGTCCACGATGACATCCTTCTTCTCCAGGGTCAGGAAGCGCTGTGGCCGCGCATCCAGGGTCTGAATGCGCCGGTCGAAGATCAGGACCGTGTTCAGACCGGGGATCTTGAAGTGCAGACCGGGCTCGTAGTCGGTCCGGACGATCTCGCCCAGGCGCAGCTTGATGGCCATCTCCCACTGGGTCACCGTGAACGTAAAGGCATAGACCAGGAAGCCGATCGCGATCAGCCCCAGGGGGACCAGGACCTTGAATGGCGAGTTCATTAGCGCGTCCTCCGCTCGCGGTTGACCGCCCTCTCGGGGCTGCTCTCCTGCTCGGGCGTCGAGCGCGGCAGCATGGACGCCGTCGGCGCCGGGGCCGCTTGGGAAGCGCCCCCCCGACCCTTGAGCAACTGGTCGAGGGGCAGATACATCAGGCTGTTGCCGTCCTTTGAATCCATCAAGACCTTGGGATTCCCCCCCAGGACCCTTTCCATGGTCTCCAGGTAGAGGCGCTCCCGGGTCACCTCGGGCGCCTTCTTGTATTCGGCCAACACGGACAGGAAGCGCGCCGCCTCACCCTCGGACTCGGCGATCACCCGATCCCGGTAGGCCATGGCATCAGCCTCGATCCGGGCCGCCTCGCCGCGCGCCTTGGGCAGGATTTCATTGGAGTAGGCCTCGGCCTTGTTCTCCAGGCGCTCCTTGTCCTCGCGGGCCTTGATGGCGTCGTCGAAGGCGTCCTTGACCTGCTCAGGCGGCTTGGCCGGCTGCATGTTGACGGAGGTGATCAGCAGCCCCGTCTTGTACTGGTTCATGAGCTCCTGGGTACGGTCCTGGATGTCCTGGGCAATGGCGCTGCGGCCCTCCGTGACGATGAAGTCGAGCTTGCTGCGCCCGATCACGGTGCGCACCACGGCCTCTGTGGCGTCCCTCAGCGTCTTGTCGGGATTCTGGTCCTGGAACAGATAGTCCGCCGCGTCCTGGATGCGCGCCTGCACGGTCAGCTCGACATCGACGATGTTCTCGTCCTTGGTCAGCATCACCGCGCTGTGGCTGAAGGTCGAGACCTGGTCCACATTGACCTTGGCGACGGACTCGATGGGAAACGGGATCCGCCAGTGCGGACCCGGGTCGGTCGTGTCCACGTACCTGCCGAACCGCAGCACCACGCCGCGCTCGGCGGGCTCGACGATATAGATGCCGGAGGCGAGCCACACGACGACCAGCACGGCAATGCCGATGCCAATGGTCTTCTTGTCCAGACCGCCCGGCAGGACGGGAAAGCCACCGCCACCCCCTCCATTGCCGCCGTCGTCGCCGCTGGGGCGACGCCGCTTGCCGCCGAATAGACCGCCGAGGCGATCCTGGAGGTTGCGCAACAGCTCTTCAAAGTCTGGCGGGCCCTGCTGGTCGCCGCCGCCCTTACCGCCCCAGGGGTCCTTGTTGCCCCCACCCGGCTCGTTCCAGGCCATAGGTACTCCAAATCAGACACTAATGACCCGTAGGTCGTTGAAGATGAGGCGCGGGAAACCCGGCGTCGCATCCCGTCTCCGGCCGCAAGGAGCGCGCCGCCCACCTGCATCTGCCGACCACCGGGCCCTTCTGGCTCAACCGGTCGAGGACCTCGGCCGCCCGCCGCCTGCCGGGCGCCTCAACGCGCTGTGGCATCCGATTGCCCGCCAGCTTGGCCTGCGCCGTCGCCCCCAACCTCGGAGCCAAAGGTCCCCTGTCTCCCGACGTAAGCACATCGGCCACAGAATCAAGCCGCTGCCGCCCATTGCCCGCGCGTGGTGCCCCCAGCGTGGGCCTCGCATTCTAGGGGAGCCAACCGCGCTGGGCAAACGGCGCCCCTGAGTGTCAAGCCCGCGTGAGGCGCCCGCGGGCGGCTGGCATCGCGCTAAGCGGCCGGCTCCGACCCTCCCGACTGGGATGCGAGCGACAGCGGTTGGGCGGGCTGGCCGGGGGCCGAGAACCGCGAGGCAAGCCCTTCCTCCCGTTGCAGCAGCCGCTCCAGCGCCTGACGCGGAACCATCACCTCCATCGACCAGCCGCCCGTTTGGCTGACCTCGTCCGCCAGGACCCGGGCGTGTGCGAATGCCCAGGCCCGCAGCCAACCGTCTTCGGGCCCCAGGGCAAGGTGCCGGTGCAGCTCCTCCCCCCGGGTCAGCTCGGCGACTGCCGCCAGGAGGTGCTCCAGGCCGAGGCCGGTCTTGGCGGACACCCAGACCCGGCGTGGCCGCCCGTGGGCATCCCGATCGACCGAGGGTGCGCCGTCCGGGACCAGATCGACCTTGTTGAAGACCTCCAGGCGGGGGATGTCCTGCGCCCCGATCTGCGCCAGGACCTCTTCCACGTCGGCGATGCGCCGGTCACGCACGGGCGAGGCGGCGTCGATCACATGGAGCAGGAGATCGGCCGTACGGGTCTCCTCCAGGGTGGAGCGAAAGGCCGCGACCAGCTCATGGGGCAGGTGATTGATGAAGCCCACGGTGTCGGCGAGGATCACAGGCCCAGCCCCAGGCAGGGCGAGGCGCCGCAGGGTGGGGTCGAGGGTCGCGAAGAGCTGGTCGGCCTGGTACACCCCAGCCTGGGTCAAGGCATTGAAGAGGGTGGACTTGCCGGCGTTGGTGTAGCCGACCAGCGAGACGCTCGGCAGCTCCGCCCGCTGGCGGGCCCGCCGGCCCTGGGAGCGCTGGGCATCCAGGCGCTCGATGCGTTCGCGCAGCACCGCGATGCGCTTGGCAAGCAGGCGGCGGTCAGTCTCGAGCTGGGTCTCACCTGGACCTCGCAGGCCGATGCCGCCCTTCTGCCGCTCCAGGTGCGTCCAGCCGCGCACCAACCGGGTGGAGAGGTGACGCAGCTGCGCCAGCTCGACCTGGAGCTTGCCGGCGAAGGAGCGGGCACGCTGGGCAAAGATATCGAGGATCAGACCGTTGCGGTCCACGACCCGGCACTGCAGAAAGCGCTCCAGATTGCGCTCCTGGCTGGGCGATAGGGCGTGATTGAAGATGACCAGCTCGGCACCGCCGGCCGCGGCCATGGCCTTGATCTCCTCCGCCTTGCCGCTGCCGACGAAGAGCTTGGGGTCCGGCGCCGCCCGCGAGCCCGTGACCAGGCCGACCACGGTCGCCCCCGCGGAGAGCGCCAGCAGGCGCAGCTCCTCCGCGGCGTCCGGGTCATCGCCGAGCGGGGTGCCGATGTCGATGTGCACCAGCAGGGCACGCTCCCCCGAGCGCGGCCGCTCAAACATGGCCGCCAGGGACGGTGGACATGCCGGACGCGCTCGCCCGCCTAAGCTCCTGCAAGGCGGTCATGTCCCACATCCCTGTGGGCCAGGGGAAGCCGCTGGCCAGGCCAGGTCCGGACCGCCTGCGGTGGGCCGTCGGACCGGCCGCGCGACGCGCCCGGCCGCGGCGAGGGCATGGCGCCCGACCTGGCTCCTGCCCCCGGCCCCCGACCCTCGCGGCTCGTTTCAAACGTTCCCCGGCTCTGGCTGTTCGTCCGCAGGCGGCGCAAGCTTGACGTTGCGGGCCGGAACCACCGTCGAGATGGCGTGCTTGTAGATCATCTGGCTGACATTGTTCTTCAGGAGGACCACGAACTGGTCGAACGACTCGATCTGGCCCTGGAGCTTGATTCCGTTCACCAGGAAGATCGAGACGGGAACACGCTCCCTGCGCAAGGCGTTCAGGAATGGGTCTTGTAGGCTTTGGCCCTTGGACATGGCGAAGTCTCCTTGTTGTTTTGGTGTTTGCGCCTCGACCCGCCGCCGCTCGCCGCTGCAAGACTACTGGACTCGCGCGGCCGCGGACCTATCGCGCCAAAAAAGTAGCCTAGCACAGCACTAGGTTCGTGCCTGGGGCACGATCGCCCCCTCAAGAATCCCCGGCGCTCCTCGCCAGGTGCAGCGCCCGATCCAGCGGGGCATCGGCATCATAAAGCCAATGGCAGTCGGCCTCGGTGCGCAGCCAGGTCCACTGCCGCTTCGCGAGCTGCCGAGTGGCTATTATGCCGCGCTGCACCATGAGAGGATACTTATATTCACCTGTCACATATTTCAACATCTGCCGATACCCCACGCAGCGCATGGAGGGCAGGTCGGCCGTCAGGTCCCCCCGCGCCCACAGGCCGCGCACCTCGTCCTCGAAGCCTGAGGCCAGCATGGCGTGAAAACGCCGCTCGATGCGCTGGTGCAGGATCGCGCGCTCCGCTGGCGCACGCACCAGCTTGAGGAGACGGTACGGCAGCGCTGGACGCCCCTGGCCGGTCCGCTGCAGCTCCGAGAGGGGCCGGCCCGTCAGCTCAAACACCTCCAGTGCGCGTTGGATGCGCTGCGGGTCGTTGGGATGGATCTGGGCAGCAGCGACAGGGTCGACCTGGGCCAGGCGCCGGTGCATGGCCGCCCAACCCAGGCGCCTGCCCTCTCGCTCCAGGCGCTGGCGGACCTCCGGATCGGCGCTGGGCAGGGGCGAGAGCCCCTGCTGGAGGGCGCGGAAGTAGAGCATGGTCCCGCCGACCAGCAGCGGTATCCGTCCGCTGGCCGCGATGACGGCCATCTCGCGCCGGGCGTCTTCGCAGAACCGCGCCGCGGAGTAGGCCTCGGCGGGATCGCAGCAGTCGATCAGGCGGTGCGGTGCCCGCGCCAGGGTGGCCGCGTCCGGCTTGGCCGTGCCGATGTCCATGCCGCGGTAGACCATGGCGGAGTCGACGCTGACGATGTCGCAGGGCAGGTGCTCGCTGAGCGCCACGGCCAGATCGGTCTTGCCGGAGGCCGTGGGACCCATGAGCAGGATCGCCAGGGGGCGAGGCTCCCGGGGGGGCATCGGCAGGGACCTCGCGCCCTAGGTCGGCAGGCGCCGGCCCTGCCGCCACCAGACCAGGCCAGCCAGGGCCAGTGCCGGGAGGTAGAGCCAATGGGCGCTGGCGCGTCCGGTCGGCACCTGGACCGCACGCAGCTCCCAACCCTGCTCGAAGCCGCCCTTGTCGGCCCGGCTGCCGAACCGGACCTGGGCGATCTCCAGCCGGCCGCCAAGGGGTACTAGGGTCAGACCGGCCTCGGCGAGGCGCTCCCGCCCGTCCGCGGCACCCGCCGTGCCAGACAGCACCCGATCGCCAAGACGCAAGGTCAGGGTCTTGACCAGGTCCTTGCCCTCGAGGGTCGTCCCGGCGATCACCAGCGCAAGGCGTCCCCCAGCCGGGGCGGCGCCGGCGATGGCGAACAGCTCCGCCGGCGGGGCATCGCGCAGCGCTGGTACCAGGGCGTCCATGAAGAAGTCGGGCCGAAACAGCAGGCCCACGGCGACCGCGAGCACCGCCCCCTCGCCCCAGTGCAGACGGGTCCGCCACCAACCCAGGGTCAGCGCCGCGAAGAGCAGCATGGCCACTGTAGAGCCCAGCACCACGACGGCCAGCTCGACACCCGAGTGCACGTCCACCAGCAGGAGCTGGGGGTTGAAGATCCACACAAAGGGCAGGATGGCGGTGCGCAGGGCATAGAGCAGCCCCTGCACCCCGGTTCGCAGGGCATCCTCGCCGGAGATGGCCGCGGCGGCGAAGGTCGCCAGACCCACGGGCGGGGTGATGTCGCCCATGATGCCGAAATAAAAGACGAACAGGTGGACCGCGATCAGGGGGATCGCAAGCCCCGCCTGGGCTCCCAGCTCGACCATCACCGGCGCCATCAGGGTGGCCACCAGGACATAGTTCGCCGTGGTCGGGACTCCGAGCCCGAGCACGAGGCAGGCCAGGGCCGTCACCAGGAGCATCAGCATCAAGTGGCCCTGGGAGACCAGCTCGATCAGCTCCGTCATGCGCAACCCCAGGCCGGTCAGGGTGATGCAGCCCACGATGATCCCGGCGGTGGCCGTCGCCGCGGCGATGCCGATCATGTTTCGCGACCCGTCCAGCAAACCGAGGACCAGCTCCCGGGCCCCTTGGACCCAGGTCGCGGAGGTGTCACCACCGCGCAAGATGCAGATGAGGGGCCGCTGGGTCAGCATGATCGCCATCAGGACCGCCGCCGCCCAGAAGGCAGACAGGGCGGGGGAGAGCTCCTCGACCATCAGGCACCAGACCAGGGTCCCCACAGGGATCAAGAAGTGTAGGCCGGCACGCACGGTGGGCCAGGTCGCGAGGGCGCGCGGGCCCTCGACCTGGATGTCCTCCGGCAGGTCGGGGCTACGCGCGGCCTGCCAGGCAGCGATCCCGTAGAGCCCCAACACGAAGGCGCCGACGGCCCATGGCGCCGAGGCGCCAAGGCCGGTCTGAATGGCCGATAGCAGGTAGTACAGGACACCGACCAGGGTCAGGCTTCCCGACAGCCCGAGCGCGACGCGCCGCACCGCCTCGCCCCAGGTGCGGGCCTGGCGCTGAATGGCCGGCCTCAGCCCGAGCTTGAGCGCCTCCAGGTGGACGATGTAGAAGAGTCCGATGTAGCTCAGGGCCGCGGGCAGGATGGCGTGCCTGACAATCTCCGGATAGGGGATGCCGACGTACTCGACCATCAGGAAGGCGGCGGCCCCCATAACGGGCGGCATGAGCTGCCCGTTGACCGAGGACATGGTCTCGATGGCACCGGCCTTGATCCCCCCATAGCCCGCCTTCTTCATGAGCGGGATGGTGAAGATGCCGCCGGACACTACGTTGCTCACGGACGAGCCGGAGATGAGGCCGTTCAGGGCCGAGGAGACCACGGCGACCTTCGCCGGGCCGCCACGCAGGTGCCCAAGGGCCGCAACGCTCACCTGCATCATGTAATTGCCGCCTCCGGCGCGATCGAGCAGGGTACCGAAGAGGACATACAGGAAGATCGTGCCCGTCGAGACACCCAGCGGGATGCCGAAGACCCCCTCCGTGGTCAGCCAAAGATGCGTGAGCAGCCGCGGCAGCGAGGCCCCCTTGTGGGACAGGACGTCGGGCATGAGGGGGCCGAACAGGGCATAGGCGATGAACAGCAGGGCCAGGGCCGCCATGGGCCAGCCGAGGGCGCGGCGGGTGGCCTCCAAGAGCAGCAGCAGGCCGGTCCCCGCTACAGCCAGGTCGAGGTCCGTGGGCTGACCGGGCCGCGTGGCGAGGGCGGCGTCGAACAGCAGCAGGTAGGCGGCGGCACAGGCGGCGCTCAGGGCAAGGACCCAGTCCAGGGCCGGCACGCGGTCGCGCGGCGCGGCACGCCGCGCGGGCCAGACCGCAAAGGCGAGAAACAGGGCCAGAGCCAGGTGCAGGGACCTGGCCTGGGTGTCGTTCAGGATGCCAAACCCGAGGGTGAAGGGCAGAGGGGAGGCATACCAGAGTTGGAACAGCGCCCAGGCCAGGGACAGGGCGCAGATGACTGCGGCGGCGAGACCCGCGGGTCGACGGGCGCCGGTCTCGGCACCCCTGGCCCAGTTCAGCAAGGCCTCCGGTGCCCCATGGCCCTCAGCGGACAAGGTGGCTCTCCTTCGGGCTGGACCCAGGATTCAAGGACCGGCGCTCGCCTGGGCAAAGGTAGGGCAAAGGTGGGGACCCGCGCAGCGGCTTGACGATGGCGCTGCCCTCGGGGACCTCGGGTCGGCCCTCGCTCCCTGCGACCCGACCCAGGCCATGGCTACATCCAACCCCTCTCCTTGTAGTAACGGACCGCCCCTTCGTGGAGGGGCGCCGTCAGTCCATCCTTGACCATGGTCTGCGCATCGAGGCGCGCCAGGGCCGGGTGCAGGCGTTTGAGCTCTTCCAAGTGGTCGAACACCGCCTTGACGACCCGATAGACCGAGTCGGCAGGGGTCCGGCTGGACGCCACCAGGGTCGCCACGACCCCATAGGTCGGGGTCGGCTGCGGGTTGTTGGGGTAGAGGCCGCCCGGGATCTCGACCTTGGCATAGTAGGGCCATTCGGCGACCAGCCGGTCGATCGCCGGACCGCTGAGCGGCACCAGCCTGGCCCCACAACTGGTGGTCGGGTCCTGGATGTTGGCGCTCGGGTGACCGACGCCGTAGATGAAGCCATCGATCTTTCCGTCGCACAGGGCCGCGCCTTGCTCGTCGGCCTTCAGCTCCGAGGCGAGTGCGAAGTCCGACAGCCGCCAGCCGAGGGCCGCCAGCAGCACATCGAGGGATGCCCGCGTGCCGGAGCCAGGGTTGCCGACGTTGAAGCGCTTGCCCTTGAAGTCCCCGAAGGCGGTCACCCCCGCCTCCTTGCGGGCGACGACGGTGAAGGGCTCGGCGTGTAGCGAAAAGACAGAGCGCAGCTCCGTGACCGGGGCATCCTGGAACTGCTCCAGACCCTTTACCGCGTTGTATTGGATATCGCTCTGGGCGAAGCCAAGGTCCAGGTCACCGGCCTTGATGGTGTTGATGTTGAGCACCGAGCCGCCGGTGGACTCGACCGAGCACCGCAGCCCGTGCTGAGCACGGTCCTTGTTGACCAGGCGGCAGATCGCCCCGCCGGCGGCGTAGTAGACACCGGTGACCCCGCCAGTACCAATGGTGACGAAGGTCTGCCCCGCCTGAACGCCGGCAGGAAGCAGAGCCAGAGCCAGGGCGCCGATGCCCGACCACGGGCCCAGCCGACGCAGGGCGGCGGATGTGAGCATGGAGACCTCCTGGGCCGATACGGTTGACCGTGACGTCAAGGGCGCCCGCTGCGACATCTGGGCAATGGAGCATCCGGACGGCGGCGATGGCCGATTGGACATCGCGCCGATGAAACCCCGACACCCAAGCATACAGGACCTTGGGATGCAGCCGCTCCCCCGCAGCGCCAAGCCTACACATGGTCGGCCATTTGTTTTCTTGAAAATCAGCTTATCGGGATTATCGTTTACCGTGAAAATGCGCCGCAGGTGCTCCTTGTCCCCCTCGCCCTCTGGGAGAGGGCCGGGGTGAGGGAAACCCGGCATGACAGCCGTGTTTTCATCGGCGGGGGCGACACGGGTGTCATGCCAGGTTAGGCATGCAACCGAGGGATGGACTCAAACATGAACCCTGATCAGAAGTCCGACAAAACGCGCGCCGCGAGCGCCACGGGCAGCCCCGCGAGCACACCCGAGGCGCTCCCCCAGCGCGCCGAGCAGGTGCGCTCGATCATGCACAACCTACGGATCGTGATGCGCGCCATTCAGGACTACTCACGCTGGGTCGAGAGCCAGTGCGGCCTGTCCTCGCCCCAGCTCTGGGCCTTGTGGGAGCTGTTCGCCACACCCGGGATGAAGGTCTCGGAGCTGGCCGCAGCCCTCTATATCCATCAGTCGACGGCGAGCAACATGCTCGACAAGCTCGAGGCCAAGGGCCTGGTGGAGCGGCGCAGGGGCGGGCCCGACCAACGCATCGTGAGGCTCCACCTCAGTGAGGCTGGCTTGGCGCTGCTCGCCGCCGCCCCGCGGCCGGCCCAAGGGGCGATCAACGCCGCCCTCCAACAGCTCCCCGATGCCAGCCTGCAGAGCCTGTCCGCCGGACTCGGCGACCTCGTGGCACGCCTGGAGTTCAAGGACCCCAAGGCCGCCCTCAAGCCGCTGCCCGAGGATTAGCCCGGCGGGCCTGGCCCCGAATGCTGATCGGGGGTTTCTGTCGGGGGTTTCTCTTGGGGGTATCTGGGGCCTGTCTAACCCATCTTCGTCAGTTGGCGCGACAGTCGTGGGTATTATCAGTGGGTTACGGTCTGCGGATGGCGGTGTTGGTCACTAGATTTGGGGCTTTGGCGCTCGCGGCGATCACCGTCCTCTCGGTCCTGCCCGGCAGGTGTTGTCTTGCAGGACGTTAAGACGGTCGACATCCGCCACCAGCTTATTTCAAAGCTGTACCAGCACTTCAAGGAGCGCGACCTCCCCTACGGCATCTCGTTACACACATCTTTGCGGCGGAACCCTCGACTCCCTGTCCGCGCCGCATAAGTCGCTGATTTCTCCCTGAATCCGTGATCTGAATGGCACGGCGACTCGCTCTTGGCAAATGACGCTAGCG
>Ga0272446_1003801_pt1 | contig 18628 bp, 18 predicted proteins | sample YNPCB0061_FD_194587 | JGI IMG/M metagenome (GOLD analysis project Ga0272446, IMG submission 194587) | Hot spring microbial mat communities from Yellowstone National Park, WY, United States - YNP-CB-006-1 | ecosystem: Environmental > Aquatic > Thermal springs > Hot (42-90C) > Sediment | place... | reverse complement strand
CACAATGCGCGATCGCATGGTGTTATTTACGCCACTGCGTTGCCGTCCTGCTTCCAGCGCCATTATTTCGTGATACAGCTCTAACTTGGCGGGGGGAATGGGGGAGCCGTCGAGGTCAACGCCACGGGCGATCGCTAGGTCAATGGCATCAGCCCCAGTGGTGGATTGTGCATTTGCATCAGTCATGGATAATTGGCATATCTTGATAACAGATAGCATCAAGTGTAGCAAGGATTGTGATCGCTGGGGTATTACTTATGTCTGACCAAGCAGAGCAAAACATCTTAAGGGCGATCGCTGACTTGAAGAGCGATATTACTAATCTTGACCACCGTTTACAAAGTTTGGCTCACAGGGTAGAGGGGTTGGAAACAAGGCTAGAGAGCGAAGTGCGCCGCTGGGATGAGCGATTTTTTAAGTTCGCCGAAGATAGCAATAACCGCGCCTTGACTTTGATTACCAGTGCCACCATTGCTGTCATTGTGGGCGTAATTCTTTCTCTAGTGAAATCATAACAACTGCACCAAGCAGATGTAGGGGTGCTGTACTACCGCAATCCAGTTATGGCAAAACGGGTCAGTCTGACTGCGGTTGGGTGCTGAGATCAGCCTGCGGTATTTTTCCACTTGAGCATAGTCCACAGGGATATTGAGATGATGCTGTAAAAATTGCTTGATGATTCTTCGCTGTAGGGCTAGGTGTTGCCTCTGTAAAGCGGTGCGGTCAAGGCAGAAAGCGTTAATATCTTGTTCCTGCCAGAATTGTTGGGCGGTAGTTTCCCAAAAGTCCTGATCCCCCTGTAGTAGTTCAGCCGTTTGCCACAGGGCAGATTCTACTTGGGGATTAAAATGCTGGGCTAGGTAAGGCATGAGTTCCAGTCTGATGCGGTTTCGGCGGTATGCCAGTTGTTCATTAGTGCTGTCTAGGTAAACGGGCAGGTCAAGGACACGACAAAATTCCCCCGTTTCCTGACGGCTGATCTCTAGCAGAGGGCGCACTAGGGTTAGGTGGGGGCTAAGGGGGCGACTCCATGCCATCGCAGTTAATCCATCCATGCCACTGCCACGCACTAGGTTGTAGATTAAAGTTTCACTGCGATCGCTCTTGGTGTGTCCCGTAACTACATAGCGACATTGGCGGGCGATCGCCATTTCTGCTAAGACTTGATAGCGCCATGCTCTGGCTGTGGCTTCATTACAAGGTATATCAGGGGCAGTGGCAACCATACACTCTAAGCCCCAGTTTTCTGCCACTAGCTTCACATGGGCGGCATTTTGTGCAGAATCCTCTCGCCAGCGATGATCGCAATGCCCCACCTGTAACTGCCAGTGGTATTCGTCCCTGAGCCAGAGCAAAAGTTGCAGGAGGCAGAGGGAATCCTGCCCCCCCGACACCGCCACTAGCAACGAGGCATGAGGGGGGAGAAGGTGGGGGTTCTGCTTTAGGGTGCGGCGGAATCTGGCTTTGACTCCCTTGACGATGGGGGGTAGCAAGGCTTGAGTTGGGAATGCAATAGGTTAATGATGCGATCGCTCACGGTCTGTGGCTCAGCATTAGCCAAAACATGAATATCTGCTTCTGCGTACAGTGCCCGCCGCTGTTGCTCTAGGGCTGTGAGGGTGGCGAGGGGATCAGGGGTATGCAAAATGGGGCGTTGCGCAAGTTGTTGCGGATGCCGTTGCAATCTAGCCATAATCTCCACCGCAGGCACATCTAACCACACCACCACACCATCCCGCAGATATGCCCAATTTTCAGGGCGCAGGACAATCCCCCCACCAGTGGCGACTACCAGACGGGTATGGGCAGAAACTTGGGCTAAAACTTGGGTTTCCAGTTGGCGAAATGCTACTTCTCCCGCTTGCTGAAACAGTTCACCAATGGACAGCCCTGAGGCACGCTCCAGCAGTACATCAGTATCACAGAAACCATAGCCCAGTTGCTGGGCGAGAATTTTGCCCACGGTACTCTTGCCGACACCCATCATGCCGACCAAAAAAATACTCACACCCTTTAGGGGGGGCAGGTTAGAGGGCATAGGTGGTAATGAACTTGTTGGCTGTGAAAGTGTTAAGGTCAATCACCCCTGTGTGGCAATATGCACCCCTCGTTTTCAGGCTGGACATACCCAATAGCACCTGATTACTGCCCTGTCCACCACGACGGAACTGATAACAGTTATTGATGGTGATGGTACTACTTTGGAGGCGGCTGATGATCTGATGCACCTCGCTGACACAGTCAGTGAGGGCACAATCCGCATGACCACTGCTGTACTGGTTAATCCAAGAGATGGCTTCGGCGGTGGAATCCACAATTTTGATGGCAAGGCTGTGATCCAAAAATGCCTGCCCCCAGTTGCTTTCTGATGGTAACTCCTGACCGCTTGGAGAATGATATTGCCGCCACTGTGCCGTGGTAATTTCACAGCCTCGCACCTCTAAGCCGCTATTTTGCAGAGTGCGCACCCATTCTATGAAAGTTTCCCCTGCGTCCCGCTCTAACCAGTGGCTGTGCACAATTACTTTTTCAATTGCTGTGATCGGGTCGGGCTGATGTTGACGACTGGCGAGAATGAGTTGCCGTGCCCGCTCTAGACTGCCAGAAGGCGCTACATACATATAACAGTTGCCAATGGCGGTAGGCAGAATGGACACCGTTGCCTGTTTGCACAACTGTTGCACAAAGCTAGGACGACCGTAGGGGATCAACAGACGGATGTATTTGTCTTGGCTTAGCAGTTCTTTGATACCACAGCCTGAGGGAGTAGTGGCGACTATGTACTCAGATAACCCCTGTTGTTGCAGGGCATAGCGCAGAACTTTGGCGATCGCCATTTGGGTATGACTGCTTTCAGTGCCGCCTTTGATCAGAATACTATTCCCTGTTTTAAGACACATTGCCGCTGACAGCAGAGCTAACTGGGAGAATCCCTCATAGACAAAGGCAACAGTGCCCAAAGGGACACGGCGTAAAGATTCCTGCTGATCGTAGGACAGGAGATCGGGCAGTTCTGCCAGTTGTTGGAGATAGTCAATCACCTGTTGCCAGCGTTCTGGAGTCAGCTTTGACCATTCCAAAACCACCTCAGGCACTGCCATTTCCCGACTGGCTACTAAATCTAAAGTGTTGGCTTCCAACACCTGATCTTTCTGCTGGCGTGCCACCTCAGCAATGGTCTGGATCAGTTTTTTGCGCTGTTGCGGGGTTAGGTTGAGTAACTGCGCCCCATCGGCATACGCCTGATAAACCACACTGGCAAGCTCTTCTTGCGGCGATCGCATAGACATATTTAAGTTCGCTGACGCAATATTAACAGCCACAGCAAAATTAGCAACAGGGAAATGGCAATCAATAAGGCAAGGGGCATGGCAAAGGTACTGTCGGCACTGAGCAGAAGTAACACGACCAGCATTCCCCCCACTAGGGTCAATGAGATGTGCCAAGGCAAAATAGCGATTTCATACTTGGCTGACCCACGATAGGTCGCTTGCCAACGATGACCTGTCCAGTGCCACATCTGGCGGTAGGGGTCAATGCCTCCCAACTGCACCAGCGTAAAGCCCTCATCTTCGGTAGTAAACAGCGCAGAACAGCGATCGCATCCAAAAGCATCAGTCAAAGTAATCGGCTGGAGTTTGCCCCGCCGCCTAGCACAGGGGCAGGGATAGATTTGCTCAGGGTCAATTTTTTGACACTTGGGGGAAGGCGGAAGCACTATTCCTGATGGGCAATGTAAGTTACTTCAGATTATAGCCCTTGCACGCTCTGCCCCACAAATATCCACATTCCCTTAGCAATCACAACTTAAGATGAGGCATGTTACCATGATGCCAAGGATTATTGGGTTGGATTTGCTCTCCGCATGGTCTGGGCAGTGATCATCACTAATTGCCTTCTCAGTGTAGGTCTGCTCTGGCTGGCATGGCAGATGTGGCTACTGCGGCGGGCTTTTGTAGCAACGGTCAGAGCGGTGGATAGTTGGACGATCGCCTGTCAGAATGGACTAGCGCCTGCGCCATCAGCCATCATACAGGTACAACGCAGTGTTAAATCAGCAGGGGTTAGATATCAAGCGATCGCCCAGAAATTGCAAAAAATTTATAGCGTACTACTGACAGTGCAAAGAGTTTATGTCAGACTACAGCCCAGAGGTAAACGAAAAAAAAGTAATGGCAAACGGTAGTGGCAAGTTTTTGGGTGGACTGTTGATCGGTGGGGCGATCGGCACCGTCATCGGTATTCTGTTTGCACCCCGCTCTGGTAGAGAAACACGGCAAATGCTTAAAGAATCTGTTGCCAACATTCCCGAATTATCCGAACTCGCCGAAAATGTGCAACAGCAGACCCAGCGCACCATCGAAGAAGCAGTGCAGAGACTGCAAGAGGCGATCGCTGTGGGACAAGAAGCCAGTCGCAAACTGCGCCAAGAATTGACTTTGACCCCCAGTGACAAACCAGTGACAAAGATTGAAAGGGATTGAGAGGAAGCGACCATGCCCGAACTACTTTTGCTCGCCCTGTCTTTTCTCTTGGTGGTAGTCTGCTTGACGGCAGTGCTAATTACGGCTATTCCTGCCTTTCAAGAACTGGCACGGGCGGGCAGAAGTGTCACCCGCTTGGCAGAGACCCTATCCCGTGAACTGCCCCCCACCCTCGAGGCGATTCGGCTCACAGGTTTGGAAATCAGTGAACTCAGCGATGAGTTGAATCAGGGAGCCAAAAACGCTAGCGAAGCGGTAAAGCAAGTCAATGAGGGCATTAAAACCGTGCGCCGCACCACCAATTCCGCCGCTAGTTCTGCCGCCATCGCCACCCGTAGTGCCCTTGCTGGTCTCAAAGCTGGCTGGCAATCCCTGCGCCGCCCTCGCAGACTACCTCAGCAGAAGCCGAACCGTGATTTACCCAAAAGTCCATGACTGCGCCCTACACCCTAGCGATTGACATTGGGGGCAGTGGCATCAAGTCCTTATTGCTGGATGGACAGGGCAACCCCATCAGCGATCGCCTCAGAAAACCTACCCCCCGCCCTGCTATTCCCAGTGCCATTTTGCTTGTAATTCAAGAATTGGCGATCGCTCACGGGCAATTCCACCGCCTCTCAGTAGGATTCCCTGGGGTAATTCGCCATGGCATCACTAGCAGAGCCATCAACCTTGATCCCAGTTGGGATGATTTCCCCCTGCAAAGGGTACTGCAAGATATGCTGGGTGTACCTGTGCGCTTAGCAAACGATGCCGATGTGCAAGGCTTAGGTGCTATTCAGGGCAAGGGGGTGGAATTAGTCATTACCTTGGGCACTGGTTTCGGCTCTGCCCTATTCATCAATGGACAACTGGTTCCCAACCTAGAGATAGGTCAGCACCACTTTCGGGGTAGGGACACCTATGAGCAGAGCCTCGGACAAGCCGCCCTCGACCGTGTGGGAGCGAAAGTGTGGAACCGCAGACTGCTCAAGGCGATCGCCAGCTTGCAGTTGTTATTTAACTATGACCATCTTTATATCGGCGGCGGCAATGCCAAAAAAATCACAGTGCCCCTTCCCGCCAATGTAACTGTGGTGAGCAATGATCAGGGGCTGTTAGGGGGTATTAAACTTTGGCAAGGTGCAATAAATTCTGAATTTGCGGGAATAATTAAGTTATGCAAAGCTCAGACAGAACCGTAGTACTTGGTGCTGGTCCCGCAGGGTTAGCCTCAGCCTACCTGCTAACTAAGCACAACCACCCAGTAACCGTTGTAGAAAGAGACAGCGTGGTTGGCGGCTTAGCGAAATCTTTCCAGTGGCAAAATTTTATTCTTGATCTGGGACCGCATCGCTTTTTTACTAAAATTCCCCAAGTTTTGCAGTTGTGGCATGAAGTCCTTGGAGAGGATCAAGTAACTGTTAAACGGCTGACACGGATTTACTACAGCGGCAAATACTTTCTCTACCCCATCAGAATTTTTCAGGTGCTTTTGACCATAGGAATTATTCCTAGCCTCCTGATCTTCTTTTCTTACCTCAAGGCACAACTATTTCCTAAGAAACATCCGCAAAATTTCAGCGAATGGGTAAAAAATCAATTTGGCGATCGCCTATTTCAGATATTTTTCCGTGGCTATACGGAAAAGCTATGGGGTATTCCCTGTGAAGAGATCAGTGCCGAGTGGGCGGCACAGCGCATCAAAGGGTTATCCCTGTGGCGTGCCATTAGAAGTGCCTTATTTGGCAACAAAGGGAAAGTAAAATCCCTAGTGGATCAATTCCAATTTCCCCGCCTTGGCTCAGGTCAGCTTTACGAAAAAATTACTGACTTTCTCTGTGAACAGAACCAAAAAGTTTTACACAACTGCGAAGTACAAAAAATCTACCACTGCGATCAAAAAATTACAGCCGTTGGCTATCAAAATCGCCTCACTGGTGAGCAAATCACCCTAGACTGTAGCCATGTTATATCTTCAATTCCCATAAACCTATTTCTGGAACAAATGAACCCTGCCCCACCACAGGAGGTATTAGACGCAGGAAGATCATTACAGTTTCGCAATACCATACTGGTCTATTTGCTAGTAGAAGGTAGAAATATCTTCCCTGACAACTGGCTGTATATCAATGATCCCCATGTGCAGGTGGGCAGGGTAACTAACTTTGCCAACTGGTCACCCAATATGCTTGCCAATGATTATCAAACCCCGCTGTGTTGTGAATACTGGGCAAACTTTGATGATCCCCTATGGCAAGCCTCAGAAGATGAGTTAATTAAGCTGGCAGAAGCTGACCTGAATAAAATTAAACTGCTAAACAACAGACAAGTTATCGCTGGTAAGGTAATCAAACTACCCCGTACCTACCCTGTATATACAGGAAACTACAAACAGGCGATCGCTACTATTAGAAACTACTTAAATGGCTTTACCAACCTACAACTAATTGGCAGATATGGTTCATTTAAGTACAATAATCAAGACCACAGCTTGTTAATGGGAATTCTTGCCAGTGAAAACATTATCTATCAAGCCAACCATGATCTGTGGGTAGTTAACTCTGATCAAGAATACGCCGAAGAAATCCAAGAAACTCCCAAGCGATCGCCATCAAATCAACTAATTCAGCAATTTACCAGCTATCTATTGGTAGGTGGAGTAGCGACAGTAGTAGATGTAGCAGTATTTAGCCTACTCCTAAATCTCAGCTTCAGTAGTAACCTAGCCCTATGTTGTAGTTACCTCTGTGGCATGACCACCAACTTCTTACTATCTAGGGACTATGTTTTTGGAATACGCTGGCAAAACAGCATCCTGCAATACTGTGTATTTGCCAGTGTGGCATTGAATAGCTTATTTGCTAATTTAGGAATTATGCAATTACTAATCATTGAACTCCAATGGTCAGCTATCTCAGCAAGAATTGCCAGCGCCGCTTGTGTAGCAATTCTTAGTTTCATTGGACATAAACTTTATTCGTTTGCCAATTCCTCTGCCACAGCAGTATCTCAAACAAGTGATTAAATATCTCAGTTTTATCACACTAGGCATCACTTGGCTCATCAGCCTATTAGCTTCAAGGGCAACTTTTGGCACTCTAAGAGATTTTACCACGCATGAATGGCTAAGCTACCATACCCTTATTAGTATGCGGGCATTTGAACAGTGGGGCTTTTGGGAATTATTAGGCGTATCCGTAGTTGCCAGTAAGAGTTACGAGTGGCAAGACTATGACATCAGAAATCTCTGGAAAGGAGACGGGTTGTATCTCAGCTATCCTAGTTTATGGTTAGATATTCCATACCTTATTTTCAAAGCTATTGGCTGGGAAATATCCATTCCTAACCTGCACATTTATTCACTCCTAACTAATCGTTTTCTCTGTAGCATCATTATCTTTTTGCTCTATCAAGAACTCAGTAAGCTAATCCTGAACAAGTCTAGCAGTCAGCCAGATTATGAAGCAAAGGTAATCATACCTAGTTTGATTGGTACTGTGGCATGGCTGCTTACTCCAGTAGTATTGTATTGGACGCAGAATGTTTACTTTACCGATCAGGCTGTAATTTTACCTGTATCCTCTATTTTTCTGTTGGCAATAAAATCTGATTTCAAGTTACACAATTTAGCTAGATGGCAAAAGATTTTACTGTTCTTCCTAACATTAGTAGCTACTGGTTATGATTGGTATGCTTGGACTTTTCTATTTTGCTTAGTCTTAATCTATTTTGGGCTAAGCCGAGATGTCGCTTTTTCAGAAAGATTTAAGGCAGTCATACCAATCTTGAGCGGCTGGCTATTAGTAGGTATTACTTTTATATGTCAGTTACTCTATTTTAAGGACGGCATACCTCAAATTATTAGAACAGTCAAAGAGCGTTCATTTACTAATCAATCTGATACCAATCTAGAAAATTTTTGGCTAGTATTTACTAGGGGAATTCTTGACTATCTTCCTAGTCGAAATTTGATAATAATTACTCTCTTAATTTTTTGTGTTTCCGCTAGTCTATACTGCGTCTTGAAAAATGTCTGGAGTTGGGAGTTTCGTGACAGTTTATTTTTGCTGTGGATTGCTCCTGTGATACATAACCTGCTCTTAGCCAATCATACCTATATTCATAGTTTTGCTTTTTTTAAGTTGTCTCTAGGAATTATCTTTGGCTATTTGGTATTGCCTGTAGCGCTACTAATTTTTTATTTTGAGAAGATTAAATTTTACTTTCTTTTTAGCGGTATTTTTACCCTAATTACATTAGGAATACTGATTTCTCCCCAATTAACAATTACCTTCTCCAAATATCCCGTATCTAATGATTTTCATCAGCAATTAGGTAATCTCGTAATTTCGGAACTATCTAAAAACGAAGTTGCATTTTCTAAAACTCTCTATATACCCGCATTTCCCCCTGAAGGGCTGTGGTATGCTAATCGGCGGATCTATGACTACAAGTATGCCAAAGATATAATTCAAATGTTTGGTTTGGAAAATAAGCCAGTGGAGTATGTTTTTGTGGAGCGGGAAAACGACCCAACCTTAGCAGAAGTTTGCTCCAATAGCACACAAATTAAACACAAATCTTTGTTGGTTACTCTGGGCAGTGGTGAAACTGTTATTGAAAAAATTATGATTTGCAAGATGGCTGTTGAGAATCTAAGAATATAGTTGAGGAAAATCAGCGATAGTTATTGTGATAGCGTACTCTTGCTCCTGTCCATAGCAGTTTTTCGCGCAGTGCTTGGTAGTAGGAATAGCTTTCGCTGAGAATTATAAATCTTGCTTTGTGTTTTGCCCGCTGAATATCTAACCTTTGTCCTGCCAGCACTGGAGTTGCCATTACCCCATCAGTCCACAGTTTCATGGAGTTGTCCTGTTCGTTTAGATTCCAAACGCTCACTGTAAGCTGAGGTGGCAGAACGATCGCGCGACTGGACAAGCTCAAAGGACAAATCGGCGTAACTACCATCGCCTCCAAATTGGGGTGCAGAATCGGACCACTAGCGGCGACCGTATAAGAAGTCGAACCTGTAGGCGTTGCCACCAATAGCCCATCACCGTGGTATTGATCTACCACCTCCCCGTCAATCTCTACTTCCAAAGAAGCGGTAATCATGCGATCGGCAGAGGCAGGCTTGATGCACATTTCATTCAGGCAAAAAAAAGTTTCTTTCGTCTCGGAAATTTTCGCTAGGTGCGGTGCATGGTTGATTACTTTGGCTTGGAGCATCATGCGCTGTTCCATGGCGAAATAATCCTGCTCCAATCTTTCCCAAATAGCCTCAGTGTCTTGACATTGCTCCGCTGATTGGGTGAGAAATCCCAAATGCCCGCCAGTGTTGATTGCCAGAATTGGCACGCCTCGTTGCGCTAGATACCTTGCCGCTCCTAAAGTTGAGCCATCTCCCCCCAAAACTACCGCCAAGTCAATCTTTTGGTGAAAGGACTGTAAGAATACTGGATAGGGATTATCGTTTATGCCAGTGGGTCCCACCAATACTTTGCATCCACGAGCTTGCAGTTCATAGCTACATCTTTCTGCCCATTCCGCCGCTACTTGACTGCCAGACCGATAGGCAATGATTACCTGCTCCAGTTTCATGGTAGTTTTAAGTCTCCTGCTGAGGCTGACAGTTAGGACAAAAGTGGGTGGAACGCCCTCCTAACTTTATGCGCTGAATCTGAGTTTGGCAAACTTGACAGGGCTGACCCTGCCGCCGAAATACCCATGCTTGCTCCAGATAATTGCCCACTTTGCCGTTGATGTCTTGAAAATTGCTAAAGGTAGTGCCGCCAAACTTTAACCCTTCCTGCAACACACTGACAATGGCACTGCGTAAACGACTGACTTGGGCTAAACTGAGCCGACTTGCCAGAGTTGCGGGGTGAGTGCGACTGATAAATAAGGCTTCATCGGCATAGATGTTGCCAATACCTGCTACCACGGTTTGATCCAGCAGGGCTGTTTTGATGGCTCGGTGTTTGCTGTACAATTTCTGCTGAAGGTAGTCCGTGGTAAATGCGCTAGACAGTGGCTCAACCCCCATAGACTTCAGACCTGAGATCACCTCACTCACTGGAATGTGGGGTGGGACAAACCACATTTTGCCAAAGGTGCGCTGGTCGTCAAAGCGCAATTCGCGATCGCCGTCGAGAAATAGCCGCACCCTAGTATGGGGAGATAGGTCTTGGCTCTGCCTGTCTTTCCACAACAACCGCCCCGTCATGCGTAGATGCACCCCCAACCATCCGCCGCCTGACAACTGGCATAGCAAATACTTTCCCCGCCTGTGCCATGCCATCAAAGACTGTCCCCGCAGAGATGACAAAAAAAACTCCTGACTACAGCCAGCGATGGTACTCGATAACAGCACTTCACCGCCAACCACGGTCGGAGTTTTTGAGGTAGCTATGACACTATTTAAGCCAAGGCGAACCGTCTCAACTTCAGGAAGTTCGGGCATTGTGGACTTAGCCAGATACTTCTTCTACTTCATCAATAGCGAAGTTATTAGTGGCGATATTCGAGTAATTCACTTTGTCAAAGCGCACAATCACAGGGTAAATGATCCCGCTCTTGTCAATGGAAGCTACTGTCCCGATGTCTCTGTACCAGTAAGACTCTTTGCGGAGAATCCGCACTTTAGAACCGCGTTGAATTGCCATAGATTTTTTAATGCCTAGATGTTAACAGACTGGTTATAGACTACTACTGAGCGATCGCTACTGTCTATGCCAGTTTAATTAAGTTTTGTATATCAGCCCTACCCATCCGCAATTACCACTCCCTAATCTGACAAACCACTTACAGTCAAGCAGGCTTACCCCAGATAAAATCCAGATAAAATGTACTTTTAGGCGTAGCACAGCCCTTAAGGATTTGGGCTACTATAGCAATAATCAAATGCAAAGTTTTATTACTGGAGTCGCCTTGTGAAAAACGGCAATAACAAGCAAAAAAATAAAGGCTGGAAAAATCTAGGACTCTACGCCCTAATTGGCGTAGTGGTGATCACCTTAGGGACAATTTTTTGGGAAGGACAGCCCCAAGTTCAAGGAGAATGGCGTTACAGCCGCCTGCTGACCGAAATCCAGAAAAAACCACCCACAATTAGTCGCATCACCCTCAGCCCAGATCGCACCTATGCCGAAGTCTCAGTGCCAGATGCGGACAGACCTGAAGGTAAGCGTCGGGTTCGCATCAACCTGCCCAATGATCCCGAGTTTGTGAATACTCTGCGGGCAAACAACATTGAGATTGAAGTATCGCCCCGCCGCAATGAAGGTGCGCTGTTCCAAACTCTCAGCAGTTTTATCCTTCCCATTCTGCTGATTTTTGGCTTGTTTTTCTTGCTCCGCCGTGCCCAAGTCGGTCCTGGAAGCCAAGCGATGAACTTTGGTAAGTCCAAAGCCCGCGTGCAGATGGAACCACAAACCCAAGTAACCTTTGCCGATGTGGCAGGAATTGACCAAGCCAAGCTGGAACTGGCGGAAGTGGTGGACTTCCTGAAAAATCCCGACCGCTTTACTGCCGTTGGTGCCAAAATTCCCAAGGGGGTCTTGCTGGTGGGACCACCTGGCACAGGTAAAACCCTGCTGGCAAGGGCTGTGGCTGGTGAGGCGGGTGTGCCTTTCTTTAGTATTTCTGGCTCTGAGTTTGTGGAAATGTTTGTCGGTGTCGGCGCTTCTCGGGTAAGGGACTTATTTGAGCAAGCCAAGTCCAATGCTCCGTGCATCGTATTTATTGATGAAATTGATGCTGTAGGTCGCCAAAGAGGAGCAGGTCTGGGCGGCGGCAATGACGAACGGGAGCAGACCTTAAACCAGCTTTTGACAGAAATGGACGGCTTTGAGGGCAATACGGGCATTATCATCGTAGCCGCCACCAACCGCCCCGATGTGTTGGATGCCGCTCTTCTGCGCCCTGGCAGGTTTGATCGCCAAGTGGTGGTAGATCGCCCCGATTTTGCAGGGCGTTTGGAAATCCTCAATGTCCATGCCCGCGGTAAAACCCTTGCCAAAGATGTAGATATTGAGAAAATTGCGCGGCGCACCCCAGGCTTTACTGGTGCTGACCTAGCAAACCTGTTGAATGAAGCCGCGATCCTTGCCGCCCGCAGAAATCTCACAGAAATTTCTATGGACGAGATCAATGATGCGGTGGATCGGGTATTGGTGGGACCTGAGAAAAAAGATCGGGTGATGAGCGAGAAACGCAAGAAGTTAGTCGCCTATCATGAAGCGGGTCATGCTCTGGTGGGGGCGCTCTTGCCAGACTATGATCCCATTCAGAAAGTAACTATCATCCCTCGGGGTAGAGCGGGCGGCTTGACCTGGTTTTTACCCACCGAAGAGCGGATGCAGAGCCGTGCCTATTTGCAAAATCAGATGGCGGTTGCTTTGGGTGGGCGCATTGCCGAGGAGTTAGTCTTTGGCACTGAAGAGGTCACTACAGGTGCTTCTAGTGATTTGCAACAGGTGGCGGCGATCGCCAGACAGATGGTCACTCGTTTTGGCATGAACGAAACTCTGGGACCTTTGGCGTTAGGTCGTTCTAGCGGCAATATGTTCTTGGGCAGAGAACTTGGCGCAGAGCGGGACTTTTCCGAAGCTACAGCCGCCATGATTGACAGTGAAGTGAGCCGCTTGGTGGAGCAAGCCTACCAACGAGCTAAGCAAATTCTCAGCGATAATCGCCATATTCTGGATCGCATCGCCCAGCTTTTAATTGAAAGGGAAACTATTGATGCTGAAGAATTACAGGAGATTATTGACTCCAATGAGGTGCGCTTGGCAGTAGCTTAGAACCCACCTTGCAACCACCTTGAACCGCTTCGTTAGGAGCGGTTTTTTATTTGCTGCTGGAGAAATTTAATGTTAAGGAATGCAAAGGAAAAGTAGAATAGTTAAAAAATACTTTAGTTTGTGATGTCTATGCGGGTGGCGATCGCTGGTGGTGGTTTAGCTGGTTTAGCTTGCGCCAAGTATTTGGCGGATATGGGGCATACCCCCATCGTCTTGGAACGGGAATCGGTCTTGGGAGGCTTGGTGTCAGCGTGGCAGGATCAGGACGGGGACTGGGTAGAAACTGGTCTGCACGCTTTTTTTGGGGCGTATCCCAATATGTTGCAGTTGATGAGTGAACTGGGAATTTTGGATCGTCTGCAATGGAAACAGCACACTTTGATTTTTAATCAGCCCGAAAAACCGGGGACTCTCTCTCGCTTTGATGTGCCCGATATTCCTGCCCCATTTAATGTGATTGCCTCCATTCTCAAAAATAACGATATGCTCACATGGGAGCAAAAAGTTCGTTTTGCCATTGGCTTATTCCCAGCGATCGTGCGCGGACAAAAGTATGTGGAGGACATGGACAAATACAGTTTGGCAGAGTGGCTGAAACGGCAGGGCATTGATGAACGGGTGAACAGCGATATTTTTATTGCCGCCTCCAAAGCCCTGACCTTTATTGACCCCGATCAGGTGTCAGCTACCGTGATTCTCACAGCATTAAACAAATTTTTGCAGGAACGCTACGGCTCAAAAATTGCCTTCCTTGATGGTGCGCCGCCAGAGCGTCTGTGCCAGCCGATTGCCGATTACATCATCAGTAAGGGTGGAGCAGTAAAAACCAATGCAGGGATCAGGGAAATCCGTCTGAATAAAGATGGCACGGTCAAAAATTTTTTGATCAAGGGCGGTGAAGAAATAGCGGCGGATTGCTTTGTCTCTGCTATGTCAGTAGATGCCCTCAAACTGCTACTCCCCGAACAGTGGCAGGGTTTGACCTACTTCCAAAAGCTCAGGGGACTAGAGGGCGTGCCTGTAATCAATGTGCAAATTTGGTTTGATCGCAAGCTCACACATGTGGATCACTTACTTTTTTCGCGATCGCCCCTGTTGAGTGTCTATGCTGACATGAGCAACACCACCAAAGAGTACGCCGACAAGGATCGCTCCATGCTGGAACTGGTACTTGCCCCCGCCGAGGACTGGATCGGCAGACCAGATCAAGAGATCATTGAGGCGACCCTACAGGAACTAGCCAAGCTGTTCCCTGACCAGATACCGCATCAGGCACAGGTGCGTAAAGCCCATGTGGTCAAAACCCCCCGTTCCGTCTATAAAGCCACCCCCGGACGGCAGGCATTTCGCCCCAGCCAAGTAACGCCCATCGCCAACTTCTTTTTAGCAGGCAGTTACACCATGCAACAATACTTAGGCAGTATGGAAGGGGCGGTACTTTCTGGTAAGCTGACAGCACAGGCAATTCATAGCGCAAACCTAAACTTGTGTTTATCTACTCCCGCGATCGCTTAGTCATGGCAAATCTGGCTGAGGCTTATGAAGTGTGTCGGTGTATCACTGCCAAATACGCCAAAACCTTTTATTTGGGTACTATGCTCATGTCTGAGGCAAAGCGCCGTGCCATCTGGTCGATCTATGCTTGGTGTCGGCGTACTGATGAACTGGTGGATGGCATTCAGGCTGAGACTACCACCGATGACACCCTCAACGATTGGGAACGCCAACTAGAAGAAATTTTTCGCGGCAATGCCAAAACTGCGCCCGACTATGCTCTAGCAGAAACCCTCAAACAATTTACCATCCCCATCCAGCCCTTTAGGGACATGATCGCAGGGATGAAAATGGACTTAAAAGGCGATCGCTATCAGACCTTTGACGACCTACATTTATACTGCTATCGGGTAGCAGGCACAGTAGGTTTGATGTCTGCCGCTGTGATGGGTTTTGAGACCAAAGACCCTGAAGTAATTAAAATGGCAACTTCAGCGGCGATCGCCCTCGGCATAGCCATGCAACTCACCAACATTCTTAGGGACATCGGCGAAGATGCAGAACGGGGCAGAATTTATTTACCCCTAGAAGAACTAGCCTACTTTGACTACACCGAAAAAGATTTGCTCAATGGCATTATTGACGATCGCTGGATTAACTTAATGAAATTCCAAATCCAAAGAGCCAGAGAGTTCTATCGCTTTGCCGAAAAAGGCGTGACCGCTCTATGTAAAGATGCTAGACTGCCCGTGTGGACTTCCCTAATGCTCTATCGCAATATCTTAAATGTGATAGAAAGAAATCATTACGAAGTTTTTAAGAGAAGGGCGTATGTCCCCACCCCCAAGAAAATTCTTACCCTCCCTTGGGCGTGGCTGAGAACGCAAATGTCCTAGCTCCTCAAACAAGAAAACCAAACAGAAATCGAACTGAGTTAGCTAGAAATAGGCTAGGATTGACGCGATTCTGGAGTCCCCGCTCGGGTATGGGAAGCCTCAGCAGGATTTACTAAAAATTGCGTAGGGGTGAGGTATATTGCACAACGCAGTTTCAGTCATTTCTTGATCGCAATCAGTTAGGAATTACAGGCATAAGCCTCTTGCTGGGCTGACTGTATCAGAGAATACACTGAACAGACAATCGGAGTAACCACTCACCGATTCATACATACTTCACGATAAATTACCTGTGTATGCGCATTTTGTATTATTTACAGCAAAAAAGCATTGAATAACTGATCTATTTCTGCTTAAATTGGGTAAATTAATAAAGGGAGTCTCCGCAAACATGAGTTATTCGTGAACATGGAATCTTTCTTAAATAATTATTAACCCTTTGCCTAAAACTTAACTGAGGTTTATGCGCCACGAAAAGTCAAGTAAAGCTCTAGCTAAGACCGTCTTAGCCACTGGCTTGGGTTTATCTACCCTTGCCCAACTTGTACCGCCCCCCGCCCGCGTGCAGGCGCAGGCACTGACCCCTGCGGGTACTACCATCAACAACCGTGCCACAGGCACCTATGAAGACCCCAACAACCCCGGTGTACCCATCAACACCACATCCAACCAAGTAACAGTTACGGTGGCAGAGGTGGCGGGCTTGACCGCAATTCCTGCGGGGATTATCGACACCAATGCTGGTTCGGTATCTACTGGCGATGTGCTGAACTTTGACTTTTTGGTCACCAATACAGGTAACGATCCTACTGACATCTTCTTGCCTGGGGTAGCCAACATCCTAACTACTGGCTTGAATGCGGGTACTTTGCAATATCAAGTTGACCTGAACAATGACGGTGACTTTGCCGATCCTGGTGAAGGTTTGCAAACTGGCAGTTCCACTGCATCTAGCATCCCTGCGGGGGCATCGATTCGGGTGCGGGTAGTGGGTACAGTTACGGCTAGTGGCGCAGGCGATCCCGTCAGTGTCCTCATTGGTGATACTGGTCCAAATGACAACTCGCCAGCTACCCAAAACCAACCCGACAATGCTGATGGTACGAATAACAATGAAGTGAGAACCACAGGTGGCGCACCAGTCAATGGACAGCGGGAAGCCTCAGCATTCCAACAAACCAATGTGGCGGTAGCAGTTAATAACCAAGCATTGGCAACTATCCTCAAGACCCGCACTGGCTACACACCCAACACCTCAGCGCTCAATGATGATGTCCTCACCTACGGACTGAGCCTCAGGGTAGAAAATACCCCGCCTGCAGGTTCATCGGGCATCACCCCTGCCCCCCTTGCGCCGACGGTGAATGTAAACATTGATGGTGTAAACCGTGATGTAATTCTGGTCTCGGATGCCATCCCCGTTAATACTCAACTGAATGCGGCTCCTCTAGCTCCTGCAGGCTGGCGTGTGGTTTACACAAGTACAGCAACTACGACTAATGCTACGGCGGCAACTTGGACAACCACAGCCCCCTCTTTCCCCTCCGCCACAACTACTAGGGTTGGTTTTGTCTATGACCCAGACAATAACTTAACTACCGCCAGCCCAGCCATTACAGCGGGGACTACCATTACAGGCTTTAGCTTCTCAGTTGTAACCTCTGGCTTGACATCCTCTGGTGGTACGATCGCCAATATCGCTCAGGTATTTGGTCGGACTGATGGCACTACCCGTGAAGTTTATGACGAATCAGGTGACCAACGCCCCAGCAACTTCAACGATGATGGTACGCCTAATGCTGGTGACAACCCTGCTACCGATGCTCGGGAAGATGTGAACAACGGCGTAGCCAATCCCGCCACCCAAGGTACAGACAACGCCAACAACAACACAGGTACAGGTCCTGGTGGTGAGGTGAACATCTTTGCCATTACACCTCCTGGTAATATCCTCAACGGTACGCAAGGGCAACCTGCGGCGGTAGGTCCCACCAACAACCAAGACGACTTCACCAACCGCTCTACCAATGTGCCCGCCAACCTACTGCCTGCTTCTACCTTTGATCCCACAGCAGTCACCTTCACCAACACTTTGCAAAATCCCTCCAGCAATACCAGCAATTTGGACACAGTGCGGTTACTGCCCCTGCCGCCCAACAATGCCGCTATTCCTGCTGGCTCTCAGCAACCACTGGCTGACATTCCCGTTAATACGACTGTAACCATTACCATCGGTGCGCAAACTGCGACCTACACCTTTAATGGTATAAACTACACCCTGTCCGCGGGTACGCCCATCCTGCTCAATGGCATCACCCCCGGTACATCGCTGAACTACACCGTAACGGTTGATTTGCCACCAAATACAGCTCTGTCAAGCGATCGCTTCATTGCCAACGGTCAAGACAGGGCAGGGTTTAACATCCCCATCGTGGCATTTGTGGACAACGACAACAATGGCGCATTTGTGGCGGCTAACGATCCTGTCTTCAATATCACGATCGATCGGGTTTATACGGGCTATGTGAGACTGCGCAAGACATCACAGGTGATCCGTGACAATGTAGCGGTTACTCCTCTGGACGAGACAAACAAAGATGTCCGCCCTGGTGATGTGATCCGCTATGTGATGGAATATGTGAACTTCTCCTTGCCTAACGCTGGTTCGGGTAATGTGCCGCTCAACGCCTCCAACTTGGTGATCACTGATGATGCCGCCACACCGGGCAATACATGGGGAGCCAACACAGTCCACTTCAACTCGGCTACTGTCGTTGGTGGTTCTGCTCAGAATACCTTTGCCAGCCAAGGGACAATTCTGTTTAACAGTTCGCCCATCCCTGACCCTGCCACTGGTACACCAGTGAATAGGTACGACAACAATGTGGGCACAATTCCACCTCTCCCTGGTGCTACTACTTCTACTTTCCAAGGTTTATTCCGTTTCCATCGACGGGTGAACTAATTT